>ERZ838827.223-NODE-223-length-83113-cov-10.197428_pt1 | contig 83113 bp, 85 predicted proteins | sample MGYA00519881_ERZ838827 | MGnify/ENA primary metagenome ERZ838827 (study PRJEB31850, sample SAMEA3708842) | human gut metagenome | biome: human gut; feature: human-associated habitat; material: faeces | place: China | collected 2014 ...
AACAGGAACGCCATCAACCAACGCATAAGTCGGAATAGCCAGAAATACATCCGGTGAATTACCTACTTCCGAATAAGAAATACGTACTTTCATGTATGGCATAATATCCGTACTGCAACGGAATATATCTGTGATAATCCCCGAAAGACCGATAGACGGATAGAAGAAAGAACCGGTATTCGTCCCTTTGAAGGTAGATGACCAGTCGTTACGAGCCGTCACATCCAGATAAGCCATAGACTTGTAACCGATCTGAGCACTACCGAATATGGCGCGTTTTTTCAAATGATAGCCATATTGGTTGGCCAGATTCTTCTCTGAAGTATCCACGTTGCCAAAAGTAAAGAGGTTGGCTACCGACTTCAGTTTGCCTCCGAAATAATCAGACTGATAATCATTGTTTTCAAAGTTCCCACCCACATTAGCTGTTACATTTAGGGTATTATCGACAAAGTACTTATTAATATTCAGCAATAATTCACCGTATATCTGTTGATTCTCGATATTACTCTTGGAGTAATAACCGTATTTAGAAGCAAACAAAGTATTTGTTCCGGCATCATACATGCGCTCACGGCGTTCGTTGTTGCGGTCCATTTTGGCACGGGCTGTTACATTAATCCAGTCAGCAAATTCATATTTTGCCGATGCAGTTGCCATATAACGGTTCTTATGATTAGGTATTTTAATATGCTCGGTAATCCAGTATGGATTCTGTAAAGCCAGACTTGTGCTGTAAGGCCAGTACTGAGTCAGTAAATTTCGTTCCGAATCATACCGCTGATATGCCTGTACTTTGGAGAAATCATCTCCCGCAGGAAATAGATAAAGAGGTACTAACGGGTTATAATAAAGTCCCTGAGAGGTCATATTTTGTTCTTTTACAGAGCTAAGCATAAAACTCAGGTCAAGAGTCAGCTTATCTTTCAGCATCTTGGCAACATTACGGACAGTGACATTGTAACGTTCGTAGTCATTATTATGGATAATACCTTTGGCATTGGTAGTACCTAAAGATAAGTAAGTCTGATTCTTGTCAGTACCTGTAGAAAGACTGGCAGCATTTGTTACATTCACACCTGTCTGAAAGAAGTCTTTAGGATCATACGATGATTGATTTTCCAGTTTATCTCCCCACGAATAATAGTTTCCTGATATTCCATATCTATTTTGGAATTTAGGCATTGTGAGCGGTGTCATAAACTCTACTGAAGAAGATACATCTATACGCATTTTTCCAGCTTCGCCTTTCTTCGTATTGATTAAGATTACTCCATTTGCTGCACTTGCTCCATACAATGCTGCAGCAGACGGTCCAGTCAATACTGACACACTTTCAATATCATCCGGATTGAAATTGGCGATACCTTCACCTGAAGTTCTGCCGCTTCCGAATCCTGTTCCGTCGCCAGTTCTGTCAGCTTGATTACCAATTGGTACACCATCAACTACATATAGAACATTGTTATCTCCGCTAATAGATTTGTTACCACGCATTGTAACACGAGTACTACCTCCTACACCGGAAGCACTGCGTTGTATATTCACACCAGCCACTTTTCCGTTTAGACTATTGACGAAGTTAGCATCCTTTACGGAAGTTAAAGCATCATTGTTAACTTTCTGCACATTATAGCTAAGTGCTTTTTCAGAACGTTTGATACCCAAAGCAGTAACAACAACTTCATCCAATTTTTGTGTATCTTCCCCCATTGTTATTTTCAATGGCTGGGCATTGGTCAACGTGATTGCTTGGGAGGCATAACCGATATAGGATACTTCAAGTACATCACCTTTGGCAGCCTGTATTTTGAAATTTCCATCCATATCAGTGATAGTACCATTTGAAGTTCCTTTTACCAGAATACTAACTCCGATCAATGGTTCTCCTTTTGAATCAGTAACAGTACCACTTGCCATAATTGGAGTTTTTTTCTGCTGATCTTCTTTATTACTCTTTGCAGAAAGTACAATATGATTATCTACTATTGAAAAACTGACATTAACTCCTCTGAATAACTGATTCATTACATTATTCAGAGATTCTTTTGTTACCTTGATGGATACGATGCGATTTATATCGACATCATTTGTGTTATAGACTACTGACATTGAAGTTTGTCTCTCAACTTCTTTCAAAGCAGTGTTTAAGGGTACTTTTGATAGATTAAGAGTGATCGTTCGTTCTTGCCCATAAGCTGAAGCAAAACACGAAACCAACAAAAGGAAGAATAACAAGTATGAGAACTTGTGTTTTATAATTTCTTTCATCTTATTCTTTTTAATTAGAAATAGTTTTTAGAGAGTTTAATTAGGGACAGTAACTAAAATTACCGTTTTCACACAAAGGTTTCATGTATCTCTGTTTCTCATAATTAATAAATTTAAAGGTTACACTTAAAATAAATTCCATAAGCGCTTATTCAATAGTAATACATTCTATGTTGTAACCTTACTAAACGAAGATAAGATTTTTTTTTGAAAAAAACTACGGGAAAAGTTTAATTAACTAATTGTCAAGACGTAAAGAGTAGAAAGTTAGGTAACAGGTAACGAATTAGTAACGGTGCGGGGTTCTTTGCGTTTCTTCGCTCTGCACTGATAACTTGGTACAAATGTACAAAATTGGACTGAAAACAGGAAATAAATAAGAGGATTTTTTTATTAATGGATTTTGAGGGGGGGACGGATGGAATGGAAATGAGGGGTGCAGAAAATGAGGTTGCACTACTGATTTTTTTTAGTTTGTAAGTTGTTGATTTTCAGAGTGTATTTTACAGGTGCAAGGTGCAGCTATATCTATAGATATAGCTGCACCTTGCACCTGCCTTTTATCTTGCATTGATATATAATTGATGTACCGGGTATGGTGATTGGCAGGGGTAGAAGCCGTTACAGTTGTTCAATGGTAGGGATGAAAGATAATATGTACACTCGGCAATGATGCGGCGGCTATGCCTTTCTGTTTGTACTTACGGGCAGTTACTATGGCGCGGTTGTATTCTTATTGTGGTTGTCCGATAATAGCTTTTACAATTATGAATTATGTAACATACGATTGTGTTATTGGCTGTCAAAAGATGAAATTTTATAGGATAGAGGAAAAAACTAACAGATTTCTTTGTGGGTAATTAGACAAAATCGTATTTTTAGAGATATAATTATGTATAGCCAAACAATATATGCATAATTGATTGATAAACAAGATATTAAATATTGAAATTTTGATAAGGTCTATAAGTTGATATTGTAAAGTCTGGAAGGACTGACGTTAAACGTGAAAATTTCACTCGCTCTACATATGATATAACTGTTATTGATGAATTATCAGAATGTATGTGATAAAAATCAGAATAAGGAATTGAAGCATATAGCGTATATTTGCCAAATATTGTAATTAGATAGACAAGGAGATAACTTATAGGTAGTCATATAATATGGATAGTATGCCTGATGAAAGAAAGAATATAAAAACATACCGGAAAAAAGAACGCATGATTCTCTCCCGTTCCATACGGAGAAGGAGAAGGTGCATTGAGGTGACTTTTGGGAATAACGATGGCGTAAGGCTTTTGTTGTCAAATGAGAAGGGAGTGCTGTTCGATGGTAACAAGGCATACCTGCCAGCAGAAAACTTTGTTTTGGCAGAGTTCTTCGACCGTTATGTAAATCTTGCCTTCATTGACTATTCTAAAATAACAGACACTACAAATAAACCGGAAAGAGAAAAGATTACCCGTCCGAAACTGCCTGAGGGCTTTTGGGAAAAGTTGAAACAGATGCGTTACAGCGATCATACAATACGGGTATATACTACCTATATCGGAGATTTCCAACAGTATTTTGCCGGGAGCAACCTGAAAATGATTTCGCCAGACGAAATAAATGCTTACCTGCTTTATCTGATAGACAAGAAAAAGATCTCTTCCTGCCAACAGAACCAACGTATCAACGCTATCAAGTTCTATTATGAAAAGGTGCTGGGTAACGAACGTCACTGCTACAAGGTAAACCGTGCAAAGCGTGAGAAGACACTGCCGGATGTATTAAGCAAGGAAGAAGTGAAATCTTTTCTAACGGTAGCCAAAGGGGATTTGCGATTTTATTGCATGTATTCGCTGTTGTACTCGGCAGGGCTTCGTATCAGCGAATTGCTGAATTTGAAACCGGATGATATAAACATTTCCCGTTCACTGATACATGTGCGACAGGGAAAAGGGAAAAAAGACCGATATACGCTACTATCCAAACCGTTTATCAATAAACTGGAAGAATATAGGATAGCATATCAGCCGGAAAAGTGGCTTTTTGAACATGAAGCCGGAATAACAAAAAGAGTATATCCACACTTGTTCCGCCATTCGTTCGCTACACATTTGATAGAACAAGGAACGGACTTGAAAATCATTAAAGAACTGCTGGGGCATGAAAATATTAAAACAACAGAGATGTACGTCCATATAGCAGACACTTACAAAAGTAAAATTAAAAGTCCATTGGATGATATTTTAGAAGAAGAGATTTAATAAAATACTTAGAGAAAATAACAGCGGACGTTTAATGTTTGGCTGTTAGCATAACGTTCAAGGCTTTGAAGTTACTATTAGACTGTATAACAGTGAATTACAACAGATATAAATGATAGTATTAACTGACATATCGGAAGGATTCGAAAACGAAAAGAAGTACCGCTTGGCTGACTACTTCAACCGCTGGTGGGACGAGTACGCAAAGCATCCGACAGAGTATATCACTCCCGAACAGTATAAGGCGGCAAACGCTATCCGTGTGTGCCGTACCCCTGCTTTGGGTGTGGACACATACGCCTGTCCCGATTGCGGAGAAATCAAAGAAATCTATCATAGTTGCAAAAATCGTTTCTGCCCGTCGTGCGGCTGGCGTGACACGCTCAAATGGGCGGCACGGATAAAAGACAAGTTGCTCCGTGTGCCACATCGTCATGTAGTGATGACCTTGCCCCATGCGTTGCTGGAGCTGGTGAAACAGAATAAAAAAGAAATGCTGAATATCATGATGCGTACGTCGGCGGAAGCCCTGAAAACGTGGATGATGAAAGTCTTCGGTCTGAAAGTGGGCGTGATTGCCGTATTGCACACTTATGGAGAAACGAAGCAATATCACGTACACACGCACATGATTATGTCGTGGGGCGGCATTGATGAGAGTGGACGGGTTGTCATTCCTCAAAAACAGTGGGTCAATGACGCTTTCATACGGGGGATATTCAAGCATACATTTGAGAAGGCATTGATAGAACTGTTCGATAACGATAAGCTGAAACACGATTTTCACCACCGTATGGACTTCATGAGCTTCATAAAGAACGTGGTGAATAAGAAACAATGGATCGTGCATTTGGAACCACCTCTGGAAATGCCCGAACAAGTGATACAATATATAGGCAGGTACTCCAAACGGGCGTGTCTGAGCGAGTATAAGATTACGGCGATGGAAGACGGGAACATCACATTCCGTTATCGGGATTATCAAAACTCACCGGACAGAAGGAATCCGGTTGAACAGGAACTGACGTTGCACTACCGTGAGTTCTTCCCCCGATTGTTGCAGCACGTACCCCTGCGCTATTTCCGCATCGTAAGGTATTATGGCTTCTATTCCAACAAGGGAAACTTGTCGGAAGAATATTTCGGACAGGATAAGGAAGGGGCGCACAATATGCCCGAAGAAGGGAGCGACCATGAAAATCCTTTCTTCTGCGAGTGTTGCCAATGTATCAGGGTTTATGTACATACAACTATAATAAGACGTATTGTTCACGGGAAAAAGCCTGAAACACTTGTGTTTAACAGGCTTGAAGCATCGAAACGAAAAGTCGCATAACGAAACACCGGGATAACTATGCCTTGTCGTAAAGAAAAGCATGGAAATCCTATAAAAAAGAATAAAAGGAGAACAGAATATGACCTGTAAATGGAAAAAAATGTATGAAAAAAGTCAGATAGAGCATGGAATTTCACTTTCCTGCACAATGGTAAGTACCGGGGAAAAATTGAAGTTCTATAATAATAGGTAAGCAGCCTAAGGGCTGCTTGGAAGTTTTTTGAGCAGCCGAAAGGCTGCAAAAGGGCAGCCTCGAACAATAGGATGAACCGCCCAAAGCGGTTATCCCTTAACATTATCGGTAAAATAAAGAAAAATGAAAATAAAAGATTTAACAACAGAAATAGGCTTCATTGGTGGAAGAGATGCTATAATGATTGAACATATCAATATTATAAATTCTCGGACTATCGAAATCTATGTGGATGTAGCTAACAATAATTTATGTAGTTTCTTTGATGAAACCAAAGAAGGTTACAAAATGAAATTTGGATTCGTGGGAGTTGTTTATTACAGTCTATTTAGTTATGAACTGTTTGAGAAGTCTATGTTTGATAGCTTGATAAACATAGATACAAAGAAGCTAATTGTAAAAACCGATTCAGTTTCTTGCATACAAGAAATTATTGGTTCTTCTTTATCTGAAAATGCGCTGCATCACATTGTCATAACAGCTTATGACAATATAATAGAGATTGCATGCAAGGAATTTACCAATGAAGTAATAACCGATAACAATCACCTTAACAGCTAAACTCTGTTAGCTGAATCCCATTAGCAACCTCATGAATATCAAAATATGGATGTAATAAGAAATGACAAGATAATAGAAATAAAAGATATGCTGTTTGATAAGTTAAAGCAGGATATATCTTTTTTAGAGAAACGAATGACGATACAAGAGCGCTCCGTTTCAAATTGGAAATATGCAACGGATGAATTTTATACTCTAATTCCATTTGAAAAGGAATTAAATAAGATGAAGAAAGGACGCATCTTGAAAAATATTCAATTTGATGAAAGATTTGCTTCTCCTTATATTTTCTCCTTCGGCTTCTCTAAAGAAGAAAAACTTCTATTGACACAGTATTCATTAGGAAAAGATTTTGGCATTATTTCAAAAGTTTACGATTATCACAATAGCGGATGTATAGAGTATTTCATTCTACAATCTTATCCGTCTAAAAAGTATAATAGCAAATTAGTATCAATTGGTATTCTTTTTCAAATCAATGATTTATTTCAAGCACATGTATGCGTGTCAGGTGATAAACATAATTGGAGTACAACAGTTTATCAGGTAGGCAACGAAAATGAAATCGATAAAATTTATAGATATGCTACAGGATGGAACAATCAAACGGAATATGATTTAGAATATGTAGATAATAAACTCAATAAGATAAAAATAAGAAATGTTGTTTGGTGGAAATCTAAAAAATAGGTTACTAACACACACCTGTGCCACCTAAACGGTGGCAAGCTGTAAACCATTACCCACATAATAATATAAAAATGTTTAGAACAAGAATTGAAATATTTACTCCTCGTAGTTTCGGAAGGCTTCCAAGAGGTTCCGGCTATATGGCTGAAGATGTGACAGAACATGTTATTCAGCAAATAATCAAGGACAAACTTATAAGGGCAATTCAAATATGTGATTATATTCCTAATGAAATTCTCGAAAAGTTGAATCGCATATTTATATCACGCCCTGATATTTCTTTTCGTGTATATGGAGAGTTTGCTAAAGATTTCGATGGTTGGAATCTGAATTTTCTTCGTTATCTTCCCAATGTACAGAATCTCGTTATAGATTGCTTCGGGTATAAGAATACTGATTTATCCATTCTTTCAAGTTTATCCAACATTAAATCTTTGAAATTGGAAATTTATGATTTAAGGGATTTTACTTTCGTCAAGGCATTACCAACCTTATTGGAGCATTTGCATATAGATGCTGATTTGAAGAGTGGCAAGCCCGTGTTTGACTGTCAATGGCTTTTGCACCTCAAAAATCTACAATCTCTTTTTCTCGGAAAATTAGATAAGAACCTTGAAGCTATTGTAGGTTTAAGTCAGTTGAAAAAGTTAGAATTAAGAGCTATCAAGAATAAGGATTTATCTTTCTTAAAACAGATGTCTATTAAAGACTTGTCTATTCTATGGTGTGATAGTTCAAAAATAGACTTGACTGTTTTGAGCGATTTTAGAGGTTTATGCCAACTGAAACTTTTTAGAATATCCAAATTGGACGATATTTCATTCGTCAGTACTCTTATCGGACTTGAAAAGCTCGAATTGATTTGGTTGGCTAATATCACTAAACTTCCGGATCTATCCAACTTGAATAAATTATCAGAGGTGTATATTGATACTTTAAATAAGCTGATTGATATTACGACTCTTATAAATGTTGGAAATTTGAAAAAGGTAAAAATGTGTAGTGTTAAAAGTTTGACTAAAGAATCTGTATATGCACTTTTAGATAATCCTAATATAGAGGAATTAGCGTGTTTTGGGGGAAAAGCAGAAATAAGTGATATACGTATAAAACGAAAATAAAGAATAAATATGTGGGTAACAAGCACCTGTTCCGCCTAACGGCGGCAAGCTGCATCCCATTAGTTGCCGGAATATTACTAAATAAGCGAAATAATATGAATTGTGATTTACTGTTTTACTTATTCAATGATTTTATTGGTGGAGCTGATGATGACGATATGTCAATGAAGTTCCTAAATTTGGATTTGAATAATGATGATTCATTACACAAATTTATCCAATATGAAATTAAGCCATTTTTTGAAACAAGATTTTCTTCGGATCAAAAAGAAGCACTACATACTCTTTTGTCGAAGTTAGAAAGTAATGAAATTGATTTAAGTATAAACGAAATTGACAACCAATTATTTCCATTTGAAATACCCAATAATCTACATAACTTTTATAAAAGCATTAAAAGTTGTTTGTTTGAATAGAGATTAGCAACTAACAAACAGCACTACCGCTTTAAGCGGAACGCTGCCAGACATTAGCTGCAAATAAAAAAAATAATGAATATGGAACTGATACAAACTTTTAAGAAGTCATATTTTCTAAAGATGTCGAACGATAAACATTTGATTGCACAAGTTAATAGCAGTCAGATAAACATCTTTGAAAATGAAACATACAAGCATTTAGCACAATTCAAAGAAGTAGGCAATGCATCTGTTTTCTTTTCAGATGACAGCAACTTGCTCTTGGCTAAAAATAATGATCGCAAACTTGTTGTGTATGATTTGGCAACTATGTCAATTCGTTGCAAACTCAAACCGAGAGTAGGCAGTTCAAATGGTGATGATGACGCTTGTATTTCCCATGATAGTAAGTATGTCATTAATTTGGGGTATGATTTTCCATACGGCTATATATCGGTCTATGATATTGAGAACGGAAAAGAAACAAGATTTCGCGAAGATATGAGAGAAGTGTACAACCAAATACGTTATATTCCTTCACGCCAATTATACTTCATTGACGGGTTTCGCAGACCGAACGAAGGGACAAGTGAAAAGAATAGGTACTTCTATCTTTGGTTTGATTTGGACAACAGAACATTTGAACAAACATTCTGTGATTTGGATGATGTAAATTTTCTGTATAGTGAACATTTAGAGCAAGTGTTATACTTTTCGGAAGAGGGCAATCTTGCTTTTCGCATTTTACCCTTGAATATAGAACTGCCAATTAAACACCAACAAGGCTGTTTGGATATACAACTTTCGCATAACAACAAGATGATTGCCTTATATCAAGAAGATAATCTAAAACTTTGTACGTTCCCAAATATGGAAATATTGGCTGAATTATCAAATATCGGCTATGGTAATATTTCCTTCTCTTCTGATGATAAAGAAATATTAATTGCAAGTACAATAAAAGGGCTTATTTATAAATTGGAATAAGTGCAGCTAACAAGCGGATAAATCTCCCTTAACGGTCGATTATCCACCGGGCATTATCAGTCAATGAAAACTAAAGAATATGGGAAAACAAGTAGTATTCTATTCGACCAAAAATGATGATGAGATGATTGTCAATGCACTAAAAAGTGTATTTGGACAATTGTTTTATGTGCCGTACTATAAAGGGGATTTATCTCCTTTTGATATTAGTACAAATGAAAGGACAATGTACTTAACAGGAAGTTCTTTTCAACAATACATATCTTATCGTACACATGAATATTATGATGGTACAGCTGCCGAAGTCTTAGATTTTGCAAGAAGTCCTGTTTTACAATATAGTATTCCTTGTCAAAGGGAAGATATGACATACGTTGATGGACGTTTTTATTGTTGTTCAGATAATATCGAGTTCTCCCAAAAGGTTTCTAAGTTTTTTGGTAAACTCAAGAAGGAATTTCGATATGTAAAACAGTGGAAGTGCTATATATCAAACAGCATTGATGTAGAAGCATCTCGCTTCTTTATTCCGAATAGAATCATTACTATAAATAAAGAAGATTTGAAGTAAAAGTGACTGATAACAAGCACCTGTGCCGCCTAACGGCTGCAAGCTGCCAAACATTATCGACCATAAAAAGAACGGAAAATGAAACCAAGAGAAATATTCTATAAAGCCTGTAATGAAATTGCCATCCCTTTTATTGAAAAGGGATTTAAGCCGATGAAAAACGGGCAATGTTTGAAGAAAATTTCAAAAGATATGGATTTGACTTTTGAAGTATATTTCAAGTCAAGTACCTATAACTACTCTTGTAGCGTAGTCATATATCCTCTGATTTCTATTTATAGTAAAAGTTTAAAGAAATGGATGCAAGAACGGACAGGAAATATCAATGAAGCTGGGCTTATATATCATAACCATATTGGATATATATCACCAATAAAAGAGTATAAACAGTGGGAACTTGCCGGACTAAGTTTCGATATATCGGTGGAAACTATTATCAACCTACTTGAAAAATATGCCATACCAATATTCGATTTATTTGAGGATAAAACAGCAGCTATCCGCTTTATGGAACAATATGGTTGTTGTTTCAATGAATATACTCAAAATTCTCTTTCAGCATTACCTTATGTATTGCTGCATAGCGATAAAGAAAAAGCAGAGAACTATTTCAATGTTTACCTGCAATCATGTAAATGCAGAAATAGATTTATGACTGCGTTCAACCAATTAGATAACAAGCAAAATATAGAATTAGGTTTGGATAATGGATTTGCGATTTTTGCTTTTACCAATGGATTGAAAATAAAATAGGTCGATAACAAGCGAATGAACTGCCCTAAGGTCAGTTATTCACAAGCCATTATCATTATGATCAAATTGAATGAGCTACTAAAAGATTTGACCGCAGAAATGTGGAAAATTAAAAATAATACTAATCAGATAGAAATGCAAGAGTTGTTGGATTTCTACAAGACTTATCATAGTTATGCAAATTTGGCAACCGATATATTAAATGCCAAAATATTAAGCCATTGTAAAGAAGGTTCCTCTCACATGGAAAAACTGATTATTGAAACATTCCAAAATATCAATGGATATAAATATGATAGACTTTTGATTGATTCTTTATTGGAATTAGACAATGAACTATCATTTGAATATTTACGAAACATTCTTTCATTTGAGGATATAAATAATAAAAGTAAATTTATTGATGATTTTAATCATCATCCTCTATTTGAAAAGGTCATGGCGTTGATAGAAAATAATGATAACAAGCGGCTTAACCTCCCCGAAAAGGTCGGTTAGCCACCAAACATTATCCGCAATAAATAAAGAAAATAGATATGGAAAAAGAAAAGAAAATCGAAAAAGCTAAACAAGTATTTAGGAAAATGCTTGTTGACGAGTACGGTATAAAATCAGCCGACCAGTTTTTCTCTACCGAAGGCGAGACAATGGCTGAAATATACGAGAGTATGAAAATCGAACAAGAAAATTTCAATCTTACAGACGATGAATTGAATAGTCTTTTAGATTCAATTTTCGATTAAATGTAAATGCGGATAACACGCAGATAAGCAACTTGTTAAAGTTGCTATCTGCATCCCATTATCTGTAATAAAAAAGAATATGAAATTAGCAGAAGCAATGAATACTTATAATCCTGCTTTATCTGAAATAAAGAGAAGAGGATATAATATAAAAATCAGACTGGATGAAAGCCAAAATGAAATAGAACGTTGGATTGCTCAAAAACATGATTTAGAAATAATTGGCTTCAATCCCTTATCATTATTAGGCTTGATTATTATTGCAGAACAATATGGTAATGACTGGAATAAGGTACACACCGAAGATTGGTATGACAAAATATTAGAAAATGATGAAATATAACAGATAACAAGCGAATGAACCGCCCTAACGGTCAGTTATTCACAACCCATTACCAGCAAATAAAAATAGTAAAAAAATGGAACGAGAACTTTTAGAACTTCAAAAGAAAATATACCAACAAGAATTGCATGAGAACGGATTTTTTATTGGAGATTCGTCTCAACTGTATTTTTCTTCTGTCGGGCAATTTTATGACCTATATTTTTATGGAGACGGCTATAGTGATAGTATGCCATTTCGCATGTTGCTTGAATTTATAAGTAAACAAGAATATGCAGACCGCATTGTTTCTATGAAATTCGATGGACCGGACGAAGGTGCTAACGGAACTAAAAACTGGGATTTTGACCTGATTGCAGATTCAAATGTAATGTTTCCTAATCTGAAACAGTTTATAGTGCAATTAAGTGATTATGCCGACCATAATTGTAATATCATTGGAAAAGATTACGAAGAAGATGGAATGATTGCCAAGCTATTGGTGAAAATGCCCACTTTAATGTCTTTAAGCATTCCTTCGGCTCCCAATAAGTCATTCTTTGATATTGCCAGCCATCCATTAAAATATCTTAGACTTCAAGCCGGATATGACAATCAGAATTTTATCAGAAACTTGGCTCAAAGCAATAACTTCCAATCATTAGCATCTTTGGACTACTCCGATTTCATGGATACCAATAATGCGACAAAGGACTGTTATACTTCTTTTGAGGATTTCAAAATGTTGTTTACATCAACAGCCTTTTCTTCGGTCAAACGATTCATATTGAGAAATTCAATATTGAACAAGGAGCAACTATTTGAATTACAATGCTTAAATAATAGTTTGCAATTCATGTATGTAGATGCGAAATGTGGACAGTATGTGTCGAATATGAAAAAATAATGCTGGTAACAAGCACCTGTGCCGCCTAACGGCAGCAAGCTGCAAGCCATTATATGCTATGAACAAGAAAGAAAAAATATTAAAATCCTTTCCTCCGAATCTTGAGAAAGATGTTCAAGCTGTCTTGAATATTCTGAAAATCAAGGAAGAGGATATTAATAGCTCAAAGAATGTGGTTATGATAAAAGGTCTATCCATAATGATACCGGAACGAATATATTTCAATGAACCCATAGATGGGAACTTAACTACGGTACAAAAGTATATCTTGGACTGTATTTTTACACGGCATCATAATGGTTTTGTTAGACAACATCATTTACAAAATTTATTGTGTTGCACTGAATATTGGGCTATACCATTTTGTTTTAAGCTATTAGGTGAATATGTGAAAGAGATTCTTTATGATGTAAAAACACATATAGAGAATAATTTTGAGAATTATCTTTGTTTTATTGGAGAAAATAAAGATTTCTTTAATAAAACCAAGAGCCGAATGATTAGCTATTGGAATTGTTATTATCGAAAAACATTTCCTGAATATGAGTCATATATAGGTTCTCAAATTTTTAATAATTTAGAAGTGGCATATAACAAGCGGATAAATCTCCCCTAAAAGGTCGATTATCCGCCGGACATTATCGACTCAAGAAAAAGCAATATTAGAAGTAGGTAAAACATGGAAATCAAAGTGATAAAAAATAATGTTGGCACGGTTGAATTTTCATCTCCATTTGGATTTGCTTATGGAAAATGGAAAAGTCAATCAATACCCATAATAGGGAATCTGTATTTTGTTGAAATGGATATACCTTCATTTGAGAGTATAGAAAGGAGTTATGTGGATAGACCTTTTATGGATATTGTAAAAGACACAACAAGGATTAATATGCTTTTATCTATTAAAGAAGAGTCTTGGATGATATTTTGTTTAAATGATGATTTTATTCATATGATTATAGACAACAAAGATGATTTAATTATTGGAGAATATTATTTAATAAGTTCCAAAAGTATAGAAGTTTTTGATTGTAATTATTGATAATTCAGAAATTAGTCGATAACAAACAGCACTACCGCTCAAAAAATGGAACGCTGCCGGACATTAGATATAATTAAGCTATGAGATATACAGTCAATATAATAGTGAGTATAAAGGGTGTTATTAAGAAGCAGGAAATTGAACTTTCTGAAAACATTTCAAATATCCAAACTCTCTATTTATACCTAAAAGAAAAATGTAACTTACCAAAGTTAAGAAAGGGAGAAATATGTATTTGCAGCAAAGACAAGAATAGATATATAACCTTATTTGTTATTTCTGAAGCAGAAACAATTCTGTATTCTCCATTTAAGGATATGAGTATGTTTAGTTCTATAAACACTCTTTATATCTCTTATTGCAGCACTATTGCACGAGCAGAAGAAATATTTCTTGCAAATAAAGGTTCTCACTATTATATGTGGCATGACGGATATGAAGATGAATATTCAAAGTATGGAATAGTTAAAGAGCAGGAGATTGAGTGGTTACAAAAACACTGTTTATCTCCACAAATATCCTAAATATATCTAACAAGGTCGAGTAAACAGCTAAACGCAGTTTCTCACCAAACCATTATCATCAAAAGATAAATAATGAAAGATATGAATAACATACCGGGTTATGAAAAGATGGATGGTATTGAATTTCTATATATTCAAGGTGAGCCATCCTCAAATTTCAGAAAAGTAACTTCAAATTTCGACAAAGTAACATATGAAGTTCGGCCTCCATTACCTAAAAGTGGAGGAGTTTCAGAAGAAGGTTGTTGTATTACAACTCCTGATGGCGATAAGTTTTATGCTGTAGAATACCACTTTGATATATTAGGATGGAGAAAACAAATAAAGCAAGGAGCAAGTATGTTAAATTTATTGACGGGAATAATCAACAATGACAATATTGAATTGTCTGATGGACGAAGTTACACCTTATCGGACTGTATAGTTGAATTTTATTAAATTGATGATAACAAACAGATAAAACATTTAAGGCTGTTTATCTGCCAAGCCATTAGTAACTATATAATATTTCTAATATGGGCTTAGATATTTTGATTTATAGTAATAATAAAAAGTGTTTTGGAAGATCCGAAATTAGTGAGAACTTCCACTATTGGTTATTTAATCAAGCTAATTTGGATACAGGGCTGTTTCGTGTCCTATTCAAATTAGAAGATTATTATTTAACTGATGTATTGCTTTCAAGAAATGAAATAAAAACACTAATTAAAGAGCTGAAAGAAATTGAAGACAAATCTCCATTCAGCAAAGAAATTAAATCAATAATAAATACTTTAAGTACGGAAGAAATATCTGAAATAAGAATTAATGGAGATTAATGTAGTTACTAACAAACGGATTAATCACCCTTGAAAGTCGATTATCCGCCAAACATTAGTTTCTATTAAATGAATTTGATTATGAAAATTGAAGATATAACGATAGAACATTTCAATCAATCTATTAAGAATGAAAATGTTACCGTAGATATATGGGATGAAGATGTATTACTTCAAACCGATATTTATTTTTATACGGGCAACCATGACATTTCCCCTTTTATAGAAGAAATAAAAGATAGGTTGATTCGCTTTAATCAAGACAAAAATCTGGTTCTTCAAAATATTATAGACGAGGGATATTTGCAAATGGCTGAAACTTGGGCTGAAGATTCTAAGATTACTTTGCCTATATCAAAGGAAAAGTTTTTGGAAAGCTTTTACCCTTTTGAGATAGGATTTTGCATAGGAAACTTTGAAGATGAACCTACTGTTATGGTTTATCTTGGTAGCAATATTGAATGTTTTTCAGACCATGTTTTGTGTTGTTATGTAATGAAAAAGAATAATCTAATGGAATATAAAACAGTCTTAGAAGGATAACTGGAAACTAACAAGCGGATAAATCTCCCCTTAATGGTCGATTATCCGCCGAACATTATCGTCAATTATCAAAATATAGTAAAACTATGGTGTATAATAATTCTTTCATAATCATATTAGACGATTTATCAGAGTATATAAATACCCATGATAAACTTCTACTTAAAGAAGATATGCTTCAATTAGTATATAAAGATTATATTATTGATATTGGATTTTATTCTAAAGAATTTATTTTATACGTGATAAAAGACTGTAACTGGGATATTCCTATAAAGAAAGAGTTTATCCAAGAGAATGATATTGTAAATAAAATAAACAAGACTTGTGTTGAAGTCTTATCTATTCGTAAATGAACGATAACAAGGTCGAGTAAACAGCTAACGCAGTTTCTCACCAAACCATTATAAGCAAAAGAGAAACGGAAACAATATGATAAAATACATTTCGGGAGATATACTGCAAAGCAAAGATGAGTACATAGCGCAAGGTGTAGCTGTTGGATCACAAGAAGGATTAGGAACCGGACTTGCCTTTAAACTGTCAAGCCAATTCCCTGAAATCCAAAAACTCTTTAAGAAATATACAAGGAATAGTAAATTTCAAGCTGGCGATGTGTTTGTAGGAGAAATCAAAGGTTATTCTCCGGGCATAATCTACATCGCTACACAACCGGATATGTACCATGCAGAACTTACATATCTGAATAAAGGATTGAAACGCTTGAAAAAAGTATGTACGAGCAAAGGTATTAAAACCGTGTCGCTCCCCAAAATAGGTGCAGGCTTGGGTAAACTGGATTGGAATAGTGAGATCAAGCCTTTGTTTGAAAGTATTTTATCAGATTGTGAAACGGTATTCCATGTATATGAAGATTACAAGATTGAATACGAAAATTAGATTATTAACATGCACTTGTGCGGCCTAATGGCAGCAAGCTGCAACCCATTATCAGAATATATATGATAAAAATCAGAATATGGCATTGAAACATATAACGTATATTTGCAGTCTATTTCAATGAAATGGATTAAGTCATAAAAGTAATTTGAATATGAAACACTTTAAAATAATAAGGATGGGAATATTTGCCTCTATTTTAGGTTTACTGGGATGTGGATATGGAAACAAGCGAGCAACGCTGAATGAGAGTACAAGTTCTTATATTCCGGTAGCCGCACAGATTACAATGGATAAGTTGCCGGAAGTGCTGAAAAACGTACAGGCAGGACGAACGGAGTATGATTTTACGGGCATCTGTGCCCATGGGGTGGATTGTATCTATTTCATGCAGGATAACGGAAAGTTCTACATTGATTTTGAAGCCATGAGCAAAGATCAACTTCCCTATTTAGATAAATTGAAGCAGTTTGCCAAAGAGCATAATTACCCAATTATCGAAACGACCTATAACAACACGCCCATTGATTACAACCATGTGAAATATGCTCCGGTCTTAAGCCTGAAAGTCAATGCGGATATTGACAGTATCGTTACAGTTGGAAAGTTGATTGAACAAACCATTTTCCAGAATAATAATCAGACCATCTACGATATAGTTCCTTAAAGAGCATAAGGAGACAATAAAAGAATAATAATAAAATGAGAGATAAGGGTTTGGGAAAAAAGACATTCTGGATTTACTCTACCAATAAGTTTGTTTGGATAGGGGTTGTTATATGCAGTATATTCAGTGCATTTATGATCTACTTTTTATGTGTAGCCTTAAGTGAGAATAAAGTCCTCCTTATTTTCTTATTGCCCATTTTTTTGTCAATCCTATTAATCTATTGGGCACTACCCAGTAAGATTTTACTTGGTGAAGATAAAATAGAAGAGCGAGGTTTGTTCAAGAAAAGAAGCATCCGGGTGGATGAGATAAATTCATGGGGAGTTCTGCAAATGTATAAGCCCTACCGCTGTAAAGAGGGTATTTATTCTTATATACCTGCCAAATCATTCAAACCTTCCCGTAAAATAGAGGAGAATATGAATTTTTCGTATAGCCTGTTTTTATCCAATATTCCGCACTACGACGGGAAAAAGAAACATTCGTCCCAAACAGATAAAACTATTTTTGTCAGTTATCGGAAAGAAGTGTATATGGCATTGGAAAAGCATCTGAAAAAAATATTGTATTTACTTATCTTGCCCTTGATGTCGATGGCATGTAGTCCAAAAGCAAAATTGAGCAGTGCCGGAATGTACCCTAATTATCAAGTAGGTGAAATGGTAAGACTTGTTCCGGTGGACTCCCTGACCTACGGGGACGTAATCGCATATCATGCATACATTCCCGGCTTTCAGGAGAGGGCATTCAAACGAATTGTGGGGCTGCCAGGCGATACCATCCGTTTTCAAGACCAGCAATGTATCGTTAACGGTAAAAAGAGTGAATGGGTATTCATACGGAAACTCTTTTACGAAGAGGATGAATGTGAAGTATATTGCGAACGCCTGCCCAACGGCATGAAGGTAAACATCTGTAAAAGCGTTGTGCCCATAGATCCGGCAACGGCTACCACCACTGCGGTTGTCGTTCCGGCGGACAGTTATTTCGTTGCGGGTGATTACAGGGGCGGCTCGATTGACAGTCGTTCGCTAGGATGCGTTGCTGCGGATTCAATTATTGGCAAAGGTGTAAAAACAAAGTAATCACCGGGCTTTTATCCCGATTCACCACACTGTAAACAATGAATAAAAGAATCATTTCATTTATCTGTGCAGGTTTGGTCGCAACAAGTTGCGTGTCCTCACTCTGTTTCTATGATTATTTTGCCGATGGCAATACAAGCAATCCCATCTATTGGGTTTTCTATTTTTTCCAGTTATCCATACTGCTGGGACAAACCGGAATAGGCGTTTATACTATCAATGCGCTTCTACGGCAGCGGAAAGAAACCGTTTCGTCTCTGGGATATTTTGCGGCTCACGTATTTCTGCAAAATATAACTCCTTTACTCCAAGCGTGGTCTGCGGCTGTTATTACGGAATATCCGCTATGGCTACTGATAAGTCAGGTAATTTTCAGCGTTGTCCTTCTTATTGCATTGCTAATCATTCAGCCTGCATCTTTATTTAGAAAGTCTGAATATATCCCCCGGCTGTTAATGGCTGCATTTTATATCAACTGCGTATATACGGCACTTACTATCATAGGATTAATTATTACCCTGTAATGATTGCATATAAACAGAATCCAATACAGCACCTTCCCAATGAATATCGGGCGGGTATTGTTTCCAACCTCTTTTCGGTGGGGACAGTACCCATGTGGGGACAAACTCGTCCCCCAAAGCCTTGTTGTATTCAGGGTTGCTGACGGCATACCTCACTATGATGCGCAAAGGATTGCTGACACCCAAGAACTTGGGATATGTTGTTGTAGTATTATATTTCACTCCATCCACATAAAAACCGAACTGGCGTACCTTATGTCCTCCCTTAACGACACCCGACACTTTTTCATAAGTGGCTAAAGTGTATCGGTCGCCTTCTGCCAACGCACGGGCTTTGTTTATGGCATCATACCATGTCCATCCGGAACCTGACAATGCAATCAGACATAAAAGATAAGTGAATAGCGAAGTCTTTTTCCCCTCCGTAGCCCACTGCTTTTTCAATAGCGAACCTACTATCATGGCAAAGGCTCCCGCACCCAACAGGGAGACACAGACCAAAGCAGGAATGTTCATGTACTCTATCATACTGCCTTAGGATATTCTTTTCTTCAAATAATATACCCAAAAATCAATAGCTTTGCCGATAGCGACACCAAAAACGCTGAGTGCCAACGCTATGTAAGCTGCGACAATCAACGGTTGTTCGTCTATCCACCTATTGACAAGTGCGGACATCCGGGCAAAGACACCACCCGCAACAGTAAGGACGATTGTCAGGACAATATGTATCTCTAACAGCTTGTCCTCCCTGTCTGAATCTATCCTGTCATCTTTTAAATACCTGACAAGCCACAAACACGGGACAAACAGGAACAACATGAAAAATGCAATAATCGCCACTCCTTCCCCGGAGATTTCATGCAATCCCCTGTCGAAAAAACGAAAACCGGATATTCTAACCAAATAGGGAGTTATCATTTATGCCGCTATCTTTTAGTTCTTATTTTTAATCGCCCATTCTTTTTCGATAGCCTGACGGATCGTTTCCCGGTTATCCCAATTTCTGCCGCCAGAAGCGTGCCAGTGGAGAGTAGGATTGCACCGGCTATTGTAAGCCATATACGGATTGCCGAAAATGACGGCAACACGTACACGCCAGCGCATACAAATATCATTGGCTATGAATTGTTGTTTGTTGCACAGTATTATTTCCCAATTATTTTCCTTAGCCAACCGTTTCAAGACTTTTTGCTGTTCTTGGGGGGTAAGTGCCGTGCTGATGTAATGCAGTTTAAGCGTATTCTTCTTATTCCGATAGGTTATGTAAACGACCGCAGCGGAAACGACAGGAAACAGTAAGCTCCCCCATACAAACTCCGGTTCCATCGTCTCACCCTTAATCTTTGCCATCAAAAGGCAAAACAATACAGCGACAGATGTAAACAGCAGCATAAAAAGAAGATTTTTAGGATAGTAGTCCTTTTTCTCCTGATCCGTCAGTTCTATCCGTCGGTTCTTTAACGTGCGTTCTAATAATTCCTGATTCATGTTGGATTCTTTGATTTACAAAGTTACGAATATGACAGGGAAAGGGCAAATTTGAATCAGGAAAAGATAATGCACGGAGCTTGTTTTTTACCTTTAACGTGTTAAACTGACGTTAATAAATAAAATGGAAATAGTTTTTTCCGCACCTTTCGTATATATTTGATAACAGTAAACGGGCGGATATGCGGCATTGAGAACAAATAGCATAAAGTAGAACAGAAATAAATAAAATGGAATAAGAATGATATTTATACGGAAAACATGGAACAGACTTTAAATCAAATTCTGATGAATAAAACCCGGCAAACGGAGTTACACGGTTGGATGGAAAAGGTACAGGTCGCCGTGCAACAAACGGATGTAAGAAATCCGGTAACGTGGGCGGCACTGGAAAAATTATCTTGGAACGAGGATAAGATGTCCCGTCTTGTGAAGCTATTGAAGGAATATTGCCCGTGCCCTTCGTTTGAAATACCGGAAGAAGCGGCTTACCTGATATTGGTTGCTTATCATAACGATAATGATTCGCTGGGATATTTATTGGATATAATGAAAGCGTATATCAAAAAGAAAGACCGTGACGGGATATTATTCTTATGCCGGATGCAAGCTGTTATCAATGGCAATGAGGATTACCCGCACCTGAACGGATTGTACAACGAACTGACCGCCTACCTCCTGTGCTGCCGCCGGGACAGAATCAACGAATACCGGAGAGGCGAACCACCCGTATTCAGTGAAGCGGATCTGCATGTTGCGGGGAAATACCTGCCTCACCTGAAAGAATATTCTTTCCGTGACAAAGTGATGGTCGCCTTCCCCACCGCAAAGACCGTCAGGGAACTGGCGGAGAAATGCGGATGTGCAGTGAATACCTTTGAACGCCGTTTCAAAGAGGATTTCGGGACTGCTCCCCGCAAGTGGATGGTGGAGCAAAAGGCAAAACGGGTGGTGACTCTGCTCACCCGTACAGACCTTTCCATGAAAGAGATTGCCAGTGAGTGCGGGTTCGAGTCGAACAGCTATTTCTGGGACTTTTGCAGACGTAACCTCAAAGCTACGCCCACCCAAATAAGAGAAGGATTCGGGGATGAAAACAAATTCGCCAAACAGGATTAATTATCAGACAATTACGGTTAATTATCAGTGCGATAAAGCCATGAAATCCATGTAACTTTGCAGCCGTTTTTAGAAACCTAAAAAGGATTGCATGGATATTTTTTTTGATTTGATGTTACAGGAGATTGACCGTTACACGGGGACGATCAATATGGAAGGGGAAAACATTATTCCGGGCTGCCGTGAAATGATGAATTACCTGAAAGACAAAGTGATTGAGCTGAAACACTTTGCGTTGTCCCGTGAGTTTAAGGACGATGCAGAGGAAATCCGATTTTTTAAGTACCAAAAGCCGCTGATACTCGGACGACTGCTCTACTTCTACAAGCTATACCAGATCGAGAGTAAGCGACCGCCAAGCAATGAGCTTGCCGTAGGTTATTATCAGGGTGAGATAGAGAAGATGAAAGCAGCCTTTGAGAATAGCCTGTCATTCTTCCAGTATTACCGTAGCGGGGCTACGTACCGGGACAGCTTCTACTTCAAACGGGGACAGACGGAGATAAGCCCGGAAACGGACACGTTCATCTTCGAGCCGGAAGCGGAGCTATCTACCGGATATGACCGACTGGTCGCCCGGCTGATTGCAGTGGAACTGCTGTTAGCCTTCCTGACAAGGCGGATGCGTGAGCCTGCGGACGGCGAGCCGTTATCGGGAAAGAAGCTGTACTGGACGGACAAGAAAGCGGCGGCGGTGGAACTGATATACGGCATCCATGCGGTGGGGAGCGTGGATAACGGGAAAGCGGACATCATCGACATCGTAACGGCGTTTGAACGAACGTTCCATATAGACTTGGGGGACGTGTACCACACGTTTATCGCCATGCGAAACCGGAAGAACAGCCGGACAGTGTATCTCGACCAAATGATAGAGAAATTGTTGAAACGGATGGACGAAACGGATAGTTAACCTATTGAAAACCAGTTGCAGCATTACCAAGTTCATAGCAAGCTGCCAAATTCTCCCTTCATCATACCCTAACCAGTGAAAAGCGGCTTGCAGCCGCCGGAAGAACCGAAGAAAAGGCTCTCCGGCGGCTTTTTTGTGCCCGGAAAAAAATCTTTGGCAAGGTGGTACGGACGTGAAAAGAAAAGCTGTCGAATAGCCGGACATTTGCGACCAGAAATCTAAATATCAACAGATTATGGAAGTAATGACTATCGAAAGCAAAGCCTTTGCCGTCCTCGTGGAAAAGATAGACGGGATAGCGGCATACGTGCAGGAATCCCGGCAAAGGGAGACGGAACAACAACAGGGACAGGATGAAAAGAACCGCCGGAAAGCGGACAAGTGGATGCAGAATGCGGAGGTGTGCGAATACCTTGAAATTAGCCCCCGCACGCTGCAACGCTACCGCACGAACCGGATTCTCCCGTTCTCCATCTGCGGCAAGAAGATCCGCTACCGCCGCACGGACGTGGAGCAGTTCCGGGAACGCTGGATGCGGGAAACACCCGACACGCTGATTGACCGGATGGCGGAACAACATCCTTTACACGAACGCAAAAACAAGCTGTATGGTAAGAAAAGAGGAAATACTGGCACGAACGAGTAACGGGCTGGACGTGTTTCGCCACTACCTGCCCGTGAAATGGCGGGTGGGCAGGAATTTCCTGAACCCGCTGTACGAGGACAGCAAGGCGTCGTGCAACGTGTACTATGATCGCCGGAGCGGGACGTACAAGATGAAGGACTTCGGGAACGGGGACTTTTCGGGGGACTGTTTCTTCCTCGTGGCGAAAATCAAGGGGCTGGATTGCAGGAACGCCGCCGACTTCGTGGAGGTGCTGGAAACGATAGACCGTGAACTGTGTCTGGGTATCGGTGAGGAACTGCCGTCCGGCGTGGTGCAGGAACGCCGGGCAAAGCTGCGGGATGCCGGGACAACGGAAGAGAACGGGCAAAGAGAGCCGGACGAAACGGGGGAAGGACGGGCAGAACCGGAACGGAAGCCAAGACCTTACCGGACGACGCAACAGGCGTTCACGGAAAATGAACTGGAATACTGGAACGGGTATGGGATCACGGAAGAGGTGCTGAACCGATACGGGGTGCAGTCGCTAAAGGAATACCGGAGCGAAACGAAAGATGGGAAAACGTTCGGCTTCACGTCCACGCCCGCAGAACCGATGTTCGGGTATGCAGGGAAATGGGGCATGAAGGTGTACCGCCCGAAATCGGAAGTACGGTTCGTGTATGGCGGTCATACGGGGGATAACTACTGCTTCGGGCTGGAAGAGTTGCCGCCCAAAGGCGACACGCTGTTCCTGACGGGCGGGGAAAAGGACGTGCTGACGCTGGCGGCGCACGGGTTCCACGCCATCTGTTTCAACTCGGAAACATCGGTTATCCCCACGAAGATTATCCGCAAGTTAGTGTACCGTTTCAAACATATCGTGCTGCTGTACGATGTGGACAAGACGGGGCTGGAAAGCTCCGAGAAGCACCGCCAACAGCTAACAGAGTACGGGGTGAAACGGCTGGTGCTGCCGCTGACGGGAGAAAAGACGGACAAGGACGTGTCGGATTACTTCAAGGCGGGACGGACACGGGAAGAGTTCGTAAAGCTGTTCCTTAAACTGCTGGACAGCTTGTACGGTGACACGATGGCGGTACTGAAATCGTGCGAGATAGACTACGACCACCCGCCACTGGCGGCGGTCAGTATCATTACCGCCGGGGATGTGCCGTTGGGCACGGAAGAGAACATACTCTGCATCACGGGCGAAGAAGGTACGGGAAAGAGCAATTACACGGCTGCGCTGGTAGCCGGGGCGATTCAGGAGAAGGAAACGGACACCGACCTGCTGGGCGTGCGGGTTGAACCGAACCGGAAAAAGCGTGCGGTGCTGCTCTATGATACGGAACAGAGCGAACAACAACTGTACAAGAACACGGGGCGGTTGCTACGGCGTGCCGGACGGGAACGAATGCCGGAGTTCCTGCACGTGTATTGCCTGACGGGAATGTCACGGAGTGAGCGACTGAACGCCATCATGCAGAGCATGGACAAGTACCATTACCTGCATGGGGGTATTCATTTAGTGGTGATCGACGGGGTGGCGGATTTGATACGTTGCGCCAACGACGAGGGGGAAAGCGTGGCGTTGATCGACGAGATTTACCGACTGGCGGGGATTTACCGCACGTGCATCGCCGCCGTGGTGCATTTTGTACCGAACGGCTTGAAGCTCCGGGGACACTTGGGCAGCGAATTGCAACGTAAATCGGCGGCTATCCTCTCGATAGAGAAGGACGAGAACCCGGAAATATCGGTGGTGAAAGCGTTGAAGGTGCGGGACGGCAGCCCGCTGGATATTCCGTTGATGCAGTTCCGCTGGGACAAGCAAGCCGGGATGCCCGTGTACGTGGGCGAAAAGCCCCGTGCGGAGAAGGAGAAGCGCAAGGAAAAGGAACTGGCGGAAATGGCACGGGAGGCGTTCACCCGGCAGGAGAAGTACGGTTATATCGAACTGTGCGAACTGATACAGGAAATGCTGGAAGTGAAGGAACGCACGGCAAAGGGTTATATCCGCTATATGCGGGAGAAGGAAATCATCGAAAAGGAAGGAGATTGCTATGTACACAGACCGGGAAGAGTTTGAAGGCTGGATGCTGCGGATCATGCAACGGTTCGACCTGACGGAGAAACTGCTGGAACGGGTGCTGAAAAAGAACAGCCTGCTGGACGGTGAGGAACTGCTGGATAATCAGGACTTGTGCCTGCTGCTGAAAGTAGGCATAAGGACATTGCAGCGATACCGGGCTATCGGGGCGTTGCCTTACTTCACGATCAGCGGGAAGGTATTCTACCGTGCGAAAGATGTGCAGGAGTTCATCCGTAACCGTTTCGATGCGGTGACGGAGAGAAAAAATCCGGAAAGAAAAGCAAGCGGATAAGAGTATCAACAGACCATTACCCCACGTTCACCATGTACTTAGGCGTAAGTGAAGAGTGAACGGTTGCCCTGCTTTGTCGTGAGATAAGGCGGGGCTATTCTTTTGTAATCCGGCAGGTTTGCACTATATTTGCAACTGAAAACATGAAAGTTCATTGCCCGGCTTGAACGCAAGCGGGTTTTGATTATATAGATTGTACGTTCGCTAAACGTCTTGAAGTAGAAAACTGGTAATTTTTGACAAATCAGACGAATGGCGCAATGCACATGCTGTATGTATATACGGCGTGAGCTTGCCTATTCGATTTGTCGGGTATACCAGTGCCTCTACTTCGGAATAGTGTGAGTTCACGCTGTTCTTTTATGACGGCTGGCGGGCATAACCAATAAAAAGAAGTGTTATGAAACAGATTACCTTGTATGTGTACCAAACCATTGACGGATGCGCCGCCCGTGCCGACAAACAGGTGGACGATGCTGTTCTGAAAGCCGATTACCTGCTCTTGGATGAAGAAACTTATCTGGATGTATTTATGAATCACCTCGGCTGGCCGCTGACGGAAAAAGAAACTTTTGTAGTGGCGCAAGCCGATTGTAACCTGACGGAAAAAGAAGGGGTGCAGTTCATCACGGGGGATGCCGTGGCGGAACTCTCACGGATGAAAGCTGCGGGTAACGGGGTGATGGTCGCCTATGGCGAAGGAATTGCAGCTGTGCTGCTCAATAGCGGGCTGGCGGATGAAATCGTGGTAATTACGCTTCCGAAGGTCGCAGGGGGCGACGAAAAGGCTTTGCGGCATATTACGGGTGACGGTGCGATGTGGGTGGTGCGGTCTTGTAAGGTGCTGGATGGCGAGAAGGTGCGGACGGTGTACGGAAGGGTGTAATTTATGCGACAGTGTCACATAAATGTGAGATAACAAAGAAAAGTGCAACAGTGTCGCACTTTTCTTGTTGAATTTAGGCATCAGTGATGCCTAAATTCAAATCGTATCTTCGCTATCCTGTAACTCCCGGCTAAGTTTATTCTCCAATTCTTCAATGGAAGGCAACCCGGATTTAATATCTTTGGGTAATGCCTTGCCTAATTCGTAGTCTGAAATACCGATAGGCTTGTGTACATCACGCAAAGCGTATTCAGCCATAATACGGTCTTTGTTCTGACAAAGCAGCAAGCCTATGGTCTGGTTATCCCCTTCCCGGCAAAGAATATCGTCCACCGCCGAACAATAAAAATTCAGCTTGCCGATATATTCGGGCTGGAACTCCCCCCGCTTCAACTCCACAACTAAATATCGGTGCATAAAGGCATTGTACATGAGGATGTCGATATAAAAATCCTTTTCCGAAACTTCGATGTGGTACTGCCTGCCCATGAAAGCGAAACCTGCCCCCATCTGGAGAAGGAACTTCTCTATATGTTTAATCAAACCTAATTCCACGTCCCGTTCGTCGTACTCGTCGGTAAAAGTCAGCATATCGAAAATATAGGGATCTTTCAAGGTTTCTTTCACTTGCTTGGCTTGTATTTCGGGAAGGGTGGCATCGAAATTGTTTGCCAGTGCGCCGTGAATATTGTAGTAGTCCTGATTGATGGCTTCGACTAAAAAATCACGAGTCCACCCGTTTTTTATACACTGTATCATATACCAATACCGGGCTTTATGGTCTTTTACCTTTTGTACCAAAGCGATATTGTGCGACCAGCTTAGTTGCCTGATCGGAAGAATAATATCCGGTGTTTCTAATTTGGCAACGGCTCGTTGCCAAATTGTAAGTTCTTGATTATATTCTTTATAGAACTGAATCATACACCTGCAATTACGTGGGGAAAATCCTTTTACTTTCGGATAATCATTTTTCAAGTCGTTGGATAACTGTTCAAGGGCATTGTTACCCCAACCGATTTGCTTCTGACTTTCGGATAGCAGTTTGCCAATGTCCCAATACATGGTAAGCATTTCTTCATTGGCTGCGTAGATAGCCTTTTTCTGGGCGAGTGCTACACGTGCCTTGACTTGTTTAAGCAAGGTTGCATAGCTAAAGATATTGTTCTGAATTTCCATTTTATTTTTTTTATTTGAGATTAAAGGCGTTCGGGGTATTGTTATCCCCGAACGCCTGCCATCCGGTCACAGGAAAAGGCAAAGCCCCCATCGTTATGACCGACTGGCAAAGGCACTTATTATTATGGGATTACGGGAATAATACCTGAAAATCCCGTGGGTTTCCGTTGTCTATGAGTTCGTTCCGGTGAAGCCAGCGGAGAATTTCAGTACCGGACTGGCTGCCGAAGTTGCGGACACAATACAGGCGGGAAAGACGATACCTTTTCAGGTGCATGAGCAAGTGTTCGGTGGTGAAAATACCGAGTTCCCGGCAAGCCTTGACGACACGCTGCGAAAAGCCGAGCCTGTCCAGCGGGGTATTCAGTAGCTCGCTGTGCTTGCCCGGTCTGCCCCTTTTCTTCTGCCGTGGCGCATCGTCATAGATGGTGGCTACCCGGTTACGCTCGAAAAGGGCGAAAAGGGATGCGCCGTCAATCATCAGGACGGTATCGAAACGGGCAAAAGCGATGTGGTTGCCGTTCATCCAAAGGGTGATGCGCTGCTCGTCCGTACCGCAAAGGCGGGCGGCTTCCTGCACGGATAACCAGCCGTTCATCGTCTGCCCCCTTTCCCTTTGGGCTTGGGCGGGAACTCGTACACGGTGCGGAAATCCCTATCGAAGGTGACGTGCGCATCGAACACCTTGCCGTCCCTGTTCTTGAAACCTTTGACAAGGGATGTTTTGCCTTTGGTTACAAGGTCGGTAATCTGGCTGTCGGTGAGTGTCTTCTCGCCCTTGCTGCGGAAGACGGTAAGCCCGCAATCGACGTTGCTGCACTTGGCGACCTTCGGATAAAAGAGGATGCGCCCGGACTGGCACTTGGGGCAAGGGATTCGTCCACCGTCCGCCACGGACACCTGTACCTGCAAAAGTTCTTCGGTGATCTGTGCGGCATAGACTTCGATACCCTTGCGGAAGGTTGCCGCATCCATTTCGCCCGTTTCGATACGGGCAAGGGCGGTTTCCCACTGCCCGGTCATTTCAACGTCGGCAATCTTCTTGCCCTTGACGGTGCTGTACACGGCAAGCCCTTTCTCGGTCGGGAGGAGGTTCTTCTTCTCCCGGCGCACGTAATCACGTGAAAACAAGGTTTCGATGATGGAGGCACGGGTGGCGGGCGTGCCGATACCTATGTCCTTCAGGCTGTCCCGGAGTTCGGCTTCGTCCAGATTCCTGCCACAGTTCTCCATTGCCGAAAGCAGGCTGCTTTCGGTATGCAGGGGCTTGGGTTTGGTCTGTTTCTCCAACGGTTCGGCGGATTCGAGGGGGAAAGATTCGCCCTGTTGCAAAGCAGGAAGGACGGCGGACTCTTCCTCTTCGTCCCGCTCGCCACGCACGGCACGCCATCCGGCGGACTTGACAACCGTACCTTTGGTGGTAAAGTCGCTGTTACCTGCTGTCAGGTGGACGGTGGTAATGTCCTTGACACAGCGGGCGGAGAAGGATTCGAGCAGACGGGCTGCCACCATGTCGTAAATCTTGCGCTGGTCTTCCGGCAGTTCGCCGGGCAGACATTCGGTGATGATGAGCGCATGGTGGTCGGTGACTTTCTTATCGTCCACGCTGCGACGGTTAAGTGCCGTCCCTTTCAGGGTGGCGGCATAGGCGGCAAAAGCCGGGTATTGTTCCAGCAGGGCGATGCGGGACGGGATTTCGTCGAAAACATCGTCGGAGATATAACGGGAGCCTGTGCGGGGGTAGCTCAATACTTTCGCCTCGTATAACGACTGGGCGATGTTGAGTGTCTTGTCCGCTGAAAAGCCGAGCTTGCTGTTGGCTTCCTTTTGTAAACTTGTCAGGTCGTACAGTAGCGGCGGTTCCTGACTGACCTCCTTGCACTGCACGTCGGCAACCGTAACCGTTCCCGTTGCGGTCACGGCACTAAGGGCGGTATTGACTGCCGGAAGGGTTTCGTACTTGTGTTCGGACAAGGCGGAGAAGGGCGTGCCGTCCTTTGCCGCCACCACCCGGATTTGGTAGTAGGTCTGCGGGGTGAAATCCTTGTTCTCCATATAGCGGGAGCAGATCATCATCAACGTGGGTGTCTGTACCCGTCCGAGCGAGAAGATTCCCTGCCCGGCGGCGATGGAAAGTGCTTGGGTGGCATTTAGTCCAATTTCCCAATCGGCGATGGCACGGGCTTCGGCGGCACGGTAGAGGTTGTCGTAACTGCTGCCGGGTTTGAGATTCTCCAGCCCTTCCCGGATGGCACGGTCGGTCAGCGAGGAAATCCACAGGCGAACAAAGGGCTTGCGGCAGTCGAGGTAGTTGTAAATATAGCGGAAGATTCCTTCTCCTTCACGACCAGCATCGGTTGCCACGATGATCCGGTCGGACTGGGCGAAAACATCGTCAATGACCTTTAGTTGTTTGAGTACGCCGGGATCGGATTTGTACTCTTTGCCTTCCCGTATCTGGCGGGGTATGAACTTGAACTCCTGCGGGATGATGGGAAGGTTTTCACGGCGGAAGCCGGAGAACCCGTAAGCATCGGGCATGGCAAGCTGGACGAGATGGCCGAACGCCCAGGTAACGAGGTAGTCGTTGCCTGAAAGGTAGCCATCGTGACGTTCACGAACTCCCAACACGTTTGCTATATCTTTCGCCACGGAAGGTTTCTCGGCGATAATTGCTGTAATCATAAATGTTCAATTTTTAATGGTTTGACAAAAAGTGTCCCGTCACTTGAGGGCGGGACAACTGAATCGTAATAAAAAGGGGGAAAGAATTAACGGCGAACGCCCTTGCGCTGCTTGGGCTTGTCCTGCTTCTGCTCCTGCCGTTGTTCCTGTTTCTTATCCTCTTTCTGCTGCTCCTTGCGGTCTTGCTGCTGCTTCTGTTCCCCGGTAGGTTTGGTCTGGGCGGACTGCAAGGCTTCTTTCAGGCTCTTGGTGGATTCGTTGGTTTTACCCTGTGAATTGACTGCCACCTGCACCTCGTTCTCGACTGCGGGCTTGACACGTCCCTCTTCGAGTGCGGTCTTGTAATCCTTCGGGAACATGAAAGCGGGATATTTCTGTCCGGGCTGCCATGTGATATAGCCGTGGTAGGATTTACCTTGTTTATCCACCAGACCGGAAACCTTGACCGTCCCGCCACCGGAGAGTTCAAGCTGCGACTTCCCGGTGAGTTCCTGCTTGCGGAAGGTCTTGGGGACTTCCTGATTGGCGGTTTGCTTCTGCATTTCCCGGTGTTCGTCCATCGCCAGTTTGCCCCGTTCACTAAAGAGCAGTTCAAGCTGCATCTTGGCGGCACTGAACTGTACGGGGGCTAAATAGGTCTTGGGCTTCTGTCCCTCTTTCGCTTTGGTCTGGAACTGGCAGACGACGGCTTCGCCCTGCTTCAACTTGGTAATTTCATCGGGTGTGAAGGTGTGCCCGTTCTTCTCGGCAGGAATGCGCACCTTGTCCAGCGGGAACGACACCAGTTCGTTCGTTTTCAGGTTACGGCTGATAAGGGACGGGATTTTCTCTCCCGCCCGGTTGGTGACCTCGGCGGGATGCCCGATATTGCCGGAGAGCTTCACAGTGTCCATGTCCTTTTGGGAAAGTTCGTACCCGAAAAACTGTTTCTGCATCTTGTCAAGATCGAGAATGCCGTGGCTGCAAATGACGAGCTTGCCGTCGGCGTTCTCACGCAAGGAAAGCTGGCTGTCGTTGCTGTGAGAAAGAGAACCGAGGTTGAAGTACACACGGGCTGTCTTGTCGGTCTGGAAACCTTTTAGCATCTGGTCGAGCATGCCGTTCTGTTCAAGCTGCTCCCTTTTGATGCCGATGGATGCGGCGGCTTCCCAGTCAATCTTGTTCACGTCGTACTTGTACTGCGGCTGTTGCTGCTGTTCCTGCGGTTGTGGTTGCTGTTGTGGCGCATCGGTCTGTTGCTGTTGTTGTCCGGTGGCAGGTTGCGCCTGCTCCCGGCTCTGTTGCTGTGCCTGCCGGGGCGGCTGTACTTCGTACTGTGCCATGCGTGCCTGTCCTTCGGGCGTGGGATTTTGCACGGTCTGCTGGAAATCGGCGGCTACCCGTTGCACTTCCTCTTCCGGGACACGGAAGAAATGGAAACGGGTGGGATCTTTAATCTGATTCCAGAGATTGGAAAAGAAGTTGGAGAACATATCGCCGTGGCGATCCACCCGGAGAAGGTCGTTGTTGTCCTCCAACGGGTTCTTGGTTTGTAACTTGCCGTCCTGCACTCCGCTGACGGCTTGGATGGTCTTTTCCTCCTTGTCCATGACAAGAAGGATGTCCATCAACTGCTGGCTGTTGTCCGGTCTTTCGTCCATAAACTTGAATTTTTAAATGGTGAATACTAATGGTTTCCAGTGAAACCGGACGTAAATATATAGGGGAATATGTTGATTATTAGCAAGTTTATGGCGGGGTGTCGCTACTTGTCGTCCGGTTCGCAGGTTTGTCTACGTATAGATGCATAAAAATGAATTAAGAAAAAGTTTATTTAGATGAAACTTTTTAATGATAAATGTTTTTTATGTAGAAACAAATCTATATCTTTGCAGCGATAAATAATAGTAAAATGAACTGGAGAAATATTATAAAAGAAACAATGTCCTACAAAGGCATATCGGCTGCTGATATTGAAAGACAGACAAATATTAGCAAAGGGCTACTATCTAATTATTTTGCAGGTAGAACTAATATGTCTACTTCAAACATAGAACAAATCTTGGATATACTGAATATCAATCTTCCATTTCATAAAAAGAATATTCCAGAAGAAAGATATGAAGAAAACGATTTTAATCATTTTCTGATTGATATACAAGAAAGAGAAGTATTAAATGATACCCAAAAAGGAGTTATTAGACAAACTTTGGCAAAAGGGTATAATAGTTTGACTGATAAGCAAAAAAAGGTTATTTATGGAATTGTCGAACCGTATTATGTTGAAGAGTGTAAATTTTGCATGGATAGAATTGAATGGTATGATATGCTAAATGCTTATGAACAAGATGAATATTGTACATATTGCTATGAGAAATGGCAAAAACTAAAAAATGAAATTAGGAAAACAAAATTTTAAGAAATATGATATGACAATAAATGATGTTGTTGGTGGATATGTTATAAAAAGCATAATCCCTGGTGCTGGTATGGCACAAGTTTTTAAGGTAGAAAAAGAAGGAAATCTATATGTTCTAAAAACGGTACAGAATCCAGATGATGAAATAGAAGTGAAACGTTTTAAAAGAGAAACACGTATGATGTTGGGGATTCAGGACAAACATGTCATAGAGATATTGGATTCTAATCTTAACGTAAAAGAACCTTATTATGTTATGCCATTATGCGAAGGATCATTGGCAGAACGAGTTTCAATTATGACGGAGATGGAGAAGTTGGATGCCAGCATCCAATTTTGTGAAGGTATTAAAGCTATTCATGATTCAGGTGTTACGCATAGAGATATTAAACCTAAAAATGCTTTGTGTCAGAATGGAATAATAAAAATAACAGATTTAGGATTAGGGCGATTAGTTAATCGTGACTCTACAACCTTGACATTGTCAGGACAATATGGGGGAACCGACGGATATATTCCACCTGAATTTAGGAAAGATGAAGACAGCTTTCGGAACGGTAGTGTTCAAGGTGATATTTATATGATTGGAAAATCTCTTTATTTTATATTTAGTGGTGGATGTGACCCAAGCAATGTTAGACTTGAAAAAGTAAATCCTATAATTGGCAGTATCATAAGTACTTGCACCCAAGAAGAGCCTACATTACGATACGATGATGTTGATAAAATTCTGTCGGAATTAAAAGCCTTTAAAAAAGCACAGATTCAATGGACAACTTCACCTAAACCTTTAGATGAGATATTAATAGCCAATAACAGGACTTTTAATAGTACGTTTGCCGAAGAAGTATATAATTATTTTTGTTCGATAGGTACAGATAATGCTGATATGGCAATATCATTAAAAAAGTTATCGAATCGAGAATTGGAATATATTTTTCAACAGAAACAAGATAAGATTTCTACATTTGTAAATTACTTCGATGAATCTATTAGGAACTGCTCTGGCTGGATTCAATGTGAGGATGTTGAAGAGTTTGCACGTTTAGCATATATATTAATGCCTCTATGCCAAGATATGTTAGCTAAACAAAAACTGTTGGCATTAAGTATTGATTATGCTAAAGGATATAATAGGTGGGCTGCTATGACTACAGTAGGGAAAATGTTAGCTCTTTTATCAAGTGAAGATATAAAGCTATTATATCCTTTTCTGGTTGCCAGAAAAGATGACATAAAGGAAATCTCTTCTTGTTTTAAAACACCGATACCAATAAGTATAAAAAATATTATCAAATAAAATTTGTCATAATATACAGAAAAGGGATGATTGATATCAATCATCCCTTTTCTGTATATTATATGGTTTTAATCAAGTGCGCGAGTTCGGGATCAGCTTTGATGCGTTCGATTTCGTCGGCGACAATCTGCTTGACCTCGTTCTTGATGCGGTAGTAGTTCTGTTCAATCTGCTGCTGCATGGTGTCGTTACCGTCCTTGTCGGTGAAGTCGATAATCTGCGGTATCTTCACGTAACGGGCGGTTTCCCGCTTGACCTGCTCGTTATCCACAACAATCTCGGCGTGGAAAATCTTCTGCTCGATGCGCTCGTCGAAATTGTCCGCTACCGCCCCGACAAACATACCCTGTGTCAAATTACTGATTTTGGATGCCGGGATAAGGCTATCCATCTGGGTATTGATGGAGACGGAAGTCTCGTTCCGGTTGATTGTCATGTTCTGCCGTTTCTGCAAGACCTTCCCGAAACGCTCCGACAAGGTTTTGGCGGTTTCGGCAACTACCTGACCTGCAAAGACATTGCCGACGGTATTGCAGATCACGGCACTCTCCTTGTCGCCGTAGTCCCTTTTTAACTGACTGAAATCCTGAAAGCCCAGCATGACAGCTACCTTGTTGCTTCGGGCGGTGGCAATCAGGTTATCCAGTCCACGCATGTAAATGGTGGGCAACTCGTCTATGATTACGGCGGATTTGAGCCGTTTCTTCTTGTTGATTAACTTCACGATACGGGAGTTGTACAGACCGAGAGCCGCACCGTAAATGCCCTGCCTGTCGGGATTGTTACCAACAACCAACACCTTCGGTTCTTTTGGGTTATTGATGTCGAGCGTGAAATCATCCGCCGTCATTACCCAATAGAGAGCCGGAGAAATCATGCGGGAAAGCGGGATTTTGGCACTGGCTATCTGCCCCTGCAACTGCTCCACCGCCGAGGATTCCCAAGCGTCCATGAACGGGGAAAGATAGTTCTCCAGTTCGGGGTAACTGGTGAGTATGGGGAAAATATCAGCGTATTTCCGGTTCAGGAACTCGATGGCATGGGGAAAGGTGCAGTACTTGCCGTTCTTGTAGATCTTCAAATACCATATAATGCTGGCTAACAGGATAATAGGCGATTCTACGAAGAAGTCGCCCTGCTTAGAAATCCACGAGCGATTGAGGTTAAGCATAATCGTGTACGCACTCTCGTAGGCATCCGATATGTCCGTCATAAAGTCCGGGTGAATGGGATTGCATCGGTGGCTACCCGCCGGATCATCGAAGTTTATCACATAGAATTTTGGTTTGACCTTGTAACCGTCCAAATTGTTGAGCAAGTGGTTGTAAGCAATTTCGGAAAGGTCGGGATATTTGAAATCGTACAAGAAAACGGAAAAACCTTTCTCGATTACCTGCTTAATGTATTGATTGATAATTGCATAGGACTTCCCGCTGCCCGGAGTTCCCAATACCATTGTCGCACGAAAAATATTAACAAGGTTAATCCATCCGTCATACGTCTTTCCCCTGAACCAAAAGCGGGTACGGAGATTGACGGAATACTCGTTCTCTTTGAGTTCGGTTTCCTGCATAAAGCTCTCGTTCTCGATATTGAACACGTCTTCAAGCAGGTTGGTTTTGAGCAGGCGGGACATCCACAGCCCTGCCATGAGCAGCAGGATATATCCTGCCGTGAGGGTGGCGACGTAGAACACCGTGTTTGCCGATAGCGGCAACGGTAGTGCGAGCAGCCACCAGTTGAAAAAGAACAGCAGCAAGCCCGACACACCGGAAAGAATAATCTTCCGCCAAGTGATCTTCTGCTCTTTCACGCCCTTTGTGCCTAAACAGGACAAGGCGAGGAACACCACGGCAAAGAATTTCGTCCAAAGGATATTGGAGAACAGCCCGGCGGTATGCTGGAAACCGAGCAGGATTCTATCGACCACGCCGATATTGATACCCCATTCCCGAAACGACTGGTAACAGAACCAGTAAATATTAATCACGACAAATAAAATACTGATAGCACGCATGAACTCCATGACCTTGGCAAGTCCACGCAAATCATCTTCGTTTTGCATAAATCTAAATTTTAAATAGTGAGTAAACTAAAAAACGGAAGGCTACTGCTGCCTGCCGTACCTGCGCCTTTTCTTCCTTTTCCGCTGTTGCGGTGCGGACTGGTCGCCGGATGCACCACCCTGCACGGGTGCGAACAGGCTAAAAGCGTTTGCCATATTTTCAGCGGTGCTGTCCTTGTGGTCGGGCTGGTACGCTGTATCACGTTCCTGCCATTCAGGTGTGCCGGAATGTGCCTGCTGCTGTACGGGGTGCGTACTGTCCTGTCCGGCAAAAAGGTCGTTGAACACATTGGCTGAAAACTCCTTGCCCAGACGGGAACCGTTGAAAACGGTCTTGTCGGCATGGTCGATAAAGGTTGCGCCATAGATGCGCCCGGCTTCGTTCTGACGGAACACCACGCCGATACCCTGCCGGAGCAGTTCACGCTCGAAAAGTGCCCGGTCATGCCCGGCGGTCTGCATGGCTGCTGCTATGCGGGCGGCGGTATCAGTGGCAATGTCCTTGTGCTTCTTCACCCATGCAGCGGAAACCTGCATACGCTTTTCCAGTGCGTCGATGCCCGCTTCCTTGCCGAAGATGGAAGATTTGAAGGGCTTACCTACCTTGTTACCTTCCTTATCCGTTGCCGAATAGGACAAGCCGTGATACTCCCGTCCGCCATATTCCCCTTTGACTTCATCCACCGAAATGCCGTAAAGCGAAAGTACGGCACGATACTCGCCGAGCGACTGGAAACGCCATTCACGGGCTATCGGACGAATCACGCCCGCCAACTGCCCTTTGAGGTTGCCGCCGTTGTAATCGACGGGCGACAAGGGCAGCCCTTCCTTCCATTCTTTCTTGGTTGCCGGGGTAAGGCTGAACTGTTGTTCCAATTCCCGGCAGACGGCCATCGAACGCTCGTGTTCGTAGCTGTCGGAAATGGCACGCCCGGTTTCGTCCACCCGGACGGAAACGACGTGCAGGTGTTCACGCCCGATGTCGTTGTGGCGATAGACAATATAAGGCTGGTCGCCGAAGCCCATGCGCCGCATATACTCTTCCGCCAACTTGATAAACTGCTCTTCACTCACGCAATCTTTCGGATCGGGATTGAGCGAAATGTGCAGGATGGGTTTCTCGGTCTTGCGGTTGGCGGTCAGGTAATCCTCGAACGAACGGGAAAGATACTCTATCGTGTAGGGGTTATCGCCCTGCGGCTCGATAATCCGATTACCAAAAAGTACGTCGGCATGAAGTTCGTCCACCTTCAACTGGTTGTACGAAAGCACGCCGTACAGACTGCTGCCGTGTGAAATCTTGGCTATCATCGCACCGGGTATTTAGTCTGAAACTCTTCCACCAGTGCGGAAATCTGTTTACTAAGTTCCACTAATTCGAGGGTGTGCTGCTCCAATTTATAAAGGAAAGCGAGTGCTTTCTTCTCCGAGAAATTGGATTTGAGCGCACGCACGCATTGGTTATAGTTCACGCCGATGCTGCGAAACTGGGAGTGAAAAGAGGTCAGGCGCATGTAGAAATCCTGCGTGCCCTTATCGAGTTTCACGACTTTTATTTCCCTGCCGAAGAGTGCGGAAACGATAAATTCCGCACGGGTTGCCTTGCCGGATTCATCGAACAGGGCAAGGAAACGGGCGTTGTCCCCGTCGTCCAGACGGAACACGTAACGGTGGCGCATCTTGTCGGGTTTGGGCTTTCGCCCGTGGTTGTTGGAATACTTCTTCTGACTATCCATAGTCCTATCAAATTTTAAGTGAAACATGGGTTGAAACTGCCGTATGCCGGACGGCTCTCCCCCGCAAAGAAAAATCCGACTTCGGAGGATTTTGCACCAGCGGGGCAAGGTGGTGGTGAGGCACGGAAAGCGAAGCGAGTGCCGCAGCACACAACTTGCTATTTTCGGTTGAAAATAAAATCCGTCCTACCGGACAGATTGGGGATGCCCTTGTCTGTTGCGGACTGACCGGGCAGTCCTTCGGGCGGTTACTACTCTTGTTCATCTTCTCTGAATTTTGGTTCAACGCTGCAAAGTAACAGCCCTTTTCCCGTCCGGTCATTATGCCCGGATGCGACAAACTTACGGGTGGAAAGACAATGTGTGACACGCTGATAATCAACCGGATAATCTACCGATAATTTGATATTCCTTTGCACCGTGGAAGCGGTAAAACGGCTGGTTGACCGGACGGGTAAACGGACGGTTAAACGAGTGGATGATTGGCTGGATGAACAGCGGGACGGATGATGGTTTTGCCGGATGAAAGGACGGACGAACGACTGAACGGTTAGCCGGATGATTGGCTAAACAGCCAAACGACTAAACGGCTAAACGATTAAACGGATGAACAGCCGGACGATTGGGCGAATGAACGGGTAAACGGCTGAACGCATGATGAATCAGCCGGATGAACAAACAGCCGGATGAATGGCTGACCGATTGAGTGACCGATTGAGTGATTGAATGAATGAATGAACAGATAACCGATTGCTTAGGCAACCGAATGAATAACTAATTGATTGACGATATGGATAAACAGACATTGAACGTGGCTTTCGCCACACAGAAGGGCGGCAGTGGAAAATCTGCCTTTACGGTACTGGTAGCAAGCTACCTGCACTACAACTATGGCGTGCCGCTGGCGGTGATCGACTGCGACTTCCCCCAATACAGCCTGTACGAGATGCGGGAGAGGGACAGCCGGGAGGTACTGAAAAACGAATACCTGAAACAGATGGCTTACGGGCAGATGCAGCAGCCGGGGCGTGCCGCCTATCCGGTGCAGAAGTGCCGGGTGGAACAAGCCCCCGATGTGGCAAGGGAACTGACGGCGGGCGGAAACTATGACCTGCTGTTCTTCGACCTGCCGGGAACAGTGAACTCGTCGGGCATACTGCGCACCATCGCACAGATGGATTACATTTTCGCCCCGGTGGTTGCCGACAAAACGGTGCTGGAAAGCACGCTTGCCTTTTTAGACGTGCTGCAACGGATGATGTTAGGCAAGGAAACAAGCCGTTTAAAAGGCTTGTACCTCTTTTGGAATCAGGTGGATAAGCGGGAAAAGAGCAACGTGTACGAAAATTACGGGAAGGTAATCGCCGAGATGGGGCTGCCGATGCTCGATACACAGATACCCGACACGAAACGCTTCCGCAAGGAACTTGATACGGAAAACCGGGCGGTGTTCCGTTCCACGCTGTTCGCTCCCGACAAGCGGCTGGTTGCGGGCAGCGGGTTGCCGGAATTGACGCACGAAATAGTGTCCATACTAAAATTACCTACCTATGAAGAAACAGCAAACAGATAAGCCCATCGACGAGGAACTGCTGATGCGGATGATGGCTGGTGAAACAGCAAAGCCCGAAGAAAACGGCGGTACTGCGCCAACAGAACAGACAGAAACGGAAGAACCGGAAACAGGAAAGAAAGAAACTGCCGTGCCTGCCGACAAAGTACCGGACGGGAGAGCCACGGACGGGAAGCGGCGCAAAGCAAAGCAGACGGCGGACTACGACAGCACCTTTCTTAAAGGAATGGATATTCCGGCACGCTACGGCAAGCCCGTGTACGTGCGGCGTGAGTACCACGAACGAATTGCCAAAATCTCCATGATGCTGACGGGCGGCAAAGTGTCGCTTTCCGCCTACATAGACAACGTGCTGGCACAGCACTTCGAACAGTACCGGGAAGAAATAGAGGCGGCATACGCCGGAAAAATAGAAAACTTATTCTAATGCCGGGGGAACTGCTATGATACTGAAAATGATAATCTCCGTCATCCTGCTCTACTACCTTGCCGTGCTGTGGCAATACTTCCGTCACGATTTGATGCGGTCTTTTTGGAAAACGAATGCGGAAGAAGCCGACGACGAACCGGAGGAAAAAGCGGAAGAACCGTACACGGTTATCGGAAAAAGCACCTACCGGAATAGACAAACGGACGAACCGGACGACAAGCAAAGACGCACTGATAATCAGGATGATAAAACGGGTAATTTCGCATCCGGAACGCCCAGAAATAATGCGAAAGGTACGGCTGACAGTGCGGAAAAACAGCCGGAAACAGCTACCGGAGAACCTGCGGCTGACGATACGGAACAGCCGGAAGAAACCGCCCCGGCGGATGATGATGAGGACTACTCCGACATCGAGGTAGAGCCGGAAGAGGACGAGGCGGAAGAAGAGGAATATGTACCCACGCCCGAAGAGGTGGAAGAGGAAGAAGGACTGGGGGCTTATTACCCTGACGGCAACCCCGACTTTGCCACCGGGTACACCTTCGAGGACTTGAAGAAGGTACACCGGATCATGGTAGCGGACAATGCGAACGAGCAGGAGAAACAACAAGCCCGTGAGGTGCTGCCCGCCGTGATGGGTTCGGACGTGTGGGATGAAATGCTGGATGAGTTTGAAGGGGCACGGCAGCGTGTCGCCCGACTGATGAATAACAACAATGTTTAATTTAATTTTTTAAGACAATGACAAAGAAGAGAATCTTTTTGATGGCAAGCCTTGTAATGGCTGCCGCAGGTGCAATGGCACAGGGTAACGGACAAGCGGGTATCACCGAAGCCACGCAGATGGTGACAAGTTATTTCGACCCGGGGACAAAGTTGATTTACGCGATCGGTGCGGTGGTCGGGTTAATCGGGGGAGTAAAAGTGTATGGCAAGTTCAGTTCAGGCGACCCCGACACGTCGAAGACGGCGGCGAGCTGGTTCGGGGCTTGTATCTTCCTGATTGTAGCCGCCACGATTTTACGCTCTTTCTTCCTGTAAACAAGTGGTTTATGAACTTTGAAATTAACAAGGGGATTGGCAGAAACGTGGAGTTCAAGGGCTTGGAAAGCCAGTATCTTTTCGTGTTTGCTGCCGGGCTGCTCGCCGTGTTCGTGGTCTTCGTGATTCTGTACATGGCGGGCGTGAACCAGTGGGTGTGCATCGGCTTCGGCGTGACTGCGGCTACGCTGCTGGTGTGGCTGACCTTCCGGCTGAATGCCCGGTACGGCACGCACGGGCTGATGAAAGCCGCCGCCCGCAAACGGCATCCGAGGTACGTGCTGAACCGTCTGAAAATTCCCCGATTATTCACCAAAAACAAGAAAGAATGAAAAACGTAATGAAAGCGGCAACGCTGGAAAGCAAGTTCCCGCTCTTGGCTGTGGAGAACGGCTGCATCGTGAGCAAGGATGCGGACGTTACGGTAGCCTTCCGGGTGGAACTGCCGGAACTGTTCACCGTTACCCAAACGGAGTACGAGGCGATACATTCGGCGTGGCACAAGGCAGTAAAGGTGCTGCCGGACTACTCCATCGTGCATAAGCAAGACTTTTTTATTGAGGAGAAGTACCAGCCGGAGATTAACAGGGACGACCTTAGTTTCTTGTCCCGCTCGTTTGAGAGGCACTTCAACGAACGCCCGTTCCTTAACCATTTCTGCTACCTGTTCCTTACCAAGACAACGAAGGTGCGCAGCCGTCAGGAAAGCACGTTCAGCACGCTGTGCAAGGGAAAAATTATCCCGAAGGAGATCGAGGACAAGGAAACGGTAACGAAATTCCTTGAAGCGGTCGGGCAGTTCGAGCGAATCATGAACGACAGCGGGTTTATCACGCTTCGCCGCCTGACGACGGACGAGATTGTCGGGACGGAAACGACGGCGGGTATCGTGGAGAAATATTTCTCCCTCTCGCAAAGCGATACTACGGTACTGAAAGACATCCAGTTGAACCCGGAAGAAATGCGCATTGGCGACGGCATCCTTTGCCTGCACACCCTTTCGGACGCAGAGGACTTGCCGGGCAAGGTGGGTACGGACAGCCGTTATGAACGGTTGTCTACCGACCGGAGCGATTGCAGGCTGAGTTTCGCCGCCCCGGTGGGCGTGCTGCTCTCCTGTAACCATTGCTACAACCAGTACCTCTTTATCGACAACCACACGGAGAGCCTGAAACGCTTCGAGCAGACCGCCCGCAATATGCAGTCGCTCTCCCGTTATTCCCGCTCGAACCAGATTAACCGGGAATGGATAGAGGAATACCTGAACGAAGCGCACAGCAAGGGGCTGACCCCGGTACGCTGCCATTGCAACGTGATGGCGTGGAGCGACAACCGGGAAGAACTGAAACACATCAAGAACGACGTGGGCAGCCAGCTTGCCCTTATGGAGTGCAAGCCCCGGCATAACACGACGGACGTGCCGACGCTGTTCTGGGCGGGCATACCGGGGAACGAGGGGGATTTCCCTTTCGAGGAAAGTTTCTACACGTTCATCCCGCAAGCCCTTTGTTTCTTCACGGAAGAGACGAACTACAAAGATTCATTATCGCCCTTCGGTATCAAGATGGTGGACAGGGTGACGGGCAGACCGCTGCATCTGGATATTTCAGACCTGCCGATGAAGAAAGGCGTAATCACGAACCGCAACAAGTTTGTCTTGGGGCCTTCGGGTTCGGGAAAATCGTTCTTCATGAACCATTTAGTCCGGCAGTACTACGAGCAGAACAGCCACGTGGTGCTGATCGACACGGGCAACTCGTATCAGGGGTTGTGCGAACTGATACACCGCAAGACAAAGGGCGAGGACGGGGTGTATTACACGTATTCGGAAGAAAAGCCCATCAGCTTCAATCCTTTTTTCACCGACGATTACAAGTTCAGCGTGGAGAAAAAAGACAGTATAAAGACGCTGTTGCTCACCCTCTGGAAGAGCGAGGACGAGAAAATCACGAAGACGGAAAGCGGCGAGCTGGGCAGTGCGGTGTCGGCGTATATCCGCAAGATACAGCAAGACCGGAGTATCGTCCCCTCGTTCGATACCTTCTACGAATATATGTTGGACGATTACCGGGCGGAACTGGTGAAAAGGGACATCAAGGTGAGCCGGGATGATTTCAATATCGACAACTTCCTCACCACGCTGCGGCAATATTACAAAGGCGGTCGTTACGATTTCCTGCTGAACTCGAAAGAGAACATCGACCTGCTGAACAAGCGGTTTATCGTCTTTGAGATTGACGCCGTGAAGGATAATTCCGAGCTTTTCCCGGTGGTAACGATTATCATCATGGAAGCCTTCCTGAACAAGATGCGCAGGCTTAAAGGGGTGCGGAAGATGCTTATCTGTGAGGAAGCATGGAAAGCCCTTTCCTCGCCGAGTATGTCAGAATATTTAAAATATCTCTACAAGACCGTCCGCAAGTATTTTGGTGAAGCAGTGGTAGTTACACAGGAAGTAGACGATATAATCTCGTCGCCCATCGTGAAAGAGGCTATCATCAACAACTCGGATTGCAAGATACTGCTCGACCAGAAAAAGTACATGAACAAGTTCGACGGCATACAGGCGATGCTCGGACTGACGGAAAAGGAGAAAGCGCAGATACTATCCATCAACCTTGCCAACCATCCCGGACGGAAATACAAGGAGGTCTGGATCGGACTGAACGGGGTGCAGTCGGCGGTGTATGCCACAGAAGTAAGTCCTTCGGAATACCTGACGTACACCACGGAAGAGAGTGAGAAAACGGAGGTGTTCAATCTTGCGGAAGAGTTGGGCGGCGACTTGGAGCTTGCCATCAGGCGGCTGGCGGAAACGAAGTACAAGTAAATAATGTGCCAATGGGACAATGTGCCGATATGCTAATGGGATGATGTGCCAATGGGTAAATAAATGAATAACCGGATGTACGGGTAGCCGGATGGTTGATTGGCTGGTTAATCGGCTGAACGACTGAACAGCCGGACGGCTGGCTAAACGATTAAACGGTTGGTTGGCTGAATGACTAAACGGCTAAACGTACAAACGGCTGGTTGTACAAATCATCATTAAAAACGAAATCATTATGAAACGATTGAATTTAATCCTGCTGCTGTCAGCGGTGACGGTGGCATTGGCGTTCGTCACTTCCTGCAAGGAAACGAACGCCGACAAACTGGAAAAGATGCGGGGCGACTGGGTAAGCACGGGCAGCAAGCCGCCCTTTACCCTTTCGGAAGAAAATGGGCAATACCGGGTAACAGTGATAAAGAAAAGCCATGCGGGAAGTACCCGGACGGAAACGTACCTGATACGGGAAACGGACGGCTACTTCTTCATTGAAACGGGGCTGGCGGTGATGCTGACCTACGACAAGGAGAAAGACCGCATACACCTGTCGCCCGGCGGAGAATATAAACGGAGTAACCATCAATTAAACAACTAAAAGTATGAAACAGATAAAAGCGATAGTCATGGGGTTGGCGTGCCTGCTGGCAGCGGGTACGGCTAACGCACAGTGGGTAGTGAGCGATCCGGGAAACTTGGCGCAAGGGATTATCAACACCGTTAAACAGATTGCGCAGACTTCGACGACTGCCAAGAACACAATGGACGGGTTCAAGGAAACCGCCAAAGTATTTGAACAAGGTAAAAAGTACTATGATGCGCTAAAGGCTGTAAATGACGTGATTAAGGGCGGTGTAAAGGTGAAGAAAAGCATCGAACTGGTGGCGGATATTTCGGAAATCTATGTACGGAACTACCAAAAGATGCTGGGCGATCCGAACTATACGCCGGACGAGCTAAGCACGATCTCTTTCGGATATGCAAAGTTGCTGAACGAGAGTGCGGACGTATTGCAGGATTTGAAAAACGTGGTGAATATCACCGGAATGTCGCTATCGGATGCGGAACGGCTGGCGATTATCGACCAAAGCTATAAAAGGCTGCTGGAATACCGCAACCTTGTGCAATACTACACGAACAAGAATATTTCGGTGAGTTACCTGCGGGCGAAAAAGAAGAAGGACACCGACCGGGTGATGGCGTTGTACGGCTCGGCGGACGAACGCTACTGGTAAGAACGGATTCCTATACATATATATAATAAGGTAAGATGATGTTATTATCAATAGACTTTGAGAACCTGCACCAGATATTGCACACGCTATATCAGGAAATGATGCCGCTATGCTCCAACCTGACGGGTGTAGCCAAAGGAATAGCCGGGTTGGGTGCGCTGTTCTACGTCGCCGCCAAAGTGTGGCAAGCCCTTGCCCGTGCCGAACCTATCGACGTGTACCCGCTGCTGCGCCCGTTCGCCATCGGGCTGTGTATCATGTTCTTCCCGACGTTCGTGTTGGGCACGATCAACACGGTGCTTTCGCCCGTGGTGAAAGGCTGCCACGGGATGCTGGAAACACAGACCTTCGACATGAACAAGTACCGGGAACAAAAGGACAAGCTGGAATATGAAGCGAACAAACGGAATCCGGAAACGGCGTACCTCGTGGATAAGGAAGAGTTCGACAAGAAACTGGATGAACTCGGCTGGTCGGCTGGCGACCTGATAACGATGGGCGGCATGTACATAGACCGTGCCGAGTATCGGATGAAACAGAACATACGCAAATGGTTTCAGGAACTCTTGGAACTGCTGTTCCAGTCTGCCGGGCTGGTGATAGACACGATACGGACGTTCTTTCTGATCGTCCTCTCCATCTTAGGGCCTATCGCTTTTGCGATAAGCGTCTATGATGGATTCCAAAGCACCCTGACGCAGTGGATAACCCGGTATATCTCCGTCTATATGTGGCTGCCCGTGAGCGACCTGTTCAGTTCGGTACTGGCAAGGATTCAGGTGCTTATGCTCACCAAAGACATAGAAGCGATGAGCGATCCCACCTTTATACCGGACAGCACGAATACGGTGTACATGGTATTCCTGATTATCGGGATATTCGGGTACTTCACGATACCGACCGTTGCCAACTGGATCATCATGGCGGGCGGCGTTAGCGGTGCGAACCGTGCGATGAACACGACTGCCGCCAAAGCGGGGAATGTCGCCGCAGCCGGGGCGGGTGCTGCCGTGGGCAATGTTGCCGGAAAACTTATCAAATAGAAGGAATGGGAAAGGTTGCGCAACCTTTTCCCATTCGGAAAATAACCATTTAAAATGAACAAATGAATATGGAATTTAAAAGTTTAAAGAATATCGAAACGAGTTTCAGGCAGATACGGCTCTTTGCACTGGTGTTCATCTGCCTGTGTGCGGTGGTGACGGGCTTCGCCCTCTGGAAATCGTACAGTTTCGCCGAAGCGCAACGGGAGAAAATATACGTCTTGGATAACGGGAAGTCGCTGATGCTGGCACTCTCGCAGGACGTGCAGCAGAACCGCCCGGTGGAAGCACGGGAACACGTGCGCAGGTTTCACGAACTGTTCTTCACGTTGTCACCCGACAAGTCGGCTATTGAAAGCAATATCAAACGCTCGCTGATGCTGGCGGACAAGAGTGCCTTCAACTACTACAAAGACCTCTCGGAAAAGGGGTACTATAACCGGGTAATCAGCGGGAACATCAACCAGATGGTGCAGATCGACAGCGTGCGGTGCGACTTTGACAAGTACCCGTACAACGTGCGGACGTTCGCCCGTCAGATTATCCTCCGTGAAAGCTCGGTGACGGAAAGAAGCCTTGTCACCCGCTGCCGGTTGTTGGATGCCGTAAGGAGTGACAACAACCCGCAGGGGTTCATCATCGAGGGCTTCGAGATTACCGAAAACAAGGACTTGCAAACCATCAAACGCTAACGGCATGGTCGGAAGATTTATGGCGAAGGTCATTGCTGAAATACAGGACTGGGCGGACGTAAAGCTCCGCCGCCTGTGCGGGCGTATCACACCGGATCAGCGGGTGGTGGTTATCCTTGTGATGTTCGTGGTGTTCGGCGGGTTGTCGGTCTATATGACCGTCGCCGCCATCTACAACATCGGCAAAAGTGACGGTCAGGAATTGGGGATAGAGCATATCGACCAAATCCGGCTAAAGAACGACAGTATAATCAATCCTTTTAACAATCAGTAAATTATGGAAGAACAGAATCAGGAAAAAGAAACGGTAACGCAGCATGTGACGGTGAGCGATGCCGCAGCCCCGGAAACGGGGACGGAGAACAAAGGGAAGAAAGGCGGTGCAAAGGACAGGAAGCCTGCCAAAGAACTAACGTCGAAACAGATGCAGCAACGGAAAAAGCTGCTGGTTTACCCGTTGATGGGGCTGCTGTTCCTCGGCTCGATGTGGCTGATTTTCGCACCTTCGGACAAAAAGGATGAAAGCGGGGAAACCGTGGGGGCATTCAACGCTGACATCCCCTTGCCGGAGAATGACGGGATCATTGGCGACAAGCGGAAAGCCTACGAGCAAGCCGGGCTGGAAAAGAAACAGGCGGACAAGGTGCGTTCGTTGGAGGACTTCGCCTTTTCGGGTAATAATAATGCGAACGGGGTGGAACTGGAACTGCCGGACAGCGAACCGGAACGGGAGCCGTTCAGGGATTATTCGGGAAGCTCACGGGCAGGCGGCGTAAGTTCTTCAACGGCTGCTTACCGGGACATCAACCGACAATTAGGCACATTCTACGAAACGCCGAAGGTGGACGAGGAAAAGGAGGAACTGAAACGTCAGGTGGAAGAATTGACCGCTCGGCTGGATGCGCAGCAGGGACAAGCGGGTGGCATAGACGAACAAGTCGCCCTGATGGAAAAGAGCTACGAGCTTGCCGCCAAGTACATGGGACAGAACGGGCAGGCGGGACAAAATGGCACAATCGTGCAAGTTCCCGTTACCGGACAGAGTACCGGGCAACGGACGGGAAAGCCTGCTGTTGCGGTACAGGCGGCACGACAGCAAACGGTGTCGGGACTGCAACAACCGATGAGCGATGCGGAGTTCATGCGGGCGTACAGCCAGCCGAGAAACTACGGGTTCAACACGGCAGTGGGCGACGGTTACGCTATGGGAAAGAACACCATCCGGGCGTGCATCCACCAAGACCAGACGATCATGGACGGTCAGACGGTGAAGCTCCGGCTGCTCGAACCGCTGCAAGCGGGAAACCTTGTGATCCCGCAGAACACCCTTGTTTCGGGAACGGGCAAGGTACAGGGGGAACGGCTGGACATCGTGGTGTCGTCCATCGAATACCGGGGGAACCTGTTGCCCGTGGAACTGGCGGTGTATGACAGCGACGGGCAAAAAGGCTTGTCCGTGCCCTCGTCACTGGAACAGGAAGCGGCAAAGGAAGCTCTTGCAAACATCGGCGGCGGGCTGGGGACAAGCATATCGTTTGCGCAGAGTGCGGGACAGCAGATCGCAATGGATTTGACAAGGGGCGTGATGCAGGGCGGCAGCCAATACCTCGCCAAGAAATTCCGCACGGTGAAAGTGCATCTGAAAGCAGGCTACGAACTGATGCTGTATGCCAAACAACAATAACAGGAAACAGATTATGAACCAAATTAAAAAAGAAAAGACAATGAAAAAGATTTTAGGATTGGTCGCCCTGCTTATGGGCGTGGTGATGGGTGCGAACGCACAAGTGAACGACACGGTACAGACGGTTGCCGGAAATGACCTGTATCAAGGGATAACGCAGAAGCTACCCTATCGGCAGATGGTGACACCTTACGGGGTGCAGGTGACGTTTGCAAAAACGGTACACATCATTTTCCCTTCTGCCGTGAAGTATGTGGACTTGGGTAGTAATTGGATTATTGCCGGGAAAGCGGACGGGGCGGAAAATGTGGTCAGGGTGAAAGCCACGACCGAAGGGTTTCCGGGGGAAACGAATTTCTCGGTTATCTGTGAGGACGGAAGTTTTTACAGTTTTAACGCCCGTTACGCCCATGAGCCGGAAATGCTGAACATCGAAATGAAGGACTTTCTGGAAAATGAGGACACGACGGATTTCAGCCATACACGGATGAATATCTATTTCCGTGAACTGGGCAGTGAAAGCCCGCTGCTGGTAAAGCTGATTATGCAGGGCATCTATAAAGCGGACAAACGGGAAATCAAACATTTAGGTTGCAAACGCTTCGGGGTGCAGTTCCTTTTGAAGTCCATCCATTCGCATAACGGGCTGTTCTATTTCCACACGGAAACGAGAAACCGGTCGAACGTGGCTTTCAACACAGACTTTATCAAGTTCAAGATCGTGGACAAGAAAGTACCGAAGCGCACCGCCATTCAGGAGAGAGTACTCGATCCGGTACGCAGCTATAACGAGGTGCTGGTAACAAACGGGAAAAGCAACGTGCGCACGGTGTACGTCGTTCCGCAATTCACCATACCGGACGACAAGATTCTGGTAATCGAACTCTTCGAGAAGAACGGCGGCAGGCATCAGACTATCCGGGTGGAAAATTCGGATATAGTGGCGGCAAAAGTGATTAACGAACTGAAAATAAAGTAAGACATGAAAAGAGTACTGTTCATTATTATGCTCTTCGGGGTGTGCCTGCATTTCAACCAGGCACACGCCCAAAGATGCCTGCCCGGAATGAAGGGAATACAGTTCACGGGCGGACTTTCGGACAATATGCGCTGGAAAAGCGGCGACAGTTTCGGCTACCATGCCGGGATAGCGGTAAGCACCTACACGAAGAACGCCCACCATTGGGTGATCGGTGCGGAGTATCTGGAAAAGCGGTATGACTACCGGGGAAATCTTTATCCGGCAAGCCAGTTCACGGGGGAAGGCGGGTATTACCTGAACTTCCTCTCTGACAGGAAAAAGACATTCTTTGCCGCACTGGGGTTGTCCGCCCTTGCGGGGTATGAAACGGTGAACTGGGGCGAAAGCCGTCTGCCGGACGGTTCGCTGCTCACGGACGGGGATCATTTCATCTATGGCGGTGCGCTGACATTGGAACTTTCCGCCTACGTGACGGATAAGGTTGTATTACTGGTAAACGGACGGCAAAGGATGCTGTTCGGGGGTGATTGCGGAAGATTCCACTCGCAGATAGGCGTAGGCGTCCGGTTCATGATTCGATAATAACTATAATATAATAATGTATATGAAGAAAAGATTTTATCAAATGCTCGTGGGCTGCTACATAGTGGCCGCCCTCGTGCTTGTCGCTGCCTGTAATGACAAGCTGGATATTCAGACGAAATACCCGTTCACCGTCGAGACGATGCCCGTCCAGAAGAAACTGAAGGTGAACGAAACGGCGGAAATCCGCTGTGAACTCAAACGGGAAGGACGCTGGGAAGATACCCGGTACACTATCCGGTGGTTTCTCTATGACGGAAAAGGGATGTTGAAAACGGAGGACGGCACGGTGCTGCTGCCGAATGACCGTTACCCGCTGGAGAAAGAAACGTTCCGGCTGTACTATACCTCGTTGTCGGACGACCAGAGCAGTTTGAAGGTGTGGGTGGAAGATTCGTTCGGGCAGGCGGTGGAACTGGAATTTTCGTATAACAATGACAATTCGGAAGAAAAGGGGGACGAAGAATGAAAGACAGTACAGTTCCGGGAGTGTATCTTCTTAATATAGACATGGAGTGCGGACAGGCGAAAGAAGAGTTCAAGCGGATGGGATTTACAGACGGGGAAAAGATGGACTTTCAACGGTTTACCCCGCAAGCCTTGTCCGTAACTCCGCTTTGGCTGGTCTGGCACGGGACAATACACAGCGGCAACGTGCTGCTGAAAAGCGATGAAGAACTGATACCGCTGGGTATCAGTTCCAAAACAGAGCTTCCTATCCGCAGGTTGAGTGAACTTGTCCGTGAATACAGCCAAAGGACAGGAAAGTATCAGGATAGAACGGAGCATGACGATTATTCGCTGGAAAGATTGTGCCGATTTGAACGCACCACCGAGAAGTGCATGGCTGCCATCCGACAGGACGGGTGGGAACTGGCACACGTGCCGGAAGAGGTGAAAACGCCGGAAATCTGCCGCCTTGCACTTGATAACAGTGCGGATTTGGCTTATGAAAACTTGGAACTGCTGCACTATGTACCGTTCCCGGAAATTTGTCTGGAATATATCAAGGAGAATAACGGGTGCGGCGATGTTGAATTGCCGGAAATATTGAGTGCCCTTGCACCGGGAGTTATCGACAGCCGGATAGCGGACTATGCCATAGAACAGGACGGACGGTGCTTAGGCGTGCTGCCCGCCCATCTGCAAACCGTGGAACGGGCGGAAAAGGCGGTAAAGGAAGCAGGTGCAGAAGCCCTTGCGGGCGAAAAGGTACGTGCGGATCTGAAAACGGAAGGAATGTACCGGAAATGTACGGAACATAGCTGGATGTCGTTCGCCCTGCTTCCGAAAGCGGAGCGTTCGCCGGAAATCTGCCTGCTGGCGGAAAAACTCTATCCCGAAGAAACTGCCAAACGTCCGGACTTGATACCGGAAAGCGTGAAAAACGGATGCAACGTGTATTCGCTCTGCAAGATGATGGAGGTACGGACGGGGGAAAAGTTCACATATCAGCAAATGACGGACTTCTATAACGGGAAGCCGCTGAACGTGCGCCGGATGGAAACGCCGGACGGGGTGCAGAAAGACAAGACGGTGAAGTTCGACAAGGAAAAGCAGGACTTTTCTTTCTCGGCTATCCGGCAGGAACGGAAACGGGGGTTGAGGATGTGATGGCTGGATGGTTGATTGCCTACGGTGCGGTTCTGCTCCTTTATTTCGGATGGAGTTGGTATGAACTGGCACACGCTCCCACTGATAAAGAATTGTGGGGCGAAGAGATTGAATAGCAAGATTAATGGAAAATCTCTGGTGGACTTGTGTCTGCCAGAGATTTTTTATATTATCGGGCTAATAATAAGGTGATATAGTGTTTTTAGATAATAGTTTCATCTTATCTTTGCAAAAAGTTAATCTTAACATTATTAAGTTATTCCTATGTATAATATAAAAACAAAATTTGAAAACTGTTCGTATGATAACTACTATACGATAGAGGGTTGTGCAACCAGCCAAATAGAATTTACTTTAGAAGCTAAAGATTTTCCAACTATGCAATCGAAAAAAAATGCACAGTTGGAACTTCAAACTGCTATAAAAGAAGAATTGGCAAACTTCAAATGGCTTATTTATAATGATGTAAATATTGAATTTACATGGTATTTTTCAGGTTGTCGTAAAAAAGAGTCGGATAAAATAGGCGATTTAGACAATCTTATCAAACCTATCATTGATGCTTTTACAGGAGAAAATGGATTATTCGTTGATGATTCTCAAATAGGTTCATTAAATAGCCTATGGATGTCTAAGAATGTAAGCATATCATCTGATACCGTTTTAAGGATATTTGTCAATTTCAACAATGATGATTGTTGTTTAAAAGAAAAAATGCGATTCGTCCAATTAGATAAGCAGATGTATGCGTTGTGTCATTTTGATGAAAGTGATATTATGAGCCTATATTATGCATTGGTACTTCATCATGGACAATTACGATCAAGAAAAAGAAACAACGATATTTCACACAAACATCCCAACCATGAATTTAATTTAACACAATTCAATTTATTCCATAGAACTCGTTTAAAAGACATTCCTAATAATAAGATTTATACAATGGATAATTTTAAACAGCTATGTTCTAATACAGGACTAAGTTATAGAAAATTATTAGAAATAGTAAGAAAGTCCAAATGAAAATATTTAGTTTATAATTTGGTTCTTTGCTACTTTGCTTTTCCGCTACGCCGTCATGAAGAAAGTAGTGAAAAAATCCGGTTGAAAAAGTGGTTTCTTTGCTTCTTGTCTTTTCCGCTACGGCTCACGAAAGAAAGAAGTCCGGCAAAATATCCGGTGAAAAACAAAGGAACGGTAAAAAAGAAGTCCGGGCGGATCGCTACCCGTCCCGGACTTCCGGCGATGAAACAAAAGGAGAATGTTATGGCTTGATTTCTCCCGTTGTGACTAATTTTCCGTCTGAATAATATTCTATCTTCCCGTAAGTAAATCCCATGTCGGGAATGGCTATGTAACGTATATAGTCTGAATATTCTTTCCCTTTGAAGTTCTTTCCCGTGAGATTGTTGAAAATGACGGGAATACTGCAACCGTCCTCGCTGTGGAGTATGGTTATATCATTTTGTCTGATTTCCTGTTTCATTGCTATAAAAATAGAAAGTCTGTAAAGTGGTTTCTTTGCTATCTTTCTTTCCCGCTCCGGCTCACGAAAGAAAGTAGCGGGCGGATTGCTCCGCCCTTGCTCCCTGTTTGGTTAGGCTGCAATCCCTTCGGGTTGCTGTTGTTCTTCGAGTTGGGTGATTTCATGCCCTTTTACCTTTGTCTTTTCCTGTACCAAAAGAACGGCTTTCTTTTCCTCGATGCGCTGGTGTCGTTTCTCGTACACCTCGTTATATCCACTTTCGATGGCTGAAAGTTCTTCGGGCATGTGCTTACGGGCGAAGTCAAGCAAAAGGGATGCTTCGGTATTGTTGCCGTATGCGCTTCGGAAATTGGCTATCAGATAGTCCCTGCGGATGATAGTTTTTATCTTGACGGTGAGATTAGACACAATATTCATTTTGTCCTCGTCCGTGAGATAGTGTTTCCCTTCTTCGGTGATGCCTACGGCTGTAAAATGTTCCTCCCGCAAATGGGATAGCATGAAGAAATAGAGTATCTTTTCCTCGTCCGCACTGAACTTACCGCCCGTGATGTCGGCTTCCATTATTTGCCGTTTGGTATCTTCAACCGTCTTTTCAAGGGCTATCTCCTTGTTACGCTCGTCCTGTTTCTCCAATTTCTCCACGGGTGAAAGCGGTGCTTGTACGGCTGTCCCGTCCGCTGCCTGTTCCGTCACGTTCTCCACATAGCAGAAAACAATCTCCTTTTGCCCTATCTTGGCATAAACGGTGATTTCTCCGGCTTCGCTCCTGCGGGTGATTTCTTCCTCCTTTTCCATGTAGTCAGCCCATTGCTGCTCGTAACGTGTACGGGCTTCCTCGTACTTTTCGGTGTCGTTAAAATTCTCGGCTTTGGGTTCTTGGGGGCTGTTGGGGAAAACGGTGTACATTTCAAGGTTTTCGACCTCGTAGCCCAAAGCGATTAACCGTTCTATTACAGTGTCGTTTGTGGTGTAACGGTCACGGCAAAGTGAAACGTTCGGGTTCTGCCGCATGATTTGAACGGCTTTCTCCATGAGGAAAGATGCGTTCATTTCGGCAAGACACGTGCGGTTGGCGCAATGTCCGCACCCTCCGTCACAGAACAACAACAGGTTGTTCGTGTTGTGGGCGCACGTGGCACACTCGGTCTTGTCAAAAGAGTAATACCGTAAATCGGTGGTATAATTGCTCTCTATCCGCTTGGCAACATCGGCAGCTTTCAGCCCCCGCCAACTGTTGTATGCGTTACCGTCCTGCAAATGTTTCTCGTACACCTCTTTTTGTATATCCTCACCGTATCGGCAAATCTCGGTTGCCACGCTGATAGTCAGTTCGTCCGTTTCCAAAAGGGTGGCGATTTCGGGAATTAGGGCGGTGAATTTCAGACGGGTGCGGATATAGTTCTCGTTCTTGCCGAAAAGTACCGCCAATGTCTGTACGGTGTGCCGTCCTGTTTCAATCATGCGTTGGTAGGCGTTGGCTTCCTCGATAGGTGTCACGTCCTTGCGCTGCAAGTTTTCCGTTATCGCCATTTCTTCGGCTGCATCGTCCGTGAGTTCCGAAACAATGGCGGGTATATCTTCCATTTCCGCCATGACGGAAGCACGGTATCTGCGTTCCCCGAAAACAATCTCGTAGCGGTCTGTTTCGGCTATGGGGCGCACGGTGATAGGCTGTAAAACTCCCTGCTGTTTGATACTCTCGGCAAGTTCGTAAAGGTTCGCTTCATCGAAGTGCTTGCGGGGGTTAAAACTGCTCGGCTGAATGTTTGCCAATGCTACCAATGTGATGTTTCTCTCTGCTGCTGATTGATTTACTGTTGCTTTCATAATCCTGTTATTTTTTAGTTGATTAAAATTCTGTTGATAAAATGGTTTCTTTGCTACCTTTCTTTCACCGCTTCGGCTCACCGAAAGAAAGTAGCGGGCGGACTGCTCCGCCCTTGTGAGCCTTATTTGCGGTTATAACATACGTTTTGAAACTCTATTTTCCGTTCCATTGCATGGCGTAACGTGTAGGCAGTTCCGCCCGTTGGGGTGCTGTCGTAAAATACCACGAGATAAGCGGAGTTATCCAACAGGTAGTTGTTACGTCGCAAGAAACAACGGTCTGAATATTCATCCTGCAAAAGTATCACCTCGTCCGCTTGGGCTAAAATAGCGTTATAACGCTGTTTGTCGGCTGGGGTGTATCGGTCTGCCTGCCCTTTGAACGGAAGTACACATTTTAGCTGAATGTATGGAAATTCCTTTTTTGCGTTCAAAACTTCCTCGGCTGCGATAAGGTCGAAACCGTTTGCCATACCCGATAAAAACGTATGATAGTCACGTTTGCAAAGTTCCGTTATCGCTACATAGGTGTCGAAGCCTATATCTGTCAATCGCTTTTGTGTGTCGGGGCTGTTCCTTGTCATTCTTTCGGCTCGGTGTCCCGAAAAAGAAACGGTCTTTTCCCTTAACCAAAAATCACGCTCGGCACGGCATTGTATCAACGTCCTGCGTAGGGTTGTGAACTCCTGCCCGTTGGTATGGCGGTATTTGTAATCGAAATAAATTTCCCCTCTGAATGCTCCCAAACAGCATTGTTTATAAGTTTCCTCGCCAAACAGTTTTGTTTCGGCTGTTCCGTTTTTGATGAATGTCTTTGTTTTCATATTGGTATATTTTTGAATGTTATTACTTGGTTATTTCTTCCCATACTCCACGCTGTTTGTCAAAATCAACGTTGTAATAATAGGCGGTCTTTGTCTTGGGCTTCTTCCGTCCGCTGAATGTTTGGGTTTCTAAAACCTTGTACCCTCTGCGGGTTTCCGCCACGACTTCACAGGTGAGATATGACAAATATTTATGTTTAAATTTCTTTCCTTCCATATCGGTATATTTTAAAAGATTAAAAGAATGATTATCAGCACAAAAACGATACCCACAAACAACCGCCAAACAAGGGCGAGAATGAACCGTGCCACGAAGTAAAACAGGAGTACGGCAAACAGTAAAGCGAAAAACTGCCCTGCGGTGGTGGTGAAAAAGTAAATCACTACAGACCAAAGTATAAGGCGGTAAATCAGTCTTGAAATGAGTATCGTTTTCATGTTCTTGGGTGTTGCGAGCGGATTGCTCCGCCCTTGTTGTTAATAGTTACCTTTCGGGAAAAATTGATTGTCAGCTATTAACCGAAATTTATTATAATCAGTCGTACCGCAATAACAAAGGGCTAACTCGTAAGAAAGATGTCCTTCTTCTATGTAGAAAGTGAAACATAATCCGTTGCGGGTAATCGTTCCTTTTGAATGGTCTTGTTTCTGCCATCTTATAGGTTCATTTTCAATATTTTTGAGAAACTCCGCTACTTTTTGCGCATTTTCCGTTTCTTCTTCCGCTACTTGGTTGTATATCGAAGTATAGTAGTTTATCCAGTCGTTCACTTTCTTGGCGGTGAACGTACCGATATTACACGGCTTTTCATATTGCTTGGTTACTCTCTCGATGTCGTAGCGATTGACGTTCTTAAAATGTCCCATGTCGGGGGCAATCTTGTATTTGTTTTCTTTGTATATCTTATCCAAATGAAAGCGGATGCCGTTTTGCGTGAACTCGATTTGGACACCGTAAAATTCGGGATATTGACCGCCTATCACATGATAGCCGTATTCCACACCGGGTATGTACTTCCGTATTTCCTGCATGACGGGCAACAGGTCTTTCTTTGCCTTTTCCGCTCTGTCCGTGAATAATCCTTTTGCGTTGAACTCGTTAAATTCCTTTTCTGATAGTGTTTTCATCTTCTTATGTTTTTAGTGGGTGGATTGCTCCACCCGTTTGTTAATATTCTTGTTCCTGTTATCGTTTAGGCTGCAACAGGTTCGTTTATCGGCTCTGTCACTCGCTCGGTTATCATCTTTGCAGCCTTGTTCACATCGCCCAAAATATCTATTAAAAAGGCGGGTTCTTGCTTTAGCTTGGTGAGCCAGTGTTTCAGATAGGCAGCGTTGTTGTCCTGCGGTGCGGTGGCGATACCGAAGAAAGCACCGCAAAGGGCTGATGTCAGTTCGGCTACAAGTTCCTCACGGGCGTATAATTCATCCCCGAAAAAGCTGCCGAACGTGCGGTTCAGGCGTTGGGAGTTGCCTGTGCTGTGTGCCATTTCGTGCAAAAGTGTTCCGTAAAATTCCACGCCCTGCGGGAACTGTTCTTTTTCGGGACAAACGATATAATCGGCTGACGGAACATAAAAAGCACTGTCGGAATACTTTACTTTGATTGGGCAATACCAATTTTGCATATATATCAGTTCGTCCAACATTCCGCACTCGATACCATCCGAATGGTTTTCGGGCTGCTCGTTCTTCTTCATCCGCTCGTATCGTTCGGGGTATTTCTCCGCAAAATTGGTTTGGTCGAGATTGAACACATTGTAATATTTCATTTGGGGTATTACCTTGTATTCGTCCTTTTCCGCTTTGGATAGCTTGCAATATTCCTCGTAGGGTATGGATTTGTTGCTCTCCTTGTGTACCACGAACTTGAACCAATAGTAAACGGGGAACGAGCGTGCGCCCTTGTTTATGCTCACTTCTTCGGCTTTGGCTTGGTTGAATGTAAGGAACACGGGCAAAGTGAATTTCATAAACTCGGTGTAAAACAGCAGCATTAAAATGTTACCGCCATTGTAAACCGTTCCTCTTAGGTTGCGGGGGAAACCGTGTTTAAGGCTCGTTATCCACGGTTTTTGCCAGTCGCTTTTCAGACTTTCGATTTTCTTGATAAGTAAATCGGTGAACACGGGAGAAATTTTCTCGATGGTGTTGTTCGTTGTCGTTGCCATAACTTTACGCTTTAAAATTGTTACTACTTGTTTTTACTATCATCGCCTGCCGCCCCAACCAAATTTTTTCCCTTTGGCTGATTGGGAAGAACATTGACAATAATCAAGAGCGGAAAGGGGGAATTGCAATTATCTGAAAAAATGGTAAATACTACCCGCAGGGTGGAGATTTGGCATTTTTTGCGGATTTGCTTTCGCCCCCGCCTACCTTCGTCAATGTTTTCCCAATCAGCCCTAAGGGGAAAAATTCAACCTTTCAGTAAATTGAATGAATGATAGATTACTTATCGGTACAAGTCAGGAAAGTGCTGTTATGAAAGCCGGAAAACTCCGTTTCCGGAAAGGAAAAGAAAAACAGGTTGGTAATGCGGGGTGGAAAGACAACTCTTTGCCACGCAAGTATTCTTCTTTTGCCGATTTATCGGGTTAGAAAGAAGGGTGCTTGCGTGGCAATGTGTTGTGTGGGTTGGCGAGGTGCTTTTCGTCCAGTTTACGGTAAACGGACAGAGCAATCAGCTATCCGGCTTTTGCGGATGGCCGTGCGATGGCAGTGGCGGAAACGGGCGGAAAGTTCCGCAGACAAAGGATTATCCTTTTAGTCACGGCAAAGCCCAAAAGAAAAAGAATGGTTGAAAAAACGGGTAAGACAATAAGGGGCTGCCGGGACAAACATCAGGGAACTTATTTGGATGGGATGGCGCACGGAAAGTTTCGACAGCAGGCGAAGCTCCGGGTGACAGCACGGACGAATGTGTTCCGTTCGTCCTGCCCGGCTTTGCGTTCACCTTCGGGCATGTAGCCTGCCGGAGTGCTTGAAGGGGAACGGGAAGCAGGAACAGACCTATACCGCTGACGGGGGGGTGGGAGTAAATGGAAACAGCCGTCCATTAAAATATGGAAATCTCTGTGGAAGTTTGAAGATTAAATTCTTATATTTGAGGCAGAAGAGGATAAAAAGGAAAGATTGATTATTATAGGCTGTTGCCCATCAAAGAAATAAACATATATGTTCGCAATCATAAAAAGATACAAGAAAACATCTATTGTGGTATTCATCGCATTGTCGGTATGGGTGTATCAGGAACTTCGACCAACTATCATTTTCCATACTCCACAAGAAAGTAAATACTTGGGGAAAGTATCTACTATTAGCGGAACTATTGATAAGTTGTATGTTAAAAATCACACGGTCAAATATAGGCTCCCCTATATCTGGAACTGGAAAGAAGATGATGAAATAGCTATCTTCACTAAAAATCATAATATTTTATTAATGAAAGAAGATATGGATTTCTCGAGATTGGATGTGTATCTGGACGAAGAGGGAAATTATATAAGGCATACCGAAAGAAAATACTTCCGGCTTCATGCAGAATAAGGTCAAAGCCATATTGATAGTTATCGGTATATCGCCATTTCCGGAGATCCGTTACAGGCTATGCTTGCGCAAGCGGTTTTACGGGAGAGTTTTGCCTGCCTTTTACGTTAGGGATTGCAGGGGAAAGCCCACAGCTCCGGCGAGGACTTGTAACGGAAAGCACGACCGTTTACGGGAACGCCCAAAGAATATCCTTACCGCATATCATGGGCTGGCATTGCTTTCCATATTTACCCGTCATTATTCCTGTTCGTCCTCAAAAGCGATGGTCTTGGCAAGGAACAGACCGATTACGAATTTCGCTCCGTGCTGGATCAGTTTGCGCTTTGTTTGAATGAACCCCTCTCCGGTCGTTAAAAGATCGTCTATTAGCAGGACGCATTTGTCTTTGATATATTCGGGATGGAACTGTAAGTTTGCGGTCTTGTCCTGCCCGTGCGTGCCTTTGAGTTGGGGACGGTCGGCAGTCAGGGTGATAGCCCCGTAGCCGTCGGCTACTTCGATGTCCGCCGATAGTTTCCGGCAAAACTCTTCGTAACGGATGCGGTTCTTCTCACGGGTGGATGCGGGAATAGGAACGAGTACGGCACGGTGCTTGTTCTCCTGAATGGCACGGATTCGGCTGATAGCGATAGAAAAGAGCTTGACGGTGAGGTCGGTTTCGTGTCCGGACTTGAATTTGAAAATGAGGTTGGAAATTTTCTTGCCTTCAAAAGTGATCTTGTCGTTACGCCGGACGGGGCAATAATCATACAGGTAAAGGCACAGGCTGCCGTCCAGACGGAAAAAGCCCTGAAAACGGTTATCCAACGGGAAAAAGGCTTTGCGGAAATCCTTGAAGAAGGTAAAAATAAGTATGCTGTTCCACAAACGGGCTTCGTCCTCGCTGCCGGACTTCAAGTAATACATGAAACCCGCCAAATGACCGCTCTCGTACAAGCCCATGCCGATAGTGAGCCTTTCGTTGAAATCGGTCTGGCTGACGATGTACCAGCCGTAACGGGCGAACTGTACCTCGTAATCGGAACGGGTTTCGAGAAGGAAATAGAATTTGCCATCGTCCTCGAAGCGGATCACGTACTCGCACCGGAGGGCGACCTTGCCTAAAATGCGGCGTTCTTCCTCAATGGTTTCGGGGATGGCAAGGAAGGTATATTGTGCTACAAAAATGGGTTGTTCCATAATTAAATGTATTGTTCTGTTGCAAAGGAATGGATTATCGGAGAACCGGGCAATTAAAAACGGGGAAAATATGCTGGCTGCAAAAAAATATGTTGCCGTCTGCTTAGGTTTGCACCGCATGGGACACGACAAAGTTACAAGCATGAAGCAAAACACGGACAAGCGGTACATAAACGCACGGACACACCTGCAACAGTCTGTATATTTGCGGGAAACAGTAAATTAACGGATATGGAAATAGTGACTATCGAGAAGAAAACATTTGAAGAAATGAAAGAGAGGTTCAACCGGTTCAGCGAGCATGTACAGCAGTTGTGTTCCCGGTACAGACCGCCGGAGAAAATGAACTGGCTGGATAATGCGGACGTGTGCGAGAAGCTGAACGTGAGCAAACGGACGTTGCAAACGTACCGTGACAGCGGGCTGTTGGCATACAGCCAGATCAACCACAAGATATATTACAGGCTGGAAGATGTGGAAGCGTTTATAACGGCAATGAGCAAGGAACTGATAGGGGAAGAATAAGATGGAAGTGATAACAAAGGACATGGAAGAGGTGAAGGCGTACTTTGAAGCTCTGGAACGGAGCATGAAGTACGTGGATAACGTGACGGCGAACTTCCGTCCGGCAATGAACGGCGAGGTGTACCTGACGGGTGAAGACGTGTGCAGGATATTGCATATCACTACCCGTACCTTGCAGGACTACCGGGCGCAAAGGATTATCCCGTTCATTGCGTTGCCGGGCAAAACGCTGTATCGGCAATCGGACATACTGCGTATGCTGGAAGAAAACTATGTGCAGATGAAGCGAAAAAGCAAACGTGGGAAAAGTCCTACTTAACTTTTGAAGGCGGTGCATGGATAAATGTAGCAAAGGCAGGAACTCCCAAACGGAACTCCTGCCTTTGCTGCGTTTTGCCTTGCCGGAAGAAATCAGGCGGTTTCACGCAAGGCGGCTGTTTGCCGCTTCTTGACTTTTTTCTGTTTTTTGTCAAGAACTTTCTTCTGCATGGTTGCAAGGTTGGCGGAGATCGCACGGAAATCGGAGCTAACCATCTTGTTCGTTACCACCGCATAAATCTGTGTGGTGCTGATATGCTTGTGACCGAGTATCTTTGAAAGTGCCTCAATCGTACCGCCGTTGCAGAGATAAACCGTCGTAGCGAAGGTATGACGGGAAAGATGGAAGGTGACTTCCTTGTTTATCCCGCAAACCGTGGCAATCTTTTTCAGGTGGTCGTTACAAGTGCCGTTGCTTGGCATGGGAAACACGAAATCATCCTTCGCAAGCCCTTTGTAGCGTTCGATCAGTTCTTTGGCAATTTCCATCAGAGGGACGTTGCTCGATACTTTGGTCTTGGTGCGGCGGGTGATGATCCATTCCTCGCCGTCGAAATCCATGCGCTGGATTTTGTCAAAGGTGAGTGTCTTTATGTCTATGTAACTCAACCCGGTGAAGCAGCCGAAAAGGAACATGTCACGGACGAGGTTTGTCTGTTTATCCACAAACACGGTATTGGCTACGGTTTGCAGTTCTTCTTCCGTGAGGTAGCCCCGGTCTGTCTCTTCCATTTCGAGCTTGTACTCGCTGAACGGGTCGGTACGGATAATTCCCCTGCGCCAAGCCTTGTCGGTAAGGCTTAGTACGGGCATGGTGTAAATCCAGAGGGTGTTTGCGCTCAATCCCTTTTCGTTGCGGAGGTAGCTGTCGAAATCGTCTATGAAGTCTTTCGTCAATTCCTTGTAAGCCATGTCGGTACGTTTCTTCTTCTCCCACATGAAGGCTTCGAGGTGCTTGTAAACGGTCAGGTACTTGTTATAGGTGGACTTCGCACGGAGTTTCTTTTCCACCATGTCGCCAAATTCCTTGTTCATGGTCTGGAAGTCTTTCAGGATGCAGTTCTCCATCACGCCGATACCTAAAAAGGCGTTGCGCACTTTCTCGGAAGTGACAAAATCGTCCGCCCGTAATATCTGGTAATAGTGGTTGTTGATTCGGGCTTTGATCTCTTCCAACTGCGGGTTGATTTCTACGGCTTCGGCGGACTTTCCGTTTACTTTTCCGGCTTCGGCATTCCACAAAGAAGGGGTGACGAACAGCTTTGCGCTGAACGTGGCAATATCGCCGTCAATGGTGATACGTGCCATCACAGGGGCTTTTCCGTCACTTACTCTCGCTGCTGTTCTCTTCACGTAGAACAGGACTTTAAAGGTGCTTCTCTTTGTTTTCATAACTCTTAATATTCGTTTGTAAAGGTAATTACTTTCCCGTTACCACGAGTTATGAAGAATTACGCAAAATAGTGAAACAGAACTGGTTACTATTATAGTAGGGTGTCATGGAGTTGGTAATGATTTGGTATCTGAACTCTGACTTAACCCTACTTTTTGGGGCTTTTTTTGCCGAAGGCTGTTTCTTTCCGCTTTGCTACTAAGATGCTGACCTGCTTATTTTTAAGCTAAACTTTGCTTTTCTTTGCGCCTAATCCCGATTTTTTGAATAAAAAATAATAGAAGTAAATTCCTAATTGAAAAATAAATACTCAAATATTTGATAAATAGAATCTTATACACTTATTAAAATCAGGCTGATTTATTATATTTGCATACATTTTGCATACAATTCATGTATGTTTCAGTTAATGTATAGATATAAACATTCATTTTTATGTTCAAATATTCAAGAGATGGAGTCTCTGTATTAACCATATTAGATACCAGAAGAGTAAAAAAGAGCGGATTGTTTCCTATTAAAGTTCAAGTGGTATTCAGAAGAAAACAAAAATATTACTCAACAGGAAAGGAACTTTCAAAAGAAGATTGGGATAGACTGCTAAAAGCAAAAAGTAGGTTATTGACAGAGATACGAAGTGATATAGAAAGTAGCTTTTCTAATGTAAAACAGCACATTAATGAACTAATACAAAAGGGGGAATTTAATATTGAGACTTTAAGTATTAGGTTAGGAAGACAAATGAAAGATATGAATCTGCATAGTGCTTTTAGTCTGAAAATGAAAGAACTAAAAGATAATGAGCAGGCAAGTACTTATCTAAGTTATCAGAGTGCATTAAAAAGTTTAGAGAGTTTTGGCGGGACATATATTCCTTTAGAAAGAATTACAGTAGATTGGCTCAAACGATGTGAACGTTTCTGGCTTTCAAAAGGTAAGAGCTATTCAAGTATTAGTATTTATTTCAGAGCTTTAAAGTGCATACTAAATCGTGCTATACAAGATGGCATATTAAAAGAATCATCGTTCCCTTTTGGGAAAAATAAATATGAGATTCCTGAAGGCTGTGGACGTAAATTAGCACTCACCCTTGCTGATATAAAAAAAGTAATGTCCTATCAAGATGGAACAAAAGATATAGAAGAATTTCGAGATCTATGGGTATTTTCTTATTTATGCAATGGTATCAATTTCATGGATTTACTATTTCTTCAGTATTCAAATATTGTAGATGGAGAGATATGCTTTGTACGTTCTAAAACTTCGAGGACAGCTAAACATAGTAGAGAGATACATGCAATAATAACTCCGGAAATGTGGAATATCATTCATAAATGGGGGAACCCTAGAATTAATCCACAAACATATATCTTTAAATACGCTGACGGAACAGAAAATGCGTTTGAAAGAGTTAGGCTAGTGAGGCGTATTGTTACTAAATGCAATAGAAGACTCAAAAAGATAGCTCAAGATACAGGGATCTCTCAATTAACAACTTACACTGCTAGGCATTCATTTGCAACAGTTCTAAAACGTGCAGGTGCTAAAACTTCCTATATTTCAGAAAGTTTGGGACACTCCAATTTAGCTGTCACAGAGAACTATCTAGCCTATTTTGAGAAAGAAGAAAGAATAAGAAATGCTCAATTGCTTACCGACTTTAATATTTAAATTAGAATAGTGCATGCAAATTGTATGTACACCCTTTATTTTCTCTAGTTTTTCAATACTACAATTTGTGAAAAAGCAGAAGAGATAAATGGATTTTCCATATTCATTTTTAGTTACAAGAAAATTATGTTATATATCAATTAGACAGTTTTACGTCAAATTTTATAAATAAGCCATTCACATGATGGTAAAGTTTATAAAGTCTGTACTATTTGTTCAAGGTATAAGCTCTGTTCTACATTTTACTTACTTAAAGCATAGCTTTAGGGAACGAAAAGCTATGCTTTAAGTAGGCTAAAGCTGTGCTTTATAGAATTAGTAAAACAATATTTGATTTCCCTACAGATATACATTTTTTCCATTCCCCTTCACCTTTTTTCTGAACACCCGATGACTAGGTCGTTTATGGGTGAAGGAGGAGTCTTCACCATTACATTCATATCGAAAGAATGTTGTAACAGTACTTTCTAAAATCATTGCATTAATTGTAAAAAACACTGTGATGTTTTTTACAATCATCCCAATGTTTAAAAAAAACACCCTAATAAAAAAATAATCTATAAGCATATTTCATTTCCAAGTAAGGTGAAAGAGTGTGTGAAAGAGTCACTCTTCACTCGTAAACGTCCTGTTTATCGGGAGTCCAGAAGAAAGGTGAAGGATAGAAAAAATAATAAATATTATTGGTGGTGGTGAATTGTAGAGGCAAGACACTACAATCATACACATGATGCCGTTTAATTTTGAACAATTACTTATTGATAAATAATAAAGGTGGCATAAATTTTATTTCCTAATCATAATAATGCACAGTTTCTCCCAAGCAATCACATTAGCCAGTGCTCAACCTCTGAAAATTTCAATGGGTGAGGATACAAAAGTGCTGGACGAAGTAGTTGTTACAGCGTTAGGAATCAAACGTTCAGAGAAAGCACTAAGCTATAATGTACAGCAAGTAAAAGGTGATGAACTGACAACAGTGAAAGACGCCAACTTTATGAATAGTTTGAATGGAAAAGTTGCTGGTGTAAACATCCAACGTAGTGCATCCGGTGTGGGTGGTGGTACTCGCGTTGTGATGCGCGGTAATAAATCCATTGCAGGTCAGAACAATGTACTATATGTAGTGGATGGTGTACCTATCGGAAATAAAGCTGATCGTTCGGGAGATGGTACAGGCTTTGTAGGAATGGCTTCCGGTGAAGGTATATCCAATTTCAACCCAGATGATATTGAAAGCTTATCTGTATTGACCGGCCCATCGGCTGCTGCATTATATGGTGCAAACGCAGCTAATGGTGTTATCTTAATCAATACAAAGAAAGGTGCACAAGGCGTTATGCGTTTGAATGTATCCTCTTCAGTAGAATTTGCCAATCCATTCGTAATGCCAGAATTTCAGAACACTTATGGAAATGTTTCGGGCAATTACTTTTCTTGGGGAGAAAAAATGGAGAATCCATATTCCTGGGAGCCTAGAGACTTCTATAACACAGGAGCTACTTTCAATAATTCGTTCAACCTTTCAATGGGAACAGAGAAAAATCAGACATATATTTCTGCTTCCGCAGTGAACTCTAATGGTATGGTTGAAAACAATAAATATCACCGTTATAATGTAACATTCCGCAATACTGCAAAATTCCTGAATGATAAGTTAACATTAGATGTATCTGCTAGCTATGTTCGCGAATACTACAATAACATGGTATCTTTTGGTACATACTTTAACCCTATCGTAGGAGCTTATCTATATCCGAGAGGTATGAACTTTGAAAGTGAAAAGTATTTCGAACGCTATGATAATGAATTGGGATATAATGCACAGAGTTGGCAACCAGGTAGTATGGGTATGGATGTACAGAATCCATATTGGATTGCTTACCGTAACTTGCGTCCTGAAGTTAAAGACCGCTACATGTTGTATGCAAGCTTGAAATATGATATAACAAGTTTTTTGAATGTTGCAGGCCGTCTCCGTATGGATAATACATATTCCGAATCAGAAGACAGACGTTATGCATCCACTACCAGTACTTTTGCCGGAGAAAATGGCCGTTATAAATACTCGAATGAATTTTACAAGCAGAAGTATGCAGATATCATGGTAAACTTCGACAAACAGTTTGCCCAGGTTTATCATGCTACAGTGAATGCGGGTGTATCTTTCGAAGAATATGATACCAAAGGACATGGATATGGTGGAGACTTATTATTGGTACCCAACAAGTTCACTTATGGAAATGTAAATCCATCTGTAGCCAGTCCTTTTGAAACTGGAGGTGATTCTCGTACGCAAAACTTTGCAACTTTCGCATCCGCAGAACTCGCATGGAATTCAGCCTTGTATTTAACATTAACTGGGCGTGCAGATAAACCATCGCAATTGGTTAATAGTAAAGAGCAATGGATTTTCTATCCATCAGTAGGTCTTTCCGCTATTGTTACGGAGCTTTTGCCTGATAATATTCGTGAAAGTATCAATCCTGTATTAGGTTATTTTAAAGTTAGAGGCTCATTTACAGAAGTAGGTTCTCCGATTCCATTTACAGGTCTGACACCGGGAACGATTACTCATAAACTAGAAAATGGCACTGTATCTCCTTTCGAATACTATCCTTTGAGTGATTTGAAAGCTGAACGTACTCGTTCGTACGAACTAGGAATCGATACCAGATGGTTTAACAATACAATTACTTTGGGTGTGACAGTATATCATTCTAATACTTACAATCAGTTATTGAAAGCTGATATGCCAGGAAGTAGCGGATATAAATATATGTATGTTCAAGCTGGTAATGTACAGAATAGAGGTATTGAGATGACATTAGGCTATGATCAGACATTCGGTGAATTTAATTATAATACTACTTTCACAGCTACTGCCAACAGAAACAAAATTAAGAAGTTAGCTTCTAATGTAAAGAACCCTGTTAATGGCGAATTGCTGGATTTAAGTGATATTCAACTGGGACGCTTCCGTCTCCGTGAAGGAGGTGAAGTGGGTGCGTTATATGCCGACCGCCGAGTTGAAAGGAATGAAGAAGGATATATTCTCTACAATCCAGGACAGACCTTGGCTACAGAAAAGACTACACCGTTTAAGATCGGGTCAGTCAATCCTAAATGGAACTTAGGCTGGAGACATGGATTCAACTATAAGGGTATTAATGCTAATGTCATGTTTACTGCAAGAATCGGTGGTAACGTAATCTCAAAGACCCAAGCTACTTTAGACCGTTTTGGTGTCTCTAAAGCATCAGCTGATGCTCGCGACGCAGGTTATGTAATGCTAGGTAATATAAAGATGCAACCAGAAGATTATTATGGGACTATTTATGACTTAGACTCATATTATGTATATTCTGCAACAAACGTTCGTCTACAAGAAGCTAGTATCGGTTATACCCTACCTAACAAGTGGTTCGGTGATGTAGTGAAGAACGTAAATATTTCCGTGTATGGTACTAACTTATGGATGATCTATAATAAGGCTCCTTATGATCCTGAATTAACAGCATCTACAGGTACATTTGGTCAAGGCTATGACTATTTTATGCTGCCTAGCAGTCGTACGTATGGTTTTAGTTTGAAATTTGGATTCTAATTATTTATTAATAATTGAAATTATGAAATTTAAGAAATACTTATTAGTGGTCTTTTCGCTAGGCTTATTAACTGCTTGCGAGGATTATATAGATATTAATAAAAGTACTACTGGTGTAACAGACGAAGAACTGGAAGCAGGTGGATTAATCTACGGAACTCAGTTGATGGAAATGCAGCAACGTGTTATTCCCATCGGTTCACCAAGTAAAACAACTGATCCGGGTAATGATTTGGCAGTTACAGATGTGATGTCATCGGCCCAATATATCGGCTTTTTTGGCATGAATAATAACTGGAAACTAAGTACAGAAGCTACATGGGACTTTGCTGACAATCGAATGGAGTATGCATACGAGCAACTTTATATGAAAGTATATCAGCCTTGGGTAAAAATATATCAAAAGATTGGAAATAGCGAAGAGCCAGATAAACAAGAAATTATGGCCATATTTAATGTGGTGAAAATTGCTGGCTGGTTAAGAGCTACCGACAGTTTTGGTCCTATCGTATATTCTAATGCAGGAAATGGTGACATCGCTCCAATGTTGGATAAGCAAGAAGATGTATATAAGGCTATGCTGAAAGATTTGGCTACTTGCGCTGATATTCTGAATAAATCAACTTCTAAGATCATGCCGAAGTACGATTTGATTTATGACGGAGATCCGATTAAATGGACTAAATTGGCCAACTCATTAATGTTGAGAATGGCAGTTCGTACTCATTTTGTTAACAAAGATTTAGCTGTAGAATATATTCAGAAAGCATTGAATCCGAGGAATGGAGGCGTGATTGAAAGTAAAACAGATGAAGCAAAAATTGGTAATACAAGTAAATTCCCATTACTAAACTCTTTAATCGCAACAATCGATTACAAAGAAAACCGTATGGGTGCCACAGCTTGGTCTTATTTGACAGGTTATAACGATCCTCGAATAGACAAATATTACACAAAGGGTACATACAACAAAATTAGTGGATACTATTGTATTGCTCCTGGTAACACCTTAGGTAAGGCCGAAGGCGACAATACAGCAGAGTTCGCTTCTTGTCCAAAAGTAGAAAATGCAGATCCTTTATACTGGTTCAGAGCTTCTGAAACTTTCTTTTTAAAGGCCGAAGCTGCATTGTATGGCTTAACTGAAGGAAATGTGAAAGACTTATATGAGGCAGGAGTAAAACTGTCTATGGATGAATGGGGTATTGCGGAAGCAGCAGCCACTACCTATTTAAACAATAGTGCACAACCTGCAACACTAAATTCGCCAAGTAATTATTACTATGCTGGTGGCAAATCCTATAATTCTGATATTACTGCAGGAAATATTACTCCTAAATGGGATGACGCTGCTTCAGAGGAAACGAAACTGCAACGGATCATCACACAGAAATATCTGGCTCTTTATCCTAATGGAGTAGAAGCTTGGACAGAGTATCGCCGGACTGGATTCCCTTATTTGGCAAGTCTATTCGATAATACTTTGTATAATAAGGTAGGTGCAACAGAGAAAACGAGAGCTCCAGAACGTTTCAGTTTTGCTGCAAAAGAATATAGTGGTAATCCCAATATGTCTTCCATCACTACATTGTTGAATGGTCCGGATAAAGGTGGTACTAAACTTTGGTGGGTACGTGCTAACAGACCTGTTCAGAATTAATAAACCAGTCAATTGTTTTAATAATCAATAAACAACAATTAATAGTATGAAATTACGTAATTATTTATACATCGGCATTGCAGTCCTTGGCTTTACAGCATGTTCTGACTGGACAGATGCTGAACGTGAAGTGTTTCCAGAACAAGAGGAAATAAATCGTTTTATTCCTCTTATTGATGCTCAAAATGAAGCGGATTTGATGCCTTCGCAACGCGAATATTACCGCCAACTTAGAGAATATCGTACGACTCCCCATGTAAAGGGATTTGGCTGGTTTGGTAATTGGACAGGAAAAGGAACAAATGCCCAAAATTACTTGAAGATGTTACCCGATAGTGTAGACTTTGTATCTCTTTGGGGAACAAGAGGAAGACTATCTGATGAGCAAAAAAACGATTTAAAATTCTTTCAGGAAGTGAAAGGAGGAAAGGCTCTATTATGCTGGATTATTCAGGACTTGGGAGATCAGTTGACTCCTCAAGGATTAACAGCTACAGAATATTGGGTAACTGATAAAGGAAAAGGTGATTTTCAAGAGGGGGTTAAAGCGTATGCAAATGCCATTTGTGATAGTATTGAAAAATTTAATCTGGATGGTTTTGATATAGACTATGAACCAGGATATGGTCATCGTGGTACTTTAGCAACTTCACAGACAATTAGCCCTACTGGCAATAACAATATGCAGATTTTTATTGAGACACTAAGCGCTCGTTTACGTCCTGCTGGAAGAATGTTGGTTATGGATGGTCAGCCGGATCTTTTGTCTGCAGAAACATCCAAATTGATCGACCATTATATTTACCAGTGCTATTGGGAAAGAAATACGAGCACTGTAATTAATAAAATCAATAATCCTCATTTGGATGATTGGGAGCGCAAAACAATTATCACGGTTGAATTTGAGCAGTGTTGGAGATGCGGAGGTATTGATCCCGGGAATAATGCTGTTAATTGGAGCGCAAATCAAAGATATACTTCTGTTAGAACGGAGTTTAATGGAAAAAATGGAACACAAATATTTGATTATGCAACCCTTAATCTTCCGAGTGGTAAACGAATAGGTGGCATTGGTACTTTCCATATGGAATACGACTTTGCTAACGACCCCTCTTATAAATGGCTTAGAACCGCTCTTTATTACGGTAACCAAGTATATCCGGGTACATTTGAATAAACATTTTAATCAGAAAGAAAAATGAAAAAAATAGTTATGACTCTGTTTGGTACGTTGCTTCTAGCAGGCTGCCAGAACGAATTGTATACAGATACTCAAAAAGATTTCGGAAGTGATCAAGGCGCATATATAGCTGCTGATGGTCCCATCCAGATTTTTGTAGAAGAGGGTAAGGAGTATTTTATCAAAGATATAAAAGTTGGGTTAGCTGTAAAAGAGAATAAAGCATGCGAAGTTCCTTTGACAGTTGGTGATCAGGCGCAGCTTGATGAATACAATAGAAAGAATGGCACATCCTATTTGATGTTGCCGCCTGAAATGTATGAAATACCTTCAGTGATGACCTTTAAGCCAAATTTGGCTATGCAGTCTATTCCTGTTGCATTGAAAGATCTAAAATTTTCTTTGAAAGGGGACTATGCATTACCTATTCGTTTGTCTAAAGGTTCTGTCACTCTCGTTCCAAATGAAGAAGAAGCATTGATAATTTTAGAAAAACGTACACGTACCAAAGCACTTCTTATGAGTAGTGCCGGAAGCGAGAGTGGTGATATGTTTCCACAGGACTTTAAAGTTAAGCAGTGGACTATGGAGGTTATGGTCAAACGTTCTGCATACGCTGCTAATAATAAATCTATTGGGGGAACAAAAGTGGCACCCAACTCTAGCCCTCTTGATGAAATTTTTACTCGTTTTGGAGATGTGACGATTAATCCTAATCAGTTGCAAATAAAAACAGGTGCTTCGCAAATTGATGTACCATCGAGCAAATTTGCAGCCAAAGCAAATGAATGGTATATGCTTACATTTGTTTATGATGGCAAGATGACCTTAGTATACGTAAATGGTGACTTGGTGGCATCACGTGAAATTAGAATTGGAGAATATGGACTAACAGGTTTTTGGTTGGGGGGCTCTAATGAATATGTACGTGAAGTTCGTTTCTGGGATATCGCCCGTACTGCACAACAAATTAAAGGATTCACATGGAAGATGGTGAATCCAGATGAACAGGGATTACTACTTTACTACCCATGCAATGGACAAAAACGCGATCACGAGACTGGAGTTATCACTGAGGATGTTACTAAAATATGGAACTGGGCTACTTACTATAGTGGAGACAAGAGTAAACTAGACCTTCCAAAGGATGGGAAATTTGATGATAACAATGGTGAAATGTATGTATTCCCTGCTGAATAATAGATGAAGTACCTAAAGAATAACTGATAGAAAAATCGGTTATTTGTAAACGAAAGAGTCCGACATTTTGCCGGACTCTTTCGTTTTATCTAACTTTATGCGACCTGCGTAAATGTAAATATTTGCGTTTGAAAATAATCGTGCATTCCAATTAATGCAATGTTTTTTTTGAGACAGCAGAGAAATCGCCTCAGTAGTAATATTCTGTTATTTTTTTTATGGCAGATATTTATATTTCACTGTTTCTCCCAAGCAATCACATTAGCGGGTGTACAGCCTTTAAAAGTCACAATGGGCGAAGATACTCAAACACTAGACGAAGTTGTTGTAACGGCCCTAGGTATCAAACGCGAGCAAAAAGCATTGAGTTATAATGTACAACAGGTAAAAGGAGAAGCTTTAACAGCTGTAAAAGATGCAAACTTCATCAATTCATTAGCTGGTAAAGTAGCTGGTGTACAAATTAGTAGCGGCGCTACTGGCGCCGGTGGTGCCACACGTGTTGTTATGCGTGGTATGAAATCATTGACAAAGAATAACAATGCCTTATATGTAATAGACGGTGTTCCCATGTTCAATACCGGTTCAAGTGGAGGTGACGGACAATATGGTTCAATGGGAGGATCAGATGCAGTAGCAGACTTAAATCCGGATGATATAGAAAGTATAAGCATGATGACTGGTCCGTCAGCAGCAGCCCTTTATGGTTCTGCTGCTGCCAATGGTGTTGTTCTGGTCAATACGAAAAAAGGGAAAAAAGAAAAAATATCACTTGCAGTCTCCAATAGCACCACTTTCTCTAAGGCATATATAATGCCCGATATGCAAAATCGGTACGGAACTAGTTCCGGATTATTTAGCTGGGGAGATCTAACTGCCAACAGATATAATCCGGAAGACTTTTTTAATACTGGTAGTAACATCATTAATTCTATCACATTATCAACAGGAAGCGACAGAAACCAGACTTATTTTTCTGCTTCTACAACAAACTCTGATGGAATACTGCCTAATAACAGTTATAATCGTTATAACTTCACTGCACGCAACACTACTAATTTTCTGAATGATAGACTTACGCTGGACATTGGTGCACAATATATTATCCAGAATAATACCAACATGGTATCTCAAGGACAATACTACAATCCATTGCCAGCATTGTACCTGTTTCCACGTGGAGATAATTTTGATGAAATTCGGATGTATGAACGCTACGACACCAGCTATGGATTCATGAAACAATATTGGCCTTATGGTGATGGAGGGTTATCCATGCAAAATCCTTATTGGACTCAAAACCGTATCAGACGTACCTCTGATAAAAAACGTTATATGCTAAATGCTTCTCTGAAATGGAAAATTACAGATTGGTTGGATATCACTGGGCGCGTAAATCTGGACAATGCAGATTACCGCAACAAAACAGAAAAATATGCCTCAACACTAGCAACTTTCTGTTCTGTCAATGGAGGTTTCGAGGATGCAATGCGCCAAGAACGTTCTTTATATACGGACGTATTAGCCACTGTTGATAAAACATTTGGCGATTTCCGCCTGAATGCCAATGTGGGTGCCTCACTCTATCACACTTCCATGCAAACTATCGGTTTTGCGGGTGACCTGATAATCCCCAATTTCTTCACTCTAAACAACATCAATTATGCGGCAAACTATAAACCACTGCCTGATGGATATGATGACGAAATACAAAGTGTATTTACTAATATAGAATTAGGATGGAGAAGTCAGCTATATTTAACATTGACCGGACGTAATGACTGGGACTCTAAATTGGCATTCTCTAAACAGTCTTCCTATTTCTATCCGTCAGTTGGTCTATCGGCTGTATTAACAGAGATGTTCAAATTGCCCAAAGTAATTTCATATGCAAAAGTACGTGGTTCTTACACCATTGTTGCCTCTTCTTTCGATCGCTATCTGACAAATCCCGGATACGAATATAACAGCCAGACTCACAACTGGGCTAATCCGACAGTTTATCCAATGGATAATCTGAAACCCGAGAAAACCAAATCATGGGAAATTGGTCTGAACGTGAAGTTCTGGGAAAATCGTTTTAACCTGGATGCAACTTATTATCGTTCCAACACATTGAATCAGACATTTAGAGTTGATATACCTTCTTCTTCCGGATATAATAAGGCGATTGTGCAAACAGGTAATGTACAAAATCAAGGAGTAGAACTTGCACTTGGTTTCACTGACGAATGGGCAGGATTCAAATGGGCATCCAATGTCACTTTCACTTTGAACCGGAATAAAGTAAAACGTTTGGCAGGTGGTAGTACCAACCCTGTCACCGGTGAACTGATCGACATGCCGAATATGCCTGTAGGATGGTTAGGAAAAGAGAATGTAGCTCCTCGCGTAATCTTGACAGAAGGAGGGACAATGACTGATATCTATGTATACAATGAATTGACTAAGGACAATAACGGCAATATTAAAGTGAATTCTCAAACAGGAGCACTCACTATGCATACGGCAGAGACACCTACTAAAGTCGGAAATTTGAATGCTGATTATAACTTAGGCTGGACTAATAACTTCTCTTATAAAGGAATCAACTTGGGAATTGTACTTTCTGCGCGTGTAGGTGGTTTGGCATACTCAGCTACTCAAGGAGTGCTAGACTATTATGGTGTATCAACAGTGACAGCAAATGCACGTGACAATAAAGGCGTGCCATTAAATAATGGAAAAGTTGATACGCAAAAATATTATCAGACAATCGGCACAGGAGAAGGTGGTTATGGAAGATACTACTTATACAGCGCCACCAATGTCCGCTTGCAAGAACTCAGTCTCAGCTACACACTTCCTAAAAAATGGTTGAATAATATAGCTGATGTTACTTTGGGTCTTGTTGGACGTAACCTGTGGATGGTCTATTGCAAGGCACCGTTTGATCCAGAGTTGTCTGCTTCTACAGCAAGTAATTACTATATGAACGTAGATTACTTTATGCAACCGAGTATGCGTAATATCGGATTCAATGTGAAAGTACAATTCTAAATAAAAAGAATATGATTATGAAGAAATATCTAAGAAATATAACAGTTGGTACTGCCTTGGTAGTAATCTCCGGAAGTTGTACCGGCAATTTTGAGGATTATAACACCAATCACTACCAAATTCATGAAGCAGATCCCGCTACATTAATGAAGTCAATGATTGAAACGATTGTGAATATTCAGCAAAATGATTCACAAATGATGGATCAGATGGTTGGTCAGCTAGGAGGCTATCTAGTATGTGCCAATGTCTGGAGTGGAACCAATTTCGGAACATTCAACCAAAGTGATGCATGGAATGCAGGGCCCTGGAATACGAATTTCGAAAAAATATATGGAAACTTCTTCCAAATACAGGAAGCCACTAATGAAAGTGGGCATTATTACGCTTTTGCACGTATGATACGGGCAATCACCATGTTACGTGTTACCGATTGCTATGGTCCGATGCCTTATAGTCAAGTGAAGAAAGGTAATTTTTATGTGGCGTATGACACAGAAAAAGATGTTTATAAAAACATAATGGCAGACTTTGCAAATGCTGCAGATGTACTCTATGACTATTATAAACAAACGAATGGTAATACTCCACTTGCCAGCAATGATCCAGTATTCAGCGGTAATTACGCCAACTGGGCCAAATTAGCAAATTCAATGCGATTAAGAGTGGCTATTCGGGTTAGTACGGCATATCCGGATATAGCGCAAGAAAACGCAGAAGCTGCCACCACTCATGAAGCTGGACTAATTGAAGCAAACAATGATAATGCAACGATGGATTGCGGTTCGCAGACTAATCCTTATCAATTAGCAGCTGTTAGCTGGGGAGATTTACGTGTAAATGCAAATATCGTTGATTACATGAATGGATACAATGATCCGCGTATATCCAAGTATTTCAATCACTCGACTTTCAGCGGACATGCTCAAGAATACATAGGTATGCGCTCGGGAGAAAATGGTTTTGCCAAAAGTGACGTAGCTGGTTATTCCATACCGGCCATTGCAGGTACTTCAAGGCTTTTGGTATTCTGTGCTGCCGAGACTGCATTTCTTCGGGCTGAAGGTAAATTGAAAAATTGGTCTGTTGGTGATAAATCTGCCAAAGATTATTATGAAGAGGGAGTCAAATTGTCTATGGAACAATATGGAGTTACCATCCCCGATAATTATTTGACAAATACAGAAAAGCCAACAGTATCACATGCCAACGATCCTAGAAGTCATGCACAAACTCTTACTAATACCATCTCCATAGCTTGGAATGGAAATGCCGAAGAGAATCTCCAACGTATCATCACACAAAAATGGATAGCAAATTACCCATTGGGCCTGGAAGCATGGGCCGAATATCGCCGTACAGGTTATCCAGAACTTTATCCTTGCATAGATAACTTATCTACATCGGGAGTAGACAGCAAGCGTGGTATGCGCCGGTTGAGATTTCCTTATACAGAAGTACAGAATAACCATTCTAATTATCAACAAGGCGTTTCTTATTTGAGAAATGGTGGGCCGGATAATGAAACTACTGACTTGTTCTGGGCAAAAACAAATTAATATAACCTCCTAACTAGAGTTAATATGAAAAAGAATTATTTACTATATTTTTTATTGTTAGCATTGAGCACTCCGATATGGGTGAGTTGTAGTGACTGGACAGAACCAGAAACCAAAAATTACTTCGAAGGTCCCTCTGAAGAATACTATGCAGCTTTACGTGCATATAAAAAAACAGATCATCCAAAAGCATTTGGATGGTTCGGTAACTGGACCGGAGAAGGCGCTTCATTGGTAAATAGCATGGCAGGTTTACCGGATAGTGTAGATGTCGTTTCGATTTGGGGTAACTGGTCGAATATCACAGAAGCACAAAAAAAAGATCTCAAATTTTGTCAGCAAGTGAAAGGTACTCGTTTCACTATGTGTTTTATAATAACATCTGTAGGTACACAGGTTACTCCACAACATGTATATGATACTTGGCAAGAAAAAGGATTCTCGTCACAGCAAGCAGCAGTAAATGACTTTTGGGGATGGCCTTCCGACAACTCTAATGCGGAAGCGATAGAAGCATCTATTCGCAAATATGCAAATGCGATAGCAGATACTATCAATAAATATGGTTATGATGGCTTTGATATCGACTATGAGCCAAACTTTGGTCATCGTGGAAATATTGTAGATGATGATGACCGAATGTTCATATTCGTAGATGAACTGGGAAAATACTTCGGCCCTAAATCTGGAACTGGAAAATTGCTAGTCATTGATGGTGAACCACAAAGCATAACAGGCAGACCGGAAGTCGGGCTGTATTTTGATTATTTCATTATTCAGGCATACGAACCTGGTGCTGACAATAATTTAGATAAACGTTTGATTAGTGGCGGTGTGGCAGGCCCGGGACTTGTTCAGACTTATAGTAGCGTAATGACGGAAGAACAAATTACCAAAATGACCATTATGACTGAAAATTTCGAAGCCGTAGATGCTGCCATGGATGGAGGTTATCCCTATACCGACCGTTATGGAAACAGTATGAAATCTTTAGAAGGAATGGCACGCTGGCAACCTAAAAACGGTTTTCGTAAAGGTGGAGTAGGCACTTACCACATGGAAGCGGAATACCCTACAAATCCGGAATATAAAAATCTACGAAAGGCTATTCAGATTATGAATCCCTCTTTTAATCCGTTAATTAAATATTAGTTCACTATGAAACAGATAAGTAATATAAAAAACTTCTTACTGATGTCACTTATTGCAGCAGGTGGTGTATGCATCAGTTGCAATGACGCTAATTACAGTACGTTGGATACTCATGTTTTCTTTCAGGAAGCTCTGAATGCATCGAGCACGAAAGTAACTGTTATGGGTAGTGGTGAGACCAGTATTACACTGAATGTACATGTCAGTGATATGCAGCAAAAAGATAACAGTTATACTTTGGTGGTAGATCAGACTGCTCTTGATACATATAATAAGTCTAATGGTACAAACTACATTGCATTGCCGGAAACCCATTATGCTCTTCCTGACAATATAACGATTAAAGCAGGTACATACAATTCAGATCCTATTTCTATACAGATTAAAGCATTTTCTAATGAAATGAATGCGTCTGGTGAATCATACGCTTTACCGGTAAGATTAGTAGCTAAAGCAGGCAGTGTTGATGTCATGCCCGTCACTGGTAGTATCGTTATTCTGGCAAATAGTATTATGGAATTCTCTTGCCCGCAATTTGTCGGAAGTGCAAACCTCATTGCCAAAAAGTTTGAAGAAGCTCCCGAGACTTACAATGAATTCACTGTCGAAGTACGTTTCCAAATCAGTGATACCAACAATCGTAACCGTGCAGTATTCAGCTCGTCTGGTAGTGACAAAAAAAGCTTATTACTACGTTTTGAAGATCCTCAAAGCGACAATAATGATTATAAAGCCCACTCACTGGTTCAGATTCAGACACATGAAACTTATCTGAATCCGACATACTCATTTGAAACTAACAAATGGCAACATCTTGCTATAACATATAATGGCTCTAAATATCGTATCTACATCAATGGCAAGGACGGAGGTTCAAAAGATGTTGCAGCCGGCCCTGTCATATTTGGTAAGGTAAGTTGGTTTAGTGCCGATGAATGGTGGGATGGATGTAAAATCCTGATAAGCGAGGCTCGTATATGGTCTGTATGTCGTTCGGAAGTTCAAATTCAGAATAATATGACTATTATAAGTCCGAGAACCACGGGACTGGAAGCTTATTGGCGATTCAATGAGGGAAAAGGTAATGTATTTGAAGATGCGACTGGTAAAGGTCATACTGTGACTACATCTATTACTCCTATTTGGATTGATGGTATTTTATCTACAGATAAAGCTACTGAATGGAAATAATAAAAAATAATTTGTATGTATATGAAAAAGATAAAAATGAAGAACTTATTTGCAACCTTATTCGTGGTGGTGGCTTCGTTGACCTTATGTGCTTGCAGCAGTGATGAGGATGGAGAAACCGTGAATGAATGGAATGCTAATTATGTGTATTTGCAAAGAGAGCAATATTTAGCTCCAAACAAAGAATTCAAATTGATACATGGTCCATTAGATATTAGTGGGGATGAAGTTGTAGGAAAATATGTCGTGAAATTAAAATATCCAGCTCAGGAAGATGTGTTAGTAAGACTTGATGTAATCAATGGAGAAGTTCCATCAACTGCCGTTTCTATGTCTACGAAAGAAGTAGTTATAAAAGCAGGTGAAGAGACTTCTGACGTCATTGAAGTGAATGTACCGGATTGGTCGTTTGCACAGGAAGATGCAATAGCAGGCATATATCAAGTGAAAGTTGGAATTACAGAGATCCAGACTAAGGATAAAGGGGTAAGAATTTGTGAGTTTCAAGGTCCTCAAGTACTTATTGCAAATAAAACTGCACAGGCTTGGATAACATTGACAAAACCTGTTGACTGGGTAGCTTTAGAACGTACTAAATGGATTACAAAAGCAACTCCCTGTTATGGAGGATATGAGGATTTCTTTGGAGCAGGAGCGGCAGTGGATAATAATCCGGGGTCAGGCTGGTTCCCGGATGAACTGAAAGATGCATGGTGGAGTGTAATTCTTGATAAACCTTCTTCTGTAAATGGATTCTCAATTTCTTATGGATTAGATCCTGCAACAGCTTCTGCCGTTATTGATCACAAAATAGAGTATAAAAAAGAAGGCGATACGAATTGGACGAGTATAAGTCTGAAATATACCTATACAAGTACTTCAAGTAATCTTACTCAATATGGATACTTTCAACACCAACTTGACAATGTAAAAGAGATAAGGCTGAATTTAGGTATTACAGGTTCTGCATTAATGGTGGGACTTTTAGAGTTCAACTTATATAAAGTACAGTAGTTTCTTCACACACAAAATATATATTTTCGAATAAAGAAACTACGAAGTGATAATAGTGTAAAAAAGTAGGGGTAAACAGCTAATGTTTACCCCCTTTTGTTTATATGCATTTAAATTTATCCCATGAAAATAAATGTTTTAAAAGCATATAATTGTAATAATAGAAGAATAAGTAAATAAGATTATTATTGAATATTTTTTGATACAATATGTTTTTCTATTTATAATGATCTTATTATTATAAAAACAAGTATTTATTTTATTTCCACATTTCTCCCAAGCAATCACGCTCGCCGGTACACAGCCTGTAAAAGTAACAATGGGTGAAGATACAAAAGTACTGGACGAAGTAGTTGTTACAGCATTAGGTATCAAACGTTCGGAAAAAGCATTGACATATAATGTACAACAGGTGAAAGGCGATGAACTTACAACTGTAAAAAGTACTAATTTTATGAGTGCATTGGCTGGTAAAGCGGCAGGTGTACAGATTAACTCTAGTGCATCAGGTCCTGGTGGCGGTGTGAAAGTTGTAATGCGTGGTGCTAAGTCTATTACACAAAATAATAATGCTTTGTATGTAATTGATGGTATTCCAATGTATAACCGTGCCTCTTCCGGTGGTGATGGAGCTATGGCAACACAACCTAGTAGTGAATCAATAGCTGACATTAATCCGGATGATATCGAGAGTATGTCATTGTTGACAGGACCTTCTGCAGCTGCATTATATGGATATGAAGGAGCTAATGGAGTTGTTCTAATCACTACAAAGAAAGGGCGTGCAGATAAGACAACTGTAACTTATAGCAATAATACCACCTTCAGTGATCCGATGATGATGCCTAAGTTCCAAAATACGTATGGTAATCTGGCAGGAGAAACAATGAGTTGGGGTCTGGAAACAGATAAGAGATATGACCCTGCAAATTTCTTTAATACAGGAAGTAACATATCTAATGCACTGTCTCTCTCTACAGGTAATGACAAAAGTCAAAGTTATATCTCTGTAGCTACCACTAATGCAGCAGGCATCATGCCTAATAACGACTACGATAGATATAACTTCTCGTTCCGCAACACCACCAATTTCCTGAATAATAAGTTTATTTTGGACACAAGTGCCAACTATATTATCCAGAATGATAAGAATATGGTGTCTCAAGGACAATACTTTAACCCGTTGACAGCTTTATATCTGTTTCCACGTGGTGAGGACTTTAATGACGTAACTGTATACGAACGCTATGATGACTTATCAGGAGTAAGCACTCAATATTGGCCATACGGTGATTTAGGAGGTGTTTCATCTCAAAATCCTTATTGGATCATGAATCGAATGAATCGTGAAAATGATAGAAGACGTTACAAACTGGCTGCCAGTCTGCAATATAACATCATTGAAGGGCTGAATGTGCAGGGACGTGTGAGCGTTGACAATACCGAAAGCAAATATACTGAAAAATTCCATGCCGGTACTGTCGGTAACTTTGCAGGAACGAAAGGACGATATAAGGAAGAAAGACGTATGGATAGGCAAATATATGCAGACGTGTTGGCTAACTTCAACAAAACATTCAAAGATTTTAATGTAATGGCCAACCTTGGTGCTTCTATTAAAGACCTTCGCATGGAATCTAGCTCTTTACACGGAGACTTGAACAATGTGACCAACCATTTTACCATCGAAAACCTGACACGTAGTGGGTATTATAAAGTAGATGCTAATGGGCTAAAACGTCAGACACAATCCGTTTTCGCCAATGCGGAAATAGGATGGAGAAGCTTCCTTTTCTTAAGTCTCACCGGACGTGCTGACTGGGATTCTTCACTTGCTCTTTCCGACAGAGGAAATAAAGCGTTCTTCTATCCATCTGTTGGTATTTCAAGCATTCTAAGCGAAGTGATTGATCTGCCCGAATGGTTCTCATTCTTGAAAGCACGTTTCTCTTTCACTTCTGTAGGTAATGCTTATGATCCTTATTTGACTAAAGCACGCTATATCTATGATGATCAGCTTGACCAATACAAAACAGAATCTTTGTATCCGAATTCGGATTTGAAACCCGAAATTACCAAATCTTATGAAGCAGGATTGAATATGCGTTTCTTTAAAGGTGCATTGAATTTTGATATTACTTATTATAATTCAGATACACGTAACCAAACGTTTGCAGCACCTCTTCCTGCAAGTGCCGGATATACCGCTGTTAATATTCAAGCTGGTAGTGTACAGAATCAAGGTATCGAAATGGCTTTAGGATATAATAATGAATGGCGTGATTTCGGCTGGTCTACTAACTTTACTTTTACTTATAACAAGAATAAGATTAAAAGACTCGCAGATGGTGTAACCAACAGAATAACTGGTGAACCCATTGAAATGCCTTATGTGGATAAAGCCAGATTAGGAGGTTCAACTTCACCGGTAGTACGTCTGACAGAAGGCGGTTCTATGGGAGATTTATACATCAACCGTGATTTCAAACGCGACAACAACGGTTATATCTATCTGGATGCTAAAACAGGTTTGCCAAGCATGGTAGAAACTGAATACAAGAAAATTGGCTCACTGCTTCCGAAAGTTAATTTAGGATGGAGAAATTCATTCACTTATAAAGGAGTACGTTTGAATGTATTGTTAAGTGGTCGTTTTGGTGGTTTAGTTGTATCCAATACGCAGGCATTCCTTGATCGTTGTGGCGTTTCAGAATATAGCGCACAACTTCGCCAAGCTGGAGGAGTAACAATCAACGACAGAAATGTGTCTGCTAAAGACTATCTGGGTATAGTAGCAGCTGGTACCGGTGAGGGAGATCACTATGTATACAATGCAACGAATATCCGCCTGCAGGAAGTCAGCCTCGAATATACGCTTCCTAAGAAATGGCTGTATAACATTGCTGATGTGACATTAGGTTTAATTGGAAACAATCTGGCTATGATCTATTGTAAAGCACCGTTTGATCCGGAATTGGTTGCATCATCTTCCAGCACTTTCTATACTGGTGTGGATTACTTCATGCAACCTAGCTTGAGAAACATGGGATTTA
>ERZ838827.235-NODE-235-length-79975-cov-6.409372_pt1 | contig 79975 bp, 63 predicted proteins | sample MGYA00519881_ERZ838827 | MGnify/ENA primary metagenome ERZ838827 (study PRJEB31850, sample SAMEA3708842) | human gut metagenome | biome: human gut; feature: human-associated habitat; material: faeces | place: China | collected 2014 ...
TGCGGGATACGAATTTTTAAAGTTTGCGTGTTACCCTTCTACAGGAAGTTCACGTCGATATAGAGTCTAACGAACCACCGGATAGAAGCCGTGCATCACCCACGCACGCTTCGCCCTTCCGGCGGGGGCCGTTTACACCCACGGGCGGTCTCCCTGCCGGAACCTTCTTCCGCCTGTCTGCGCCCGCCCGGCTGCAGTCGGGCTCCATGCAGCGGCGTCAAGGCCCGCCGGTCCCTCCGGACCATCTGCGGGCGGGCCTTCTGCACCCTTCAAAAAACTCAGCCCACGGAAAGGATCGAGACTCATGCAACGGACACGCGGCGGAAAGACCCTCACAGGGGCCCGCATTCTGATCGAAGCGCTTCATGCAGAAGGCGTCACGGACGTCTTCGGGTATCCCGGCGGCGCCGTGCTGCCGATTTATGACGAAATTTGCCAGCAGGACGGCTTCCGCCACATTCTGGTCCGTCACGAGCAGGCGGCGCTTCATGCGGCGGATGCCTACGCACGCTGCACGGGCCGCACCGGCGTTGCGATCGTGACGTCGGGTCCCGGCGCCACTAACGCCGTCACGGGCATCGCAACGGCCTATGCCGATTCGGTTCCGCTGGTCGTGATCACGGGTCAGGTGGGCACGAAGCTCATCGGCACGGACGCCTTTCAGGAGTGCGACACGGTGGGCATCACGCGTCCCTGCACGAAGCACAACTTCCTCGTGCGCGACGTCGCCGAGCTCGCCGAGACGCTCGCCAGGGCCTTTCACATCGCCCGCACGGGCCGTCCGGGGCCCGTCGTCGTGGACATCCCGAAGGACGTCCAGTGCGAGAAGTGCGTGTTCGAATATCCCGAAAGCGTCGCCATCCCGAGCTACAGGCCCGTCGTCACGGGCAATCCCGCCCGCGTCAGGCAGGCGCTCGAGACCATCCTGTCGGCAAGGCGCCCGCTTCTCTACACGGGCGGCGGCGTCGTGGGCGCGGATGCCTCGGAAAGCCTCAACCGCTTCGCGGACCGTCTGGGCCTTCCCGTCGTCTCGACCCTGATGGGACTGGGCGGCAGGCGCGCCTCGGCCGAGGGCTTCCTCGGCATGGTCGGCATGCACGGCACGTTCGAAGCCAACATGGCGATGCAGCACTGCGACGTTCTGGTCGCGCTGGGCGCACGCTTTGATGACCGCGTCATCGGCGATCCGCAGGACTTCACCGCGCGTCCCCGCACGATCGTGCAGGTGGACGTCGATCCGAGCTCGATCTCGAAGTGCGTGAGGGCCGACCTGCCCGTCGTGGGCGATGCGGGCCGCGTGCTCGAGGCCTGGCTCGGAATGCTCGAGGACGAGTTGCTCTCCTGCGACGCAGGGGCGCTCGACGCCTGGCACGCCGAGATCGCGGGCTGGCGTTCGCGCGAGTGCCTCGCCTACGAGGCCCATGAGGATTATGCGATCAAGCCGCAGGCCGTCATCGAACGCGTGGCGAGGGCGGCGGGATCCGACGCCTACTACACGACCGACGTCGGCGAACATCAGATGTGGGCCGCCCAGTACCTGAAGCTCGAGAAGCCGAGGCACTGGATGACCTCGGGCGGGCTCGGGACGATGGGCTACGGGTTTCCCGCGGCGCTCGGCGCCTGCACGGCGCACCCCGGCAGTCCCGTCGTCTGCTTCACGGGCGACGGATCGATCCAGATGAACATCCAGGAGCTCGCCACGGCGAAGCAGTACGGGCTCGCGCCCAAGATCGTGCTCCTCAACAACGGCTATCTCGGCATGGTGGCCTTCTGGCAGAGGTCCTACTACGGCGGCCGCTGCTCGGAGTCCGTCATGGACGTGCAGCCCGACTTCGTGCGGCTGGCCGAAGCCTACGGCCTCAGGGGTCTTCGCGCAAGGAACTACGAGGAGCTCGACCGCGCGCTCGAACTCATGTTCGGCGAGTGGCGCGACGAACTCGTCTTCCTCGACGTGCACATCGAGCGCGAGGAACCCGTGCTGCCGATGGTGGCGCCGGGTCTCGGGCTCACGAACATGACGCTTGCAGGGGAGGCCTGAGATGGAGAAGCGCCACATCATCGCCATCCTGCTCAAGAACGCGCCCGGCGCCATGAGCCGCGTCGTGGGCCTCTTCGCGGCCCGCGGCTACAACATCGAGAGCATTGCGGCGGGCGTGACGGAAGCGCCCGGCCTCTCACGCATGACGATCGTGAGCCGCTCGGACGATGCGACGAAGGAGCAGATCATGAAGCAGCTCAACCGCCTCATCGAGGTGGTGCGCGTCACGGACCTCACCGACAACGAGTACGTGGAGCGCGAGATGCTGCTCGTCAAGGTCAGGGCCCAGCGAGGAGATCGAGATTCGCTCGCCGGGCTCGCCGAGCTCTTTCGCGGCCGCATCGTCGACGTGGCCGAGAAGTCCTGCACCGTCGAGCTCACGGGCGACTCAGGCAAGATCGACGCCTTCCTGCGCGCGCTTGACCCGACGCTCGTGCTCGAGACCGTCCGCACGGGCGCCACGGGCATTTCACGCGGCGAACGAATTCTGAGGCCGTAGGCCCGCGCGTTCGCATCAACGTTTTTTCATCCCCCCGTTTCAACAGTTCAACAACACCGAGCCGAAGCCCAGAGGGGCGCGCTCACTCCACATAGGAAGAAGACCATGAAGGTTTTTTATGACAAGGACGCCGATCTTTCCCTGATCAAGAGCATGAAGGTCGCCGTCATCGGCTACGGCAGCCAGGGCCACGCCCATGCCCTCAACCTGCGTGACTCCGGCTGCGACGTCACGGTCGGCGTGCGCGCAGGCGGCGCCTCGTGGACCAAGGCCGAGGCCGCCGGCCTCAAGGTTGCGACGATCGAGGAGGCCGCCGCGGGCGCCGACCTCGTCATGATGCTCGTCCCCGACGAAAACATCGCCGCCGTCTACCGCGATCAGGTCGAGCCGAATCTGCGCAAGGGCGCCGTGCTCGCCTTCGCCCACGGCTTCAACATCCATTACGGCCAGGTCATGCCGCGCGCCGACCTCGACGTGATCATGATCGCCCCGAAGGCCCCGGGCCACACCGTTCGCGCCACATATGCGGCGGGTGCGGGCGTTCCGCAGCTCATCGCCGTCGAGCAGGACGTCTCCGGCAGGGCGCACGCCGTTGCGCTCTCCTACGCCTGCGCCAACGGCGGCGGTCGTGCGGGCGTCATCGAGACGACCTTCCGCGCCGAGACCGAAACCGACCTCTTCGGTGAACAGGCCGTGCTCTGCGGCGGCCTCGTCGAGCTCATCAAGACGGGCTTTGAGACGCTCGTCGAGGCGGGCTATGCGCCCGAGATGGCCTACTTCGAGTGCTGCCACGAGATGAAGCTCATCGTCGACCTCATCTATGAGGGCGGCATCGCCAACATGGACTACTCGGTCTCCAACAACGCCGAGTACGGCCAGTACTACACGGGTCCGAAGGTCATCAACGAGGAGAGCCGCGCCGCCATGCGCGCCTGCCTCAAGGAGATCCAGAACGGCCGCTATGCGAGGAGCTTCCTCGGCGAATGCGCGCTCAACTATCCGACGCTGCGCTCCGAGCGCCGCCTCACGTCCGAGCACCCGATCGAGAAGACGGGTGCCGAACTCCGCGCGATGATGCCCTGGATCGCGGCCAACAAGCTCGTCGACAAGAACCGCAACTGATCATTCCGATCAATGAAGGCGCCGCCGCCAGCATGACGGCGCGCCATCGGCAGAAAAGCCCGGCGCCGTGAGGCGTCCGGGCTTTTCTCTCATGGTCTTCTCTTGCTTCCTGCGCAGGGAAAAGGGGGGCGCAGGCATCGTGCAGTCCTGCGGCCCCCTGAGCTCTTGATGAGCTCAACGCCTCATGGCGGAGTCGTCCGAATGAGGCGAATGACGTCAGGCGTCCTGCCAGACCTCGCGGGCGATCTCGGCCACGAGACGGACCTTGGCCCACTGTTCCTCCTCGGTCATGATGTTGCCTTCCTCGGTCGAGGAGAAGCCGCACTGCGGAGAGAGGCAGAGCTGTTCGAGCGGAACGTACTTCGCGGCCTCGGCGATGCGGGCCTTGACGGCCTCCTTGTCCTCGAGTTCGGGGAACTTGGAGGTGATGAGGCCGAGGACGACCGTCTGGTCCTTGATGAAGCGAAGCGGCTCGAATCCGCCCGAGCGGTCGCTGTCGTACTCGAGGAAGAAGCCGTCGACGGGGCAGTTCGCGAAGAGGATCTCGGCGACGGGCTCGTAGCCGCCGGAGGAGAACCACGTGGAGCGGAAGTTGCCGCGGCAGATGTGCATCGTGAGCGTCAGGTCGGCGGGCTTGGCGGCGATGATCCTGTTGAGGACGCTGACGTAGCTGCGGGCAACGGCGTCGACGTCGATGCCGCGGGCGGCGTAGGCGGCGCGCTTTTCAGCGGAGCAGAATTCGCCCCAGCTCGTGTCGTCGAGCTGCAGGTAGCGGCAGCCGCGCTCGTAGAGCGCCAGCATGGCGTCGGTCCAGGTCTGTGCGAGGTCGTCGAGAAGAAGCTCCTCGTTGTCCTTGTAGGCGGCGATCGGCTCATAGTCCGTGGCGCGCACGCAGCAGATGAGGTGCAGCATCGACGGAGACGGGATCGTGTACTTCACGGCGGCGTCGCCCGCGATTTTCTTCAGGCGGTCGAAGGCCTCAAGGAACGGATGGTCGGCGGGGAAGGAGAGGCGGTCCTCGATGACGACCGTCTCGGCCTTGGGCTGATGGCCTTCGAAGTGAACGGACCAGGCCTCGGCCTTGACGTGGCGGATGCCCTTGAGGCCGGCGAGGAAGTCGAGGTGCCAGAAGGCGCGGCGGAATTCGCCGTCGGTGACGGCGGTGAGGCCGTTGTCGAGCTCCTTCTTCACGAGCGCGGCGATCTCCTCGTCCTCGACGGCGGTGAGGGCTTCGCGGGAGAGCTCGCCTCTGGCGAACGCGGCGCGGGCCTGTGCGACGGCGGCGGGACGAAGGAAGCTGCCGACGACGTCGGCACGGTACGGGGGAAGAACGTGAGGCATGGTGCGGTTCCTTTTCTAATGTGTTGTCGGAAGGCGTCAGGGGCGTCGAGGCGGCCCGAAACGACTGCGGTTCATACAATTTACTACCTTGAACTGTTCAGCGGCAAAGTAATACCTCAATAAAACACGAGTTTTTTCCCGCTTTCCCGCGCACCTTGCCCGAGGCCGTGCGGGCAGGCTAAGATTCTCTGAACCAGACCGCCCTTTTCGCCATGCCGTCCCTTCGAATCCAACTTTCAGCTCTCGCTGCCGCAACGCTCGTCGCAGCGGCCGTGCAGGCCGCGCCCGCCCACGGCGGCGTTGCGGCCGTCTCGTCCGCATCGCAGACGGGGTCGGGCGAAGGCGACGTGAAGATCGGCATCATGGACACGATCAGCACGGCCGTCGATACGGCGAGCCTGAGGGAAGGCCTCGTGCTGCTCTCCAATCCGCTCGAGAAGGACTTCCGCATCTCCTGGCGCGACATCGTCACGCCTGATGCGGCCCAGGAGGTGCTTCATCAGAAGCCCGACTTCCTGATGTTGCCCACCGAGCAGATCGACCTGATGGAAGAGCAGGGCGTGCAGACCTTCCGCATCGCGACCCGCAAGCCGTGGACGGCGACCGACGCCGCGCACGCCGTGGGCTCGCTCGTCGTCACGTGCGCCGACAGGACGGACATCAACACACTCGAGGATCTGGCGGGCCGGCACATCGCCGCCGACACGCCGACGAGCCTCACGGGCTGGCTTGCGCTGCAGGGCGAGATCGCCCGCGCGGGGCATGATCCGGAGAAGTTCTTCGGCAGGACCACGTTTCTGAGCTTCGCCTATCCCGGCGTTCTCTCCGCCGTGCTTCACGGCAGCGCCGACGCGGCCGTGCTGCCGACGTGCCTGCTCGAGCTTCTTGACTCGCGAGGACTCGTCAACGCCGCAGACCTCAAGGCCGTCGGCGTGAAGAAGTCGGACGCCATCGTCTGCCGCCACTCGACGGCGCTCTATCCCGACATCAGCCTTGTGGCCTTCCCCTGGACGCCCGAGCCCCTCGTCAACCGCATGACGGTCTCGCTTCTCACGAACGGCGGGGACGCGAACTACGAGTGGTCGGCCATGGTGGGAACGTCGGACCTGCGCGAACTCTACAGGCTTCTTGAGATCGGGCCCTACCGCCACCTGCGCGACATGTCGCCCATGGCGGTCTACAAGCGCTGGCAGACCGAGATCCACGTCGGCCTTCTCATCCTGCTTCTGCTCATCCTGAACGAATTCCGCCTGCGCGGACTCGTCGCGAAGCGCACGTCGGAGCTCTCCGACGCGCTCTCGGCGCTCGAGGCGTCGCAGGCCGAGGCCGCGGTCGTGCGCGACCAGCTCGGCGCCCTTGAGCGCAAGAACATCGTCGCGCAGATGTCGGGCATGATCGCTCACGAGATCAAGTCGCCCGTGGGCGCGATCCGCAACTTCGCCGCCGTGGTGAAGATTCTTCTAAAGGACGCCATCGCGCAGAATCCCAATGCGAGGACGGCCGTCGAAGGGATCGACGCCGAGGCGCTCAAGATTGCGGGGATCGTCGACCGCGTGAGAGGCTACGTGAAGAACCGCACGGCCAACCACGTCCCGGCGGATCTCAAGCGCGCCGTCGACCGAGGCGTGCGTGCCTTCAAGCTCGGCAAGCTCGCCTCGGTGCCCGTCCTCGTGCAGATGCCCGACGAGCCCGCAACGGTGCTCGGCGACGGACTCGAGCTTGAGCTTCTCGTTCTCAACCTCGTGAAGAACGCGGCCGAGGCCGTGCACGAGCAGACGGACGAGCACGGACGCGCCACGGGCCGAGTCATCGTGACGCTCGCGTCGATCAGGACCGAGACTCCGCCCGAGGGACGCGGCCGCAGGCAGTGGATGCTGACGGTGGCCGACAACGGGCGAAAGCTCACCGAAGCCGAGAAGGCGCGCCTCATGCACTCGCTCGAGAGCGTCAAGCCCGACGGGCTTGGACTCGGCCTCTCGATCGTGCGCGGCATTGCCGACAGCCACGGGGCGAAGATCGAGTTCGAGGCGAAGCCTGCGGGCGGCGTCGTGGTGAGCGTGCTCTTTGACGAACTCGACGAGGAGGCGGCCGCAAGGGCCGCGGGCGCGATCGACGCGGGAAGGAACTGAACGAAAAGACCGGACAAAACAAAGGAGACGGACAACAATGGCCAAAGTCATACCGATCGTGCGAATCGTCGACGACGATGAAACCTTCTGCATGTCGCAGAAGATGTTTCTTCAGGCGATGGGATGGTTCGTGCTGATCTACAACAGCGCGAAGACCTTTCTTGAGGACGACGATCCCTCGCAGCCGGGCTGCCTCATTCTCGACATGCGCATGCCCGAGATGACGGGGCTTGAGCTGCAGACGGCGCTCGTCGCCCGCGGCGCGCCGCTGCCGATCATCTTCCTCACGGGGCACGGCGACGTGAACATGGCCGTGCATGCGCTGCAGCACGGAGCCTTCGACTTCCTGCAGAAGCCCGTCGATCCAGAGAAGCTCAACGAGGTCGTCTCCCGCGCGGTCGAGCATTCGATCGCACTCCACGAGCAGACGAGGAGCAAGGAGATGATCCGCGCGCTCTACGACTCGCTCACCGCCCGCGAGCAGGACGTGGTGAAGCTCGCCGCCATGGACATGAGCAACAAGGACATCGGCGAGAAGCTCTTCATTTCGCTTCCCACGGTCAAGATGCACCGCAGCAGCGCCTTCACGAAGCTCGGCGTCAAGAGCGCCCTCGAGGCCTACTGGATGCTCGAGACGATCGGCGTCGTCGAAAAGGGCGCAGGCCGGAGCAGGGACTGAGGATCCGATCATGACGTTCGCCCGCAGCAAGAGCAAGGAAGGACCCGACCGCCTGAGGCGCAGGCTGCTGGCGGCAGGCGCCGCAGCGGCGCTCTGCCCCGCGCATGCGCTCGCCGGCCACAGGGAGGACCTGCAGCAGGACTGGGACGTGATCGTGATCGGCACGGGCATGGCCGGTCTCACGGCCGCGGTCTCCGCCAGAGAGGCGGGTGCCGTGCGCGTGCTGCTTCTTGAAAAGGGACCGCTCGTGGGCGGGCACACGCTCTATGCGGCGGGCTCCGTCGCCGTGCTGAGTTCGAGGCGTCAGGCGCCCATCGGCTTCACGGACTCCGTGGAGCTCTGGATCCAGGACGCGATCAAGGCGGGCGGCACGGTCCTGAGACCGCACATCACCCGCATTGCCACCGAGTCCGAGGCGGCCGTCGACTGGCTCGAGGGGCTCGGTCTCGTCATGACGCGCACCGCCTATCAGGCCGTGGGCGACATGCATCCGCGAAGCGTGACGGCGCTCGGTCTCGCCGCAGGCCGCCGCTTCGTGATCGCGCTTCACGAGAACGCAAGAATGCTCGGCGTGACGACGGCGCTCAACACGCGCGCCGTGCGGCTCGGCAGGGCCGAGGAGGACGGACTCGTCAGGGTTGCGGTGAAGCGCACGCTGCCCGGCGGCGAAGTGAGGGACGAGGTGCTCCGCGCGGGCGGCATCGTGATCGCCACGGGCGGCTTCACGGCCGACGTGGGCAGGCGCCTGCTCTACGACGATCGTCTCACGGTCGACGTGCCCACCACGGCCAATCCGCAGGGACTTTACTTCGACGGTGCCACGGGCGACGGGCTTGATCTGGGCGCCATGGTGGGCGGTCACACGGTCGGAATGAGCAACATCATCCTGCTGCCCTACGCGGGCGGGCGTCTTCTCGACTACGTGGGCGGTGACATCTACGTCAACAGCTCGGGCGAGCGCTTCATGAACGAGGCGATGCCCATCTACGACATCAGCGAGGCCATTCTGGCGCAGCCCGGCCGCACGTGCTGGGTGATCACGGACAGCCGCTCGAGAAAGGGCGGCACGCTCGGCCTCAAGCTCGCCGACGGCACGGTGCGCCGCTCGAACACGATCGAGGAGATGGCAAGGGCCATGGACGTGCCCGTCAACACCCTCAGGCGCACGATCAGCGAATACAACGAGGACGTCGCCAAGGGCCTAGACCGAAGGTTCGGCAAGCGGATCTTCACGCAGGCGATCGATTCGCCGCCCTATTACTGGGGACGGGAGGCGGTGTACGTGCACATGACGCTGGGCGGCCTCGCGGTGAGTCCCGAGGCGCGGCTTCTGGACCGCAGGGGCATGCCGATCCCGGGATTCTGGGCGGCGGGCGAGACGACGGGCGGGATCTTCGGACGCGGGCGTCCGGGCGGCATGTCGCTCATCACCTGCCTTGTGCAGGGACGCGATGCGGGCCGCGCGGCGGCCGAAAGGTCGATCGCGCTCAAGCCGAAGGCGGAAAAAGTGGAGAAGTGATCCGACCTGATCGGGTCGGATGCGGGATCCTAGTGCACGGAACCCGTGCCGCCGCAGTCGCAGCCCTCGATCCTGCAGTCGCACGGCTGTATCGGGAACGGCGGCTCGACGTCGAGGTGCGTGACGTTGACGCCTGCGCGCTTGAGGAATTCAAGGCCCTCGCTGTTGCGGTAGAGCGTGTGGTAGTAGACGTCGGTGATGCCGCACTTCTGGATGAGGAGCGCGCAGTGGATGCAGGGACTGTGCGTGATGAAGATGGCGGCGCCCTTGCTGGAGTAGCCGTTCTCCGCGAGCTTCGCGATGGCGTTGAGCTCGGCGTGCTGCACTTCGGGACGGGTCACGAGACGGCCGTCCACCTCCATTTCGCAGCAGTTGTCGTAGCCCGTGGGCATACCGTTCCAGCCGAACGAGATGATGGAGTGGTTCTTGACGATCACGCAGCCCACCTTGAGGCGGCGGGCATAGCTTCTCTGGGAGGTGAGAAGCGCGATCTGCATGTACATGCGGTTGTCTTTCTGGATGTCCATAGTGCTTGAGCCTGCGGAGTGCGTTGATGCTGAGACGCCTCGCAGTGTAGCGCAAGCCGGAGCAAAAGAAAAACCCGACGTCCTGTGAGGAGCGTCGGGTTTTCTGTTCGATCGACCGATCGGTGAAGATTACTTCACGCGGTTGCGGTATTCGCCCGTACGGGTGTCGATTTCGATCTTGTCGCCGGCTTCAACGAAGGCCGGGACGGAGAGTTCGTAGCCGGTGGCGATCTTGGCGGGCTTCATGACCTTGCCGGAGGTGTCGCCCTTGACGGCCGGTTCCGTGTAGGTGACTTCACGGACGAGGATCGTCGGGAGTTCGATGGAGATGGCGCGGCCTTCGTAGAAGACGGCTTCAGCAGCCATGCCGTCCTCAAGGTACTTGAGGGCTTCGGCCATGACGTCGGCTTCGACTTCGTACTGGTTGTATTCTTCGTCCATCCAGACATAGTGCGGATCGGCGAAGTAGGAGTACGTCACTTCCTTGCGTTCGAGGATGAGGTCTTCAAACTTGTCGTCAGCACGGAAAACGGTTTCCGTCATGGCGTTCGTGAGAAGGTTCTTCATCTTCATCTTGACCGTGGAGGCACCGCGGCCACCCTTCGAGTATTCGGACTTGACAACGACCATCGGGTCCTTGCCGACCATGAAGACGTTGCCGAGGCGGAGTTCCTGAGCGGTTTTCATTTATCAGATTCCCTAATTGCAGTGTTGCGAGAATTTTTCCCGCGCCCGTTTGCAAGAGGGCGCAAGAAGCAAAAAATCAATAGCAGGCAATTCTACCAAATTTTCCGGCCCTGGAACTGTTAATTTGGGCCCGGGTTTTGATGCGGAGGCGCCCCTGCAGCCCTGACGCCTGCCTGCGCCTCAGGCGCGAGGGACGAGTTCGAGGATGCGGCGGGCAAGGTCGCCGCGTCTGAGAAGCGACTCGCGCCAGACTTCGGCGGCCCTCTTCTGGACGGGCAGCTGGTCGAGCCAGGCCTTCACCTCGGCGGGCTCGAGCGTGCCGTCGACCCAGTGGCGGGCGGCGGCCTCGTAGGTCTCGAAGGGGACGGCGGCGTCTGCGGGCCAGGCCTCCCTGAACCTTGCGAGCCAGGCGTCGAGCTTGATCTCGTGAGCCTTGTCCTCGGTCGGGTAGGTGGCCCAGAGGAGCGGCGTGCCCGCGAGCTGGGCGCGCACGAAGCTGTCCTCGCCGCGGATGACCGCGCCGTCGACGGCGCGCAGGATGTCGTCGAACTCCTCCTGCGGCACGAAGGGCAGGCGCACGACGTTGAAGCGGGCGTCGCCCTTGAGGGCGCGCTCGAGCATGTCGGAGGCCTCGCCCGGCGCGAGCATCAGGTTGAGGGGCTCGTCCGCGGCCCTGAGGCCGGCGGCAAGGCGGTCGATCGCGTTGACGGGGTAGGCGAAGAAGAAGAGCGTGCGAAGCCCGTCCCTTGCACCGTGCGCACGGCGCCAGGCGGCTGCGTCGAAGGCCCTGCGGGCCTCGTCGAGCCCGTCCTCGATGAGAAGGCCGCCCGTCCTGTCGGTGAAGCCCGGGAAGAACCAGAGCTTTTTGACGGGCAGCGTCGGATGCAGGCCCCAGACCATGTGCGAGCCCTCGACCCATTCCTCGGCGGAGAGGTAGTCGAGATTGACCCAGAGGCGGGTGCGGCCGTCGCACAGACCCGCCTCGGCGGCGTCGGGCAGGCGGCAGCCGAAGGTCTCGAAGACGAGCGAGGGCCAGACGCCGCCGATGCGGGAGAGGTCGCCCGCCGAGACTTCGGCCTCGAAGGCGTCCCAGTCGGCGATGCGGATGCCGCGCACGAGCGCGTCCGTGGCGGCGGGGTCGAGGTCGTGCACGAGCCTCGCGAGCACGTCGACGGCGTCGATGACGAGCGTGACGGGCAGGCCGAGGTCGCGCAGGCGCTTGGAGAGTCGCCAGGTGACGCCCGCGTCGCCGAAGTTGTCGATGACGCGGCAGAAGATGACGGCGCCTGCGGGCGCAAGGACGGTGTCGGCGGATTCGGCTCTTTGGGACATGGTGCTGAAGCCTTTGCAGAAGCGTAACGAGTTGAACGTGCGCGCATTGTAGCGCGAGGGCGCGCGTTAAAATCATCGGACGTTCACCAGAGCCGAGCCCATGACAGAAAAAGATGCCGCCGGCGGGATCGTCCTCGCCGAGGACGCCGCGCCGAAGACCGCCTTCGATCCGCATCAGGAGATCAGGACCCTTCCGAACCTGCCCGGATGCTACCGCTACTTCGACGCAGCGGGCGCATGCCTCTACGTCGGCAAGGCGCGCGACCTCAAGAAGCGCGTCTCGTCCTACTTCCGCAATCCCGCGGGGCTCTCCCCGCGCATTGCGATCATGGTGAGCCAGATCGCCAGACTCGAGACCACCGTCACGCGCAGCGAGGCGGAGGCCCTTCTTCTTGAGAACAACCTCATCAAGACGCTGAGCCCGAAGTACAACATTCTCTTCAGGGACGACAAGAGCTATCCCTATCTGAGGCTCGGTCCCGAGGCGTTTCCGCGGCTCTCCTACTATCGCGGCGGCGTCGACCGCAAGTCCCGCTTCTTTGGGCCCTATCCCAACGGGACGGCCGTGCGCGAGGCGATCCAGATCATGCAGAAGGTCTTCGGTCTGAGGACCTGCGAGAACTCCGTCTTCTCGAACCGCGACCGCGCGTGCCTGCTCGGCCAGATCGGCCGCTGCTCGGCGCCCTGCGTGGGCGCCGTCACGAAGGAGGACTACGCGAAGGACATCGAGCGCGCCGCCGCCTTTCTCGAGGGGCGCACGCGCGACATCGTCGAGGACTATGAAAGGCGCATGTGGGAGGCCTCCGAGGCCTGGGCCTTCGAGAAGGCCGCCTTCTACAGGGACCGCATCGCGGCGCTCACGACCGTGCAGCACCAGCAGGCGATCGAGACGACGGGCGGCGACACCGACGCGGACGTCGTGGCGGTCGCCGTTTCGGGCGCCGTCGCCTGCGTCAACCTCGCGATGGTGAGAGGCGGGCGCCATCTCGGCGACCGTCCGTGCTTCCCGAAGCTCGGCGTGAGGAGCGAGTCGCTCATGCCCTCGAAGGCCGAGATCATGACGGCCTTCGTGCGCCAGCACTACGGCGACGGGATGCCGGTGCCCAACGTCATCATCCTCGACGGCGCCGTCATGTCCGACGAGGAGCGCCACGAGACGGTCGAGGCCGTCGCCGAGGCGATGTCGGCCGCGGCCGGAAGGCGCGTCACGGTGGTGGCGGAGCCGCGCGAGACGCGCAGGCGCTGGCTCGAGATGTGCGCCAAGGGCGCCGAGATTGCGCTCGCGCGCCACCTTCAGGAGGAAGGCAGCCAGCTCGCACGACTCAGGGAGCTCATCGACATCCTCGGGTTCGAACCCGACGACGGCGATCCGATGAACTTCCGCGTCGAGTGCTTCGACATCTCGCACACGGCGGGCGAGGCCACGCAGGCTTCCTGCGTCGTCTTCTCCGAGGGCCGCATGCAGTCGGCCCTCTACAGGCGCTTCAACATCACGGGCATCGAGCCCGGCGACGACTACGCGGCCATGCGCCAGGTGCTCGAGCGCCGCTACAGGCCCGTGACGCGCGGCGAGGCCGTGCTGCCGAGCGTCGTGCTCGTCGACGGCGGCAAGGGGCAGGTCGAGATGGCCAGACAGGTCTTCACCGAGCTCGGACTTGATCTTTCCGTCATCGTCGGCGTCGCCAAGGGCGAGGGCCGCAAGGTGGGTCTCGAGACCCTGATCTTCCCCGAGATCGACGGCGTGCGCCGCGAGCCGCTCGTGCTCGGCACCATGAGCCGAGCGCTCATGCTCATCGCCGAGATCCGCGACGAGGCCCACCGCTTCGCCATCACGGGCATGCGCGCCAAGCGCGCGAAGACCCGTCAGTCGAGCCGACTCGAGGATCTTGAGGGGATCGGACCCAAGCGCCGCGCGAAGCTTCTCACGCATTTCGGCGGCATGAAGCAGCTTTCGAACGCCTCGGCCGAAGATATTGCGCGAGTCGACGGCATTTCCGCCGCGCTCGCGGCTAAAATCTATGCTCAGCTCCACGGGAGCAAGTAAAAAGCGACAAGGACCCGCACATGCCCAAACTCAAGCCCCCATTCAAGCTCAACGTCCCGATGCTCCTCACCTGGATGCGCATCGCGATGATTCCGCTCGTCATCGGCATCTTCTATCTTCCCGAAACGTGGATGACGATGGGGACGAAGAACGCGACCGCCATGCTGATGTTCGTCATCGCCGCCATCACCGACGCGCTTGACGGCTTCCTCGCCCGCCGCTATCAGGGCTGGGCCACGCCCATGGGCGCCTTCCTCGATCCCGTCGCCGACAAGCTCCTCGTGAGCGCCGCGCTCGTCGCCCTCGTGGGCCTCGACCGCTGCGACATGCTCGTCGCCCTCGTCATCATCGGCCGCGAGATCACGGTCTCCGCCCTGCGCGAGTGGATGGCCAAGGTCGGCGCCTCGGGCGCCGTCAAGGTCAACTGGTTCGGCAAGATCAAGACCATCGCCCAGATGACCGCCATCCCGATGCTCCTCTGGTGGGATCCCGTCGTCGTCAGCACGAGCCTCCTGAGCGGCGAGCTCAACATCGCCTTCCTCGGCCGCGTCCTCATCATCGTCGCCGCCGTGCTCACGATCTACTCGATGTACGTCTACCTCATGGCCGCCCGCAAGGCCCTCACGGCCCCCGCGTCCGACGCGCTCTGAGAACGAACCCGGAAGCGAATCCGGAAAACAAAAAACGCCGCGGTCCTCTGCGGCGTTTTTCATGTCCTCCCGCGCACGGGCGCGGCGCACAAAATGAAAAAGGCCGGTTTCGTCGAAAACCGGCCTTTTCGTTCCCCCTTTTTCGGAGCGGCGCCTTACTGCCGCTGACGCAGGCGCCCCTGACAGGAGCCGCGTCTGACCGAAAAGACGACGAACCGCTTAGAGTCGGTCCGTCGATAGGGGTGAACTATACACAAGTTTTCGCGACTTGTCGAGCAAAGTTTACAAATTGTCGGCAATTCAAGCCCCGTGATGCGAAGAGCCTAGGGTTTTCTGAGAATGGTGCGAAAAAAGTCCGTGTGTTGCAGGAGGAAATCATTTGTCGACCATTCGGGCGAAGGATCGCGTCGGCGGCCGCTCTTTTGTGTCGCGCAGGCCGCGCGGGCCTGCGGGAGTTGGCGGCCTGTACAATGAGCGCAAGAGCTCGTGACATGAACGACGGGCGTCAGGGACGGAGAGGGAGCGAATGCAGACGATGTCGGAAGAGAAGACGGCCCCCGAGGGCCATGCAGAAGGAGAGGCCGGAGTGAGGAGTGCGGGGCTTGTGAAGCGGGTTCGCCGGCAGCACGGCATCGAGGCCGTGCGCACGATCATCCGCTTTGCGATGGACCGCATGCGCGAGACCCAGCTTCAGGAGGTGGCGTCCTCGATGACGCTCACGACGCTTCTTTCGCTCGTGCCGCTCATCGCGGTCGCGATGTCGGCCTTTGCGCTCTTCCCGAGCTTCGCGGACTCGCGCCACGCGCTTGAGGAGGCGATCATCTCGGGCGTGCTGCCGCAGCAGTACACGGAGACGATCGTCACGTATCTGCGCAACTTCACGGACCACGCCTCGGGACTCGGCATCTTCGGTCTGGCGGGTCTGGCCGTGACGGCGCTTCTCCTGATCGACAAGTTCTTCGTGACGGTCAACCGCATCTATCAGGTTCGCCGCATGCGCTCCTGGGGACAGAGGGCGCTGCTCTACTGGGCGCTCATCACGCTCGGGCCCCTGGTGATCGCCTTCTCGCTCACCGTCTCGACGCAGGCGATCCGCTCCGCCTCGGAGGGCGTTGACGCGACGTCGGTCGAGTGGGGCATGGCCGTTCTGCAGTTTGCGATCCAGGTCGCCTCCTACACCTTCCTCTACAAGTTTGTGCCCAACTGCCACGTGCAGCTCTCGCACGCGGCCGTGGGCGGCGTCTCCGCGTCCCTCGCGGGACTCGCCGTGCGCGAGGCCTTCGGACACTACGTCTCGGCGGGCACGCTCACGTCGATCTACGGCGCGTTCGTGGCCTTTCCCGTGCTCCTGCTCTGGTTCTACGTCTCCTGGCTCATCGTCTTCGGCGGCGCAGCCATCACGGCGACGATCCCGCTCCTCACCTCGGGGCGCTTTGCCGACAGCTACAAGCGCGGCAACGACTTCCTCACAGGCGTCGCGCTCCTGAAGACGCTCTGGCGCCATCGCCGCGAGGGCGAGACCTCGGTGGGCATCACGACGCTCGCCGACGAGGTCGACAGCTATCCGCAGGCCGCCCGCCGCATTCTGCTCAGGCTCGCCGAAAAGGGCTACTGCGTCGAGATCATGAGCGAGAAGCCCAAGAGCCACAGCGACTGGGCGCTTCTGTGCGATCCCGCCGCCAAGAGCCTCAGGGACGCCTGCACGGCGCTTCTCGTCGACGGCACCAACCATCTCACGAGCCCCAAGCGCGCCTCGTCGTCCCGAGACGAAGGGATGCTCTTTGACTGGTACCGCGGCTTCACGTCCGCCGAAATGCTCGCGAAGCCCCTCGACGAGGTCTTCACCATCGACGAGGAGCCGCAGGACGTTCAGGCGGAACAGGCCGCCCGTCCCGCCTGACGGGGATCTGCAGGCAGACTGCCTTCATGGGCGGCCGCGCTTCTCAGAGGAGTGCGGCCGCCTTTTTTCTGACGGCCTCGATGAGGACGGACCTGATGAGCTGGCTGGCGGGATCGGCGTGCGTGCGCTCGTGCCAGCCGAGCCTGACGGTGAGCTCGGGCGCGCCGGGTCCGAAGGGGAGAATCGAGAATTTTTCCGTCTCGAATGCAAGCCGCGCGGATGCGGCGGGAATGACGGCGTAGCAGTCGGTGCCCGGAAGCGCCAGAGGTGCGGCGAGAAAGAACGGAAGGACCATCGCGACCTTGTCGGCCGACGGCGGATTGAACCAGCCGTTCGCAGGGCTGTTGGGCTCCCTGTTGCGGTCGGGCTGGGCGTTGACGAGGACGGTTCTGAATCGTGCGAGGTCCTCGCGGTCGAGATGCCCGTGGCGCTCGACGACCTTTTCGAGCGGATGCCCCCTTCGGGTCACGCAGGCATAGGGCGTCGTGAAGAGAGGCGTCGAGTGGATGCCGGGCTGAACGCCCTGGCGTGCATAGAAGGCCATGTCGAGCCTGTCCGCCCTCAGGTCCTCGAACATGTGTTCGTCGGCCTGAACTGCGCGGAACTGCACGCCAGGGAGCTTTGCCTGAAGCTCTCCGAACACGGCCGCAAGACCCACCGCGAAGGCGTTGTCGTAGGTGGCGATGCGCACGATCTGCTTGAGGAGCGCGGGCTGCACCTCCTCGTCGAGCGTGAGCGCCTCGATCTCGCGCACCACGCGCTGCACGCGGTCGTAGCGCCGTGCGGCCGCGGGCGTTGCCTTCATCAGCAGCCCTGAGCGCACGAAGAGCGGATCGGCCCAAGCCTCGCGCAGCCTCGCGAGCTGGCGGTTCGCGCTCGAGAGACTGATGTTCATCTCGGCCGCCGCCTTCGGAAGCGACTCCGTTCGATAGAGGACGAGAAAGAAGGCAAGCGTCTCGCCGTCCATCTGCAGGACGCGCCGCACGGGAAGCGTTGCGGGTTCAGACATGGTCTCACTCCGATTTCTGACATTGAGGTTCGGAAATTCTCCCATTTTCCGAAACGAGGCGCAACCATAGAATTTGAGTCATCCGGAGCGCGGGACGTTCTCCCGTTTATTCCGCGCTCAAACCGATTCAATGGAATTCCTGCCATGCAACTCAAGTCATCCGTCCTTTCCGCTGCGGTCAAGTCCGCACTCGTCGCCGCAGGCCTTGCCGCCGGCGTCGCCTCCGCCATGACGCCCGGCGCCTATGAAGCCACGGCTCAGGGCCGCAATGCCGACGTCACCGTCCGCGTGACCGTTTCCACCGACAAGATTGAGAAGATCGAAATCGTGAAGCACTCCGAAACTCCGGGCATCGGCGACCTGGCCGTCAACGAGCTGCCCGCCGCCATGCTCTCCGCTCAGACCGCCGCCGTCGACGCCGTCGGCGGCGCCACGATGAGCTCCGCAGCCATCAAGAAGGCCGTTGCCGAAGCTCTCAGGAAGGCCGGCGCGTCCGACAAGTTCCTCACGGCCCCGAAGGTGGGTGCCGACAAGGCTGCCGCCGCTGACTTCAAGACGAGCGCCGACGTGATCGTCGTCGGTGCGGGCGGCGCCGGCATGGTTGCCGCCGCGACGGCCGTCGACAACGGCGCGACCGTGATCGTCCTTGAGAAGATGGCCATGCTCGGCGGCAACACCGCCCGCTCCGAAGGCAACATGTCCGCCATGGACCCCGAACCCGAAAAGCTTCTGCCGATGACGCAGGCCGTGCGCGACATCATCGCCAAGTACACGAACCCGAAGGTCGCCTGCAGTCCCGAGGCCGCCGAGCTTCAGAAGACGGTTCTCAAGCAGCTCGCCGAGCATGACGCCGCTGGCAAGAAGTACATCTTCGACTCTCCCGAGCTCTTTGCGCTTCAGACGATCGTGGGCGGCAACTGCAAGAACGACGCCAAGCTCGTTCTCACGATGACCCGCAACGCCACGGCCGCCATGAAGTGGCTTGACGCCCAGTCCGACATGACGTGGTTCCACGTGCCGCGCAGCTGGGTCGACGTCGGCATCGGCGGCCTCTATCCGCGCGGCCAGTGGCCGCGTCAGGCCGACGGCAAGACGCCGATCTCCACGTACGACGCCTACATCCGTCCGCTCGCCGCCAAGGTTGAGGCTGCGGGCAACCCGATTTATAAGAACATGAAGGTCGTGAGCGTCGAGCGTGACGCCTCCGGCCGCGTCACGGGCGTGAAGGCCGTCGACCGCAAGGGCGTCGAGCGCGTCTTCTCCGGCCGCAGCTTGGTCCTCGCCGCGGGCGGCTACGGCGCCAACCTGCAGATGGTCAAGAAGTACAACGACATCTCCGTCACCGTGACCTCGAACTCTCCGGGCACCACCGGCGAAGTGCTTGAGGAAGCCGTCGCCGCAGGCGCCGCTCTCACGGGCATGGAGTGGATCCAGATCCATCCGCACGGCAATCCGAAGAACGGCGAGCTTGAGTCCGCCATCGCCGCTCGTCCGTCCGACACGCCGTACGTCAACCGCGACGGCCTGCGCTTCGTCGACGAAACGGGTCGCCGCGACGAGATCTCCTACGGCATCCTGAAGCAGCCTGGCCAGGTCGCCTTCTCGATCTACGACCAGCGCACGATCGAGGAGAGGAAGGTCGAGGAGAAGAAGATCGAGTCCGCCATCGCCCACGGCTATGCCTTCAAGGCCGACACGCTTGAAGACCTCGCCCGCCAGGCCGGCATCGACTGGAAGAACTTCGAGAAGACCATGAAGGCCTACAACGAGGCCTCCGTCTCCCAGAACACGAAGTCTCTCCCCGTGCCGAAGATCCTCATCGGCAACCCGGTCGTGAAGGCGCCGTTCTACGCCGTGCCGATCACGACGACCATCCACCACACGATGGGCGGTCTTCGCATCAACGAGAAGACCCAGGTCCTCGACAAGAACGGCAACGTGATCCCGGGCCTCTACGCCGCGGGTGAGATCACGGGCGGCATCCACGGCGGCAACCGCCTCGGCCGCAACGCCCTGACCGACCTTCTGGTCTTCGGCCACATCGCCGGTCAGGAAGTGGCCAAAAACAAGTAAGGCCGATTGAGAGCCTCGCCGCCCATCCCTCGCGGGCGGCGCAACAAAAGAAGAAGGGCGCCTGCAGTGCGAAAACACTGCAGGCGCCCTTCTTCTTTTGGCTGTTATCCGCGCAGTCGTCCCCGTTGAGGCGCGTGCAGAGGAACTTCAGCCTCAGGCCTTTGCGGGGCGGGCCGAGGCGAGGATCGCGGCGATCTGGGCGGGCGTGATGTTCTTGTGCTCGCCAAGCTTCCAGTTGCGTTCCTCGAAGCGGCGGACGATTTCACGTTCGACGTCTTCACCGACGCCAGCCTCGTCGAGGCGGGTCGGCAGACCGAGGGAGGCGAAGAAGGCCTCGAGCCTCACGATGGTCTCGAGGGCGCGTTCGCGGTCGGTGCCGTAGTGCACGTCGAAGACGCGTTCGCCCATCTGCACGAGCTTGGCTTCCTTCGCGTCGATGAGGACGCGAAGGAGTGCGGGGAAGACGATGGCGAGCGTGGCGCCGTGGGCCATGCCCGTGAGGGCGGTGATTTCGTGGCCGATGGCGTGGGTGGCCCAGTCCTGGTTCACGCCCATGCAGATCATGTCGTTGAGGCCGAGCGTAGCCGTGAGCATGTAGTCGGCGAGCACGTCGTAGTCGGGTTCGGGCGCGCGCAGAGCGGGCGCGATGTCGACGAGCGTGAGAAGAAGACCTTCGGCCCAGCGGTCCATCGGACGGGACTGGCCGGGTTCGGTCATGTACTGCTCGAGCACGTGCGCGGTGATGTCGGCGAGCGACGCGGCGACCTGGGCGGCGCCGAGCGAGCGGCAGCACTCGGGGTCGAGAATCGAGAAGCGCGGATTTTCAGGCGCGACGAAGGCAAGCTTCTCCTTCGTCTCAAGGCGGGAGATGACGCTGTTGGCGTTCATTTCGGAGCCCGTGGCCGGGAGCGTCATGACGCTCGCGTAGGGAATGCAGCGGGCGGGACGGCGGGAGAGGACGATGTCCCAGGCGTCGCGCGTTTCGCCCTCGGCGAGGGCGCAGGCGACGAGCTTGGAGCCGTCGAGCACGGAGCCGCCGCCCACGGCGAGGATGAAGCCCGCCTTCTGTTCGCGGCCGAATTCGATGCACTTCCTGAGGGTTTCGACCTTGGGATTGGCCTCGATGCCCCAGAATTCCACGTGGTCGACGCCGGCGAGTGCGGCCTTGACCTGGTCGTAGACGCCGTTGCGCTTCACGGAGCCGCCGCCGAAGGTGACGAGGACGCGCACGCCCTCGGGGATGTGGCGGGCGAGGGAGGCGATTTCGCCGCGGCCGAAGATGAGTCGGGTCGGATTGTAATACTCGAAGTTCTGCATGAGGGAGCCTTGGAAAAAGTGGTTTTGCCGACAGTATACGGAGCCGGACCGCGGGTGGAAAGGCGTGTTTTCGCTCAATGCAGAAGGGGGAGGTCCGCGATGCGGGCCTCCCCCTTGGGTTCGTGTCGATTCGTCGGGGACGAAGGATCCGTTACTGGACCTTGGCGTTCTTGACGAGTTCGCCGAAGTGCTGGTTCACGCGCTGGTTCGTGAGCGCGTTGACGAGCGCGGGCTTCTGGGCCTCGAAGGTCGGGAAGAGCTGGGCCGGACGCTTGGCGTCAAGCTTCACGACGTGGAAGCCGAACTGCGTGCGCACGGGTTCCTTGCTGACCGTGCCTTCCTTCATGCCGGCGAAGGCGTTGCCGAAGGTCGGAACGAAGGAGCGGGGAACGACCCAGCCGAGCTGGCCGCCGCGATCCTTGTTGCCGCGGTCTTCGGAGAATTCCTTGGCGAGCTTGTCGAAGTCGGCGCCCTTGTTGAGGCGGCTGATGATGTTCTTGGCCTGGTCTTCGGTCTTCACGAGGATGTGGCGGACCTGGTATTCGGTCGGGCCGTAGGCAGCCTTTTCTGCCTCGTAGGCCTTGCGGACGTCCTCGTCCTTGACCGGGTTCTTCTTGGCCCAGTCGCGCAGGACGGCGTTGATGAGGACCTGGTTGCGGGCGGCTTCGATGGCCTGCTTGACGTCGGAGTTGCGGTCAAGCTTGGCCTTCTTGGCCTCCTGAAGCAGGACGGTCTGCTGCGTGAGGACGTTCTTCACCTGGCGCTCAAGTTCGGCGCCTGCGGGCTGGCCCTGGGCGACGGCGCTGTCGTAGAGCGCCTTCTGCTGGGCCACGCTGACGGTTTCGCCGTTGACCTTGAAGGCCTGAAGTTCAGCGTTGGCCGCGCCGGCGGCCATCATGGCAGCCATGCCGAGAACCAAAAGTTTCTTTTCCATTTCTTTCTTCCTTTACTGCCGCAGGTGTTCGGCGCCTCCCGGCACCGTACGCCGCTATCAGGTTGTTAGTCATTGCACCCGAAATTATAAGGGTTTCGGGCGTCATGCATGTCAATTCTGCCGAGTGACGGCGTGTTTGGTCATGAACACGCCGATGCCAATTGTAAAGACTAGTGTCAGGCCCATCAGGCCGAAGAGCTTGAAGTTGACCCAGGTGTCGGTCGAACAGAGGTAGGCGACGAGGAGGTTCACGACGCCCATGGCCGCGAAGAAGCCGATCCACATGTTCTGGAGCGTCCCCCAGGCGTGGCCGGGCATTTCGATCTCGGCCTTGGAGAGAAGCATGCGGATGAAGTTTCGGCCCGCGATGTTGCCGTAGACGAGGATGCCGCCGAAGATCCAGTAGAGGATCGTGGGCTTCCACTTGATGAACATCTCGTTGCGAAGATAGAGCGTGAGGCTGCCGAAGACGACGATGACGGCGAGGCTGATCCAGAGCATCGGCTCGACCTTGTGGCCGCGCAGCATGAGCCAGCCCACCTGCAGGAAGGTGGCGGCGATGGCGACGACGGTGGCGATGAAGACCGGAGCGGTCATGGCGGTGAGGCCCTCGCCCATGAAGCGCTCGGCAAGCACGATGGCGGCGTCGGGCTGGCCCTCGGCGATCTTGAAGGCCGCGAAGAAGAGGATGACGGGGAAGAGGTCGAAGAGAAGTTTCATCGTAAGGAGGTTCGTGTGGAGCGGGATCCTGAAATTTTAGCGAAATTGGCAGTTGATGTTTCAGGGGGAGGCCTTGGGGGCTAAGGCTTGGTAACATTTCGAACATTGTTCAGGTGCTTCGAAACGTTTTCGTCACCTGGGACAGGTATCGTTGTGCAGTCGGGGGCTCCCGGCCGTCAGGGGACGGTTTGTGACGCGCTCCCGAGACACGATATGAACAACGGACTTTCGTTATGCAATTTGCAAGAAAAATAGTGCTGCTTTCCGCCGTCGTGATGATGGGCGCCGCAGGAGGCGCGGCAGCCAAGGAGAATGATTTGACGAACGCAACCAAACCCGTTTCCGTCGTGACCGTCGAGGGCATGACCGAGTACAGGCTCCCGAACGGCCTGCGCGTCGTGCTCTATCCCGACATGAGCAAGCCGACCGCCACGGTCAACATGACCTATCTCGTGGGCTCGCGCCACGAGAACTACGGCGAGACCGGCATGGCCCACCTTCTCGAGCACCTGATGTTCAAGGGCTCGAAGAACTATCCGAATCCGACCGCCGAGTTCACGAAGCGCGGCTTCCGCATGAACGGCTCGACGTGGCTCGACCGCACGAACTACCACGTCTCCTTCACGGCCTCGGACGACAACATGAAGTGGGCGCTCGGCTGGCAGGCCGACGCCATGATCAACTCGTTCATCGCCCGCAAGGACCTCGACACCGAGATGACCGTCGTGCGCAACGAGTACGAAATGGGCGAGAACCGTCCGACGAGCGTGCTCCTCAAGCGCATGCAGTCCGTGCTCTTCGACTGGCACAGCTACGGCCGCAGCACGATCGGCGCCCGCAGCGACATCGAGAACGTCGAGATCGAGAACCTCCAGGCCTTCTACCGCCGCTACTACCAGCCCGACAACGCCGTGCTGACGGTTTCGGGCAGGTTCGACACGGACGAGGTGCTCGGCTGGATCGCCGAGCTCTTCGGCCCGATCGCCAAGCCCGAGCGCGTGCTTCCGAAGGAGTGGACGGTCGAGCCCGCCGCCGACGGCGAGCGCGAGTTCACGGTCCGCCGTCCCGGCGAGACGCAGATGCTCATGATCGGCTACCGCCTGCCCGCCGCCCTGCATCCCGACTGGGAGCCCGCGGCCATGGCCACGTCGATCCTTTCCGACGCCCCGACGGGCCGCCTCTACAAGGAACTCGTCGAGACGGGCCTTGCCACGCAGGTCTTCGGCTGGACGATTCCGGGCGCTCAGCCCGGCTTCGTGGTCTTCGGCGCCCAGGTCAAGAAGGGCGAGGACCTCGGTCCGGTCCGTGCGAAGATGGTCGACGTGATCGAAAACTCCTTCGCCAGGACGCCCGTGACCGATCAGGAGCTTGAACGCCAGAAGGCCGAGCAGGCCACGATGTTCGAGCGCCAGATCAGCGATCCCGAAGCATTCGCCGTGGGTCTTTCCGACTACATCGCGCTCGGCGACTGGCGCGTGTTCTTCGCCGACCGCGACGCAATCGCGCAGATGAAGACCGCCGAGGTCGACAAGGCCGCCGCCCGCTACTTCGTGCGCGACAACCGCGTCGTCGGCAGCTACATCCCGACGGACGAGCTCAAGCGCGCCGACATCACGGCCGCGCCCTCCGTAGACGAGTACCTCAAGGGCTTCAAGTTCCGTCAGGAAGGCCGCACGGCCGAAGCCTTCGACGTCGATCAGGACAACATCAACGCCCGCACGCAGTTCGTCGAGGCGGGCGGCGTGAAGATGGCGCTGCTGCCGAAGAAGACGCTCGGCGAGACTGTCGTCGTGCAGATGAAGTTCCTCAACGGCAACCTGAAGACGGGCGCCAATGCCGCCGTCTCGATGCTCTCGACCGCCATGCTCTCGCGCGGCACGTCCACGATGACGCGCGACGAGATCGACGACGCCTTCACGCAGCTGCGCATGGAGGGTTCGCCCTTTGCGTTCACGACCGACCGCGAGCATCTCTCGGCCGCCGTGGGCCTTGCGGGCAGCATCCTCACGGACGCCGCCTTCCCTGAAAAGGAATTCGAGACCCTGAAGCGCCAGACCCTCGTCGGCCTGCGCGCCAAGTCCGACGATCCGGGCACGAAGGCCCGCGACGCCCTCACGGAGCACTTCAACACCTATCCGAAGGGCGACGCCCGCCGCACGGAGACGAGCGTCGAGCTCATCGCCGAGGTCGAGGCCCTCACGCTTGACGACGTGCGCAACTACTGGCGCAACGTCTTCGGCACGGGCCGCGGCTACATCGCCGTCGTCGGCGACTTCGATCCCGAAGCGGTTGCGGGCGACCTGCGCCGCGCCGTCGTCGGCCGCAAGCTCTCCACCGTCGTCTACGAGCGTCCCGTGCACGAGTTCAAGCCCGTTGCACCGGCCCGCATCGTCATCGACACGCCTGAAAAGGAAAACGGCACGCTGATGGCCCGCGTCGACCTGCCGGCCAACGTGGCCGACGCCGATGCCGCGGCCCTCGTCACGGCCGACTGGATCCTCGGCGGCTCCACGGGTCTCTCGAACCGCATCGTGACCCGCCTGCGCCAGAAGGAGGGCCTCTCCTACGGCGCCGGCAGCGGCATCACGCTCCCGCGCTTCGGCAACCGCGGCCACTGGTCCGTCGGTGCGATCGTCGCACCGCAGAACGTCAGGCAGGCTGAGGCCAGCCTGCGCGACGAGCTCGCCCGCGCCGTCAAGGACGGCATCACCGAGCAGGAGCTCGCCGAAGCCAAGCGCGGCCTGATCGAGTACCGTGCGGTGAACCGCGCCCAGGACGGCACGCTCGCGGGCAGCTGGATCAACTTCATGGAATCCGGCCGCGACTGGTCCTTCTCGAAGGACATGGAAGTCGCCATCGAAAAGCTCACGGTCAAGGACGTCAACGCCGCGATCCGCCGCATTGCGGATCCCTCGAAGATGACCTTCGTGCTCGCCGCCGACCTTGCGAAGGCCAGGGAAGCGGGCAAGGACTTCTCCAAGCAGTAATCTGCTGAAGGTCTCTGCCGGGCCAGACGGCATCAGGCGCCCCGCCGCTCCGACGCGAGCAGCGGGGCGCCGTCGTTTCTGAACGCCCCTCGCAGGCATAAAATGTCGGATTGTTCAGGATCATTCGAGGAGAAAACTCATGCAGACCGCACCCAACATCGTCCACGGCGACTGGAAGACCTATCAGCACGAGGCTGAGCGCGTGCGCGCCATGGTCTTCATCGCGGAGCAGAAGGTGCCCCGCGAGCTGGAGTTCGACGAGGACGACAAGACGGCCGAGCACTTCATTGCGTTCGACGCAAGGCACATGGTCACGGGCTGCGCGAGGCTGCTCGACAACGGCCGCATCGGCCGCGTCGCGGTGCTTCGTCCCTTCCGCGGCCGCGGCATCGGCGAGGCCGTGATGAAGGCCGTCCTCGAGCGCGCGAAGGCGCGCGGCATGAAGGACGTGCATCTCGCCGCACAGGTGCAGGCCATGCCGTTCTATGAGCGCCTCGGCTTCGAGCCCTTCGGCGACGAGTTCGACGAGGCGGGCATCCCGCACCGCATGATGCGTCTCGTTTTCTGAGAAGATGGGAAAAGACGCTTGTAGTTCAAGCGTTTTTGACTGTCAATCAATGAAAACCCGTGCCGTCGGCGGGGTTTTCGGGAAGGGCGCAGGCAGATGCCTCCCTGCAAGAATGTTCGGGCCGGGCCGTTTGGCGGAACCGGCCCGATACGACTAAAGCACAGGGACAATGATCATGAAGAAGACGCTTCTTTCCATCGCGCTCGCCTTCACCGCCGCAGCAGCGGCCGCGGGCAGCCTTCCGCAGGTTGCGGTGCTCGCCACGGGCGGCACCATTGCGGGCACCGCCGCCAAGGCGACCGAAATGGCGAACTACAAGGCGGGCGATCTGGCCATTCAGACGCTCATCGACGCCGTTCCGCAGATTCAGGACTACGCGACGGTGACGGGCGAGCAGATCGTGAAGATCTCCTCCAACAACCTCACCGACGACGTGCTGCTCAAGCTCGCCAAGCGCACGAACGAGCTGCTTGCCGATCCGAACGTCAAGGGCGTCGTGATCACGCACGGCACCGACACGCTCGAGGAGACGGCCTGGTTCCTCAACCTTACGGTCAAGAGCAGGAAGCCCGTGGTGGTGATCGGCGCCATGCGACCCGCGACCGCCATCTCTGCCGACGGTCCCGTGAACCTTCTCAACGCGGTGCGCCTTGCCATTGATCCGAAGGCGGCCGACCAGGGCGTGATGATCGCGCTCAACGACGAGATCAACGCCGCGCGCGACGCGTGGAAGACGAACACCACGAATGTCGCCACCTTCAAGGCGCCTGAACTCGGCGTCCTCGGCTACATCGCCAACGGCGAAAACCATTTCCTCAGGAAGACCGTCAAGCGCCATACCTGGCAGAGCGAGTTCGACGTCTCGAAGCTCGACAAGCTGCCGCAGGTCGAGATCGTCTACTCGCACGCCAACGCGGGCCGCCTCTTCGTCGACGCCGCCGCAGCGGCGGGCGTCAAGGGCATCGTGCACGCAGGCACGGGCGACGGCTCGATCCACAAGGCGACCGAGGCCGGGCTTCTCGACGCCATGAAGGGCGGCATGGTCGCCGTGCGCTCGGCGCGCACGGGCAACGGCGTGATCACGGGCGGCAGCCGCTACGAGAAGGCGGGCTTCATCAACGCAGGCACGCTCTCGCCGCAGAAGGCGCGCATCCTGCTGCAGCTTGCGCTCTCGAAGACGAGCGATCCCGCCGAAATCCAGCGCATCTTCAGCGAATACTGATGAACTTCTGCTGATTCTCCTCAGCTCAAGCCGCGGCGTCCTTCCTGTACGGAGGGGCGCCGTTTTGCATGCGCGGAAAAAGAAGCGGCCCGCCTTCGCAGTGAAAGACGGGCCGTGGACTCAGCGGGTTTCAGGCGCGGGTCACTTCAGGCCGAAGATGAGCTCGGCGATCTGGACGGCGTTCGTCGCGGCGCCCTTGCGGACCTGGTCGGCGCAGCAGAAGAGCGTGAGTGAGCGGTTGAAGGACGCGGCGTCGGCGGAAAGGTCGCGGCGCACGCGGCCGACGTAGACGAGGTCCTGGTCGCTCGTGAGGAGCGGCATCGGGTACTGGCCGTTGTTCGGATCGTCGCAGAGGACGACGCCGGGAGCTTCGGCGAGGAGTTCGCGGGCCTTTTCGGGCGTGATGTCGTTCTCGAACTCAAGGGTGATGGCCTCGGAGTGGGAGCGGATGATGGGCACGCGCACGCAGGTGCAGGCGAAGCGGATGGTCTCGTCGTGGAGCATCTTGCGGCCTTCGTTCTGCATCTTCATCTCTTCCGAAGAGTAGCCCATTTCGTTGAAGCCGCCGATCTGCGGGATCAGGTTGTAGGCGATCGGATAGGGGAAGCAGGAGCCTTCGGCGCGCTGGCCGTCGGCGGCCTTGACCTCGGCCTCAAGGGCGTCGATGCCGGCCTTGCCGGCGCCGGAGACGGCCTGGTAGGTCGAGACGAGCATGCGGCGGATGCGGGCGTGGCGGTGAAGCGCGTTGACGGCGGTGAGGCCGATGATGGTCGCGCAGTTCGGGTTCGCGATGAGGCCCTTGGAGAGCTTCACGTCCTCGGGGTTCACTTCGGGGATGACGAGCGGAACTTCGGGATCGAGGCGGAAGGCGCTGGAGTTGTCCACGACGTGAATGCCCATCTTCGCGGCTTCGGGCAGGAACTGCTTGGCGACGGGATTGTCGGCGGCGCCGAGCAGGAGGTCAAGGCCCTTGAAGGCCTCGAGGCTGGCTTCCTGAACGACGATGTCCTGGCCCTCGTAGTTGATCACCTTGCCTGCGGAGCGGGCGGAGCCGAAGAGGCGGAGTTCGGAGATGGGGAACTTGCGTTCGGCGAGGACGATTCGCATCTGTTCGCCGACGGCGCCCGTGGCGCCGAGAATGCCGACTTTGTAGCTGGCCATGATGATTGTCTCCTGTCAAGCGTTCTGAACCTGCTGGGCCTTGACTTCATCGGCTTCAGCGGCAAAGGTTTCGTAAAGGGCGGCGACGGCGCGGTTGAAGTCCTTGTTCTCGACGCCGACGATGATGTTGAGCTCGGCGCTTCCCTGGGCGATCATGCGGACGTTGATGCCTGCCTTGCCGAGGGCGGCGAAGAGGCGGCCCGAGGTGCCGGGGCGGGAGTTCATGTTGCGGCCCACCGTCGCGATCAGCGCGAAGGGCTCGGTGAGGCGGATGGAGTCGGGCTTCATCGCCTCCTGAATGCGGGCGATGATCTCGTAGACGTTCTGCTTCACGTCGTTCTTGGCGACCACGACGGAGAAGCTGTCGATGCCGGAGGGCAGATGCTCGACCGAGACGTTGTAGGACTCGAGGATGGAGAGCACCTCGCGCACGAAGCCCACGCGGTTGGACATGTTCTTCTTCGAGATTTCGATGGAGACGAAGTCCTTCTTGCCCGCAATGCCGGTGACGAGCGGAGCCGTCGGGTCGGCGGGAATCTTGTCGCGCACGATCGTGCCCGGATCCTGCGGACGGTTGGTGTTGAGGACCTGGATCGGAATGTTCCTTTCGCGCAGCGGGAAGACGGCGTCTTCGTGAAGCACGCTCGCGCCCATGTAGGAGAGCTCGCGCAGTTCGGAGAAGGTGATCTGCTCGATGTTGCGGGGATTTTCGACGATGCGCGGGTCGGCCATCAGGAAGCCGGAGACGTCGGTCCAGTTCTCATAGAGGTCGGCCTGGATGCAGCGGGCGAGGATGGAGCCCGAGATGTCGGAGCCGCCGCGGCTCATGACGCGGACGTGGCCGTCGGGAAGGCGGCCGTAGAAGCCGGGCATCACGAAGCGGTCGTGCTTCTTGAGGATTTCCTTGAGGCGTTCGGTGGTTTCGTCGAAGTTGAAGGTGCCGTCGAAGTTGATGCAGACGACGTCGATGGCGTCGACGAAGGGGAACCCGAGGTAGTCGGCCATCAGGCGGGAGGTGAAGTACTCGCCGCGGCTGACGATTTCGTCGACGGACATTTCGGGAAGGCTGTCGCGCATCTTCGCGAGATCGGTCTCGATGTCGACCTTCAGGCCGAGCTCGTCGCGAATGCTGCGGAAGCGGTCGGCGATCATGTTGAAGAGCGGCAGATAGTCGACGTGATAGGTCACGTGGGCCTGGCAGAGATAGAGCAGGTCGGTGATCTTGTTGTCACCCTTGAAGCGCTTGCCGGAGGCCGAGGAGACGACGAATCGTCGGGACGGATCGGCTTCGATGATGGCCTTGACTTTCTTGAATTGTTCGGCGTCGGCTACGCTTGAGCCGCCGAATTTGGTGATTTTGATCATGGTTGATTACTCCGTGGCCTGAGGTTCAAAGGCAAGGAAGGACTGCTTTTGACGTGCAATCTCGACGAGCTCGGCGAGGGGGCGACCCGGAAGGACTTCGTCCGGGAAGTGGCCCGTGCCGCAGAGCAGGGCGGGGTCGTACGTCAGGGAGCGGTCGAGAACCGGCCTGCCGGCCTCTCCGCGTCCGAGGGAAATCAGGTCCTGAATCATGGCGTCGGCCGTGGGTCTGCCGCCCGCGCCCTGCCCGACGATCGAGAGGGCGCCCACCACGTCGCCGGTGATGCGGCCGTAATTCAGGTTGTCGTGAACGTGTGCGGCGATTTCGTCCTGGGAAAGAAGCACAGGCACGATGCCGACGGCGTAGCGGTCGCCGCGCCTTTCGCTGAGCATCATGAGGCGGATGCTGCGGCCGCGCTCGCGGGCCGCGGCGATGATTTCGCTCGTCACGCCCACGATGCCCGCCGTCGGAATGTCGCTCACGACGGGGGTGCGGTAGGCAAGCGAGGCGGAGATGATCGCCTTGTTGCGGACGTCGGCGCCCGTGATGTCGGCCGTCGGGTCGGCTTCGGCGTAGCCGAGGGCCTGGGCGCGTGCGAGCGCCTCCTCGAAGGAGAGGCCGCTCCTCTCCATGTGGTCGAGCATGTAGTTGCAGGTGCCGTTGAGGATGCCCGAGACGTCGGAGACCTCGTTGAAGCGGGCGGTCTTCTTGATCATCTCGATCCAGTGCATGCCGCCCCCGCAGCTCGCCTCGAAGAGAAGCGAGACGTTGTTGGCGCGGGCAAGCTCGGCGAGTCCCTTGAGATCGGCGGCCACGGCGGCCTTGTTGGATGTGACGACGTGCTTGCCGGCCGCGAGCGCGGCGCGGATGTAGGAGAGGGCGGGGTCGCGGCCCGGGAGGGCCTCGACGATGCACGTGACCTCGGGGTCGTTCAGCACGGCCTCGAACGAGTCGGTCATCAGGGGGCCGTCCGCGCGGCCGGGCCGCCGCAGAATGTGCCTGATCCTGATCCCGCAGTCACGCTCGTCCAGAAGTTCGGCCACGGTGCGGCCGACGGTTCCGTATCCAAGCAGTCCGATGTTCAATTGGGGCTCCGTTTTCGTGAAGGGCGATTCGCTCATGCTTCAGGGTTGAGGCCTGAGCGGAAAACACCACTTATGCATCATATCGGATTATTCTGCCTGCGTCTTCGGGCGCTTGTCTTAGGTGAAATGCCCTAGAACGCTTTAGCCTTGAGGTGAAACGCGGTTTTTTTGCGGGCTTTGTGCCACAATGAACTGATTGTTCCCAAATTTCGGAGAAGTACCTCCATGATCTACCACAGCACGAGAAGCCTTGAAAACGGCGTGAATGCCCGCGAAGCCCTGCTCAAGGGCCTGTGCGACGACGGCGGCCTCTATGTGAGCGACGAGCTCCTCACCTCCGTCCTGACGCCCGATATGCTCAAGGGCCTCACGTACCGCGAGACGGCGCTGCGCGTCTTCTCGGTCCTGCTCTCCGACTTCACGAAGACCGAGCTCGCCGAGGGCATCGAGCGCGCCTATGCCGACAACTTCGCGAGCGTCGCCGTGACGCCCGTGACCCGCGTGGGCGACGAATTCCTGCTCGAGCTGCACCACGGTCCCACGTCCGCCTTCAAGGACGTCGCCCTGTGCATGCTGCCGCAGCTCATGAGCGCCGCGCTCAAGGACACGGGCCGCCGCGTCATGATCGCGACGGCGACCTCGGGCGACACGGGCAAGGCCGCCCTTTCGGGCTTCATGAACGTGCCCGGCATCGGCATCACGGTCTTCTATCCGCACGGCAAGGTGAGCGACATCCAGTACCTGCAGATGGCGACCCAGGAGGGCCGCAACGTCGCGGTCGCCGCCGTCGAGGGCAACTTCGACGACGTGCAGAGCACCGTCAAGAAGATCTTCGCCTCGGACCTCAGGCAGGAGCTCGCCGACGAAGGCGTGCAGCTCTCCTCGGCCAACTCGATCAACATCGGCCGTCTGGTGCCCCAGGTCGTCTACTACTTCGACGCCTACCGCCAGCTCGTCGAGGCCAACGAGGTCGAACAGGGCGCCAAGGTCGACTTCTGCGTGCCGACGGGCAACTTCGGCGACGTGCTCGCGGGCTACTATGCGTACCGCATGGGCCTGCCCGTGCGCCACTTCATCGTGGCGAGCAACGCCAACAACGTGCTCACGGACTTCCTGACGACGGGTGTCTACGACCGCAACCGTCCGTTCGTGAAGACGATCACGCCGAGCATGGACATCCTGATCTCGAGCAACCTCGAGCGCATGCTCTACTACGCATCCGAGGGCGACACGGTGCTCATCGCCCGCCTCATGGAGAACCTCAGGAACGAGGGCGTCTTCAGGGTCGAGGGCGAGATGCTCGAGCGCATCCGCTCGCTCTTCAAGTGCGGCTGGGCCGACGACGCCGAAACCTCCGCGATGATCCGCGAGGCCTGGCGCAAGGACGGCCGCCTCGTCGACCCGCACACCGCCGTGGCGCTCAAGGTCGCCCGCGAGCGCGCCGACAGGTCGGTGCCGTGCGTGGTGCTCTCGACGGCGAGCCCCTTCAAGTTCTGCCGCGACGTCTACATCGCGCTCACGGGCAGGCCGCTTGAAGGCGATCCCGACGGCTTCGCATACATGGACGCGCTTTCCGGGCTCACGGGCGAAAACGCCCCCGCGCCGCTTGCGGGCCTGCGCTCGATGCCCGTGCTCCACAAGGACGTCGTGCGTCCCGAGGGCATGGCCGACTTCATCCGCGCGGCCGCCGCGCGCGCATTCTGACAGGGGAGCTGCTCATGAAAGTCACCGTCCGCGTTCCCGCCTCGACCTCGAACCTCGGTCCCGGCTACGATTCGCTCGGCATGGCCCTCTCGCTGCAGGCGAAGTTCACGTTCGAGCCCTCCGATGAGCTCGTGATCGAGGGCTGTCCCGAGGCCTACCGCAATGCCGACAACCTCGTCATGCAGGGCTTCCGCATGGTCTGCGAGAAGGCGGGCCGTCCCGTGCCCGCCGTGCATCTCGTGATCGACTCCGAGGTGCCCGTCGCACGCGGTCTCGGATCTTCGAGCACCTGCATTGCGGGCGGCATGGCCGCCGCCAACGCGATGCTCGGCAATCCGTTCACGACCGACGACCTCTTCCAGTTCTGCACGGCCTTCGAGGGCCATCCCGACAACGCCGCGCCCGCCTTCCTCGGCGGCCTGACGGCGAGCTTCATGCACGAGGGCAGGGCCGTCGCCGTTCCGTTCTCGCCCGATCCCGCCTGGCGCTTCGTGGCCGTGATCCCGAACTACGAGGTCCGCACCGAGGAGGCCCGCAGGATCGTCAGGCGCGACATCGACCTCTCGGCCGCCGTTCACACGATGTCCCACGCCATCGCGATGGTGAGGGGCCTTGAGACGGGCGACGAGGCGCTCGTGGGCGCGGCCTGCGCGGACGTCCTGCACGAGCCCTATCGCCGTACGCTCATCGCCGAGTACGACGCCATGCGCGCCATGGCGCTCGAGGCAGGCGCCGCCACCTTCTTCATCAGCGGCTCGGGCTCGACCATGATCGCCGCCACGAAGTCCGAGGCCGTCGCCGAAGCCTTCGTCGCGAAGGTCCGCGAGACCTGGCCCGACTTCGCCGCCAGAGTGCTCACCGTCTGTCACGAGGGCACGACCGTCACGGTCGAGGACTGAGGCTGCAGCTTCTGAAGGAACAAAAAGGCGCCGTCTCCCGAATGAGGAGGCGGCGCCTTTTGCTTGGGCGTTCTGTTTGCGGACGACGGGATCAATGTTCGAGCACGTGCGGATTCTCGAGAAGGCTCTCGGGCGTACCGTAGCGCACGAGGCAGATCTCGGCGCCGCCGATCTGGAGGATGAGGCCGAGCGGAGCGCCCTCGACGTCGAGGACCGCATAGAGGCTGTCGCCGTTTCCGACGGGCAGCAGCCCTTCGGGCACGCGCCTGTTCGTGAGCTCGGTGAAGAGCGCCTCAAGGGCGGCGATGATGGCGGGGCGCCTCGGGTCGCCCACGATGAGGGACTTGTCGAACCGGAACTGCTTGGTTTCGAGAAGTTCGAGCGGCGCGTCGGGGCTGCTCTGAAGCATCGAGCCGTCGGCGCTCTCGCGCTCGCGTTCGCGCCAGCGCAGCTTGGCCTGCGCGTCCTGCAGGGCGCGCAGCGTGACGAGCGAGGGCAGAAGCGTCTCGGGCTTGGCCGCAGGGGGATTGAACGAGTAGAAGGGCTCTTCGGGATCGGGACGGGCGAAGAGGTCGCCCTGCACGAAGTGTGCGCCTGCGTCCCCGCCGTCCGTTCTCTTCGGACGGGCGCGTCCCTTGCGCAGCGGCACGGCGCCTTCGCGGGCCGTGCGCTCGAGAAGCTGGCGGATCACGCCCTCGGGTGTCAGTCCGGCCCCTGCGAGCACTTCGGCCGCCTTCCCCGCCTCGATCTCGTCGAGCGTGATGGTGAACGTGAGGGTCTTCTGCATGGGCTTGGGAAAAAGTGAATCATGCGGGCGGAACGCTGCGTCCGCCTTGCCTGTCTGAGTCTAGCAGAGGAAATTTGGAAAAACGCTCAAAACCATGTTTTCCCTCAGGCGCAGGTGCCGGGATGTTGCGCGGACGCATCGCAAGGAAGACCGTCCTGCGGGACCGCACGGCCGCCCGGCAGGGAGCCGGAGGACGGTTCGGTTGAATTCGCCTTTGCGCCTTCCTTATAAGTCGACATAATACTTTCCATCTGTGGCGCAGGAGAAAGCGTGAAGCCCATAAAGGGAAAGACGGCCGTCACCACAGAGGAATGACGGCCGCCGGTCGAATGCGGATCAGTGCGATCAGGCTGCGGACGGGATCTTGTAGGGCAGCGGCAGGATCGAGATCGGCGCGCCTTCGGGCGTGAGCGTGAGGCGGCCCGTGAGGGCGGAGCGCAGCGACGAGAAGGCGACGAGGGTCGAGATTTCGCCCGCGACGGCCTGCGTCACGAAGCCGGCTTCGGCGCCGTCGCAGTAGACGGGAGCGCCGGGGAGCGGGGCCTCGGTGCCGGCCACGAGGCCGAAGGCGGCGCGGCGGCTCGTCTCGCCGATGTGCTGGACGCGGGAGACGACTTCCTGGCCGGGGTAGCAGCCCTTGTTGAAGACGACGCCGCCCGTAAGTTCGTAGTTGACGGCCTGCGGCACGAAGAGTTCGCGCGAGCCCGGCCAGACGGTGGTCTTGCCTGCGGCGATTTCGGAGGCCCACCAGAGGGCGGAGTCCGTCGAGGCGTCGGCGAAGCGGGCGTCGTCCTTCGGGGCGATGATGAGCGCACGGCGGCCGCCTGCGCAGAAGCCCTCGACTTCGGAGGCGGGTTCGGCGTCGACGATGACGAGGCCGTCGTGGCGAACGACGCGGCCGGGCGCCGGGACGGGCAGGCCTGCGGCTTCGAGGAAGGCCTCGGCGCCGGCGGGAACGCCCGTCATGACGACATCGCCGCCCGCGCACGTGAAGGTCACGTCGGCACGGAGCACGTACATGCGCAGGCGCTTGAAGAAGGCGGGCGCAACGGCCTTCGGGACGAGCATCATGACGTCGTCGCCGTCCATCCAGACGCGGAACGTGGCGAGAAGGCGGCCCTTCGGGGTGCAGTAGCCCGCATTGCGGACTTCGTCGGCGAGGCCCGTGACGGCGTTCGTAAACTGGCCGTGCAGGAACGTGACGGCGTCCTTGCCCGAGACGCGCATCAGGCCGTATTCGGTGACGCGGCAGCAGGGGGCGGTCGTCGTGAGGGCGAATCGGCCTGCGTCGTCGCCGGCGTCGGCGGTCGTGCAGGCATTGGCGTTGCAGTTCATCGTGCTGTTTCCTTCGTAGGTTGCGGTTCCTTGGGCTCGGCCTTCTTCTGCGTCTTCGGGCGGTTCAGGATGAACTGCCTGACGGCGCGGTTGTGTTCGGCGAGGCTCTGCGAGAAATGGCTCGAGCCGTCGCCCTTCGAGACGAAGTAGAGGAACCTGGTGTCGGCGGGATTGACCGCAGCTTCGATCGACGCCCAGGTGGGCGCAGCGATCGGCGTGGGCGGAAGCGCCGGAATGACGTACGTATTGTAAGGGGTCGGCGTCTGCAGATCCTTGCGGGTGATGTTGCCGCTGAACTTCTCGCCGAGGCCGTAGATGACGGTCGGGTCGGTCTGCAGCGGCATGCCGATGCGCAGGCGGTTGTTGAAGACCGAGCTCACGAGGTGGCGGTCCGTGGCAAGGCCCGTCTCCTTCTCGATGATGGAGGCGAGCGTGAGCGCCTCATAGGGCGTCTTCACCCTGGCGGCCTCGGAGCGGGACTCCCAGGCCTTGGCGAGAAGGGCCTTCTGCTTGGCGACGGCCTGCTTCATGACGGCAAGGTCGGCGCTCCCCGACGTGTAGTGGTAGGTGTCGGGCGCAAACCATCCCTCGAGCGAGCCCGCGTCGATGCCGAGCGCACGGCGCAGCTCGTCCTCGGGCATCGAGGCGGCCGTCTGCTTGAGCGCGGTCGCGTTCCTGAAGATGGCGAGCACCTCCCAGACGGGCGCGCCGTCGGGAATCCTGAGCGACTGGTCGACGATCGGTCCTCTGGCGAGCGTTTCGAGAATGCCCGCGGGCGTGAGGCCGGGCTTGAACTCATAGGTGCCCGTGTGGATGCTCGAGAGCTTGTGGTCCTTCACGAGGCGTGCGGCCAGACGCATGTCGAAGTCCTTCACCTGAAGGCCCGCTTCGCGCAGGCGCTCCATCACGCGGCGCGCGGAGTCGCCCGTCTCGACCGTGATGCGCACGGCGGCGTCGGGCGTGGCGGATTCGACCGCACGCTCGAAGACGCGCTGGTCGGCCTCCCAGCGAAGCCCCATGGCCGCGCAGAGCACGACGAGCATGCCGCCCGCGACGAGCGTGAGCGGACGACGGCGGCGACGGGGCTTTTCAGCCGGCTTTTCCTCCGCCTTTTCTTCAGTCTTTTCTTCCGGCTTTTCGTCGGGCGCGCCTTCAGCCTTCGCTTCGGGCCGGGCCTCATCCTGAGCCTCATTCTGATTCCGGGTCAGGGCGTCCTCTGCCTTCGGGCCAGCGTTCTGCTCTGCGGGCTCCTCTGCTTCGGGTGCGGCGGCTTCGGTGTTCTTCTTCTCTTCTTGCGTCACGACGGGAAGTCCTGGGTTGAGTGTTCGGGACCTTCGGGCGGCCTGTGCCTCCGAAGGATGAAGTGCGGCACATTTTAGCGCGGGCGGATGCCGGTCCACGGCCTGCGGAGCCCGCCGAGTCGTGAGCGTTTGTTTGAACGCGCGCCTTCGTGGCGGCGCGGGCCGATCCGCTACAATGCCGTAGCGGGCCGTCCGAGCGCGGCCCCGAGAGTTTCAGTTCGGAGTTTCACACATGGCGAGAGGACGCTTTATTTCCTTTGAAGGCATTGACGGGGCGGGCAAGACCACGCAGATCGACGGGCTCGAGCGCCTCATCAGGGCCGCGGGGCACGAGGTCGTGCGCACGCGCGAACCCGGCGGCACGCCGCTCGGGGAGAAGATCCGCGGCCTGCTCCTTGCGGATGAGATGACGCCGCGCACGGAGACGCTGCTCTTCTTCGCCGCCCGCTGCGAGCATGCCGAGAAGGTGATCAAGCCTGCGCTTGAGCGCGGCGCCTGGGTTCTCTCCGACCGCTTCACCGACGCCACCTACGCCTATCAGACGGGCGGCAAGGGCATGAAGGGCGAGGACGTCGAGGCGCTCGAGGCCTGGACGCTCGCGGGTTTTGCGCCCGACGTGACGGTGCTCTTTGATCTGGCGCCCGAGGTGGCCGCGCGCCGCCGCACGATCCGTGCGGGCGAAGGCGACAGGTTCGAACGCGAGAGCGCGGACTTCTTCGCCCGCGTGCGCAACGCCTATCTGGACCGCGCCGCCCGTGATCCGAAGCGCTTCGTCAGGGTCAATGCCGAGGAGGCGCCCGAGACGATCGCCGCGCAGCTTGAGAAGGAGTTCGCCAAATGGCTCTGACGCAGTACCCCTGGCTCGAGGAGGCCGCCGCACGCCTTGACGCGATGCGCGAAAGGCTTCCCAACGCGATCCTCATCCACGGCATGCCCGGCGTGGGCACGTTCGAGCTCGCCCGCTGGTTCGCCGAGCGCCTTCTGTGCGAAAGCCCGAAGGCTGACGGGTCGCCCTGCGGCAAGTGCCCTGGCTGCCGCATGATGCACGCCAACGGCCATCCCGACTGCCGCATCGTCGTGAGCGAATTCCTCGCAAACGCGCTCGACCTGCCGTACACCCCGCCCGAAACCTCCTCGTCCTCGAAGAAGCTTTCGCGCGAAATCCGCATTCATCAGTTCCGCGCCCTCACGGACTTCCTCACGATGGCGCCGAGCCGCGGAGGACGCCGCTGCGTGCTCGTCTATCCCGCCGACATGGTGCGCGCCGAGGCCGCCGCCTCGCTGCTCAAGTCGATGGAGGAGCCGCCCGAGGGGTGCGTCTTCATTCTTGCGGCCGACGACATCGACGCCGTGCTCCCGACGATCCGCTCGAGGTCGCGCCTGCTGCGCGTGGGCGTTCCGTCGAAGGAGGACGCGCTTGCATGGCTCTCGACCCAGAAGCGCCTCAAGGGCGATCCCGAGGTCGCGCTCGCCATGGCGGGCGGCGCGCCGCTCAACGCCGTGAAGGACATCACGGGCCTCACGCTCGACGCGAAGGCCTGCGCCACGCTCAGGGATCTGCTCGCCCGCGGCCGCAGCCTCACGCCCGACAGCATCGTGCGCGGCTACTCGGCCTCGATGGGCATTCCCGCAGTTGCGCTTTATCTCTCCCGCTGGTGCTACGACCTGCTACGCGTGAAGTCGGGCGCCGAGCCGCACTTCTTCATCCGCGAGAAGGACGTGCTCGAGAAGATCGCCGCCGATGCGACGATGAAGAACCTTCTCTCGCTCAATGCCGCCGTCGCCGAAATGCGCCGCTCGGCCGAGCATCCGCTCGCACCCCGCCAGGTCTGGGAGGGCGTGCTGCTCGTCTACGTCAGGGCGCTCGGCGGCCAGGTCTGACGCTCAGCCTCATTCAGATAAATAAGCGGCCCCGCCTTCCGTAAAGGAGACGGGGCCGTATGGTCTTCTGCCGGCGTCCTTCCTTCCCGGAATCAAAGCGCCTTCATCTTCTCCATCGCCTCGCTCATCGCCTCTTCTTCGGGCGAGAGGTATCGGCCCGTCGTGGCCACGGAGGCGTGTCCCATGGCGGCCTGCACGACGTTGACGCTCATCTCGGTCAGGGCGTTGACGGCGAAGGTGTGCCTGAGCCAGTGGGTGGACGAGGCGCGGAGCTTGGCGGCGTCCATCGGACGCTCGGAGGCGACGTCGAGCGCGACTTCCTCGAGGAACTTCGTGAGCACGACGTAGAGTCCGCTTCGGGTCATGGGGCCGTGTGCGTTCCTGCCGCGGCCGAGGTTGACGAGAAGCGGCGTTTCGGGATCGGACCCCGCGACGCCCGCAATGCCTCGGGCCCTGAGCGCGTCGTCGATGATCGTGCGCTGCTCGTCGTTGAGCGGCAGGCGCCTGACCTTGGCGCCCTTGCCGACGATCTCGATGGCGGCGCGGACCTTGAAGCCCACGCGCCTCTCGACGATCCAGCCGGTGCGCGCGTCGAGCATTTCGGAGGCGCGCATGCCGAGGCTCTTGCCCATCATCAGGATGAGCTTCATGCGCTCGCGCGGCCATCCTTCGGGGAGATCGTCGATGCGGGAGACGATCTCGGCCCACTGCTCGTCGGTGAGCGAGCGGTCCGCAAAGGCCTGCGGGGCGCCTTCGCCCTTGAGGAGCGGAACCTTGGGGCTCACCTGGTCGAAGGGGCTGAAGATGAGGTAGCCGGTGTTCTTGAGAAAGTTGTGCAGCTGGCGCACGACCACGACGGCGTTTCTTCGGCTCGTTGCGGAGAGCGGGCCGTTGAAGGGACGCCAGGCGGGCGAGGTGCGGGGCATGTTCTTGGGACCGATCCAGCGGCTCTGGGGAATGCGCCACTGCTGCGCCCAGGCCTTCTCGTCGGTGCGGCCGAGCCCCTCGAGCCAGCGCAGGAAGAGCGCCGCGTCGCCCGCCCTCACGGAGGAGAGCGCCGTGCGGCGCTCAAGCAGGCACCAGAGAAGGTAGCGCTCGGCCTCCTTCCTGTAGCTCGCCTGCGTGTTGGGATTGGAGGCGCGCGCCTGAAGCCAGACGCGGATGGCCGAGAGGTCGTCCTCGGCGTCGAGCGAACAGGCCATGGCGGGCGCCCTGTTGAGGCCGCGGTCTCCGCGCAGGCCTTCGGGCACGACGAGGCGCTCCATGGGCACGATGCCCTCGTCGGAGGCCTGGGTCGCGACAGAGCGAGATTCGGGCGAGGGCGCGCAGCCCGGCAGGAAGAAGCGCTCGGTCACTTCGCCCACGTCCCTGCCGTTCCTGTGAAGCCAGGTCATGAGGGCCGTGGCCGTCGAGGCGTCGATGCCCGTGACGGGGCGGAACCACGAGGCGCCCGCGTTGGCGGCGCACTCGTAGAGGTCCTCGGCCGTCTCGATGCCGAAGGTCCTGAGCGGCTCGGCGAGGTCTGGCGGGAGCACGTCCGCGAGCTTGGTGTTATATCGTAGCCCGACGTCGGTCAGCGCAGGCTTCAGTGCTTTTTCGGACATGATTCGGTCGGCAGGTGGCACAATTAGGACAGTTTTTCGTACGAACATTTTGCCTCACCCGGCTGCAGTGCGCACGGCCACGCCCGCCTGCCGCCGGCACAAACCCACCTATGCTTAGCCACATCATCAGGGCGGCTCTTGCAGGCGCCGCGGCCCTCGGGATCGCGTCGTGCGCCTTCGGGGCCGCCGTCAGCGCATCCTACCTCGGCATGGGCACGAGCACGGGCACGCCCTCGGGGGACGTGCTCGCGATCATCAATCCGCACCAGCGCGACCGCTCGCCCATCATCAGCCGCGACGGCGGCGGAGTGCCCGACGACGGCCTCGAGCGTCCCGAGGCCGTGGGACAGCTGAACTTCCAGCGTCCGATGCGCATCGCGGTCCACAACGAGCCCGGATCAGAGCCTGACGCCGAGATGATCAACGCGACGAAGGAGTTCATCCGCGTCATGTTCGGCTCGCAGAACGTGAATATCTATTATCTGAACGACCGCGACCTGTCGCAGTCGATCCGCACGGGCGGCGTGGACTTCTTCATCGCGGACCAGTCCTTCTACGCCCTCGAGCAGGCCATGGGCGGCGTCGAACAGATCGCCGTCATGTGGCCCGGCACGGGCGACAGTCCGAGCGAGGCGATGGCCTCGACCTTCTTCCGCAAAAAGCCCGCCGACGGCTCCGCAGTTCACGATCCGCTCACCTACGTCGCCACGCACGAGCTCGCCGCCATGACCCCGAAGTCGATGTCGGCCTGGCTCATCGGCGCGGGCGAGCTCGTCAAGCGCCGCCGCATCGGCTACGAGGACCTGCTCTCGAGGACGACCTTCACGAACAACTCGCAGCGCGACCTCGTCGAATACGTGCTCGCGGGCAGGGAGCGCGTGGGGCTTCTGCCCGCCTGCGCGCTCGAGCAGCTCGCGCTTGATCCGTCCTTTCCGATGGACGAGATCGAGGTCCTCAATCCCAAGAAGAAGGACGGCCTCTCCTGCGTCCACTCGACCGAGGTCTATCCCGGCCGCGTCTTTGCGGCCGTCAACGACATCGATCCGACGCTCAAGAAGGCGATGACCGCCGTGCTGCTCGGCATGTCGAGCATCAAGTACGGGGCCGAATGGGCGCTGCCCGTGACGAACCGTCCCGTCTTCGACCTCTTCTACACGCTCAAGATCGGTCCCTACAGCGACCTTGCGGGCTGGAGCTTCCAGCGCTTCGTGAGGGAGCACGCCGAGATCATCGCGCTCATCATGCTCGTGATCTTCCTTGTGCTCACGTACACGACGACGCTCTCGATCCTGGTGCGCCGCCGCACGAGGGCGCTTCGCGACGCCCTGGACCAGCGCGACCGCATCGAGGCCGAGGCCGCGCAGTCGAGGCAGCACATCGCGAACCTCGAGCGCACGGGCATCGTGGGCCAGATGTCGACCATCATCGCGCACGAGCTCAAGCAGCCTCTGGGCGCCATCACCAACTACGGCAACGGCCTTCTGAGGCGCCTCGGGCGCGGCGACGTTGAGCGCGAGAAGCTCGAACTCGCCCTGAGGGAGATCGTCCTGCAGGCCGAACGCGCGAGCAAGATCGTCGAGCGCGTGCGCTCCTACGCCAAGCACGACTATCCGCCGCGCAAGGTCTCCGACCTCTCGATCATCATCGAGAACGCCATCCAGACCTTCAGGCGCTCGCGCACGACCGACGCCGAGCTGACGGTGCGCATGCATCCGCACAGCATGGCCGAGGTCGACGGCTGGGAGATCGAGCTCGTGGTGCTCAACCTCCTCAAGAACGCCGCCGACGCCATTTCGGGCATTCCCGATCCGAAGATCGAGGTCTGCCTCTATCCGAGCGACGAGCACACCTGGATCCTGACGGTGGGCGACAACGGGCCCTACATCTCGGATGAGCAGCTTTCGCGCTTCTTCAAGCCGCTGCAGACGAGCAAGGGCGAGGCCGGCATGGGCCTCGGGCTCTCGATCGTCGCCAACATCGCCGAGCGCCATGCGGGCAACATCACGGTTGCACGCAACGGCTCGCGGGGCGTGAAGTTCACGATGACGATCCCCTCCCAGATGAAGGACGTCTCCGTCATCGCCGACATGGGCCCCGAGACCGTCAGCATCTACGAGTCGGGCGGCAACGGCCGCGTGGCCCGCGAGGTGGTCGAGAGGCGCGGCGAGGAGCAGGCCGACGAGTCGCCGCAGCTCGAGAGAAGCCTCCCCGCCACGGTGCACACGGGCACCCTCAACGATGCGGTCCACCTGATGCAGGACGGCGACATGCACCGCACGGGCCGCCCGCGCCCGCCCGGCATCCCCGGCAGCAAGGGGTGATCGAGGGCTTGAGCCGCAGGGGCGGGACGGGTAGAATTCGCCTTCCCGCATCCCGCACCGAATTCACTGGAGTCTTTTTCAACATGAAGCGTCCCGCCTTTCTCTCCGGCTTTCTGATGATGCTCGTGGGCCTCGGCCTCACGATCGCCGTCATGTTCGTCCTGCCGTTTCACAAGGACGCCGCCGCGCCGTGCTTCTACCTCGTGCGCATGACGGCCGTCCTCGGCTTCGCGAGCGCCCTTGCGGGCGTCATGCTGCAGTTCTCGTCCGCAGGCCTTGCGGCGGGCATCCAGCTCATGAACATGCTGCTCGGCATCGTCATCACGCTCGCCGCCGCCTTCGTCATCGGCCCGTGCGCCGTCGAGAACGCGCCCTGCGCCGAGACCACCGCGCCCGTCGTCATGATCTGGGGAGCCGTCATCGCCTTCCTCTCGGCCGCCGACGCCCTTCGCCTTTCGAAGAGGCGTTCGGAATAAGCATCCGGACATTCCCTTTGAAAACCCCTCCGCCGCAGTGCCGTCGGAGGGGTTTTCGTTTTCCCTGAAGCCGGTTTTTCTTCTGCCGCAGCTGACGTATACTGAAAACAAGGATACTTACTGAACATTCAGTAAGTGCGTTCGACAACAACAGCAGCAGAAAAGGGAACGAAGATGACCACCACAAGGGATCCCAGAAAACAGAGAGGGGCCGACGCCCGCGCCACCGTGCTTGAAGTCGCGCTGAGGCTTTTCGCCCGCAACGGGTATGCAGGCGTTTCGATGCGCGAGGTTGCGCTTGAGGTCGGCTTCACGCAGGCGGCGATCTACTACCATTTTTCCGACAAGATCGACCTCTACAGGCATGCGGTCGACCATGCGATCAAGCAGGTGACGGACAGCATCGAGGAGGTGGTGCGCATTCAGGACGGCACGCCTCCCGAGAGGCTGCGCCGCGTCATCGCCCGCATCATCGGGCGCTTTTCCTCCAACAACGACGGCTGCATTCTCTTTCAGCGCGTGCTCATCGACACGGACCGCGAGAATGCGCTCATCTTCGCGACGAAGCCCCTCAAGCGCTTCTTCGACCTGATGATGGGCTTTGCGGCCGAGCTCGGCGTGACGGGCGACCGCAGGCGCTGGGTGCTCTCGCTCTGCTCGCTGTGCTTCATGCCATACGAGGGCCGCATGCTCATCGAGCGGATTCCCGGGGCGGGTCCCGGCCTCTATGAAGAGGCGGAGATGATCGAATACGTGGCGGGACTGCTTGAGGTGCATGTCAGTCCCAGGTGACGGGAGGCGTCATGAGATTTCTGAAAACGGGCCTTGCGGCGGGCTTCTTCGCCGCGCTTCTGGCGCTCTCGGGCTGCAAGGAGGCTCCGGAGCCTGCGGCGCCCGCACAGGGCGCGGTCGAGACGGTCGTTCCCGCGGCGCTGCAGAGCAACGTGCCCGGCGCCTATACGACAAGCGGCACGGCCGCCGCGCGCGAACGCGTGGCGATCGCCTCCCGCGTTACGGCCTATCTGAGGGCGCTGCCCGCCCGTGAAGGCGCGCGCGTCTCGAAGGGTGACTCCGTCGCCAGACTCGACGTCACGGACGTCAGGGCGGGGATCGAGGCGGCCGAAGCGTCGCTTGCGGCCGCCCGAGCCGCCGAGCGCGATGCGGCGGTCGACATGCGCAAGTTCCGTTCGCTTCACGAGGACGGCGTCGTCTCCGACAACGAGTGGCGCAAGGTGAGGCTCAACCACGAGGCCGCGGCCTCGAGGCTCAGGGCCGCCGAGGCGCAGCTCGACGCAGCCCGCGTGCAGCTCGAGTACGCCGACGTGCGCGCGCCCTTCGACGGCACGGTGGTGATGCTCGTCAAGCGCGAGGGCGACCTCGTGACGCCGGGCGCCCCCATCGTCATGATGGAGAGCGCGGGCGCGCCCGTCTTCGAGACCTACGTGCCCGAATCGTTCGCGCCCGGCGTCAGGGAAGGCATGGCCGTCAGGATCGAGCTCAAGGGCAGGGCGCCGCTTGCGGGCGCAGTCGAGCGCGTCGTGCACTCCGCCGACCAACTCACGCGCACCTGTCTCGTGAAGATTGCCTTCAGCGGGGATGCGGCGGACGTGATGCCCGGCACCTTTGGCACGGCCGTCTTCGAGCTTGCGGGCACGGCCGAAGTGCGCGTGGCGGCTTCGGCCCTCACGAAGCGCGCAGGCCTTGAAGGCGTCTTCGTCGTCAGGGACGGCGAGGCGAAGTTCCGCTGGCTCAGGCTCGGCGAGCGTCGCGGCGACTTCGTCACGGTGCTTGCGGGCCTCGAGGGCGGCGAGGTCGTGGTCGATTCGCCCAGAGCGACCCTCAACGAGGGCTCGCCCGTCAGGATCGCCGATCGTCAGAACTAGCGGGAGGCGCTCATGCGCGTAGCAGGACACATCACGGGGAAGCTCTCGGAGTTCTTCGTCGACTCCAAGCTCACCTCGATCGTCATTCTCGGCTGTCTCATCTGCGGCCTCTGGGCGGTGCTCTCCACGCCCCGCGAGGAGAATCCGCAGATCACGATGCCCGGCGCCCTCGTTCAGGTGGTGCTGCCGGGCGCCATGCCCTCCGAGGTCGAGCAGACCGTGCTCAAGCCCCTTGAGGCGATCGTCAACCAGATTCCGGGCGTCGACCATACCGAAGGCGCGGCGTCCGACTCGGTCGCGCGCCTCACCGTCCGCTTCAAGGTGGGCGAGGAGAAGGAGGCGTCGCTCAACAAGCTCTACGACCGCGTCTACAGCGGACGGCACCTGCTGCCTGCGGCGGCGTCCGTGCCGATGATCGTGAGCGCCGACGCGGACGACGTGGCGGCGGTGACGGTCACGCTTGCGAGCGAGAAGTACGACGACTTTGCGCTCAGACGCATCGCCAATGCGATGCGCGACGAGCTCCTCAGCATGGCCGACGTCTCGACGACGACGGTTGAAGGCGGCCGCAGCCGCGAGTTCACGGTCGCGATTGATCCCGAAAGGCTTCAGAGCTTCGGGGCGACGCTCGACTCCGTGCGCATGGCGGTCTCCGCCTCGAACGTGGCGGCCCCGCTCGGCAGCGTGGTTGAAAACGGCCTTGAGCAGAAGGTGAGGCTCGCCAACGGCATCGAAGGCGTCGACGAGCTGCGCAGCCTGCCGATCGGCGTCTTCTCGGGCCGCACCCTGAGGCTCGGCGACGTGGCCGAGATCACGGACGGGCCCGCAGCGCGGCGCACGATGACGACGCGCTTTGCCTACGGACGAAGCGACGCCGACAACTACGTGCTCACGGGCGGACGCGAGATGAACGCCGTCACGCTCGCCGTGGCGAAGAAAAAGAACACGAACGCCGTCGAGGTGGCCGACCAGGTCATCGAGCGCGTCGAACGCATGAAGGCCACGGTGCCCGAGGGCGTGCATGTCGTCGTGACGCGAAACGACGGCGAGCGCGCGAACGACGCCGTGAACCTCCTCCTCGAGCATCTCGGCATCGCGCTCGTCTCGGTCGTGGCCGTGACCTGGCTCTTCCTCGGCCGCAGGCCCGCGCTCATCGTCGGGCTCTCGATTCCGCTCATTCTCGCCATCACGCTCACGATCACGAAGATCGACGGACTCACGATCAACCGCCTGAGCCTCTACGCGCTCATCATCGCGCTCGGCCTTCTCGTCGACGACGCGATCGTGGTCGTGGAGAACGTGGTGCGTCATTTCGGCCTTGGCTCGAAGGAGTCCAAGCCCGTGAAGGTCGTGCGCGCGGCCGACGAGATCGGCAGCCCCACGATGATGGCCACCTTCACGGTGATGCTCGTCTTCTACTCGCTCGTGCCCACGCTCACGGGCATGCCCAAGCAGTACTTCCATCCCGTGGGCGTCACGGTTCCCGTGGCGATCTTCGCCTCGCTCTTCATCGCCTACAGCGTCGTGCCCTGGATGTGCAGGCACTGGATTCCGATGAGCCATGAAAAGGGCGGCGAGCCCCCGAAGGAGGAGCCCATCCTCATCGCGCGCGTCTACGACGCGGTCGCGGGACGCGTGATCGGCTATCCCGTGCGCGAGCTCGTGCTGATGCTCGCGCTCGCGGCAAGCTTCGCGGCCTCGTGCGTGCTGCCCGCGTGGCAGTTCATCAGGCCCGAGGGGCCCGCGGGCGAACCGTCGGCCTTCGGCGTGCAGATGGGGTTCCTCCCCAAGGACAACAAGAACACCTTCAACGTCACGGTGAAGATGAAGGAGGGAACGGCGCTTGAGGTGACCGACCGCGCGGTTCGCGACGTCGCGGCCGTCGTCTCCCGCATTCCCGAGGTCGTCAACTACCAGAGCTGGACGGGCGAAGGCGGCATCGACGACTTCAACTCGCTCCTCAAGGGCGCGGGCGAAAAGGGCTCGAACATCGGCGCCGTGCGCGTGAACTTCACGAACAAGGACACGGGCCGGCGCTCGACGATCGAGATCGCGAGCGAGCTGCGCGAGGCGCTCAGGCCCGTCGCGGCCGCATGGCCCGGCAGCACGATCCAGGTGGTCGAGGATCCTCCGGGACCTCCGCTCGTCGCCACGGTCCTCACCGAGGTCTACGGGCGTGATCCCAAGGAACTCAGGGTCATCTCCGACAGGATCGAGGCCGAGTTCCGCAAGACCTACGACATGGTCGAGATCGTGAGGAACGCCGAGGCCGACGTCGTCGAGCGGCGTCTGGCGATCGACCGCGAGAAGGCCGCGCTCTCGGGCGTCAATGCGGCTGAGGCCGCAGGGCTTCTGCGCAAGCTCGTCTCGGGCGACGTGAGCGGATACGCGCACGTCGGCGGCGAGCGCGAGCCGGTGCCCGTGAGGCTCTTCATTCCCGACGAGGCCCAGTTCGATCCGTCGCTCCTCTCGGGCGTGACGGTGCCGGGCGTGGGCGGCGCACGCGTGGCGCTCTCCTCCCTGGTGACCACGGAGACGGGCGCCGCCGAGCAGACGATCCGCCACAAGGACGGCGTGCCCATGACGCGCATCGGCGGCGAGCTCGGCTGGACGACGGCCACCTACGCGGTGATCGACCTCAACAACAGGCTCGAGGGCATGGCGCTGCCGGCGGGCGGAACGCTCGCGACGTCGAACCTCGGTGTCTCCGAGGTTCGCCCCGACCTCACGCAGTCGCGCGTCGAGCTGCTCTGGGAAGGCGAGATCCGCATGATGCTCAACTCCTACAGGGACCTCGTCATTGCGCTCTCCTTCGCGGTGGGCGGCATCTACCTGATGCTCGTGGCCTACTACAAGTCGTTCCTTCTCCCCGTGATTGCCCTCTCTGCGGTCTTCATGGGCGTGATCGGCGTCTTCCCCGGCCACTGGCTCCTGGGCGAGCAGTTCTCGGCCACGTCCCTCATCGGCTTTACGGCGCTGGCGGGCATCGTGGTGAGAAACTCGTTCCTGCTCATCGACTTCGTGATCGACAACCTCAGGCTCGGCATGCCGCTCAAGGAAGCCGTGCTCAAGGCGGGCAGCGTGCGCATGCGTCCGATCCTGCTCACGTCGCTGTGCGTCGTGTGCGGCAGCCTGATCATGCTCACCGACGCGGTCTTCCGCGGACTGGCGATCTCGCTCATCTTCGGCACGCTCGTGAGCGCGTGCTGCACGGTGTTCGTGGTTCCGATCCTGCTCTATCAGTACTACAAGGCCTTCCCGTTCCAGGCGGACGAAGACGGAACGAAGGCGGCCGCCACGGAGGTGAAGGCATGACGAGTGATGTGAAGAAGCTGATCGGCGTCCTTCTGGCTGGGACGCTGGCCGCGGGCCCGCTCGCGGCCGAGACGCTCGACGACGCGTGGAACGCCGCGCTCTCGGGAAGCCGGGTGCTCGAAGCCGCCCGCGCGACCGAGGAGGCGGCCGATGCGGCCGTGAGCGCCGCCGAGCGCAAGCACCTGCCGAGCGTGGACCTGCAGGCGAACTACCTCAGGCTCGAGGAGGCGCCTCAGATGCGCTTCATGGGCATGTCCATGCCGCTTGCGAAGGACCGCACCTACGGCTACGGCGCCGTCGCGACGCTTCCCGTCTTTGCGGGCGGGCGCATCGTCTCGGGCGTCGAGGCCGCCAAGGCCCTGAAGGCCCGTGCGGGGAGCGAGCTCAGGGGATCCGAACAGGATGTGAAGATGAAGGTGGCCGAGCGCTACGTGAACGTCCTGCAGGCGCAGCGCGCGCTTGAGCTCGCCGAGCTTCACGAGCGCACGCTCAAGGCTCACGCCGCCGACGTCGAGAAGCTCTTCAAAAAGGGCTTCGTCGTCAAGACCGACCGTCTGGCGGCCGAGGTCTGGGTGAAGAACGCTCGTCAGGACGTGATCCGCGCAAGAAACGCGCTCAGCCTCGCGAAGTCCGCCTACAACCGCGAGATCGGCAGGCCGCTCGACGCCGAGGCCCGCCTTGAGGAGCCTGCGCTCCCCGAGGTTCTTCAGGGCGGCGAGGCTGCGCTCGTCGAGCGCGCCGTCAGAAAGAACGCCGCCATCGAGGGCATCAGGCACGCCGACGCGGCGCTCGCCGCGCAGGCGAAGGCCGAAAAGGGCGCCTATCTCCCGCAGGTGGCCCTGGCCGGCGGCTGGATGAGACAGGACGATCCGTACCTCGCCCGCGACCGCGGCTGGATGGTCGGCGTCACGATGAAGTGGAACATCCTCGACGGCGGCGTGCGCGCCGCGAACGTCACCGAGATCGGCAAAAAGCGCGCCGCGCTCGAGCATCAGAAGGCCGAGGCGGGCTCGCTCGTCGAACTCGCCGTCAGGCAGTGCCTGCTCAACGTGAACGAGGCGGACGAACGCCTTGGCGTCGCGCAGAGCGCCCTTGCGCAGGCCGACGAGAACCTGCGCGCCGTGCGCGAGCGCTACCGCCACGGGCTCGTCTCCCACACCGAGGTGCTCGATGCGGAAACGCTCAGGCTCTCGAGCGACATGAACGCGATGTACGCGCACTATGACGCCGTGCTCGCGGGACTGAGGCTCAGGCACGCGATGAGCGAACTCTGAAGTTCACGCTCTCCCAAAGGAAAAGCCCGCCGTCTTTGTTCAAGCGGCGGGCTTTCGTCATTTTGTCCTTCGTCAGGGATAGGTTGGCCTCAGGCCTTCGTTCTGATGCCGCGTCGCGGCGGCGTTTCCTGGGATTCCTCGGGGCTCGCGGACTCGAGTTCGGCGCCCCTGCTCGACCACTCCATGACGCCCGAGGGGATCACCTGCAGGCGTCGGCCCGAAGCTTCGAGAATGGCTGCCGCCTCGTGCGCGAGGAAGCAGTAGGGACCGCGGCAGTAGGCGGCGAGCGCCATGCCTCGGGGCAGCTCGTGCACGCGCTTGCCGAGCGTTTCGATGGGCATGTTGACGGCGTGGGGAAGGTGTCCCGCCGCAAATTCCTCCTCGGGGCGGACGTCGAGCAGGATGAGCTTGCCTTCGGAGGCGTAGTGAACGGCGTCCTCGATGCCGAGCGAGGCGTTGGGAATGCCGCTTTCGGCCTCGAGACTGGAAAGTTCGGCGATGCTCTGCTCTGCCGTCTCTCGGATCATGACGGCAAGCGCCGCCACCTTGGGGCTCGCAAGCCCGTAGCGCTGGAAGCGGCCGTTGCGGGTGCAGGTCACGAGTCCCGCGCGATAGAGGACGCGCAGGTGCGCGCTGATGCTCTTGTAGTCCTCGTCGAGCATCTCGGACAGCTTTTCGACGGTCTGCGGACACTGGGAGAGGAGCTCGATGAGCTCGAGCCTGACTTCATGGCTGAAGGCCTTGCCGATCAGGCCGACCTTCTTGTAGAGGCGGTGCTTGCATTCGAGGTTGCTCAAGGGGTCTCTCCGTTTGTGCTTGTGTCGTTGCGCTCGTCCCGCGGGGTTGTCGGACGATCGGGCTTGTTTGAGAACATGCGACATTTTACGGCAAAATGCGCGGACGTTCGGAATTTTTCACGAACGACGGGCGTGAAGACGAAAAAGCCCGGAGGCCTTGCGGCGTCCGGGCATGAGGTGTCGGTCCCTTCCTGAACGGTCGGGCGCAGGCGTCACATCATCTGGATCTGCGGGCGGCCGCCCTGCATGAAGGTGATGTAGCCGCTCCTGCAGCTCGTTTCGGTGAGGTCGAACTCCCAGTCGGGGAGCACCCAGCGCTCGATGACGGCGTTGACGTGGGCGCCGGGGTGGTGGGTGTGGCCGTGGATGATGAGCTCGACGCCTGCGGCGCGGGCCGATTCGGCGACGGCGCTTTCAATGACGTCGAAGTCGCGCGGGTTCTTCGGAGCCTCGTTTTCGGTGGCGCACTTCCTCAGGGCCTCGTCGATGACGGCGGCGCGCTCGTGGGCGGGCTGGGCGAGGAGGTTTTCCTGCCAGATCGGGTCGCGCAGCACGGCGCGGCGGGCCTGACGGACCTGGTCGCGGACGCACCACTGGTCGCCGTAGGCGAAGAGGATCGGATTGCCGTTGACGGGGATGACGATCTGGTCGGCGATGAGCTCGGCACCACAGGCCTCGGCGAAGTCGGCGCCCAGAAGGGCGTCGTGGGAGCCCTGCATGATGAGCACGCGGCGGCCGGTCGAGGAGTAGAGCTTGAGTTCTGCGATGATCGGGTCGGCTTCGGGCGTGGCGTCGTCGCCGAGCCAGTAGTCGAAGAGGTCGCCCAGAATGACGAGTTCGGCAAAGCGCGGCGCAACGTTCTTCATGAAGCGCAGGAACGCCATGATGGTTTTGGGCTTGTTGGCCGCAAGATGCACGTCGGAGATGATGACGGGATTGGTGAGCTCGGGCACGCTCTTGAGGCCGCAGAGGGCCGGAACCTTTTTGTCTGCCATGGCGGATTTGTCCAGTCTAAATGAACGGAAGGGCGCCGGACGTGTCATCTCGGCGCCCCAGGGGCTCGTGTTGAGCGGGCTCTATCAGAGGATTTCGGCCTTTTCGATCACAATGTCATCGACGGGGACGTCACCGTAGAAGCCGTGCGTGGAGGTGGGAACGCGGGCGATTTCATCGACGACGTTCTGGCCGGCCGTGACCTTGCCGAAGACGGCGTAGCCCCAGCCCTGCGGGTTCGGAGCCGTGTGGTTCAGGAAGTTGTTGTCGACGACGTTGATGAAGAACTGGGACGACGCGGAGTGCGGGGCGGACGTACGGGCCATGGCGATGGTGTACTTGTTGTTCTTGAGACCGTTGGCGGCTTCGTTTTCGATCGGGGCGCGGGTGGCCTTCTCCTTCATGCCTCGTTCGAAGCCGCCGCCCTGGATCATGAAGCCCTTGATGACGCGATGGAAGATCGTGCCGTCGTAGAAGCCGTCGCGGACGTACTGTTCGAAGTTGGCGGAACTCTTGGGAGCGTGTTCGTGATCGAGCTCGATGTCGATCACGCCCTTGTTGGTCGTAAAGCGAATCATTGTCTTGTCAGTCTAAAAACGTAATTCATTCAAACATCCGCCGCCCCGCGGGGCGGCGGGCAATGGGGTATTGTCGCACAAAGCAGGGCTGTGCGAGAGGCTCGTTCTCCGTGTCTCAGAGCACGCGCGCGGAGACGATCGTCACGGGCTTGACGGGCACGTCGCGCATGCCGGCCTTGACGCCCGTGCGGACCTCGGCGATTTTGTCGACCACGTCCTGACCCTTGACGACGCGGCCGAAGACGCAGTAGCCCTGGCCGTCGGCGGCCTGGGAGGCGTTGAGGAAGCTGTTGTCCGCAACGTTGATGAAGAACTGCGCGGTCGCGGAGTGCGGGTAGGAGGTGCGGGCCATGGCGATCGTGTACCTGTCGTTGGGCAGGCCGCCGCGGGCCTCGAGCGGAATCGGATCATGCACGGGCTTCTGCTGCATCTCGGCGGTGAAGCCGCCGCCCTGAATCATGAAGCCCTGGATCACGCGGTGAAAGACCGTGCCCGCGTAGTGGCCCTCGCGGACGTAGCGCAGGAAGTTCTCGACCGTGCGGGGCGCGCGCGACGGGGCGAGCTGCACGACGATCGTGCCCATGTCGGTGACGATCTCGACGCGCGGGTCGCGGGCGGGCGAGGCGGCGAGGACGGCGCCGGGAAGGCCCAGAAGGGCGGGCGCGAGCGGAAGAAGGATGCGGGAGCGGATTTTCATGATTGTCTGCCTTGTTTTTGGGTTGCACGCAGCCCGGCTCAGCGGGCGGCCTCGAGGCTCTTGAGCGTGTTGAGGCGGCGCTCGAGGACGTGGTTGTTCGGAAGCTTCACGACGGCCTGCTCATAGGCCTCGCGGGCGAGCGCGAGATAGACGTCGCCGAGGTTCTTACGCGCAAGCGCGAAGTCCGGGTTGATGCGCAGGGCCTGCTTGAGGTGCGCGACGGCTTCCTCGAGGTTGCCGAGACCCGCCTCGATCACGGCGAGGTTGTTGTAGGGCTCGGGGATTTCGGGATAGTCGATGATGAGCTGCTTGAGCTCGCGCACGGCCTCTTCGGACCTGGTGAGGTTTTCGAGCGCCACGGCCCTCATGAAGCGCAGCTGCGGGCTGCGTTCGTTCCTGCGGATGCCGAGGTCGGCGAGCTCGAGCGCCTGGGCGGCGTTGCCGCTGTTGAGAAGCTTTTCGATCTGGGCCGGGAATTCGCTCGGGTGCATCTGCTTGGCGAGCTGCTCCATCTGGGTGGCGGCCTGGGCGGAGCCGAGGGCGAGCGCGAGGAGCGCGGCGGTAATGAGGCGTCGCATGTGTATCTTCTCTTCTGTCTTGGATGATGGGCTTCGGCGGAAAGGATGACCGCGCATCCCCGCTTGAGGCTAGGGCGCACGCGAAAAAGCGGCTTGCGCTCGATTCGCGACGGCAGCGAGGGGACGGGGCGGCTATACTTCCTGCAGCGATGTTTCAGTCTGCGCCACATTTTAGCCCACTGCGGCCTCACGGCGGATGATTCCCGTTTCACGGCCCCGCAGGACGCACGCATGCAAGCGCGGGGCGCATCCCGCCCCTGCGCACGCGCCTCCATGCGCGCAGACGCCTATATATAAGAGTAGAAGGACTCCTCACCCATGGCACTTTCGATCTATTCGACGCTCAGCCGCACGCAGGCCCCCTTTGCCCCGATCGAACCCAACCACGTCCGCATGTACGTCTGCGGCGTGACGGTCTACGACTACTGCCACATCGGCCACGGCCGCACCTTCGTGGCCTTCGACGTCGTGCGCCGCTGGCTCGAGGCCTCCGGCATGAAGGTGACCTTCGTGCGCAACATCACGGACGTCGACGACAAGATCATCCGCCGCGCCGCCGAGCGCGGCATCACGACGACCGAGCTCACCGAAGAGTTCGGCCGCGCGATGCAGGAGGACATGCTCGCGCTCGGCTGCCTTGCGCCCACGCACGAGCCCCGCGCCACCGACTACATCCCCGAAATGCTCGGCCTCATCGAGAAGCTTGAGCAGAAGGGCTACGCCTACCAGGGTTCCGACGGCGACGTCGACTTCGCCGTGCGCAAGTTCGAGAACTACGGCCGCCTCTCCGGCAAGTCGATCGACGACCTGCAGTCGGGCGCTCGCGTCGACGTGGCCGCCGGCAAGCGCGATCCGCTCGACTTCGTGCTCTGGAAGAGCGCCAAGCCGGGCGAACCCCAGTGGGAGTCCAAGTGGGGCTGCGGCCGTCCGGGCTGGCACATCGAGTGCTCGGCCATGAGCGCCAAGATCCTCGGCGACACGTTCGACATCCACGGCGGCGGTCCCGACCTCATCTTCCCGCACCATGAGAACGAGATCGCCCAGAGCGAGGCCGCCTCCGGCGTGCCGTTCGCCAAGGTCTGGATGCACTCGGGTCCGCTGCGCGTGCGCGACGCCTCCGGCCACGAGGAGAAGATGTCCAAGTCGCTCGGCAACTTCTGGACGATCCGCGACGCCCTCAAGGACACCGAAGCCGCCTACGGCGAGGGCAACGGCGCCGAAGTGCTCCGCTTCTTCCTGCTTCGCAGCCAGTACCGCAGCCCGATCAGCTTCTCGAGCGCGCTCATCGAGGAGGCCCAGAAGGCCCTCGTGCGCCTCTACGGCGCCCTCAAGGGCCGCGAGGCTGCCGAAGGCGACGTCGACTGGAGCGAGAAGTACGCCGCCCAGTTCAAGGCTGCGATGGACGACGACTTCAACACGCCGCTCGCCATCGCCGCGATGTTCGAGCTCGCCACCGAGATCAACCGCACGGGTGATCCGGTCCTCGTGCGCCAGCTCAAGGGCCTGGGCGCCGTGCTCAACATCCTGCAGCTTGACCCCGAGAACTTCCTCAAGGGCGGCGCCTCCGATGCCGACGAGGCCCGCATCAACGCCCTGATCGAGGAACGCCGCGAGGCCAAGAAGGCGAAGAACTTCGCCCGCGCCGACGAAATCCGCAAGTCCCTCCTTGACGAGGGCATCGAGCTCATGGACGGCCCGCAGGGCACGACCTGGCGCCGCATCTGAGTTCCACGGACCCTTTTCAGGACATATCGACCATCATGGCAAAACGCGTTTTTCTTGAATTTGAACACGACATCGAGGCCTTCGAGAAGAAGGTCGACGAGCTCAGGGAGCTTGCCGAGAACACCTCCGAGAGCGCCGTCGCCGTCTCGATCGACGCCGAAGTCGCGCAGCTTGAGAGCAAGTCCCGCGAGCTTCTGAAGAAGGTCTACGCGGACCTCACGCCCTGGCAGATGTCGCTCGTCGCGCGCCATCCGAACCGCCCGTACACGCTCGACTACATCGACATGATGTTCACGGACTTCCAGGAGCTCCACGGCGACCGCGCCTTTGCGGACGACGAGGCGATCGTGGGCGGTCTCGCCCGCCTCGCCGACATGAACGTCGTCGTGATCGGCAACCAGAAGGGCCGCACGCTGCGCGAGCGCACCCGCCGCAACTTCGGCATGGCCCGTCCCGAGGGCTACAGGAAGGCCCTGCGCCTCATGAAGCTCGCCGAGAAGTTCGGCCTGCCCGTCATCACCTTCGTCGACACCCCGGGCGCCTATCCCGGCATCGACGCCGAGGAGCGCGGCCAGTCCGAGGCCATCGGTCACAACATCTACGCGATGTCCACCCTCAACGTGCCGATCGTCTCCTGCGTGATCGGCGAGGGCGGCTCCGGCGGCGCGCTCGCGATCGCCGTCGCCGACACCGTGATGATGCTCCAGTACTCGACCTACTCGGTCATCAGCCCCGAGGGCTGCGCGTCCATTCTCTTCAAGGACGCCGGCCAGGCCCCGCGCGCCGCCGAGGCGCTCGCCCTGACGGCCCCGCGCCTCTCGCAGCTCGGCCTCGTCGATCGCGTGCTCTCCGAGCCGCTCGGCGGCGCCCACCGCGATCCCAAGCTCATGGCGACCACCCTCAAGAAGGCCCTCGTCGACGAGCTTCGCGTCCTCATGAAGCACGACATGCCGACGCTGCTCGCCCGCCGCGCCGAGAGGCTCGAGGGCTACGGCCGCTTCGAGCGTCTTGCCGAGGAGGTTCCCGAGCCCGAGGCTCCCGCCGCCGCGCCCGAAGCTCAACCCGAAGCCAAGGCCGATCCCTGCGACTGCCCGTGCGCCAAGAAGGCCGCGCAGGCCGCGAAGTCCGTGAAGGCCGAGCCTGCCGCCGAAGAAGCGAAGGCCGCCGAAGCGCAAAAGGCCGAATAAGCGGACCTCACCGTCCCGCCCGTCTCAAAAAGGCACGTTTCTCCATGGAGGACGTGCCTTTTTTGCATTTCGTCCCGTTCGTGTCGCCCGCCGCAGTACAATGACGGCTTTGTTTTTCACGGCCCTTTGAGTCCCTCCAGTCCGCCCATGTCCGACGCTCCCAGAAAAGCCCCAGCCCGCAAGTCTGCGCCGCGCCCCTCGAAGGCGCTCGCCGAGCGTCTGACGCAGCTCGTCTCCGACGCGCTCTCCGAAGCGGCCGAAACGCTTCTCGGCGTCAAGGGGGACGAATTCTCGCTCCAGCCGCTCAATCCCGTGCGCGTCGTCGTGGCGCTCTCGGGCGGGCGCGACTCCATGGCGCTTCTTGACGTCGTCGAGAAGCTCTTTCATCGTCCGCGCCAGTTTCTCATCGCCCGCGTGCATGCGGTCTACGTCAATCACGGCCTCTCGCCCAATGCGGACGACTGGGAGGCGCACTGCCGCGCCGAGTGCGAGGCAAGGCGCATTCCGTTCACGCCCGTGCGCGTGACGGTCAGGAAGACGGGCGAAGGCGTCGAGGCCGCGGCCCGCGAGGTCCGCTATAAGGCGCTTGCGCGCTTTGCGCGCGAGGAGGCCTATGACGTCGTGCTGACGGCGCATCACGAGGACGACCGCATCGAGACCTTCCTCATGCAGTGGATGCGCGGCGCGGGTCCCGAAGGGCTTGCCGCCTTTCCGCAGACGCGCGAGCTCGTGATCCCGGGGCTTGCGGCCTCGAGAAACGCGCCGCCGCTTCTGCTCGTGCGCCCTTGGAGCGGCGTGCTTCGCGCCGACATCGACAGGTACGCCCGAAGCGTGAAGCTCAGCTACGTCGAGGACGAGTCGAACAGGAGTCCGAAGTATCTGCGCAACCGCATCCGCCGCGAGGTCGTGCCGCTTCTCGACAAGATCCGTCCGGGCTTCAGGCAGGCCGCGGCGCGCGCCGTCTCGCTCACGGCCGAGGCAGCCGAGGTGCTCCGCTCCGTTGCGCTCGACGATCTTGCACGGTGCAGGGACGAGGCGAATCCGCACGCCCTGCGCATTCCCGCGCTTCTCAGGCTGATCCCCGCCCGCCAGGCCTGGTGCCTGCGCACCTGGATGCAGGAGGAAGGCATGCAGCTGCCCAACCGAGCGCGTCTTGAGGAGGGGCTCAGGCAGGTGAGGCAGAGCCACGCCGACTCGCTGCTTGCGCTTCAGGTGCGCTCCAAGGAGATGCGCAGGTGGGGCGACCTTCTCGTCATCCGCGACGTCTCGCCCAGACAGACGGAGGACACGCGCGATGCAGTGCTCGTCTGGGAAGGCGGCGACACGCTGGCGCTTCCCGGCTGGAACGGCTCTCTGGCCTTGATTCCGTGCCTGCCCGGAGAGTGCGGCGTGAGCGCGAGGCGCCTGCGCGAGGGCACCCTCGAGGTTCGCGCCCGCCGCGGTGCCGAAAAAATGAAGCTCTGGCCGAACCGTCCCTCGAAGTACCTCAAGGACCTCTTCGCCGAGGCGGGCGTGCCCGCCTTCGAACGCGCCGATCTTCCGCTCGTCTGGCTCGACGGGGAGCTCGTCTTCACGGGCGCGCTCGGCATGGACATCCGCTTCTGCGACGAACTTGTACACGACGACACGCTCGTGCGCTTCGAATTCAGGCCCGAAGCGAGTCTGCTCGGAGCGCCCGCAGAGCGGCCCAATCTCGCCGACAGGCCCGCTTCGGAGCGTCGAGGCGGGCGCTGAGAACGTTTTTCCGCTCTTTTGCCGGAACAGGCGATGCCTGTGGACTTTTTTTCATTACTTCTGTAGAATACGAGACTTGTCTGACGTCGGAAGTGTGGCAGAGCGGTTGAATGCACTGGTCTTGAAAACCAGCGAGGGGCAACCCTTCGTGGGTTCGAATCCCACCGCTTCCGCCAATGGAGCTATACCTGGTCTACTGAGGGGCGGTCCTACTACTGTGCGTTTGGGCCGCATGCAGACCAGTCAGACAACGTACGGACATGGAGTACGATTTGGAGTACGTTTCCTAGCGCTGAAACGTGCTCAGCACATGGAGCTACGCCTGGTCTACTGAGGGGCGGTCCTGCTACTGTGCGTTGGGCCGCTGTAGACCAGTCACACAAAGTACAGACATGCAGTACGATTTGGAGCACGTTTCTTGCGCTGAAACGTGCTCCATTTTTTTTGCTTTTTTGAGTCCGGCGGCTTCAGAAGACCGTTGGGATCAGGCTTCGCGAGTCTGCCGCGCACGCTCGACGAATGCGAGGATCCACTGCCAGAGCGGCAGGAACCAGAGGTAGAACGCCGCGAGCACGCAGGCCGCGGGTGCGCCGACCGAGGCGATGGGCACGGCGCCCGCGATCGACCACGGGATGAGCGGCGCGATCACGATGACGGTGTTCTCAAGGTCGATCGCCATCTTCTGGCGGTCGGGGCGGACCTCGTCGCAGAGCTGGTTCGTGAGCATCACGGGCAGGGCCTGGTTGCAGGCGATGCCGCAGGTGACGACGGCCGTCGTCAGGACGGCGCCAAAGGGCGTGAGGCGTCGTGCGACGCCGGGCAGCAGTCCCTTGAGACGGGCGATGAGGCCCGTGCCCTCGAGCAGGCCCGAATAGGTCGAGGAGATCAGGATGATCGCGCAGACGGGGAGCATCGAGACGAGACCGCCGCCCGCGAGCATCTTCGCCACTCCCGGGTCCTCGGGCGCAAAGCCCAGCACGAGCGTCTCGCCGATCGTGCGCCAGGACATGTCCTGGACGAACGCGCACAGCAGGACTGCGGCAAGCGTGCTGGCCACCATGGTCAGGCGGATCGAGAACTTCAGGAAGATGAGTGCGAGGAGCACGACGGCGGGCAGATAGGTCGTCCAGTGGAGCGAGAAGGCGCTTCGGAAGATGCCCGTGACGTCGATGCCGGCATCCCTGCCGGGATTGAGAAGGCCGATGGCCGCATAGACGGCGCATGCGGCGAGAAGCGGCACGACGCTCGTCTTCACCATCAGCTTCAGGTTGGTGTAGAGGTTCGTCTTCGTGACGACGGCGACGAGCGCGGCGCTCGTCGAGACGGGCGAGCACCTGTCGCCCATGAAGACGCCCGCGAGAATGGCGCCGCCCGAAAGGAGCGGGCTCACGCCCATGGCGTCGAGCATCGTGGCGGTGATGACGCCCATCGTCGCGACCGTGCCGAAGGCCGTGCCCGTCAGCGTGGAGAGAAGACCGTTGAGAAGGAAGGCCGCAAGAAGCCCCCATTCGGGCGTGATGAAGCCCGCCGCATCCGTGACGAGACGGGCGATCGTGCCCGAAGCCCTCCACGAGCCCGTGAGCATGCCGATGAGCGCCATGACGATCACGATGCCCATGATGGTGCGCACGCCCTTCGAGGCCATGGCGCCGAGCGCCTTGAGGCCGTGTCCGCGGAAGAGCCCGTAGCCCGAGAAGAGGAAGAAGCCTGCGATGAGCGCCCAGATGACCGTATGGCCCGTGAGTGCGCAGGAGAGGATGGCGGCGGCGAAGAGGCCGAGGACGATGCCTTCAAGCATGATGAGGTGTGCGTATCTTCAAATTGGAGCGGCCCGGACGCGGAATGCGCCGGGCCGGACATTCAAGTGAGCATTGTGCCAAAGGCGGGCGCCTTTGGAAACACCTCTTTATGGGTGTCTCAGAGGAACGGCTGCGCCGTGTTCCAGAGCACCCAGCAGGCGAGCAGCATGAAGATCACGGCGCTCGCCTTGTTCATGAGCTTCGGGCCGCTGCCCCTTGCGAGGAAGACGCGCATGCGGTCGGCGATGAGCGCGTAGAAGATCATGCAGACGAAGACCATCAGCGCGTAGACCGCGATCATGAAGGCGACCTGCGGGACGTAGGCGATCTCCGGGTCGATGAACTGCGGCATGAGCGAGACGCAGAAGATCATCGGCTGCGGATTCGTGACGGCGAGGATGAAGCACTTCGAAAAGAGCCCCTCGCCGGCGTTGTCGGGCACCTGCACGCCCGGTGCGTCGATCACGATCTTCGGCGGGACCTTCCGCCAGGTCTTGACCGACAGCCAGATGAGGAAGCAGGCGCCGAGGAGCTTGATCGCCGCGAAGAGCATGGGGCTCGAGGCGACGATGACGCCCACGCCGGACATGCCCGCGATGAAGAGGACCGCGATGCCGAGCGCCGTGCCGAGGGCGCCCGACATGGTCCGGCGCCACCCGTACTCGGCGGCGAGCGTGATGATCATCACGACGCCGAGCCCCGGCGTCAGGATGTTCGCGAGGCTCGTGACGAGAAAGAGCGCGAAGAGGCTCGACATGAGGACCTCCTCTTAGCGGAAGGCGGCTTCGTACACGGCGAGCGTGTCTTCGAAGGTGAAGTAGTTCGCGTCCTGCTCGAAGGCGTGGGCGCCTGCGGAGCGGCAGATCTCGGTCATGGCGGGCAGCTCCTCGCGCGTGATGCCCCAGTCGCTCATCTTCAGGTCCTGCATGCCGCAGTCGTGGATGAGACGCGAGAGCGCGCTCAGGAAGTCGGAGGGCTGCACGGCGTTCTCGACGCCCATGGCCCTAGCGAGCGCGACGAAGCGCTCGGACTGGGCGCCCACGGCGACCATGTGGCCGAAGTAGGCCATCGAGAGCATGATGAGGCCCGCGCCGTGCGGGAGTTCGGGATGGAAGGCCGAGAGCGCGTGCTCCATCGCATGCTGGCTCGTGAGGCGCGTGGTCGTCATGACGAAGCCCGCCATGGTGTTGGCGAAGGCGACGTGCTCGCGGGCCTTGATGTCGGCGCCGTCGGCGACGGCCTTGGGAAGCCACGCGGCGAGATGGCGGACGGCCTCAAGCGCATACATGTCGCTCATGAAGTTCGGACGCTTGCCCACGTAGCCTTCGACCGCGTGGAAGAGCGCGTCGAAGCCCTGGTAGGCGGTGAGGGCGGGCGGAACGGAGACCATGAGTTCAGGATCGACGATCGCGAGCTTCGGGAAGCAGCCCGGGTGCCCGATGCCGACCTTCTCCCTCGTTTCGGGATTGGTGATGACGCCGCCGGCGTCGACTTCGCTGCCGGTGCCCGCGGTCGTCGTGATCGCGACGAGCGGAAGCGGATCATGCTCGAAGGCCCTGCGACCGCCGGTGCCGCCCTGAACGTAGTCCCAGAGTTCGCCGGGATTCGTCGCCATGAGGCCCGAGATCTTCGCGCAGTCCATGACGGAGCCGCCGCCCAGGGCGACGAGGAAGTCGCACCCCTCGTCCTTCATGCGGGCCGCCACCTTCATGACGGTCGAGACCGTCGGATTGGGCTCGACCACGCCCATGTGAACCACGGCAACGCCGCGTTCCTCGAGCATGGCGGTGACGCGCGCGAGCGCGCCGATGCGCTCCATCGAGCGGCCGTTCGAGGTGAGAAGCAAGGCCCTGGTGCCGGGCAGGGGCTCGGTGCGAAGGGCCTCGAGCCTGCCGGGCCCGAAAACAAGCCTGACCGGGGCGAAGTCGATGAATTGCATGAAAGTCTCTCCAAACAGTTGAAGGCCGCCCGGAAAGGGAGAACCGGACGGCGTCGTTCTAAGCAGTATTGCGTAGGGACATTCTAGCGCCGAAGGCGCGCGGACCAAGAGACGCCTGAAGCCGGCGGTAAGAAGGCCCGGAGAGAGGCCTGATGAGAAAAGCAGGGGCCGCAAAACAAAAAAGGCCGGTCCGCGAGTCGGAATCGGCCTTCAGTGAGCGTGCAATAAAAAAGGGACACGTTCTTCAACATGTCCCGCGCCTTGTGGTGAGTGGTCTCAAACCGTCGGCTTCTTGATCCAGGCTTGCGGCAGCTTGCAACACCTGCTGCCCAAATGGACTCCCAACAGCGACCCGTGATTTCGAAGTTCCAGTCTGATACGCAAGGAACCACATCAACCACAACAGAGTTAACTATATCAGGGTTTACACGGATATGCAAGTCGACGTTGCATTTTGTTGCATCCATCGTCCGCATTCCACGTGCATGCGGCTCGTCTTGACGAATCCGCCTGCCGCCTGACGCGTTCGGGGCCCGCCCCGGAGGGGACGCTTCCCGACTGCCTTGATGAACTTTGGCATTTCCTGCCTCCGGCCGCCTTGTCTCGAGCTCGAAGATCCGTGAGGCGCTTCGAATGGACTCCCAACAGCGGCTTTCGACTTTCGCGTCCTTCGGTCGGAAGAACCGCGTTCATCTCAGCGACTTGAATGGTACAGGAACCCGGCCGCTGCGTGCGGCGATCTAACAAACACTTGCAAAGCAATGGAAAAGTCATCAGAAGGCGACTTTTGTGACGACTTCGTGACGCAAAGCGGGATGCAAGGGAAAGGGGCCGGCGGTCGTTCGACCGCCGGCCCCTTCGGGAAGGCCTGGGGAGCCGTGCTGCCGTCAGGGCGGAGCCTGACGGCGGCGCTGATCATCGCGTGGCGTAAATCGGGATCACCTTGCGGCCCTTGCCGCCGTTCTTCTTCGCGAAGGTGCGCATCCAGAGGAGCATGCCTGCGAGGATGGCGACGGAGAGGGCGATGGCGACGATCGAGTACGTCGGGTTTTCGGCGAAGGTGCCGAGGCGGTAGACGATCGTGGCGGAGGTGTAGCCGAGCGCCGTGGTCCAGCCGCACAGGAAGAGCGTCCAGGCCGTGCCCGCTTCGCGCCAGACGGTCGCGACGGCGGCGCCGCAGGGCATGTAGAGCAGGACCATGAGCAGGTAGCAGAAGGCTGCGAAGCCGCCACCGAAGAGCTGCTGCATCATGTCGATCGTGTCGACGGCGACTTCCTGTTCTTCGGCGGCAGCGGCCGTGTCGGAGAGGTCGTCGACGTGGATGCCGGCCGGGTCGAGGAGAGCGCCGCCGAGATCGGCGAGGTTCGTCCTGACGCTTTCGAGGGCCTCGACGAGCGTGGCGCCGAAGGACCAGCCGGCTTCGTCTTCAGCGGCTTCATCGGCAACGCCGTTCTCGGCGTTCTTTGCGCGGGCCATGCTGTCGTAGAGCGAGTTCATCGTGCCGACCACGGCTTCCTTGGCGAGGACGCCCGTGAAGATGCCGACGGCGGCTGGCCAGTTCTCTTCGGAGACACCCATGGGCTCGAGGACCGGGACGATCGTGCGGCCGATTTCGGAGAGGACGGACTCGTTCGTGTCCTCATGGCCCCACGTGCCGTCGGTGCCCATCGAGTTGAGGATGGAGAGGCAGGCGACGATCACGACGATGACGCGGCCGGCGCGCAGCACGAAGCCCTTGAGGCGGTCCCAGGTGCGCAGCATCACGCCCTTGACGGTCGGGATGTGGTACGGCGGGATCTCCATCACGAAGGCCGAGGCGGCGCCCGGAAGGGCGATGCGCTTGAGCAGGAGGCCCGTGACGACGGCGGCGAGGATGCCGATGAGGTAGAGGCCGAAGACGAGGTTCTGGCCGTTGGTCGGGAAGAACGCCGTGGCGAAGAGCACGTAGACCGGGAGACGGGCGCCGCAGCTCATGAACGGAGCCATCATGATCGTGATGATGCGGTCGGAGGCGCGGTCCATCGTGCGGGTGGCCATGATGGCGGGCACGTTGCAGCCGAAGCCGACGAGCAGCGGCACGAAGGCCTTGCCGGGCAGGCCGAGGGCGCGCATCAGGCGGTCCATGACGAACGCGGCGCGGGCCATGTAGCCGGAGTCCTCGAGAATGGCGAGGAAGAAGAAGAGGAAGAAGACGACCGGGATGAAGGTCGAGACCGTCTGGATGCCGCCGCCGATGCCGTTGGCGAGCATGACGCGCAGCCAGTCGGGCGCGCCGAGGGTTTCGAGCAGGGCGCCGAAGCCGTCGACGAGGACGCCGCCCACGAGAATGTCGAAGAAGTCGATGAAGGCCGCCCCGAGATTCTGCGTGAAGAGGAACATCAGGTACATCACGAAGAGGAAGATCGGCAGGCCGAGCCAGCGGTTGAGCACGATGCGGTCGATCCTGTCCGTGAGCGTCTCGCCGGGCTTGCCCTTGCGGACGACGGCATCGGCGGCGATCGCGCCGACGAATTCGTAGCGGGCGCCCGCGATGGCGATGTCAAGGTCGCCGTCGAAGTCGGCGGAGACGGGCTCCATGATCGATTTGGCGCGCTCGAACATGCCGTCGGGGAGCTTTTCCTCGATGCCGGGAGCGGATTCCATCACCTGGAGGGCGAACCAGCGCGGACGGGCGACGCCGCCCGCCTTGAGTTCGGCCTCGAGCTTGTCGATGCAGGTGGTGATGCGCTCGTCGAAGCGGATCTTCATCGGCGGGACGACGGGGTTGGCGAGGAACTCGCTGATGCGGTCCTTGAGTTCGCTGATGCCCGAGGAGCGGGAGGCGACGATGCCCACGACGGGGCAGCCGAGGGCCTTCTCGAGCTCGTTGAGGCGGATTTCGATCTTGTGCTGCTTGGCGACGTCGAGCATGTTGACGACGACGAGCATCGGCACGCGCATCTCGATGAGCTGCGCGGTGAGGTAGAGGTTGCGCTCGAGGTTGGAGGCGTCGATGATGTTGACGACGCATTCCGTCTCGCCCGTGAGGATGTAGTCGCGGGCGACGCGCTCGTCCTCGCCCGCAGCGGAGGACGGCGTGATGGAGTAGATGCCGGGAAGGTCGGTGATCTCGACTTCCTCGCCGCGCCAGGCGTAGGAGCCCGTCTTCTTCTCGACGGTCACGCCGGGCCAGTTGCCCACGTCCTGCTTGGCGCCCGTGAGCGCATTGAAGAGCGTCGTCTTGCCGCAGTTCGGATTGCCGACAACGCAGATGGCTTTTTTCGTCATGATGTTCGCTTGAATGGTTGGAAAGTGAATGCGGTCGGCGTGAATCAATCCACGGAGACTTCCATGATGGCGGCTTCGTCGCGGCGCACGCTGATCATGCTGCCGCGAACGCGGATTTCAACCGGATCGCCCAGAGGCGCGATGCGGACCACTTCGAATTCGGCGCCGGGCGTGGCGCCGAGCATCAGGAGACGACGGCGGTATTCGGGCTGTTCCTTCCTGAGGGCGACGATCCTGCCGCGGGCGCCGGGAGAGAGTTCCTTGAGAAGCATGAGAGTGGATCCTTTTTCTGATTAGAAGACGTAGATGCGCTTGGCCGTGTCGAAGTTGACGCCGATGCGGCCGTCGCCGACGCCAATGAGAATGCTCTGGCCGGCTTCACCATGAAGACGGCGGATTTCGGCGCCGGGGCGAAGACCGAGCTCGGACAGACGCGCCTCTTCGGCGGCATCGAGCTTGATGCGGGCGACCGAGGCGCAGGAGCCGGTCTCAAGATCCGTGAGACGGCGGAGCGTTTTTGCGGGAGTGTTGTTCATCATTTGCGGCTTGTCCGAGTGTGAGTGAGGACGATTCCGCCCCTGTGGACGGAATGGTGATCGGAATATAACTGAGAACCATTCGCATTACAACTTTTGTCAAGACGGGCGCCGACGGCTTCGAGAGCGCTGCGGCAGTGGGGAAAACCTTGAATGGAATGAGAATTGTTCTCTTTAAACAGCATGTACTTTTCTTGATGTAAGTCAAATGAGAAGCAATCTCATTCCCTATTGCGAGAGCGAAGGCCATAGGAGAGGACTTGGAGTCCCGTTCGGGGCGCCTTGAGGCAGAACTCGCGGAGGCGTCTGCAGAGGCACTAGAATGAGGCAGGAGATTTTCAGAACACGGCACAAGGGAGGCGCCTCCATGGCACTGCGCGACATCAGACTCTGGCTTCACGACGGCACGCCCGCGGGCGCGAGGACCGTCTTCGAGGGGGACGCCTTCGTCTCGATCCTCGGAGCGGACGACGCCGCGCGGGAGGCGCTTGCGCTTCTGGGCGGGCGTGAGGCCGTGACGGTGTTCGCGGGGCCCGATGCGATGCCGGGACGTCTGGTGGCGGCCGTCGTTTCGGGAGACGTTCGCGAGGCTGCGGCGGGGTGCCTGCCTGAAAACGGCAGGACGCCCTTCACGTCGGTCGTGGTGCTCGGCGCTCCGGGGGCGGCGCACCTTGAGGATGCGGTCCGCGCGGCGGTGGCGTCCTCGGGCGGCGTGACCTTCCTCGACGGCGTCGAGGCGCAGGAAGAGGCGGAGCCGCTGCCCGCCGCCTGGACCTCGCTTGCGGCCGTGGCGGGCGGAGCGCCCGCATGGCTTGCCGAACGTCACGACGTCCGTGACGGAGACTGCGCCCGCGCGTTCCCCGGTCTGCCGCTCTCCTGCACGGGGCGCGGCGCACAGGCCCGCGCACGGCTCCTGCGCGGCGGCATCCTCATCCTTGCTGGGAGCCGCTGCTCGCCCTCCGACGCCACGCCGTCCCTCATCGCCCCGATCCGCGACGCCATCAAGCGCCTCGTCGACGCGGGCGATCTTGAAAAGCGCGACGGCGTCTGGACCTTCGTGCGCGACGTTAGCCTCGCCTCGCCCGTGCAGGCCGCCTCGATCGTGATGCGCACCTCGGCGGGAGCCGCCGCCTGGGAGACCGAGGACGGCGACACGCTCGCCGAAAGACTTGCACCGCGCCACCGCACGAGCGCACACACGGCCGAGGGTAGGGATAAACCCTGATCAAAATTGGTGAAAAAACAACAGGCAGCCTGAGCACGGAGCCCTTTTTCGACGGGTTTCGTGCTTTTTTTTGCTTCTGCTCAAGCGGGACGTCCCAAAGACGGCGATAATGGAATTTCGAAGAAACGACTGCACGTCAGGCGTTTTCGTTGTCTTTATGCGACAGATCGGGTGTGCTGTCCGATTTCTGGCATGACAATGAGAATCGTTCGCGTATAGAATGCAGTCGGCGGGGCGCCTTCAGGAGACGCATTCCCGCGCACATTTTCAGGACGGCCGGACCAGCACGCCGGCGGCCGCTCCTCTTTCCCACGAAGGCGTGCGGAGAACGAAAAATGAATGAAACGACGAAGTACGGCCTCTTTTTCCTCGGCGGCGTTGTCCTCGGTGCTCTTGGTGCAGTGGCGGTGACCCGCGGCAAGCTCGACGTCAAGCCGCTGGCCACGGACCTCCTCTCCGCCGGCATCGACCTCAAGGAAAAGGCCCTGTCCGCAGTTGAAAGCGCGAAGGAGGACATCGCCGACGCCGTCGCCGAAGCCCAGGTCAAGTCCCAGGAGAAGAAGGCCCGCGCCGAAGAGGCCGAAGCCGCCAAGGTCGAGGACAAGACGGCCGAAGCCGCCGCCTGATCGCCGGCCCCGCCGGCCCGACTCTATAGGCATGCGCACATGCTTTTCCATTTAGTACATGAGGTCGGCAACCGCCAGCGCTGGCGTACGAAGGAGACTCTTTCGCACGCCTCCGCGGCGCTGATTGCCGATCAGATCTCAGGCATTGCCGGCGTCACCGGCGTGTCGGCCAATCCGCGCACGGGCTCCGTGATCGTGACCTACGACACGGGCGAGGCCCGTGCGGCGCTGGCCGAATATCTCGCCGGCCTTGCCGTCAATCCGCCGATCCGCCGCGCCGAGCGCGCGGCGTTCGTTTCCGCGCCCCGCGGCCCCGTCGTGCTCGAGCCCGCCGAGGTCGTGCGACGCGTGGTGCCCACCCGCGCCGCAGAGGCGATCGAGGTGCTGAGCGAAAACCGTCTCGTGAGGCAAGTCTCGAAGGCGGTGCGCTCGGGCGCCTCCAATATGCCCGTCCTCTCGTTCGTGGTGCGCCCGATCCTGCGCTTCCTCGGACTGGCGGGGCAGGGCATGGGCGGAATCGTCTCCCGCGTTGCGCCCGCGCTTGCCGCGCCGAAGGCTGCGGGCGGCGAGGGCGCCCTTGCCGCCAACAACTACAGGGCGGACGACGCCGAGCTCGACTTCGGTCCGCTCGCGCGCTTCGTCTTCCTTCGCCCCTTCCTGCCCGTCGTCGCCAATGCGGCCAACGCCTTCCTCGGCGCCGTGCCGATCATCCGCGAGGGCATCTCCGAGCTCTTCAAGGGTCGTCTCAACGTCGCCGTGCTCGACGCCTCCGCGCTCATCGTCTCGCTCCTGCGCCGCGACTTCAAGACCGCCGGCCTGCTCGTCCTGCTGCTCGGCATGGGCGAGATGCTCGAGAACTACGCGCGAAGGAAGTCGATGGCCTCGCTCGCCGAGCAGCTCTCGGTGAAGTGCGACGTCGTCTGGGTCCGCGAGGACGAAGAACTTCGCCAGAAGCCGCTTGCCGACGTGACGCCCGAGGACGTGATCGTCGTGCGCTCGGGCAGCGTCATTCCCGTCGACGGCGTGGTGCTTGACGGCGAGGCCGCCGTGAACCAGACCGCGATGACGGGCGAGCCGCTCGCCGTGCACCGCACCACGGGCGGCGCCGTCTTTGCGGGCACCGTCGTCGAGAGCGGCGAGATCGGCATTCGTCCGACGGGCATCGGCGACGGCACGCGCCTCTCGCAGATCATCAGCTTCGTCGAGGAAAGCGAGAAGGTGAAGGCGGGCATCGAGAGCAAGGCGCTCAAGTTCGCCGATGCGATCGTGCCCTTCAACTTCGCGCTCGCGGCCATCGTCTGGCTCGTCACGCGTGATCTGAACCGCACGGCCTCCGTGCTGCTCGTTGACTACAGCTGCGCGCTGCGCCTGGCGACGCCGCTCGCCATCCTCTCCTCCATGAAGGAAGGCACGGCCCGAGGCGTCGTCGTCAAGGGCGGCCGCTACCTCGAGGCGCTTGCCGAAGTCGACACCGTCGTCTTCGACAAGACGGGCACGCTCACCAACGCCACTCCGCACCTCTTCGACGTGGTCTCCCTCACGGAGGACATGTCCGAGGACGAGCTGCTGACGCTCTCCGCCTGTCTTGAGGAGCACTTCCCGCATCCCGTCTCGCGCGCCATCGTGGACGCGGCCGAAGAGAAGGGACTTGCCCACCATGACGAGCAGCACGACGCCGAGGTGAAGTACGTCGTCGCCCACGGCATCTGCTCGAAGGTCGACGGCGAGACCGTGCTGCTGGGTTCGCGCCACTTCATCGAGGACGACGAAGGCGTGAGCTGCAAAGCCGCACGCCCGCACGTCGAGCGTCTGGCCTCTCAGGGCAAGACCATCCTCTACGTCGCGCTTTCGGGCCGCCTCATCGGCGTGCTCGGCATCGAGGATCCGATCCGCGAGGAGGCTGAAGGCGTCATCAAGGCGCTGCACGCCCGCGGCAAGAAGGTCGTCATGCTCACGGGCGACGACGAGCGCACGGCTGCGGCCGTCGCGGCACGCCTCGGCATCGACGCCTGGCGCGCCCAGGTGCTTCCGTCCGACAAGGCCGACGAAGTCCTGCGTCTCAAGGACGCGGGCGCGAAGGTCCTGATGATCGGCGACGGCATCAACGACAGTCCCGCGCTGAGCGCGGCCGACGTCGGCGTGACGATGCGCGACGGCACGGACATCGCGCAGGAGGTGGCGGACGTCATCATGGCGCCCTCGCTCGAATACCTGCTCGTCGCCCTTGACCTCGGCGAAGCCACGATGAAGCGCATCCGCAGCAACGTCGGCATTTCCGTGGGCCTCAACTCGGCGTTCCTTGCGGGCGGCCTCACGGGCATCCTGATGCCGGCCGTCTCGGCGCTGCTTCACAACGCCACGACGATCGGCGTGTGCCTCAACGCCATGCGCCCCGAGCTCGGCCACTACGACGGGGAGACCCGTTATGCGGACGAACTCAGGAAGGACGTGGCCGACATGTTCAACCGCCTGGGCGGCGTGATCCGCGGCGTCGATTCGGAGGCCGCCGGCGCTCCGCGCGTTGCCGTGACCGCGCTCGAAGCCACGGGCGTCGCATAAGGAGAAAGACATGGCAGACATTCGCGACTGCGTGAGAAGCCTGCTGCCGGGACGCGCGCGCCTGCGCCATCCCATGCTTCACGGCCTTGAGGTCGAGTCCTGCAGGGAGGTCGCGGGCATGCTCGAGACCATTCCCGGCGTGACGGGCGTGTCGATCAACCCGCGCGTGGGCTCGCTCCTCATCACCTGGAACGAAGCCGAGACGACGGCCGAGACGCTGCTTGAGACGGTCGAGGGCTATGCCGCCTTCTTCTTCGCCGCAGGCGCAGAAGATGAGGACGGGGCCGTTGCGCCTGCGGACGAAAAGCAGACGTCCTGCACGGCGTGTCGTGCCGTCGAAAGGGCGGCGGAAGCCGCCGGGAGCGTGCTCGGCAGGGTCGAGTCCGCAGGCGTCGGCGCCTTCGGCGCGGCCGCCCGCACGCTCATGCCCGAAACGTCGAGGCGCAATCCGAAGCGCGCCGCCCGCATCCTGCAGAACCGCACGATGCTCGGCGCCCTTGCGCTCTCGATCGGCGCACTCGGCGTCAGGCAGACGGGGCTGCATCTCTGGGCGGGCGTCGCCTTCATGGCGCTTCTTGCCCTGCACCTGCAGCAGCACCGCCGCGTCCTCTAAAATGTGGGCATTCACCACCGCCGCCACGGATCTCGCATGCAGAAAGACTCCCTCCTGACCAGGATCCTGAAGATCATCCTCGCCGTGCTCGTCACGGTACTGGCCGTCTCCGCCCTGGCCGCCGTGACGGCGCTCCTTCTCTACGGCCTCGTGCTGGCGGCGGTGGCGCTCGTGCTCCTTTTCATCCTTTCGCCCGAGGACCTCAGGGCCTTCGTCAAGGCGGCCGGAGAACGCATCGACGGCTGGATCGGCCGCCTCGAGGGGCTCTGGCGCAACGTCAAGGAGGGGCTCGACGCCTGGGGCGCCCGCGAAATGGCCGCGCGCGGCGAGGGCGACAATGAGCGCCCGCCCGCTCAGACAGGGCAGGGCGACGGGCTTCCCGCTGGCGGCGAGCCTTCGGAAAAGGCATAGTGCCGCACGGCGAAAGAGACATCGAAAAGAGGCGGACTCCGCAGGGAGCCGCCTCTTTTTCGTGAGTCCGTCTTCAACTGGAGAGCCGGTAGCGCTGCCGCGGGCTGTGGAGCGGTTCCGTGCGCTCGATGAGGCCTGCGTCGATCATGCGGCGGAGCTTGGCGAGCACGGTGCTTCTCGAGAGGCCCGAACATCGCACGATCTCAGTGAGCGCAATCGAGTCGCGCTCGGAGAGCGCCGTCGTGAGGTCGTATTCGAAGTCCGTCCAGTGCACGATGCGCTCCTCGCGGAAGAAGACGAGCGAGACGGCGGAGACCCAGTCGTGCACGACGGCTCTGGGCCTGCCTGCGGCCTCAAGCGCCTCGTCGATGAGGAGCAGCCCCTGAGTGCCGGGCTCAAGCACGGTGCCGGGCCTTCCGTCCGCATCAGGGCAGGGCGTGCACTCGAGAATGCGCGTGAGGTTGGCGTTGCGAAGCGCCGCCAGACCGTGGATCTGGCGGTTGAAGACGGCCGCTCTGAAGAGGCCGCCCGGATTGAGGATCTCGAGCCTGTCGTCGAAGAGGTCGATGCGCACCTGCGAGCCACGGCCTTCGGGCGAATAGTCGCGGTGCTGAAGCGCGTTCACGACCGCCTCGCGGCAGGCGCGAAGCGGATAGACGAAGCCGTCCGCCGTCCTCAGGCGCTCTGCAAGGAGGTTCACGGCCGTCTCGACCATGCACGGCACAGGGCCGTTGATGGAACGGGTCTCGCCCGTTCCCCTGACCGTGAGGACGATGTTGAGCCTTGGAAAGAACTGCTGCGGATAGACGCCCGCCGCGAGAAGTCCGCCGAGCGTCGGGACAAGGCGTCCCGCGCCCTCGGCGAGCACGCCCGTCTTGACGAGAATCTCCTCGCCCGCCATGCCGCCGAAGACGGAGGGCGTCATGGCGCGGCTGCGCTCGACCATCGTCTTGAGGACGGCGGCGTCGAGGTCCGAGACGGACGCCTCGGAGACGTGCTCGGTATCCCAGACGGGCTGCATGCGGCTTTCGCACATGCGGTCGACCTCGTAGTGCGTCAGACGCTTGTCGCCGTCGCCCGTGCGGATGAAGCTCCCGCCCACGGGGCCGCGGTCCGTGATGTAGGCGGGCCTCAGGTCGGGTTCGAGCGCCGGAATGACGGCGGCCACGACTTCGGCGCCCTCGAACGGCAGTATGTAGATGTCGGGCCTGCAGGGCGGCGTGATGGTGTCGCAGGCGGAAAGGAGCGCGTTGTGAAGGCGCCTTGCGTTGAAGCCTTCGACCGGCGTGAAGCCGCGGCGCTCGGAGAGGCCGAGGATGAGGATGCCGCCCGTGTGGTTCATGAAGGCCGAAAGCGTCTCACCGATGCTCTCGGGCAACTTCCAGGCGGCCTCCTTCACTTCGACGAGCTGAGTGTCCGTGCCGATGGTGCGCAGGCGGCGCACGATTTTGGCGAGCAGCTTGTTCGGATCCTGCATGATGCACGCTCCTTCTTCGCGGGCTTTTGAAGGAAGTGTACGAAGTCGTGCGGCAAGTGCACAAGAGGACTAACCCAGTGGACGCCATGGGTTGAGAATGAGGACGGGCATGAAGAAGGGGCCGGCGCTTTCGCGCCGGCCCCTTCAGGCGGAGACGGGATCCGGGAGCGGAGGTCCGGACCTCCTGCGCCCTGTTAGTAGAAGCCGCGCTTCTGTTCGTTGAGCGAGAGGTAGATGTTCTTCACCTGGCTGTAGTGGGCGAGCATCATCTTGTGGGTCTCGCGGCCGATGCCGGACTTCTTGTAGCCGCCGAACGGGGTGTGCGCGGGCAGCTCGTTGTAGGTGTTGATCCACATGCGGCCCGTGCGGACGTCGCGGGCGACGCGCATGGCGCGGTTGATGTCGCGGGTCCAGACGGCGCCGCCGAGGCCGTAGTCGCTGTCGTTGGCCATGCGGACGACTTCCTCTTCGGTCTTGAACTTGATGACGACGGCGACCGGGCCGAAGATCTCCTCACGAGCGACCTTCATGTCGTTGGTGACGTCGACGAGGAGCGTCGGCTGCATGAACGCACCCTTTTCAGAGGCGCGGGCGCCGCCCACGAGGACGCGCGCACCCTCGCTGACGCCTTCCTCGACGCAGCCAAGGATCTTGGAGAGCTGGCGTTCGTTGATCTGGGCACCCATCTGGGTTGACATGTCGGTCGGATCGCCCACCTTGATCTTCTTGAAGGCCTCGGCGAGTTCGCCCACGAACTTGTCGTAGATGCCTTCCTGCACGAAGATGCGGGAGCCCGCGCAGCAGACCTGGCCCTGGTTGAAGAGGATGCCGATCTGGGCGCCTTCGATCGCCTTGTCGAGCTGGGCGTCGTCGAAGATGATGTTGGCGGACTTGCCGCCGAGCTCGAGCGTGCTCGGAATCAGGCGCTTGGCGGCCGCTTCGGCGACGCTGTAGCCGACTTCGGTCGAGCCCGTGAAGGCGAGCTTGTCGAAGCCCGGGTGGTCAAGCATGGCCTGGCCCGTGCGGGCGCCGCGGCCGGAGACGATGTTGACGACGCCGGCGGGGAGCACCTGGTTGAGGAGCTTGCCGAGCTCGAAGAGCGAAAGCGGCGTCGTCGAGGAGGACTTGATCACGAGCGTGTTGCCCGCGGCGAGGGCCGGCGCGATCTTCCAGGCGCCCATCAGGAGCGGGAAGTTCCACGGAATGATCTGGCCGACGACGCCGATGGGCTCGTGCAGCACGATGCTCATCGTGTTTTCGTCGATCATGACGGCGGAGCCCTCTTCGGCGCGCAGGCAGCCGGCGAAGTAGCGGAAGTGGTCGGAGGAGAGCGGAACGTCGACGAGCGTGGTTTCACGGATCGGCTTGCCGTTGTCGAGCGTTTCGACCATGGCGAGACGGGCGGCGTTTTCATCGATGAGGTCGGCGACCTTCAGAAGAAGGGCGGCGCGCTCCTGCGGGGACTTGGCGGCCCAGGCGGGGAAGGCGGCGCGGGCGGCGGCGACGGCACGGTCGATGTCGGCGGGAGAGGCGTTGGCGCAGTCGGCGAGCTTCTCGCCGTTGGCGGGATTGAACGTCTCGAAGGTTTCGCCGCCTTCGGCGGGAACCCATTCGCCGTTGATGAGCAGATCGTACTTGGCGTCAATGTATTGCATTTTAGGAGCCTCCAGGGGCAAGTTCGTTCAAGGAGTCGGCGGAACTGCTCGGATGCCTTCTATCAATAGGCAACGTCTAAAACGAAATAGTTCTCAATAACCGAGATGTGAATTCAGTTTATGAGGAATTTTTCTTGCTGTCATTGACCGAAGGGAGTGTTTTTGGACTTCATTGGAACTAGTACCAAGGGCGTAAGATGAAATTCAAATGCTTCGAAATGCCTGATGTTCAGTCGCTTGTGTGGAAAATGCAGGAAGGTGACGAGGGAGACGCACTTTGGGGCGCCACCGTGCAAGGATGTATAAAAAAATCTATGGCGGTCGTTGAGAGAGGCTGGGGGCGGGCTTTGCGTCGCCCGATATTCGGAATTTTATGGGTTGAGTCCGAAGGCCTCGAGAACGGCGGGCAGGGGATCGACGTCCTGGCAGGAGAAGATCTCGATGCGCCTGAAGGCGGCGCCCTTGTCGCAGATGTCGCCGCGCGGGCGCTCCCAGACGAGTCCTCGTCCTTCGCGGGTGCGGTCCATGGCGCGCACGAAGAGGGCCGGATGGCTGGCGGCGATGCTGGTCATGAGGCGCTGAAGGAAGTCAGCCTTCGAGATCGGGGCGCTCACCGTGAGGACGTGGCGGCCCTGAACGGGCTTGAGGCCTGCGGGGCCCTTGTCGCCCGGCATCTTGCCGAAAAGGAAGCCAAGCCTGCGGAAGACGTCGGCGAAGAGCTCGAGGTTGCGGTCGCCCGGCAGTCCGATCACCCAGTAGGCGGGGCGTTCCTCCTGCATCCACGCGGGCTCGATGCCGAGCATGCCGACCCAGGCGTGAAGGGCGTCCCTCAGGGCGGCTGCGCCCGGACGGCCGGCCGTCGCCAGAAGGATGTCGTGGAACGGCTCGACGTATTCGTCGGGCGCTTCGAGAGCGGCGTCGTCGGGGCCGCCGTGAAGGCGTGCGTCGTCAAGAAGCTCGCGGATGCGGACGCGGGCGAGTGCCAGCATTCCGTCGGCCACGGCGTCGGAGGAATGTGCGACGGCGCGCACGTTGAGAAGACCCACCGAAATGCGTGAGGCGGCGGCGAGCTCCTCAAGCGTGAGAAGGGGTTCGAGCGCATCGCCCGCACGGTCAAGGCCGCAGGCGGCGGCCGTGGCGACGACGGCGGATTCGTCCGCGCCCATGGCATGCGCCTCAAGCGCCGCGCGAAGCGCAAACGCGTGGTCTGCGGGCGACAGCGTCCGCTTGAGAAGGTCGGAAAGCTCGAAGAGCCGCTCGGGAACGGGCGAGTCGTTTCGGGTCCGGCTTTCGTTGGATAGAGGAGGAACCAGCATGGCGTCTTGACCTGATGTGGGTTGACGGGAGATTGTTCGCAGCGGGTGGGCCAGAGGCGTCCGGGCAAGGAGCGCCGCTCTCGAGAGCTGCGCTCCGTGCGTTCGGCCCTGAACCGGCCGAGCGTCGTCACAGAATGATTTTACGGCCCCATTCGGGGAACTGCGTGAGATCGGATCTCTCCTCCACCTCCTTCGGAATGAGGAAGACGACGGGATCCCCGCAGAACTTGGGGAACTTGCCCCAGCCGTCGGTGGCGTGGATGATGGCGACGGGTTCCGAGTCGAAGTGCTCGTCGATCCACTTGTAGCCCGAGATGAATTCGGTGCCGCCGCGTCCATGGATCTTCACCTTTTCGAAGTCGAAGTCCTCGTAGGCGTCGTATTCGTCGACGCTCTGAATGCCGCAGTCGGCCTGAATGATCACGAAGGGCGTGGGGAAGGTCTCGCGGAAGGTTCGGATTTCACCGAAGACGCGCTCAAGGCTCTCGTCGGACATCGAGCCCGACGTATCGACGAACATCACGAGCTTGATCGGTGCGGGCCTGCCCGGGCTGGGAAGGTAGAGGCCGCGGCAGATGTGCTTTTTCGAAGGCGGCCACGTGCTCCAGTCGTCGCGGATGCGGTCGTACATCCACTCCGCGAGAAGCGTTCGCCAGTCGATGCGGGAGATCTTGGAGCCCTGCAGAAGACTCTCGAGGCTGCCGCTCTTGAGGCCCGCCGACTTGAGCGCCTTGAGGGTTTCGAGACGGGTCGCCTCGACGGCCTCTTCGACCTCCTGCTCGTCGGGCATCTCGATGCCCGTGAGCGTCCGCAGGCGGGTTGCCTCGGGGCTGTTCGGATCGAGGACGTCTTCTCCGACGTCCTTCAGAACGCATTCATCGGAATCCTCCCGCTGCTTGTCCCTGCCCCGGGAATCCTTCCGCTGCTTGTTCTGGCCTTGGGAGCCGCCCGAATGCAGAGGCGGCGGATTGTCGCTTCCCTTGTGCTCGAGGAGCTCGTAGATCCGTTCTGCGCTCAAGTCCCGGTAGAGCGGGGAGAGAAGGGCGCCCTCGGGAAGCCTGAAGCCGCAGCTGACGAGCACCTGGTTGATGGCGTAGTCGGTCGCAAGGTTCCAGAGCTGCTTGTCGCGTTCCTGCCTGCGGTCGGCGCTCTGCGTGATGACGTGCATGAGCTCGTGCGCGAGCACGCCCCTGAGTTCGGCGTCGGTGAGCAAGTCGACGAAGCTTTCGCTCCAGAAGATGTGGTAGCCGTCAGTGCAGATGGTCTCAATGATGCCGTCCGCCTGAACGAGCGGGAAGCGCATCAGTGCCGTCGACAGATAGGGCTTTCGCATGCAGAGCTGAATGCGCGCGCGTGTGATGCGCGTCTGCGTCGGGATGGCCATGCGCCCTCCTTAGAACAGCATGACCTTGTTGGTCTTGAGGAAGTCGCTGACGCCCTTTTCCTGCACGATCTGGGGCCTGCACCGGATCAGGTCGCGCAGGAGTACGATGCTGAACTCCACGGGCAGGCGGGGCAGCAGCGTGGGCACGATCTTGAGGATGCCGTCGTTTTGGGCGCCTGCCACGAGGAAGGACACGAGCACCCACAGGCGGTCAAGCTCGGTGGGGATCGTCGCGCCGGCGGGGTCGGCGATGATGGCGTCGATTTCCTTGCGCAGCACGGCTTTCTTTGCAAAGGTCAGGAACTCGACGGCGGGGCCGGTCCCGACGATGCCGGGGATCACGTCGCGGGCTTTGGCAGGGCTGCCGAACTTCGCCACCACGTCGCTCACCATCTCCCAGCTGCGGGGCGTCGCAAACGCCTGCTCGTCCTCGGACGCAGCCTGCAGCAGCTGCGGGCGGTACTTGAGGAAGGCGGTGACTTCGGGGATGATGCCGCGGCTGGTGGCCCAGGCGTGCCAGTCATCGGGGTCGACCTCAAGATTGAGGTGGATGAAGCGGTTGGCCAGCGCGCTCGAGAGCCTGAAGGTCACCGCCTTGTCCTCGCGGCGGTTGCCTGCCGCAATGATGCGCCAGCCTTCGGGAAGTTCGTATTCGCCGACCCTGCGGTCGAGAATGAGCTGATAGAGCGCGGCCTGCACGAGAGGGGGCGCGGCGTTGATCTCGTCGAGGAAGAGAATGCCGGGCTTGTCGGACTTCTTCGGCAGGAAGGACGGCGGGCACCAGACGGCCGTGCCGTCCTGGATCATCGGAATGCCGCGCAGGTCGGTCGGGTCGAGCAGGGAGGCGCGGATGTCGATGAGCGGCATGCGGCGGCGCTCGGCGATCTGGCGCACGATTGAGCTCTTGCCGATGCCGGGGGCGCCCCAGATGAAAGCGGCCCAGGGCTGGTCGAGAAGATTTTCAAGTACGGTGGTAAGTCGCGAGGCTTTCATGTTGGTGGTTCGTTGGTTTCCGTTGAGAGGTGTGGGTGCCGTCCTGCAGGACACGCAGGAAGCGGTGCCGTACAGGAGGCATTCTATTGGAGTTGCGCAAAGAACGCGTCCCTCGTCGTCCGGCCGGGCGGCCTTGTGCATGCGCGCGGCGGAGGAAGAAAAAAGGCCCCGCAGGATGCGTACCTGCGGGGCCTTGAGTCACGTCAGTTTGTGAGGAACGGACGATTGTCAGTAGTTTTCTGCGCGCACTTCGAAGTAGGCCTGGCTGTAACCGCAGACGGGGCAGACTTCAGGGGCCTTCGTGCCGACGACGAGGTGGCCGCAGATGCGGCATTCCCACATGCATTCGCCGGCCTTTTCGAAGACCTGCTGCATCTCGACGTTCTTGAGGAGCTTGAGGTAGCGTTCCTCGTGGGCGCGTTCGATGGCGCCGACGGCGCGGAACTTGGCGGCGAGTTCGGGGAAGCCTTCCTCTTCGGCGTCCTTGGCGAACTGGACGTACATGTCGGTCCATTCGTAGTTTTCGCCTTCAGCGGCGGCCTTGAGGTTGGCGGCCGTGGACTGGATGCCGCCGAGGGCGGAGAACCACAGGCGGGCGTGCTCCTGTTCGTTGCGGGCCGTCGTCAGGAAGATTTCGGCGAGCTGCTCGTAGCCTTCACGCTTGGCGACTTCGGCGAAGTACGTGTACTTGTTGCGGGCCATGGACTCGCCGGCGAAGGCGGCTTCGAGGTTCTTTTCGGTCTGGGTGCCGGAGAATTTCGTCTTGGTCATTCGGGGTCTCGTAGATGAATGATTGAGAACCGCCGACCGTCTGGAGACGGAGAGCGGTTTTTCCTGGGATCTGCGGTCGAAGCGGACTTGAAGTCTCTTTTTTCGGACCGCAGCCGAATGATAGATGCAAACTGGCGTCCGATCACAGGACGGAAACGGCAGTTTATTGCCGGACCGAAGCCATGAATGGACGATATTGAGCATCTCCCCGATGAACTAGGCCTGCGGGCACTGGCCGGCCGCTTATTCCTCCTTCGCCCCGTCCTCTTCGTCGTGCTGGTGGTTGAACTTCTTCCGGTACTCCGTGGGCGAACAGCCGACGTGCCTGAGGAAAAGCTTCGAGAAGTGGTAGGTGTTCTCGTAGCCTACCTTCCAGGCGATCTGATTCAGGCTTTCCGAGGTCGTCGTGAGCGCGAACTTCGCTTCCGTAATGCGCCGCTGAATCACGTAGTTGATGGGCGAGATCCCGTATTCCTTCGCAAACTCATGCGCGATGTAGCTTACGCTCGCGCGGAACTTCTTCGAAAGCGACTCAAGCGTGATCTTTTCCTTGTAGTTCTCGTTGAGATACACGAGCACTTCGCGGATCAAGAGGTTCCTTAATTTCTTGTCTTTCGAGAATTGATTGGCGAGCCGGAAGTTCTCGTAAAAGAGGACGGTAAGCACCGTCGCAAAGGCATTGGCCACTTCCGGAACAAGGACGCTTTCGGCAGAGAGAAGCGCATCCATTTCGCGGAAGATGGCGCCGATCGTGGCGGCGCCCTCCGTCACCTTCGCAACGGGGAGCATGCCCGGAAGCAGCACATGGTCGAGCTCGTCGCGCTCGCGGAATTTGAAGCCGTAGACCGCGCAGGTGTACGTGGTCGCCGGATCCGAATCATCCGAAGCGACCATATGAAAGTTTCCCTTCTCGAGCGCAATGATGTCGCCCGCATGCGCCGTGTACTTGTTGGCATTGACCATGAGCTGCACGGTGCCCTTCTCGACCCACACGAGCTCGGTTTCGTTGTCGTGCATGTGGTAGCCCGACGCCCAGTGCGGGTCGTCGCTCAGCACGTAGCGGGATATTTTCGGAAGCTTGTCTCCCTCGAAGTGCAGGTGTTCTGATGGTTCGAAGTACTTTTGAAACATATCGATATCCTGTCTGAAAGAGAGAGTGAAGCTCCGAAGATTGAGCGTCAGGCGGCCTCGCTTTCAATGAGCGCTTCCGCCCGGCGGCTTCGCCAGGCAATGAAGCAGGCAAGCACGACGCCGACTGCGGCTATGACGACATCAAAGCGGAAGATGGAGAGAATGGAATCGTTTCTCGCAATCCAGGCCGTGATCAGCGGAATCGTGAAGTTGGAAATGCTGCCCGCACTATAGTAGATGCCCGTGGCTTTCCCCTTGGCAGACGGAAACTGAGCGGCCAGAAGCGTGAGGCCGAGCT
>ERZ838827.246-NODE-246-length-76582-cov-4.892051_pt1 | contig 76582 bp, 51 predicted proteins | sample MGYA00519881_ERZ838827 | MGnify/ENA primary metagenome ERZ838827 (study PRJEB31850, sample SAMEA3708842) | human gut metagenome | biome: human gut; feature: human-associated habitat; material: faeces | place: China | collected 2014 ...
TAATGACATATCTTATATCAGTTTTTTGAGTTTACACAAAACTTGAAACGGTCTCATGAAAAATGGGCAGCATCTTCCAACTCGTAATTAACAATCTATTTTTTAAAGACTCCGAACATCCGGGGTCTTTTTGTATTTTCTTTGGTAGTGAGTGTATGGATAATTACCTCTCTGTATCGCCCGAAAAATAAAAGGACCTGGCATTTCATCCAGACCCTTTTATAGATCGATGTTTTAAAAATTTGGTGGAAGTTATCTTAAAATCCCGTCAACACCTGCCATTCTCCCATCCGGTGCAGCGCCATTCATTAAGAGTGCCCCGCTGTCCGTAAAATAATAGGAATATCCGCCGATGTCCCTGTATCCGGTTGCCATGGCTCCGGACGGATCCAAGTAGTACCATACGTTGTTTAAATTCAGCCATCCGATCCGCATGGATCCCTGAGGGCCGCCTGCCTCAGGATTCATGTAATACCAAGCGCCGTTTACCTGCTGCCACCCGGTTTTCATGTAGCTGTCTGGCCCGATGTAATACCAATAAGCTCCATCTCTTACCCAACTGTAGGTTACCCGGTTCCCATTCTGGTAGAACATCCAGCCGATCTGATCCTGTTTCCATCCGTTAGAGGAAGATGGGGATGATCCGGACATTCCCGGACCGCCAGAATTATAGTGTTTACCGCTTTCTGTTTTTCCGTCCCTGAAATTGGTCTGGGATGGGACACTTCCCTCGTATGTCTCGCTGGAAGATATCTCAAGGTAATCCGATTCGTCGCTCCATTCGGAATCGTCATTAGAATCCTCACCTTCTGCACGTACTTCAAACGTATAGTCTCCCGCTCTTGTCATCCAGTGGTAAAAATCGAACTCGGTATCGTCCGTGCTGATGGTTGCCACCTTTTTATCATCCCGGTACAGCCGGACGCTGTAATATTCGGCATCATCCACTTCTTCCCACTGCGCTTCTGTGTCATTCCAGTCCAGGTCTTCCGGAGCATCCAGTTCCCCTCCTACTTCTTCCAGTTTGATCGTAACGGTTGCTTCCTGTTTATCGCTTCCTCTTTTGATGCTTTTACTGTCCACATCGCGAAGGCCATCCACTTTGGAGATTTTAGGGCTGCTGAAATACCACCCGTCCTTTGCCTCCAATTCTACCTTGATGGTTGGACGGTCCCCTCTCTCCCATTCGTCATCATTTTTTGTGAAATAGGCGTCTGTAATCTCGACCCCTTCTGTATCCGTTTCCACATCCAGCACATCCGGGATTTCTCCCTCGGGTTCAGGCATCTCGATGTCAAAGTCCAGACGGACAGAACCAATCTTCTCTTCATCTTCTGCCATGACCGGCATAGTGGACACTGTCATTGCCGCCAAAACAGCCAAAGACGCTGCAGTTATCTTTTTCCGTTTCATTGCGCTTCCTCCTCTTTTTTTCTTTACCGCGAAATCTTTACCGCGTCTGTTATTAATATGGCGGATTCAGTTTTTATTAGAAGCAAGCCGGTTCAGGAATGGCACCAGTTCACTGCTTACCTGATCGATGTTTTTGGTATTGATATAACAGTAGGGGATTTTGGTTATACGGATCTGTCGCATCACGTTACTGTACATACTGTGGTTCATAAATGATGGGAAAAGAACGACGCCGTCCAGGGAATGAAAATCAGGCAGAGGGTCTGTTTTATTTTCAATCACACGGCATCCCGGTATATGTTCCTTAATTTCTTTTACCGTCAGTAGGTGGCCTCCTACGATCAGGATCCTTGAATCTTTAAACTGCTGCAGTTTTTCTTTCCATGATCCTTCCTTTTCCGGCAGAGGAAGCTCCTTTTTATTTATTGCTGCTTTTTCGGAATCGTTCTGTTTTTGTACAGCCCGTTTCAGTTCTGCTCGAAGTTTTTCGTTTTCTTCCTCCAGATTTTTGGATTTCCTCCGAAGTTCTGCTGTGGCGCTGACATAGGAAGCTGTAAGTGCATCTTTCTCTTTTTTAAAGGCATTTTCCTGTTCCTGATGCCGTTCGGCCATTTTTTCTGCATCTGCTTCTAACTGCTGTATCTTTTGCCTGCAGTCCTGGAGTTCCTGATAGATCGCAGCTGAATGCTTTCCCTTTGACTTTTGGAATGTAAGTTCCAGCTCCAATTTGCTGATCATTAAATTTTTGCTTTTATTCATTTCAGCGCAAAGATTCAAAATATAGTATGTAAATATGCTGTTGGCATAATCCTGCAGTTCTTCTTCCGTATGGATGCCTGATATCCTAACGTACTCAGTGTGATCATCTCCTTTGGAACAGAGGTAACCACATAGGCGGAAGTTACAGCCCAGACGCACTGCTGCATGGTCCATTCCTCCGCTTCTTTGCCTGCAAGCAGAATCTGGCTAAAATCAGCAATTGGAAATTTCAAATCTGCCAAAAATGCTGCAAACAGGTCATTCCTGTTATGGGAAACGACAGGGTATGGGTTCTTTTTCTTTTCGCAAAACTGAATTTCCCGCATATAAAAATTACCGATATATTGTTTTGATTTGAATTTTTGCAAAATTTCATTGAAAAAGGATGAGAGCTTCCGAAAAACATCCGGATCCCTTGGTTCATTGACCAGTATCCCTAATGCTTTTGCAGCACGGGTTGCCTGTTTTGTCATAAATTTTATGACCTGTTTATTTTGAGAGCATACACGCATGTCCTCCTTGTCTATCGGATCATACCCCAGGTATTTGTAGAATTCCGTGGATGCGCTGTATATCAGGCTGTATGGATCCTGGGTATATGCTAAGCCAGTGACCCGGACACAGTCTTCGTCCATCTGCCGTGCCACGGATAGGGCCTTTGGCTGCAGGATCCGGAAGGCCAGAATGACGGCCTTCTTTCTTCCCTCCGGATCATTTTTTGTCATCTGTGTCATAGCTTTGTACAAAGAGAGGGCAAGCTCCCTGTCTGGCAGATATTTTTCTCCATATTCCGGATACCATTTCCATACAATCTGATCTAAGGCATTGTAAACCGTTTCGTCCTGAAGCGCAGATTCAGCAATTACATATGGGATGATCATATCATAGTTATTCGCAGTATAGGAAACAAGCGCAGACATTGGCACAAGGTCAATTTCCCGAAGTATGCTCTCTTCATTTAAAAATGGATGGAGCTGTCCAAGAAATTCTTCCTGTCTCTCCATATACAGGAAGGAGCAGAGGCTGTGTATAGCCATCCATTTGTAGTGGGCAATTTCGTCATCACTGGAAAATGAAGGCAGCTCACTCATGTCAGAAAATTCAGGGGTTTTGCTATTTCCTTGAAGGAAACTGGGGATCAGGTCAATCTCTGTAAGAGCAGCCTGGTCAATTACAGGGTTTTGGGAAAACAGATCCATCAGCGCCATATATGTTCACACCCTTTCCTCTATCATTCCAGTCAGATAATTGATCAACGCTGCCATAAGCTTCATTTCTTCTAACTGCTGTCCCGGGAAATATTCATTTATTTCCTCGTCCGTGATTTCGCTTCCGTATGCAATGTTCCAATAATCCTTGATCGCCTCCATGTCCGCATTCAATTCTTCCGTTTCTTGGATCTTTCTGGCAATCAGAAGATATTTTGCATTATCCATTACATCGCGTTCTTTCTGCTCTTTTAAATTTTCTTCGGTCAGCTGGTGTTCCTTTAAGTATTCTTCTTTTGACATGCCATTCTGTGCCAGCCAGGTATTAAAGTCATTATCATGTGCCGTACCCAGCTGTTCCAAAAATGATTCCTCAAACTGAAACTCAGACTCTTCCATCATCTTCTGCAAGAGCCAGTAAGCTTCTGCGTAAACAGCCCGGTCTCTTTCCTGTTTTTCCAGCTCAGCCCGGCATTCTTCCCTATAGCCTGTCAGTGTCTGCTGTCCGGTTTTTGAATGAGCCGCAGCAAAGGCATCGTCTAATTCAGGGATGCGTTGGATGCTGTCTACGGTTATCTCATACAGAACGGTATTCCCCTTTAAAGCTTCATTCCAGAACTGGTCCGGATATGTAATTGTGGCCGTTTTTGTTTCCCCAGCTTTGGCTCCTTTTACTGCTCCTGCAAATTCCGCCTGAACGTTTTCTGTGTCACCACAGGTAAAAGTAAATCCACTGATATTTTCGCCTTCTACGGGTACGCCGGATATGCTGCCGCTATAGGAGATGGTAACCAGATCGCCGTCCTCTGCGGGCTTTCCTGTTTCCTCGGCAGCCTGCATACGCAGATCCTCCATGTATGCATCCAAGGCCTCTTCCGTAACCGGGGTTTCTTTTAATTCAATTGGGCTGCTTTTGTAATCAATCAGTTCTATAGTTCCCATCCCGCTGCTTTCAGGCAGCGTTTCCTCTTCCGCCGCATAGGTATATCCTATGGATTCACTTTCCCTGGAACTGTCTTGTGCTTTTTCAGACCCTTTGCACGCAGATACAGACACAGCCACAGCTGTTACCAATGAACATACGATCAACTGTTTTTTCTTCATGGCAAACTCTCCTTTTCATAAAAATTAGTTTCTCTTTAATATGACGGATTTCGGGATATGCGGGTTCTGCAGAACGTAAAAAAGCGACCCTGTTTCATATTCAAGGTCGCTTGCAATCAATTTTGTATTTTTTATTGTAAATTCACTTTAAACTCCGGTGATCCTTCGCCGTTTACGCTGTAATAAGCGACTCCTTCCTCCGGCTTGATATATACGCAGATCTCTCCGGATACTGCGGCTCCTGTTTTTGCTGTATAATCTGCTTTTATTTTTTCATCCAATTCATCTGCAGATACTTCATACCCGGCAAACTGTACGTAGTGGTGTAGCGTAGTTTTCTTTGTACGTCGGGCAGTTGTTTTCTTTATCGTTTCTTCTGCCGCTGTTTCTTTTTTTGCTGCACGTCTGCTTCTTGGTTTCTTTACCGGCTCAGGTACGATTTCAGGCTCTTTTGTCTCTGAAAGAGTCTCTTTTGCTTCTTCTTTGACTGCTGTAACAGGTTCGTTTTTAGCTGTGGGATGGTCTTTTACAGCAGGCTCTTCTGTCACGAAAGATTCTTCCTTTACAACTTTTTCGATGGTCTCTTCTTTTAATTCTTCAATTTCGTTTTCTGCTGCCGTTGCCACCTCTGTTTTGGCTGCTGTGGCAACGGGCCGTGTATTCTGAACAGTTCTGTTCGTTCTTCTGTTTTTTCTTTTCATAAGAGTCTCCTTTATAATAAAAATATTTCACGCAATAATATACATCAAAATTACCAATACTGTAATAAAGGGAATGTTTGCACTGCTTGCCCTGTCAGTTTACCTGTATGAAATTGGCCTGATAGCTGTCATTTTTGTGCCTTGACAGGTCAATGACCGCTACGTCACCAGAACGGGTTGTGATTGTTTTCCCTTTTACCCGGATCTGTGTATCCTGGCCTTGCACACTCCACATATCCAGTCCTCCGTGTCCCTTAAAGCTTAAATGCTCCGTCTCTCCCCCGCCTGTTTCCTTTACGGTAGTAAGGTCAAAGTTTAAGATCAGGTAGCCTCCCTGTTCAAATAGATCGGTTTCTTTACCTGTAAGGCCTCCGCCTGTTTCGGCTCTCTGCCGTATCTCATCCTCACTTTTTAAGGAAATATAGAGCTTGTCCGGGATCGAAAAGGTTCCAAACCAGCGCTGCATGGAGATCTTTAACAGGTTGTCTGCGCGCTCCTCTTCCATAGATGGGCTGTCCGCTGTGTCCGGATCTGCATCTTCATAGGGAATGGGCAGGATAGAAGAATCCATTTCCTCTCCCCGATCCGTTTCAAGATTTCCTTCCAGTAATTCTACGGACCCGTCGTAAACCTTAAGGCTGTCTCCCAAGATTATTTCTGGAAACATTTTAATGAGCGGCTTATTATGGTACAGTTTTAATGCGTCCCGTACCAGTGCTTCATCCGAATGGCTGTTCTGGAATACGACCCGGTCGCTTCCGCTGACTGCTAATGCTTCTACTTTTGGGCCCTTTGCTTTCCAGATGATATCATTAAATATGTCGGCACTTCCAAAGCAGGGGGCAGACAGCGACAGCTTCTGTTGATTTTCCCACTGCGGGTATGGCAGAAGGATTCCTTTGCTGCTGTCGGCAAGCAGGGTGAACTCATCTGGGTCGTAAACCTCCCCGTTTTCGGATATATAACGGAAGGAAGGGCGGATACGGATATGGTCTTTGGAATGCCACAGGTTTGACATGGTTCTTACTGAAAACGAAAAGGAAGTACCTGTGGCTAAAGCCCCCATATCCGGATACTGGCCGGATTTCCCATCGCCTAAGGTAAGGGTATCTTCCTTTTTCCAGGATTCGTCCACCGTACCATCCTGCCTGCGGACTGCCGCTTCTCCCAGACGGTTTCTGCTTCCAGTCTTTTTAGGTTCCTCAAATACATGCCACGTTTCTGTGCCAGTCCCGTTTCCGTACGCTGCTCCATCATCAACTGCCAGGATCTCAAAATCATAGACCCATCCCGATACTTCTGAATCGATCCCGTATACGGCAGTATATAGTTCCGGTTCTCCGTTCATGCCTTCTCCCTCATCGCCATCCCTGTTATCCTCTTCTTCTGTAACTACGTTCTGAGCATCTACCCGGCATTTGATCCTCTGCCCGTGCAGATTGCTGTTATAGGTCCCTTCCACGGCCCAGGGCGGAATATAAAAGGTTACGGATTCCCATTCGCTTTCGTCAAGCATGATCCAGTATTGCCCTCCGTCCGGATCTTTTTTTAAAAATTCACTTCCATCTGTCAATGGATCACCTGCAACGGAAGGTTCCTTTTCGGAATGGCGGATCGCTTCTCTGGTGCCGTCCGGGTGAACCAGAACTACGTCAAATGGAAAGTGCAGATATTTTGCTTTGGTATACTTGTCATACTTATTTTCTGTTTCCTCCCATGCATTATCCAAGGAAGAAGAATCCAGATATCCCTGAAGTTCCAGGTGCTTTCCGTCGTCAAACTGCAAGGTATATGTTTCATCCAGTTTTAGATTGATAAGCCCCAATGGGCTGATCCCATCCAGATATTCTTCCGTAAGCTGGGTGTCCTGATCAAAGCTGCCTTCCTGGCCGTCCCCTTTTGTAATGACGACCGGTGAAATAACCGGAGTCAGGACATTTACAGGTTCATTTGGAGTATATCCCTCCCGGACAGCTGGATACATGCTCTCTTCCACCACGGCTTTTTCTATTTTGATTTCATAGGGTTCGCTGTTTTCAAGATGAGTTAATACAGGCTGGTAAACCGCAGATACACCAGTAAAGTATGCTCCGTTCTGCGTTTCTTTGGAAATTGCCATCTGCTCCCTTCCGAAAGCAGGTGTTGTTTCATATGTATCAAAAGGAACGTCCGGGAACTGGTTGACTACATCTTCCAGGTAAGGCGGGATTTCACCTTTTCCGTACTCTTCCAGGTAACCCTCATCATCATGGCCAAACCGTACCTTGCAGGTATCTCCGGATAAAACCGGAACCTGGTCATACCCGAATACAAGAAAATCATTCGTCACTTCCGCAAAGCTGTCCTCTTCGCCATGGATGGTTTCTGTCTTGATGTCTGCGCCATTCCCTACAATGCGGTTGGCATCTGCCCAGGCGCGGGTTCTTGCCCATTCGCCTGCGGTCTGTGCCGTATCCCCTTCAGAAGTTCCTAATATTACCGATCCGGCGATACCTATGTTTCCCAGATCCCGGTCTGTGTCAATATCTGCCCAGTCTACATGGGCGTCATCATCCGGCACATAGGATTTTATGGTCCTATTTTCGCTTTTTTGGGCCTGTACCTTTCCATCCTCATATGAGTGAAATTGGATTTCATAATCCGGTCGTTCATTTGTGGTTTCTGCTTCCCCGTAGGCTTCCAGAAGGTAGGAATGAAGCTCCTCTGTTGTTACCGGCCGTTTTTCATATTCTGCCTGGATTTCCTGGCTGGCCAGATGAAGGTCACCTGCCTTAAAAGGTGCTGTTGCTCCGTAAACATCATTTTCTGCCACGGCGTGGTCAAGATCATATAGATCCAGGCCCCATACATAATAATAGTAGGCTCTCCGGGTTACTGGGATTTCAAGACTGTCCTCCCTTTCATCCACAAAAGGCATGCCATCATTTCCATAGCAGATAACATTATATGTATAATGGTATGTAAAATCCCAGGTGTTTGCAGTACCTCTTAATCCAATTTCTGCTGTTCCGTAAAGGGAATCCGCTGTAATTCCCGCAATCAGCTTTTCACCGGATGGAATGGTGATTCCTTCCTGCCCATTTCCGGTAAATGCCGCATGATTTCCTTCATGATTTGTGTAAGCCCTGGAATCGTGGTATGCTTTTATATAAGGATCCCCGTCTTCCCTTGGAAGAATGGAATCCGCTTCCCAGCTGCGAAATGTCCGTACCCTTTCCGATACCGCTGCATGCTCTTCATCCTTGTCCTGATAAGAACTGTCTGTAAGGGATTCTTCCTCGTATTCCCTTGAGGGGAGAGGAATGTTATATAAGGATAATAGTGTGTTTTTATCTGTCCATTCATACAGGGATGAAAGCCGGTATTCTTCGTCTCTTCCAAATACCATATCCTGATCCGTATCCATGGAAAGAATATAAGAAGCATCTGGATATGCCTCATTCGGGATGGTTTCTGGAGTCATACCGTTTTCCCTACGTTTAAGGTTGCCTGAGTAAGTCTTTCCTCCATCATTTGACACTGCGATGACCGGATCAAGGAGAAATCCTCCCCTTCTTTCCTCATATGCATTTTGGATGCGCTCAGAGGCTTTTTCCATCTGAGACCGGATATCTTCTGACGGGATTACTTTCTTTGTAACCAGACGGGTGTGGTTCCCGTTATATTCTGTTTCTGTAGCAGATTCATCAAAGGCAAGCCGGAAGGTATGCTCTTTTTTACCGTCCTGCCCGCAAAAAGACAGGTCATATCCCACAATTTTATAGGAATAAGGCAGATATTCCATTGGCTCCTCGATTGAAACTTGGAAATCCCCATTTGACAAAATAGAGATTTCAACATTAAGCGGGCCGTTCTCTGCGGCGTATACAGTCATCTGCCCCAAAAGGAAAAGTATGGCCGCCCCGGTTCCGACAGTCAACGTTCGCATCGTTTTCTTTATGCTGCTCCTTCTCATGTTGTCCTCCTCTTCGTTTCCTTCCTGTATATTATGGCGGATTTTACGATACGGCTTTTATTCGGGAACCGTATGTTTTTCTGGCTGACAAAGAAAAAGAGAAGGGTTCCCTCCTCTTTTTCGCTATCCTACTTTTTCTTTTTTGATACAAGGGCAATCGAGACAGCCAGGATAATAAAGAACCCTGCTGCTACGGCAAGCATCCGGTCATCATTTTTCTGATCTGTAGGTATCAGGCGCTTATCTTCAGGAGCTGCCTCTTTTACGGTAACCAGCTTGCCGTCCTTATCGCGGGTGTACACATCTGCCCCATCATTTTCTTCTGTATCGGGTGCTTCCGGTGAGATACCTGTTTCTTCCTGGGCCTGCCCTCCAATGCGGATGACGCTGCCAGCCTGTTTTTGTTTATCCCTGGAAGAAGTTCCCGTAAAATCCTGATCGTTCTCTGTGCCAGCTGCTTCTGTAGCTTCATTTTCCCCGTCTGAAGCATGAAAACTTAAAGTGAAACGTCTGGCTCCCTCTCCTGTTGTTTGAAGGGATGCCTTCCTATCATTCAATACATCTGCTTCAAGCGTATAAGAAACACCTTGTTTTACACTTATGGCAATCCACCGTCCGGCCTTCCCGGCAGGGATAGACCAGGAGATCTCACTCCCATCATCTCCTTTTAAGATCCCTGAAACATCTGCAGGTTCCTGCCCGTCCCAGATCGTCCGTATATATGCTGTTGCCTGCCCTTTGTCATCCGTTTGATTTTCAGAGGGCATATCTGTCCCTCCTACATTGCCTGGGTGTTCGGAATCTTGGCCTGTTCCTTCCAGATTTCCGTTATCCGGGTTCTTTTTTGTACTGACCAGTTTTTGGGTAATGGTAAATCCATCCTGTGCATTCCCGGATATGCTGGCTTCATAGCTGGATGAACCTGCTGCAGCCAGCTTATAGGAAATCTTTTTCCCGTCTTTGTAGATCTGCATATCCTCAAAAACGGTACTGAATCCATTTTCTGCATTCAGATATGCAGATTTCGTAGAATGATCACTCTTTAATACGGCCTGAAAAGACTGGGGCCTGAGTTTCTGGCTGTCCCCCTGGTCATCCCATACGGTTTTTACATGGATGTCCATCTGTTCCGGTTCCCGGGTATGGGTAACTTCATAAGAACCTGCCCCTTCCTTATCTATGTCTGTATGGTACCCGGACACTTCACTGATTTTTAATTTATAAGAAGCTTCCTCTCCGCCTTCGTAACTGGGCAGGGAAACAAACTGATATTCGTATTTCCCATTTCCGGATACAGAAACACGTTCCGAATATGTTTTTCCACCCCCGGTCAGCTTTAATGTCACGGTGGAGGGACGGAATCCGTCCGCATTCTCTTCATCGTCGAAGGTTCCCCTGACCGTAACCGAGCTTGGGTCTACCTCATGTTCCCAGGTAATAGTGATCTGATTTCCGGTTACTTTTCCTCCGGATGGAAGAATGACGCTGTATCCTCTCGGCCTGGATGCACGGATATGGTAGATAATCGGCGTCCCGTCCTCTTCTTGTTGAGGGAGGCTGTCAAATACACAGGTGAGTGCGGTGCCGGTCTGCGTTCTGACGCTTCCATCTGAGCCTGTAAGTTCCAGAACCCAGGCAGAAGGCCTTAATCCATCTGTATCGTTTTCATCATCCCAACGCATGTGGACGGTAATGTCCCTGGTTGGGATATCGGTCCGTACCCACTGTGCATACAGAGTAACCGACCCTTTTTCCGCTCCAGGAAGTGGAGCTTTTATGTCTGTACCCAGCGCGTAGGCCGTACCAGTGCCATCGGGCGTTGTGTTCCATTCCTTTAACCGGTATCCTCCCCTTGAAAATCCTCCTGCCGACAGGGCGCCGTCTTTCCCATAAAAAAGGATGTGGTCATCTGCCTGTCCTGCCACAGCGCCGTTCCCGGAATAATGCACTGTATATGAATCTTCTGGTTTTGCCCAACAAGCATATAAAGAGACTTCCTGCCCGGCTTGCGCCAGGTTGCCTGCCGGGCCACCTGCCGGATAAGAAGTCCCGTTTCCGGCAGGATCTGTGTTCCAGTTGATGAATACATATCCTTCCCTGTTAAAGCGGCATTCTGGAAGCAGGGAAGGAGCATCTGTTTCCATTTCCTGAGCATCCATGCTTCCGCTTCCTCCGTTTGGCAGGAAGATGACGCGGTATTTACGCTCCGACGCAGCTGCTGTAGATACCATCAGGCAGGCCATCATAAAAGCTGCCAGAAGCAATAAGAACTTCTTTCCTTTATTTTGTGCCATCTCCTCCTCCTTAATCGAACACGAATGTATCAAGTTCTTCTGCCAGAGTTTCCTTTGATTTTAAGAGACTGATGACCGCGCCACGGCCATAAAGGAAGCGCCCCTTCTTTTCATCTGCATAATTTTCTTTGTAGTTGATGTATTTTCTCAGCTTATATTCTGCCATGTTGAGCATAGGGCGTATTTCCTGCTTACGGATCCCGGTAATTGTCTCAATTTCCTTGGAGGATTTTGGGTCTTCTCCGAAAAAGCCGAAATTCAAAATGATCAGCATACGCTCCACCTCGGTCAGGCAGTTTTTCATGTCTGTATACAGCTGCTCCAGTGACTCGCGCTTTACCACGTAGTCTTCCGGACTGACGGAATTGGATGGGATGCACTCTTTTAAGGAGGAGCTGTGGCTGTCAGATGATTCGTAATCCTCATCCAGGGAAACTGAATGGGAATTACGCTCCTCAATCGTCATGCAGTTAAGCACGGTCGTAAGGCTTATTCCGGTATTGATAACGATGTCATCGAAGGTCCATTTTTCGCCCATAAGTTCCCGCTTTGTGATATAATCCCTGATTTTGCGGATATGATCCTGATAATGGGGCGTAGTATGGTGTACTTCACGGTCAATAAATGCCCTCATGTGATGAAGGACTGACCGATAACACCAGGTCGTAAGCTTCCCCTTTTTGGGATCATAGATTTTAAGGCTTTCGCACAGCCCTACCGCACCTTCCGACATTAAGTCTTCTCCGTAGCGTGGGAAATAGCTGCTGTACATACGCCTTGCAATAGAGGCAATAAACGGAGTCATTGCATAGTATGCCTTGGTTCCTGCCGCATCCCTGGCAACGGGATCATCCCCATTATACATTTCGACAATCTTGGTCCATTCTTCCTGGGAATAGACCTGGCCGTACTTTTGATCAAATTCCTGCTCCAGATCCTGCTCCGTGCAGTTATCTTCTTCCTCTGTTCCTTCCTGGTTTTCCAGTCTGTTTTCATTCTCTTTATACTCGTCCATGTGTCCCTCCTGTGTTATCCTATAACAATTCCCCACAGAGCGTAGCTAACGGCCGGTTGGGGAATTCCCTTCTTATATCATCTTCTGCCATCGCGGCTAAGACTGCGATTTCCTCTGTCTCTGGGATGATCCCGCTTTTCCTGACCCATGCAGACAGAACCTGTTCCACGGTCTCATCCTTTTTCCGCTCCCTTGTACAGAGATATCGGAACAGTGACGCCGCATGGGCTTCTGCGGTCTTTTCTTCCACTTATGAGCACCTCTCTTTCCATTTTTAATCCGCCATATTATGAGTGAAGATCCGTCATATTATGGATGGGATCTGTGATATCAGGATTATAACATAGATTAAAAAAACATGCGTTTTCCTGAACAGCCATTTTTTCGTAAATTAATGTGTTAAATCAAAAGGATCAAATACGCAGATTCTGTAAAAAGAAAAGGAGGATAAGATTATGGAGCATGAAACAACGCAGGACACTAAAAAAGAGCCTGTTCCTGTAAGGGTTCTGATTCAGATCGGAGGCACAGAAGATGACCAGGGGATCGTGTATGACGCAGGGAACCTTGAAGTCTCCATGCGGGATTTCGGAGAACTGTGCGTAATGGACATTATATTCGGAGATGGGAATACCCAGCAAATGAGACATGCGCTTGGCCTGTTTGAGCAGTATATACAGCAGGTTGACCAGGGAGGCGGGGAAATTGACCCAGACCATGTGCTGGCGGTTGTTCTTCTGGACGAAACAAAAGAGATGACCGGCGTATTAACAGCCCCTCTCCCCCTCTTTTTTGCCCATACCTCTTCGGATCCTGAGCTTCCATCCGACCGGATCCGTGCGGCATTTCCCAGAGAACTCATGAGCCATGTGGTGACGGATTTTTCAGAAGACAGTGCCGGTCAGGAAAGCGCCGTTGTGTGGGACTTTTCAGAAAATAGATAGAAAGCAGCAGATTATATCCACTCCTACCCCCTTAACAGGGCTTAATGCCGGTTCTGTCACTCCGTTCCAAAAAACTCGTTCACCATGTCCTTAAGCCCTGTTACTCTCTTTGCCTCCTGTCTGGAGGCAATGGCTGTTTCCAATGCGTCTCCTACGGAAATGACCGTTACGGATCCCTTCGCCCGGGTAACCGCTGTTAGGATCAGGGCGTTGGAAAGCATAAATGGATATTCCTTTCCAAGTACCAGTATGATGGCCGGATATTCGCTTCCCTGCGCCTTGTAAACGGTCAGGGCAAAGGCGTGTTCCATGTCCAGCATATCTTCCGGCGTAATGGTGCGGGTACCGTCATAAAACTGCGCTTCCATCTCCCTGCCCATGATCCGGGTGATGATCCCCGAATCTCCGTTCCAGTAATGCCGTTTATAATTGTTATGCGTCATCATGATCCGGTCTCCAACACAGTAAGAGGTTCCCTTTAGACGGTCCTCTTTTTTTATGCCTGTGTGTTTCCTGCCGGCAATCTGTTCATCAATGCGGAGTTTTCCTGCATTCCCGACTCGTGAGGACGAGAGGATCTGATAATCGTTTCTCCCGCTTTTTTCAAATGACTCTGAAACTTCGCAAAGGATCCTCAGCGCATCTTCATCGTTTTCTGCCCGCAGGATGGAAAAGTCTGCGTCCTGGAACAGTTTTGTATCGCCATTACGGATTTTTTTATAATTGGATACAATGGAAGTCCCCTGGCCCTGCCTGTGGTTTCCCGTCAGTTCGGCATGAGAGAATTTTCCGCTTGCAAGAAGGTCTTTTAATACCGTTCCTGCCTGAACGGAGGGAAGCTGGTCCGGGTCACCGCATAAAATCAGGGTGGAATGATCCGGGATGGCACGCAGAAGCCGCAAAAACAGTAATTCGTCCAGCATACTGCTTTCGTCTACGATATAGAGGCCTGTCGGTAGAGGATGCTCCTTATAAAAGGAAAATACAGTTTTCCCATTTATGGACCGTGCACCTAAAAGCTTATGTACGGTACATGCTTCGGTTTCCCCTCCGCAGCTTTCAGTGATCCGGACGGCAGCACGTCCGGTTGGCGCACAGAGATGGATTACTGTTCCTGAGGCAACTGTCCGGTAATCTTCCAGGAATTTCCGAAGTACGGTTGTCTTTCCGGCTCCAGGTCCTCCGGTGAGCAGTTTCACCCCTTCTGTTTCCAGAAAGGATAAAGCTTTGATCTGGTCAGGATCAAGGGTTCCTTCCTGTTTTGGCGGCACATACCCTGTCTTACAGGCTGACCGTTCCAGCCTTGCAAGCTCTTTTACGATTTCAAGTTCTGCCTCATATAATGTTTTTGGATATACAACTATGCCATAATCTTTGTTTTGCTTCACGATAAAATGATTTGTCTTTAAAAGAAACTGTAAAAAATATGCGCAGGGGATATGAGGAAAACGGCTCATTTTCTGCATCGCATGGATGGCTGAAAGGAACTCCTGAAGTCTCATGCAGCAGCTCCCGCTGTTATAGATCACATCCGCCATCCTGGACAGGAACGCCCCGATCCGCTCTGGGGCAAAGCATTCATATCCGCACCGGAATGCCAGGTCGTCACAAAATCCAAAGGACATTCCTTCTGAAAGCCCCCGGTAGGGATTTTCCTTTACCAGGGAAGCAGCCTGGTCTCCATAGATGCGGTACATGACTTCTATATCTTTGGGCGTGGCCCTGCAGTCTGAAAATAAAGCTTTCAGTTCTTTTCTCCGTTCAATCCCCCCGATTGCCTGGACAATCTGCTTTGCGGTTTCTTCCGGCAGTTTGATCCGTCCTACGATCCGGGCAAGGGATACGCTGTCAAGTTCTGCCCAGGTAATCCCTTCCGGTACACTGGCAAACTTAAGTTCATCCCGCAGACGCCGCCCCAGTTCTTTTGTAAGTCCGCGGAAATGGCTGCCCGACAGGAAACAGTCTAATGCGTCCGACTCTGCATCAAAAAAGATATCCTCTAAAAAGAATTTTCCTGCTATTTCATCCAGATACCGTCCGCAGACGGTTAGGGGGGTGCCCTTTTTTAACTCTGGAGCCGCCCCAAAACAGGTAACGGGGCTTCCGTCATTCAGCTGGAGAAGAAAGGAGCCGGGGTCTCGATACCCGGCTTCCCTGTCTATGGAATGAAACTGTCCCTGTATTTGCTGCATTTATATCACCTCTGTTTGTATTATGACGGATGATCTTTCAATGGATACGCTCCTGAACGATCCGATGCACCGCCAAAAGGGACGTTTCAAAAATGTGCGTTAATGTATATAATCTTTGGGCCGGCTGCTTTTATGCTCTTCCCATGCCGGTTTCCTGCTGTCCTGGTTTTCCGGTTCTTCTCCACAAAGCCTCATATCCGTATTTTTAATATAGTCTTTCAGGATTTTTGCGTTCCGTTCCGCTACAGGTGTTTCAATGGAATAGGCCTCTATTCCAATACCAATTTCCTGGGTACGGATCCGGATATCTTTTAAAAGATCTGCGGCTTTCTTTTTTGCCTGGTCAAACTCCCGGTCCAGTATATCATTTGCCTTCCTGATTTCTGACACCGGTACCTTTCCATAGGGGATCATAGAGGGATCCTGGTCTGCTGTCATACGTGCCATCAGCTGGTTTAAATACGGTTCCGGAGTCAGACGCGCTAACTCATTTTCAATCGCTTCCCAGCCGATAGAGCGGTCGTTTTTATCTCCTGGTACTTCCGGGATCATCCGGTTTTCCGTTTCCAGGGCAGCTTCTTTTCTGGATTCCCGGATTGCAGCCTCTGTCGCTTTACGCACAATAGCTCCTGCTTCCAGGCTCTCTTTCTGGGATGGATAATACCGGAATCGGTGTTTGTCAAGTTCGGATGCCACGACCCGCTCAAATACCATGGCCTTTGTCACGTCCTTCCCACGCGCCATGGACAGAGCCTCTGTCTGAGCCCGCAACATCCGCGCCTCTTCGGCTGCTGCTTTCCATCCCTGCGTATCGTTCTGTTGTTTTAACTCTTCTCTCCGCTCGATCCAGGAGAGGGTACGGTTTGAAAGCTCAGCGGCTATATCCAGCCGGTCTTTTACTTCCGTTCCTTCTAACATGCTGGAAAGATTACGGTACGCTCGGTCGGCAGCTGTTTCCAGTTCGGCCATTTTTTCGTCAGATATAAATACTTTCTGGCCCGTTCCGGATTGTGAAGCTGCATAGAGCATGGAATCATAACGAAGGTCTGCTTCCGAACGGTTCACAACCAGTTTGCTTGCGACTCCCCGGTTGTAGGTTCGGAACTTTTCCTGGCTGAACCGGACAAAATTCCTTGGGTAGATCATCTGGGTCCGTTCATCTCCGATTTTCGTATCCTTTGTGGATACGGAAAAGATATAACCGCTTCCGTTCAGACCCTTGAGCAATGAATCATACTCTCTGGCAGAATGTCTCATTTTTGCCTGTTCCGTACTGGCAGAAGGACCGGAAAGTACGATCGCAGATTTTGCTACCAGTTCGATCGCCTCCCGATAATTGCGGTCTTTCTCTTCTTTGCTGTCTCCAGCATTGCAGATCAAATCAAACTGCCCACTTCCATCCGTCCGTTCTTCCTTTGCCATGGCGATAAAACCGCGCTTCCCGCTTTCCAAAACGGCATATTCTGCCAGTTCTGGCGTTACATTCTCAATCCTTAAAATAGCGGCTTCTGATTTATTCGTGGATGTGACCACAGCTTCTGTCCGGATCGCTTCCGGAAGGGGATGGTGTTCATACATAAGGGATGCGACCTGGAGGATCCGATCCATGGACTGCGCATAATAAACCGGGTAAAACAAGGCGTATTCCCCGCTTGATAAAAACATGGCGGTTGTGTCCTTTAACATCCCCTCCTGGTTTGCGAGTTTCATGACGTTTTTATAACTGTGTGCCGGGACAGTTACCACATATATATTTTTCAGCGTGGATTCACATCGGTCTACTTCACCTAAAATCCGTTTCTTGTCTTCTTCGCAGATGCCGGATCGGCGGATATGGCGCCGGATTTCGTCCAGTCCCTGCCTGGCCCGCTGCCCATCCTGTTCTACCTCCACCAGTTTTTCCATGAAACGTTTGCGCTCCATATCATCCGGGATGGTAGATCCGATCCGGCTCAGCTCATCCAGTTTATCGCGAAAAGGCATATTCCTGGCCGCGACTTCCTGGAGCTGTTCACGTATCACATGGTTCGAGGTGATTTCCACATTTTCTACGATCCCCTGCATGACATTGGTAAAAAACTGGGCAATCCCTTCCAGCCCCCGATACATGGCCTGGGATGTCAGATCTTTTGCTGTATTCATGATTCATTCCTCCTTTGTTTTAATATGGCGGATTCAACAAAAATCTGTTCTTTAAAATGTTCAGGAGCCGAAACGCACAGAAAAAAACTTCATATTAAGACCAGAATTAAAAAGGAGGGATACTTATGGATCAGAATGAAACCATCGTTTACCGTAACGATGACTGCTGGGGGCCTGATGCCATCCCAAAATATGGGGCTGCTAAATTTTACGGCAAAGGACTTCTCTACGAATACACGCAGATTCTTCTTGGAGAATCCACGTCTTTTTCATCTTCTTATTTTGGAAGCCACAGCGTAGACAACAAAGGGTTTGCCGAATTTATTTTCCGCCAGGCGATTGAGGTGTTCCTCCATTGGACGCCGCAGGAAGCCCAGGTAAAAATGAATGACCGGATTGTAAAGGAAATGAAGCTGGAAAAGGCGCTCCGGTATATGGACCTGCCCCCGGAAATTGAGAGAAGCCGTGACTATGCGATGATCGTTGCTCTACTCTATCCGAATGAGCTGCATATAAACCAGGAACAGCTGGTCATTGACACATATGAGTCCGTATTGAAAGGTCAGGAAAATGGAGGATTATATAAGTTTCCTAAATATTATTTTGATGGACTGACCGGCAGGATGCGCGGTCATATCTGTATGCGCTATCTCCTGGAACACAAGTGTTCGTTCCACAGCTCCAGGGAGATGTACGAGTTCTTTTCTACGGAAGCCGGAACGTCACTGCTTAATTCCAATGCGCTTAAAGTGGTACTCAGGGATGTATTCCATTCCCCGGTACTGTTCCTGCATGAGTCCCTTCCAGCGAGCCTGCAGGATGAATACTGGTACCATTACTATGAGTTTCAGTACCGATACCGGAAAGAACTAACATCCCTGCAGACCTGGATGAAAAAATCAAACGGGCGCACATCCCTTTCCCTGCAGTCAGCTACTCGGCCATAGAATAACCGAGAATTCCCGCTTAGTAATCTTAAAAAGAACGCATCCGAATTTTTCTGCATAAAAAAAACAGGCAAGCCCTGCCTGTTTTTTTGTGTGGACTACATGTCAAATTGTTCCGCAATCTTTTGCATGACTGCTGAAATTTCTTCCTCGGAGCAGGTCATCATGGCATTTTTTAATGCATCCCTGTACTCTTCTGTCGCAGGATCCAGATTCATCCCATGCCCTTTTTGACGGATCACTTTTTCCAGGGTAGGGGAAAATTCCTTTCTGCTTCCAAACTGGAACAGGATCCAGAGTTTTGCATTTCTGCCGCCGGTCTGTGCATTGCTTTTCAGCCGTTTTGCGATTTCTATGGATGCTGCCTCACGGTCTGCCAATGGGGCTGTGTCAAACAGCCGGAACAGCTGCACAAACAGTCTCATTGCATCTTTTCCGTATTTCTCACAGAGGCTTTTTACCGCCAGGCTTTCCATGCCGTCAACGGAGGCCTCCTGTTCCCTAAGCTCTGGGACGGATGGCGAGAGGTCATCAATTTCCTGGATCTGACCTTCTTCCACAGCTGCTTTTACATCTGCAAACAGCGCCTGGATCAATTTCTGTTTGGTAGATTCTTTCATGTGGTAAATGACAACCGTCGTCTTTTCTCCCTGCTGGTATATCCCAATCTGTTCTTTTACTGCCATTCGTTTCCTCCTTTTGTGTAATCAGGCTCAAATCAATCCTCTTACAATATGGAAAATCAGGCAGGAGATAAAACTGGCTGTTCTGTCCGGATTCCAAGGGCAACTGCTACTTTCTCCCTTAATTCAGGATCCGCTATTTTCCGTATCGTCCTGGAGTTTAATGGAACCCCGTAGGCAATCACCCGTTCCGGGGTCTGGTATTCGGAGGCATCCAGTATATCAGCCGGATGTCGGTTGAAATGCTTTCTTGCCAGCTCTGTCCCCTTTAAAACCATAGGTGCGTGAAGAAGAACATCTTTTCTGGAGATCAAGTCCGGTTCCATGAAAGGGCTTAAGACCTCCTGGGGAAAGGACAGAAAATAGTCCGTCATCTGCCGTTTCGTACACAGCTGCCGTTTTTTGTTCCAAAAGGCCGTGACGGCGTCCTTTGTAAGATAAAAAGGCGTTCCTGTAGATCCTTCTGGGTGAAGGCCTGCGATCATCCGGCAGGTCTCAAGATCCAGATATGGAATGATCCTGCTTTTCCAATACTGAAAAAGTGATTCATCCCCCTCCTTTTTGTAAAACGCAGCATTCCGGTTTGGGATAGAAAGCCTCCGGATAAAATCCCCTGGGAAATCATGGTCGGATTCCAAAAGAGCATTTAACTTTTCCCGGGTCTGTTCTTTGGAGGAAAGGGATAAAAATGCTTCCGGGGTAAGCTCGTCCGGGTCAGAGAACTCTTCTAACCCGGAAAAGTCCATTAAGAACATATCTTTTTCATATTCTGGCGAAATCCGATCCGTTTTTTTCTGCATAGCCCCTGCTTTGGACGGACCGGGCGCATTCAGCTTTGCAAATACCTCCGGACGGATAAAACGCTCCATATCTCTGGAACGCCGGATCATTTTTTCCAGTACCGGAGCCGGCTGCTGGTTGATGACATCGATAAATTCATCCAGTTCCTTTCTTGTGATCGTTCCTGAGGCCTCGACAATCGCAGGAATGATCCGGGTTTTCTTCTCTTCCGGGATCCCTTTTAAAGCTCGGAAATTTTTAGATGTAGCCAGAGCCGCTGCCCGGTCCGTCCATTCCTCTGCTGGAATTTCCTGCCATCCCCTTTCCTTATGATGGGTCAGCACTGCCAATACCATAAGTCTTGTGGGCTTTTCACCATCCTTAACTACATTCCTTAATGCTTCACCATCCCTGATTTTATACAATGCTTCTAGTTCTGTCATAGTCGTTCCTCCTGCATAAAAGTTCGTGCGGGTCTTAGTCCCGATCCCATGTATAGTCTGCCTCTGGTTTCTCTTTTATTTCCTCTGTTTTGCTCTGCTCGGCTTTTTCAAAATCATCCATGATCTTCGCTTTAAGTTTTGCTACATCCCGTCTGTCCGCCGGGGTGCGCCGGTCGGCCTCTTTGGGATCCCTGCAGATCTCTTCCATTACTTCCCTTACAGGGATCTGTCGGAGGGCTGCCTGCTGTGCCGCAACGCCTGGGATTTCTTCCCGGATAATTGCCTTGATTGCATCCATGTCCATATCCAGGCCGTCCGGCCCTTCAAAGACCCTGTTTTCAGGGATATATTTTAAGGATGACAGATCGTTTAAGGCTGCCGTTACCACCACATCATATGTAATATCCTCTTCTGGAAGCAGTTTTAAAAGTTCTGGGTTCTGTGCGATCACCTGGCGTTTTAATTCTTCTTCACTGAAAAAGGCTGCGGAATTATCTTCCCGCTCCAATGCCAGGATGGCCGCTTCAAATTCAGGCATATACCGCCAGCTTCCGCTTCCTTCCGGCTGCAGGAATGGGTTTTCCTCCGGCATAGGGAGGCTGTAGGGGGACTTTTCCGGTTCTGTAAAAGAAGCCTGGATGCCATCGTCTTTTTCTTCCTCAGACAGGAAAGGGTTAGCACCTGGCATTTCCGTCGGCAAAGGATCGCCTCCTGATAGTTCCGTCGGCAAAAGGATCTCATCCCTATGATTTTCTAAAGCCGGGTTCGGGCCTTTTATGCACGCATTTAAAGCCTCTTTCAAAGAAGGACTGCCTTCACTCAATACACGGTTGATATGCCAGTCAAGGTCGTGCCGGCTATCTTTCTGTGCCTGTTCCATAAATCTGGGGATTGCGGTTTTTATATCTTCTTCTTTAAAAAACGCAGCAGACTGCGGACTGCGAAGGAGGATTGATGCCGCATATGAAGGAACTTCTTTTTGCGTCAGGCCCTTTGCAAGGACCGGAAACTTCTGGATCAGCTGTATGCCTGTTTTATATGATTCTTTTTTCCACCAGTTCTCTCCTCTCCCCTCCTCCTTTGCTTTTTCAAACTCCTGTTTTTTAAGCTCTCTAAAAAGTGTTTTAAATGATTCATCCGTCAGGCTGTCCGTTGCTAAACTTTTTATTTTTTCTGGATCCTTAAGGCATTCGTTCACTTTTTCTTTTTCCAGTTCCTGCTCCGGGGGCTGCGGCTGAAGAGGCCTCTCTTTTTGAAATTCTTGTTTTTGCAGTTCTTTCTCCGAGTGTAAATATTTTGCGGCTTCCTGTACTGTTTTGTGCAACTCTGCCTGGATCATCTGGCTGTTTAATGCATTTGCAGCTTTCCGGTATTGGGGGCTAAATGCATATTTTACTGCACGGATCAGGCCTGCAATCCACGCTTTAAGGCCCGTATGGCTTCGCTCAGACCATGGATATCCCTCCAGTCTTTCTGCCTCCAGGATCAGCTTCCGTTTTAAACGGAGTGCCTCCGTTTCCCCAATCTGGGATGTGACAGGTTTCCCTGTTTCTTCATCTGTTTCTTCTTTTATATAACTGCCGTTCTTGTACAGTTGCAGATCAATGTCCTCAATCTCTTTTCTGAGCTTTGCCGCAGCTGCAAATTCATAAGGCTGTCCATGCTGGATAGGCTCTTCCAAAACAGGCTCTGACATATTGTTAATTGTACTGTTTTCTTCTTTTGACTCCATAGAAACCTCCTCTTAATCATATTCTTTTGTTATTATGGCAGAACGCACGCTTTTTAAATCTGAAGGCTTAAATTTCCTTGACATAAAACATATGTTCTGATATAGTATAAACAGAGAGAGGTCTCTGGGCCTGAAATGGGTCTGCGTGAATGAATGATTGCCTGTCCTGGTCAAGACGGGGCAGGGGACGCTACTATGAGTTTATGGGTATCCCAAAGCTCGTGGGTCCGGGCAGTTGGTATCTTCTTATTCCTTGGCATGCGGGGAATACAGAAATGTCAGCTGTCTCTTTTTTTGTCATAAAGACAGCCGTCTGGGTTTATATTCCCAAACGGCTTTTTTGCTTATTTTTTCCTATTCTTCTTTATGATGATCCAAAATCCTGCAGCTGCCAGAGCAACGCCTCCTATCAAGAAGAGGACTGCCATGGCATTGTCTCCTGTGAAAATCTGCCCAATGCCTCCATGCGTTCCGATCGGGATCACTTCAGTCCCGTCTTTTCCCAGAGGGATCACTTCCACATCATCCCTGCGTCCCCGGCCATTTCCGTCATCATCGTCATCATCATCGTAATCCCGGTCTCCATGATCGGTATAGTCAGCATCTGCGTTTACGTGTACCGTGATGGCGACTATTTTATGTACATATTCCCCTGGAAATACAACCTTGTCATTTACATACGGGATCCGGTTCCCCGCACTATCAAGTTCATACTCCTTCAATTCCAGATCCAGGTTTGTGGTTTCGTAGATTTTAGAGCCTTTATCCCGTTTTCCATAGGTAATGGTGCTTGTGGATGCCCGTACGCTTCCATCGGACCAGTTTGCATTCCCGTCCATGTTTTCTGCCGCTTCCGCAGTAACCACGACCCTGAACTTCTTTTCCTGCTCTTCGGCCATCCATGTCTCAGGGATTTTTACACCTTTCATGAAAATAACTTCTGCACCGTCTTCCAAGGGATCTTTGTAATAGTACCAGTCCCCTTCCTTTTCCCATTTATCCCTGTTTTCAAAATCGATCATGTCCTCGGAGGCGCCGCTGATCCCCTCCTCATTGACAACCGTCACTTTTGCCCTGACAAAGGCTGTTTCTGCACTGTTTTTTGTCTCTGCTGCGAATGAAGCCCCCGCTGTCTGGGCTGCAAGGATCAGAGCAGTACAGGCCGCAAGGATATACCTGGCTTTACTTTTTTTCATAAGCGCTCCCGGGCGTGAGCCGCCCGGTCCTCCTTTCCTTTTGGGATGTGTCTGTTATTATTATGGCGGATTGCCTGTGCGGCACATACGCTTACGCCGTTTCGACCTGGATGGAGTACGGATCCTTATCCCCGTACAGCATGGTATATACGGTTACCGCCCTCTTTTTCTTCTGCTCCTTTTTCTGCTTCTCCCAGTTCCCCAAACAGGATAGCAGGTTAAACGCTGCATCCCTGCGTACGTTTTTTAATACCTGCTCAAAGGCGGCAGCACTGGCTTCCTTGAATGCCTCTGCTGGATCTCGGTTGGCATACGCACAAAGGCCTGCATCCTGTTTTAAATACTCCAATTCATCCAGATAACTGCTCCAGTTGGAATCCACAGCAGTGAGGACCGCCCATTTTTCCAGGCCTCTTACATCTTTTTCATCAAACTGGGAGGCCAGATCCATGTATTGGATAAATGCTTCCTTCTGCATACGGAATTCCCATCCTCCCCTTTCTGGCGCAGACAACTCCCATGACGGGGGATGGGGGAGGAAAGACAGCCTCCTCCTTGCTTCGCTGTCCTGCTCCTTTAAGGTTTTAAAATCTTCAATCCCTTTCGAAAGTTCCCCTGTAGCTGTCCGGATCATGTCAATGATCTTGTCGGAAATATCCTCTTTATCCAAGACAAAATCCCGTTCACTGTAAATGTCATCTCTCTGCCTTCCAGAAATCTCATCATATTTTAAGACATTCAGCCGCTGGGATGCATGGGTCGCTTCCATATTTTCCTGGGCATGACATACGGCTTTTGAAAGAAGCGGGGAATCCAGAGGCTTCCCATCCTCTCCGGCCAGACGGGCCAGCGCCTCCATTACACGCCTGGGGGCAAACAGACGCAATAGATCATCTTCCAGACTTAAGAAGAAACGGGATCTTCCAGGGTCGCCCTGCCTTCCGGATCTGCCGATCAGCTGGTCATCAATTCTGCGTGATTCCGCCCGGTCCGTTCCGATCACGTAAAGCCCTCCGGCTTCCTTTGCTTCCTTGGTAAGCTTGATATCTGTACCGCGCCCCGCCATGTTGGTAGCGATTGTTACAGCTCCCTCCTGGCCGGCCTGTGCAATGATCTGTGCTTCTTCCTTATCCTGCTTGGCAGTTAATACAAGATGGGGGATCCCAGCCTCGTTTAGCCGTGCGGAAAGCTCTTCTGAATCACAGATGTCTTTTGTACCAACCAGTATGGGCTGCTTTCTTTGATGTATCCTTGCTATCTCATCTATTACAGCCTGCACCTTTTCTTTCCTGGTACGGTACACATAATCGGCCAGATCCTTTCTCTTTAAAGGACGGTTGGTCGGCACCTGGACTACATCCATGCCGTAAACATCCCTGAATTCACGTTCTGCGGTTGCTCCAGTCCCTGTCATGCCGGACTTCTTTTTAAATCGGTTAAAAAATCCCTGATAGGTAATGGATGCCAGCGTGGTATTTTCCGGCTGGATCTCTACTCCTTCCTTCGCTTCCAGTGCCTGGTGCAGGCCGTCAGAAAACCGCCTTCCTGGAAGCACCCGGCCGGTAAATTCATCTACAATCTTTACTTCTCCATCGTCAACAATATAATCCTTGTCTTTTTCCATCATCCATTGGGCGCGGAGAGCATTCTGGAGCATATGGTTTAAAGCGAAGTGTTCCATGTCCATCAGGTTGTCTACTTCAAAATATGCTTCCGTTTTTTGAAGGCCCTGAACGGTCAGATAAACCGTCTTTTCCCTGCGATCCGTCATGAAATCGCCCGCTTCACTTCCGGTATTTCCGCTCAGAAGATCCAGCTTGGAAACATCTTCTGCCTGTCCACCATGGACCAGGGTCCTTGCGAATGCTGCACAAGCCGCTAAAAGCCCTTCGTTTTTCTCTCCCTGGCCGGAAATGATAAGTGGCGTTCTTGCTTCATCAATCAGGACAGAATCTGCTTCATCAATGAGTGCGTAGGAAAGTCCCCTGAGAACCTGCTCATTTTTGGACTTTGCAATATGATCCCTCAGGTAATCGAATCCCAGCTCGCTGTTGGTTACATAGGTGATATTGCAAGCATATGCTTCCCTACGCTCTTTTTGATCCATTCCATTCTGGATTGCAGAAACGGAAAGACCCATAAATTCATATACCGGTCGGAGTTCGTCTGCGTCCCTAAGTGCCAGATAATCGTTTACAGTCACTACCATCACATTTTCTCCCGTAAGGGCGTTTAAGTAAACCGGCAGGGTTGCTGTCAGGGTTTTTCCTTCTCCCGTCTTTAATTCTGCGATTCTTCCCTGATGAAGAATGATACCGCCTGTAACCTGTACCGGAAACGGCTCCATATGGAGGATCCTTCTGTCCGCTTCCCGCATAGCTGCAAATGCTTCCGGAAGAAGGTCTTCCAACGTTTCTCCCTGTTTGAACCGTTTTTTAAATTCATCTGTTTTTCCCTGTAATTCAAGATCACTCAGCGGTTCCATTTCTTGTTTTAAAGCCAGGATTGCGTCAATTTGGGGAGTGATCTGTTTGAGCGCGTGGCTGCTATGTGTACCAAATATAAGATCTGTCAGTCTGGACATGCTTTCTCCTTCCCTTTTTCAAAGAAAAAACCTGACAGGATTCACCCATCAGGTTTCTTTCCGGCCTATTGGGATCGGCCAGGATTGCAAATTGAATCAGTATGGGGTACCAGCCTGTATTCCGGCTAAAGAGCGGTCGGACAATTGACCTGGATATTAGTTCTGTACAAATACATCATAAGATGCAGTTGCAGTAATATTGCCGCCGTCCACATCATTCGGGATGGTTGCGGTTACAGTAATTACAGCAGAACCGGAATCATGAGCAGTTACTAAACCTGTTTCGCTTACAGTAGCGACCTTTTCGTTACTGGACTTATAGGTATAAGTTACATTTGCGCCTCCAGGCTGAACTGTTTCGGCCGCTGCAACCAGCTGCTTTGTTCCATCCTTTTTCATGATGGAAGCGTCGTCACTGGTCAGGGTTACCTTCAGTTCGTTCTGGACTACGATTTTCACGATTGCTGTTGCTGTTTTATCACCGCCTGACAGGCCTGTCTTAGTAGCAGTTACCTTCACATAGGCCACACCCGGCTTTAATGCTGTGATCTTTCCGGAATTAGCGTTTACGGAAATCACCTCAGAGTTATCTGCGTCGGAACCGTCCGCCATATCATGAGCGGTAAACTGGTAAGTAACTCCACGGTAATTCGTATCTACGGCTACAGAAGCATTTGCATCCTCAGATACATTTAAAGTAGTATCATCAACGGACATGGAAACCTTCAGGTACATTTCTGCATCTTCACGGTCATTTCCCTCCAGTCCACTTGCACCGTTATTGTCAGCTTCGATATCCGGCAGATTCGTTCCGTTCTGTCCTACATAGATATCGTAGATCTTCTTAGCATCCTCTTCACTAACTGTAATATCAGATGCTGTCTGGTCGTCCTCGTCAAAGTTAAGAATGTTGTTTCCGTCAGCATCCTTTAAGTATGCTGCCTGGATTGCATAAACCTTTGTAGTCAGCTGCTGGATGGTAGCGTCCACGTGTCCTTCTACAACATTCTTTAAATATGCCTCGTCAAACAGGGCTGTTGTCTGCTCTCCTTTTCCAATCAGGGTGTTATAAGAGTAAATACGGCGGATACCGGCTGCACTGTCTTTTTCAGTTTCTGCGATTTCGTTGCCCATGGAATCAATGTAAACCGTCTTGATAAGAGTCCATTTAGTTGCATCTGCGCCCTGTTTACCGTTAGAATTTACACCAAAAATTTCCTGATGCATTGGCTTTCTGTCTGCAGGCAGGATTTCTGTTACGTCAACATCCTCTCCAACAATTTCGCTTCCTGCACTGTTAGTACTGCCAAGCTTTTCAGATTTGGTTGCCTTTGCAATCCATTTCTGTCCATCCTCATCGTATTCAGCGTTGATATAGAAGCCGCCTTTACCGTCTGTAAATAATCTTCCGTCATTACCAACAATAAGTACATCACTCATCGGGACATCATAGGACATGAAGATTGCCGCTGCGTTGTCACCGCTGTTGTTTGCCATTGGATCTTTTGGTACTGGTTCATTTGGAACCAGTTCCTTTACTTCATCGGAATCATTTCCAGGATAGTTAGGCTCCTCGATATCAACTTTTACTTTACCTACAGTGAAGGTATTGGTTGCTGTTTCGGTGTCCGTCATGTAAGCCAGGATCTGAGCTCCTCCAAGCAGCATGAGGGCTGCTGTTGCAACACATGACGCAGAAGTTGCGGCTTTCTTGAAATTTTCGTTTCTCATTACAGGTTCTCCTCCATTTTGAGTTTTTTTGCGTATTCGCATGGTTCCAGAAAACATAGCCCGCTACCCTGCCTGGATCACAGGGACATATATATGCTGCGGTGCTGGGTGCCGGCCGTGTCTGGATGAGATCCAGACATTGGCTCTGTCCTTATTATGGCGAATCCGCTTTTACTGTTTCTCTGCCTGCCAGATGCGGACATACATTGCAGGATAACTGCGGCCATATCATCTGCCAGCAGAGAAAAATAGACGATCAGATTCCCATATAAGGTCGGAAGGGCAAAGGAACAGGGTGATTACAGAAATCAATGATCCGGATTTCCCAGAAATCCTCCCTCCGTCATTATTATGGCGGATTAGCTCTTAAGGTTGTTGGGCTGGAATTTACATCTGTCAGGCTGATCACGAGGTAAACATTTACGGTTCCTTACCCATCTGCTACTATTATGGCGAATCAGGATTCTTGCTGTAAAAAAAAGAAACCTTCCATTTCAGGAAGGCTTCTTCATCAGGTTATTTGAAAATACTTTGATTTTGCCATTATGTAGTTGTCTTATTGTCAGATTTCCACTGTTCATAGCCGGACTTTTCTTCATCGGAAAAGTCCAGTGCGTCCATTGCTTCTGATAAAGACATGTTTGTTTTTTTCATCAGTTTTTCAAGAGAATCGTAACGTCCTTTTTTTTCACCGTTCTTCTCACCTTGTGCCATGCCTTGTGCCATGCCTTGTGCCATGCCCTTCGCCATGCCCTTTTCCAATCCTTCTTTTTCAAAGGCGTCTAAAAGACTACACATCTTGACTTCTCCTTTCTGGGATTCTCCGATCATAAACTGTTTGAAATCCCGATATCGTTTGTCGCTTGTAAAAGTATGGAAAAATTCCATCAGTTCGCTGATATGATCCCATGCTTTTTTGTTATTATACATGATTTCCTTTTCATTGCCAAGTCTTTTGGCCCTGAAAAATTCTGCCGCAATCCGAAAATCACTTTGAAACTTTGATATGGTTTCTTCCGGCAGGAATGCTACTTCCACTAAATTGATTGAGTAATTTGGTATGTAGCATTTTAAATTTTCCGGTACATCTACTAAATCATAGAGTGATTTTGGACCATCCCATGGCTTTGTACCGAAATACAGCACAAGCGTGATGACCGGCATCAGTTTCTGTCCTGGCCAGATCTCCTCTGCATAATCTGCTTCATGCCCCTCTGCCTTGTTCACTGCCTTGATGTCCCGCCCGTTTTTCTCATACATGGCGTAATCATATCCCATTACACGAATAGGCATTAAGCGATTGACTTTTGTCTGATTTTCCAAACCGTAGACTATGAATGAGATCCCATTCTTGGTATCGATTTTTACTACATCACGACTTTTTTCCTGATATTTGCCTTCCGCGGCCTTGTATCGGCTGGCTGTCGGGCCATCTTTTAGATTTTCCGGTTTTACGACTTCTTGACCATCATACACCAGAACATTGATGATGTCTGCAAAAACATCTGTATGATCCAGCAGAATCTTTTCTGATTGATCCGGAGCAGATGTTTGCGGCTTCGATACAATCCTTTGTATTCCCATGATCCTTAACACCTCCCTTCCTGGGCTTGAAGGCGCCTTAAGGTACCTCCGTTATTGATATAGAGACAAATTCCTCAAATGGAGGCTCTTTGCACTTACTCCGCCAGGTTGGAAAACAGAATGCTAAGGATCCGGAACCCCATGATCCAGAAGACGATCAGCATAAGAAACACGGTTTTCTTTGCCATGACATAGCCTACTAAGGGGATGGAATACTTATAAGTCCCGATAATATTTTCAGGCTTTAACAGGATCATGTCCTCTGCATCGTTGTTATCTCCCTTTGTCACGTACCCTCCCTCTTTTTTATCTATGATTCGGTGGGTTACAGGAATCGAATCACCGTCCGTAGATGCAATATGGTATGCAACCACTTTGCCAATTTCCGGCGTGACATCATGGGTGTCGATATATGCCAGAGATGCCACCGGTATCTCCGGCTCCATGGATCCGGAAAGCGTCACATACGGACGCAGGCCGAAAAGGAGCGGTGCTCCCAGGGCAATCACACATAAAACGATACAGACAGATGAAACGGTTGCGATTTTGTCACAGATAGAAGCGATACATTTCATATAAAATCTCCTTTTTTGTTGTTATAGCAGAAATATGGCGTATTTCCTGTATATTTGAATGCTCCTGAACAGTCAGTAAGTTAAAAAACCTCCGTTTGGGAGGTTTTCTTGACTTCTGCCGCTTCCAGGCTGGAACAGGAAACTTCGTGCACCATCCTATATTCCCTGGTTCCATCATTTAAACGCCTGGGGAATACGCGGCTCTGGAGCCTTCCCGCAAGTTTTACAGATGTCCCCATAGGCGCCTGCTCAATGGCATCTGCATTTTCGGTTCCCCATGCCAGACAGGGGACAACACAGGGGATGCCGTCCTCATCCTGCGTGCGTAAAACAAATTCTTTCAAAATACGGCCTTTGGGCGTTGTTTTTATTGGCCTCTTTTTCCAAATCGTGCCTTCTAAAAACACACAGTTCTCTTCCATTTCAGGGGAATCCGTCTTTTCCAGCTTTAAGACTTCACATACCAGATTGGAATGGAGTATTTCTCCCTCCGGGGTATATAATGTCTGGAGCCTGCCTTCGATACAGATCCCGTCTCCCTGCGTAATCATATGCCCTTCAAGGACACTGGCCGGGATAAGAATACGGATTTGGTCAATGGTTCCGCTGATACGGGTACAGTCCAATATCCCTTCAAAATACCGCTCCTTTTTAAGTTCGTGGCTGAATACAAGATGTGTAGCCAGTTTTCCTGTAATTCTGCATTCGTTCATAGTTTCTTTTCCTCCTTCTGTTGAAACAGTCTGTCATCCTTTTTATTATGAAGGAATGGATGCCGAATAAATGGCGCAGGCCGGAACCGGTTTCCAGCCTGCGCCTTAGTGCCCATGTTTGTTTTTAACGCTCCAGTGTTTCCTCCTGCTCCCACTGATCCTGCAGGTAAGCTTCCTCAATATAAAAACGCCGGTCCACATCGTCTTTTAATGTGTTTTCCACCATGTATTCCGCCTCGTCATGGGGGATGCCTGCTTCTACTGCGATTGATATGAGCTCTACATCCGTGAGTCCCTTTGATCTTCCATATTCCATCTGGCTGCGGACCTGGTCAAGTTTCATAAGACGTTCCGTCTCTTCATCCAGAATCGGGACATTGTCCGCTTTTAAATTTCCCTCCATGATTTCTTTTACTTTTCCAGCACAGAATGCCCGTTCCTCTTCCCTTTCTTCCGGAGCCATCCGTTTCAGGCATAATTCCCGTTCTTCCTCCCGGTCTGCTGCAAGCTCTGCCCTTAAATAACTCTTTTGAGGGATATCCGGGGAAGACAGTTCCCGGTATACCTCTTCTTTTGAAAGGCCTTCCTTTCTCCCTTCTCGTACGGCTTCCATCAACTGCCGGAACATGATTCTTCGTTCTTCCAGCCATTCAGTCGGCTCCTGGCGGCCAAAACGCTCCTGGGCTGCTTCCGGGGCAGCCACAATGCCATGTTCCTCCTTATAGTGGCGGAATGCTTCCTTTACCTTGCCTGCTTTGTCTTTAAATAATCCCATTTTACCTTTTGCTATGAATAATACATAGCCCTCCTTTCTTTCTGGCTGTCTTTAATATGGTTTATGCAGAAAGCGATAAAACCTGCACCAGGCATATGCCGCCGCAAAATACCAATGACAGGATATATGGGGCTGTAAGGATGCTCCCCTTTTCCGTTTGGCCCGTTTGCGGAAGGCGGAACGCATCCCGCTTAAAGATGCTCATATACAAAAGGAGGGTGAGGCATACAATATAGGATGTAAAGACCATCACAACAAACAGCTCCCCCTCTGTCATAACCATCAAAAGGTTTATCCCGTTAAAAATGCAGTGGATCGTTATGGGGACAAGCAGGTTTTGTGTCTTTAACGCAGACCATGAAAGCACAATCCCTAAAATGAATGTATAGGATGCCTGATTGATATTCATATGCCACAGGGCAAATAATAGGGATGAAGCCAGGATAATGTTCCAGGGTTTTGCCCCTTTAAACAGAGTCGGTACCAGTCCCCTAAAAAACAGCTCCTCTAAAACAGGGCCAATGATACAGAGGTATATAACAGCCGCAGAACCTCCGTCCGCTATCATTTTAGGGATATTGTCCTCTGCTGCATTCCCCGCAAACCCGGTCTGGTATGAAATCAGGCTGCAGACCGGTACCATGGCGCAGGCAGTCAGGACGCAGATCATCGCCCACTTAAATGAAAGAGGCTTTACAGGAAGGCTCCATCTTCCTTTTTTCATTTCCACCAAAACAGGGACCAGAATGGGAAATACCATGGCAAACTGGAAGAAAATTCCATTAACTGCAATGCCCATACCATCCAAACATGCCATGCATACAGCCAGCAAAAGTTCCATGCCTAGGGCTTTTATCAGCCACCAGGCACGGTCATCCCGCTTCATGGAAGCCTCCAAAGCAAACAGAATAAAACAAATAGGACCGCCGTGGCCGGTATATTCGCGAAATCCCCTGTTTTCATTCTGGATAGGGAGATCTTCTTTGTTACGGGATAAAAAAACGGGATCCCATCCCTTGTCATCATATCCTGCAAAAGATGCAGTGTGATTCCGTAAAAGAAACCAAGGACCAGAGCAAACCAAATACTTCCTTTTATCCCCGAAATCAAAGCAGATGCGGCAAGCAGATATAGAAGCGGAGCATGAAACAGGCCTCGGTGGCCAAACAGTCTGTTTATAATCAAAGATAAAGGTTTTACACTTTTTCCGATTGTTGAAGACGGCAGGTCAATGTCTGGGAACAATGAACCGACAGCACTCCCAATCGCAAATAGGCACCCTTCGTAAATAGAAAATGTCTGGCCGGGCAATAGCAGTCCAGCGGCTTTCCCCTCTCCGACAGCCAGGGCCAGGGCACCTGCCGTTCCCCCGGCAATACCCAGAGCAAGATGCAGCTTTCCTCTCATGATACAATATTCCTTTCTTTTTTTGTTCTTCTTTTAATATGGCGAAAAGCGGCAGGGGGGATACCCTGCCGCCGTCGGTTAAGATGTTTCTTCCTCTTCTTCGAAAGACGATCCTTTTAACATTTCCGGGAAAACATCTGCTTCCGGATGCTGGCTTATATAGGCCCGGATCATCGTGTCCATGTCAATATAGGTTGCGGTAAAATAGTAGCTGTTCCCCCGCCCCCTGAAATAAACCGTGGGGCTCGTACAGTCAATGGACATGGGCTGCCCATTTATCTCTCCGACATAGATCAATGCGTGGTTGTCTTTCCGATCCTTTGTCTCCATGCCGTGAAGCAGGATATCCCCAGGCTGGATCTGGCCGTCTGTGTAGTTTCTGTAGGCTCCATTCTTCTTTGCAAAACTTACAAATCCGTCTGTATTATAGATACGGCCAAACAAAGCCGTATCCCAGACCCTGGAAGCGTATCCCGAACAGTCATTGAGGCCCCCGATCTTTAATGGGTCCCCATGGTGTGCCTGGCTGTACCCAATCTGCCCGACGTAAGTAAATGCTTTAATCAAGGCATCCAGTCTCAGATTTATTGTATCTTCGGATTGGATCTGCGACAGGATCGTCTGCAGATGGTCTTTGATATCTCCGGTCCCCATTGTTCCTGCTCCCGGCCTTGCTCCATTGATCCCGGCGATAGTATAGCTCGTCTGGATGCCGTACAGGTCATTCCAGTCATCTTCCAGCCGTAACGCTGCCAGATCCATGTAGTCATAGCTCCATCCGGCAAACTCATCCGAAACAGAGACGTTTACATGTAAAAGCCCCATGTCAATATCAAACAGGTCTTCTGCTTTCTGGAGCCGGTTTTCCAGTATGCCCGGTACTGACTGGTTCTTATAATACTCCCCGGTTGATTCCAGCTTGTCGGCATACAGGGAATGATCGTTGGCCCGCTGGGCTTTTGTGATATGGTACACCATGCCGTAAGCCATCAGTTTTAAATGTCCGCCGCAGTAATAGCCCTTGTGGTTTCCGGCACATTTATGGACAAATGTATATGTTTTCGTTGTATAACTGCAGTCATTATCATCCTCGTCATGGTCATGGCTTTCATCTGTTTTGACGGTCACATAGAAGATTCCCGGATTATTAGGATCCCGTTCTGTTTCGTATCCATAGTCTCCCGCATAGTTATTGTCTAGGAAAGTAGAGCCGTGTCCTTCCGGCCCGCCTCCACAGCTATAATGAGTTGCATCTACTGGGTCATTTTGAACCTCCCAGCATTCCGGATGCCGGTCTAACGATTCATAGAACTGTTCCTTTGTCCCATTTGGCGCGTTACAGGCCCATTCATTCCCATCCAGCAGGGCTGCCGGATATACCCGTTCCATTTTTTCGCCATCCATCCCTGGGTAATACAGATAATTCCGGTCCAGATCGTTATAGGAAAAACCACTGTATTCCATGCATCCAAACCCGTCATGCCCTGGACACATGGCTACGTTTTCCAGTACCTGTCCCAAGGCGCCTTGCTGTTCCATGGAAACATTGCCCTGGGCTTCCTCTGAAAGCCCTGCCGTTACCTTTTCCCCTGTTACCTTTGCATAATAGCCATAGCATCCATACCTGCGGTCTGATACGAAATGGAACTTTGCCGTGTCACCGGGAATTTCGTATACCTGATGGTAGTTGCTGTTATCCGCAGGCTTTGCATACTCTCTTCCTCCTCCCAGCTTCCCGCTGACAGAATTGCCGGCTTTATCAAGCACTTCCACCCAGTCAGATGAAGGCGAGTAAGTAGAATACCAGATTTCTACGGTCAGCTTTCCTGCCCCATCAATGGTTACCGTGTCTGTTATGTCCCGATAGCTTGCATAAGACCCATTTGCAATACCCTTGTCATCTATATTATCCGTATGGGAATATTCCGTTACGGACTCCCGGATATAACCGTTATGCTGGCTCTGCTTTGGCGGCCTGGATTCTGCCACATCTTTTACCACTGCGTAGTAACCATAATATCCGTAATCCGCATCCGATTGGAAATGAAAACTTACCGTATTTCCAGGTATGGTATAAATCTTATGGTAAATGGACTGATCCGTGGGCTTTTCATTTTTACATCCACCCCCCAGTCGGTTTGTGATATGGTTGCCGTTCCCGTCTTTGATTTCCAGCCAGTCATACCGCACATTTTCTGTGGAGTACCATATTTCTACCCTCAGTTCTTCTGCATGTTCCAGCGTTACGGAATCTGTCATATCCAGATTGCCGCCATATGCCCCATGTGCTGTTCCGTCCTCGCCAATGTTGGGAGTGTGGGAATATTTTGTTTCGGTCTGCTTCTGCCCCTGTCCTTCCCCCATTTCCGGAGAGAAACCGCCTGCATTGGATGATCCGGTAAACAGTTCCTGATACTTTAACGCATAAGGGATACGGACACGGCCCATGCTGGTATCTCCGGAGGCGAACCGTTCCCACTGATATCCAAAATACTCGGTCGCTTCTGCCACCTGGGTAAAGTTCATTGACAGGAATGTCTGGAGGATCCGAAGATCGTATGCATCATCGTGGTAAAACAGGAACTCCAGCTGCCCTTCCCAGTCTGTTCGCCAGTCTGTATTGCGGGATGCCATATACCGCTCAAAGAGTTTCCTGCGTTCTGCAGTCCACTGGCAGAGCCCAAGCCCTCCCAGGTGCCAGGGCTTGCCGGATTCGTGTTTGGACGGATTCATTCCGCTCTCTCCCTGCATATTGCCCAGGATCGCAAAAGCCTGTATTTCCGGAACGCCATGATCCATCATCCAGTTATAAATCTGGCGGGCCATGGCCTCCTGTTCTTTTGTTGTCATTGCGTTTGCGGTGGAGTAAGAAGTATCACTTAATCCCTCACCGGAAGCGGACTGGCTCGGGAACTGGTTGATCTCCTCCCCTCCGTTTAAATAGATGGACCGCTTGGTCGGGAGGAGGGACAGCTGGAGGCCAAATTCCAACTGGTGGGACTGGTCAAACAGCGGCTTGCAGTACGCCATAAGGACCCTGGCCCTCGTATTATTTTCCGTTTTTGTCAGGAAACTGTCGAGGCCTGGGATCGCATCCCGAAGGGCCTTTGCCATTCCGGTTACAGCATCCTTTATGGCTGCGGATATCCCCGATACGGTCTGCTTTATGGATTCAAACAGACCGGGGTCTGAAGCTTCTTTTAAGGAATCATCCGTTTTTTCCGTCAGGGACGATTCCAGCTGGGCTACGGATGCCATTGCACAGATTTCCATAATATTGGACGTATAGCCTGGAAATCCTCCCATTCCCAGAAACTGTACTTCCGCACCCCCATCAATCCGCTCAATCCGCTTGTAAGCTTCTGATGGAGCGCCTGCCCATGGTTCTGGTCCCACGACTTTTCCATCCTTGACTTCACGGCCCAATACAGCTGGAACATAAGTTTCCGGGTCTTCCCTTCTGTGTGCCGGATCGATAGATCCTGTTTCTGGGTCGATCCTTGTAAGCTTGAATTCGCTTACCTTTGCCTTGTCTGTATCGGAAGCCGCCGCTTTTATGTTAGCTACCCATTTTGCTTCCATTTCCTGCATAGACTGATATACAATGCCTAAGGTCGATTCTGTCGCTGTCCGTGTATCCATTTCTTTCACATCGGTTGTAGTAAATTGGAGAATGAACAGGCATAGCATTGCGAGCAGTCCCAGAACTGCTGAAATGATCCCAAAAAATATAAGCGCATGGAACATGACGCCGGCAAACCACAGGATCAATTTTGTAACCAATGCATGGAATTTTGCATGCGTCTCAAATACCCTTGAAGCACCGGATAAGGCTCGCTTCATTGCAAAGCTGTTGACCTTGGCCGCTCGGTTAGCCACCCTTGTAGCATAAGTGCCGCCCGGAAGCCTTTTAATACCGGATTCTGCTTTTTTCAATCCGTTTTTGGCCTGCTTTTTTAGATATTCCCCAGGCTTTTTTAACTTGTCCTTCCGGGCTTGATAGGCCGCTTCTTTCTTCTTTGCTTTTTCAGCGGCAGCCTGCCGTTTCCCCCTTAACGCCATGTCCTTTCTCTGGTATGTGGCCTGTTTTTTCTCATATTTACGGTACCTTTTTTCCGGCAGGCTTCCACTAGATAACTGCTCGTCCAGTTTGTTAAGTTCCTTTGCATACCGTTTTGCCTGGTTCATCCAGATAGCCTGACGTGCCGCTATATATGCCTGCGGAATAAAGCGCATAGATGAATCTACAACTGCCATAGCCTGCATCCCCTGCCCGGTCGGGTCATTTTTCAGGCCTTCCATCATAAGTGGGTTGCTCCAGGGGCGGATAGCAGAAAGCGTCCCAAGTGCATGCTTTGACTGAAGCACTGCACCGGCTCGGTTTCCTACGGTTCCCGAATGGGCAAACAGGCGGTCTGCCAGGCCAGCTGCATCCTTCTTGGAAAGACGGATTCCGCTCTTTTTAAATTCACCCATCAGAAATTCAATGGTCTTCTCCCTCTGAGTCAGATCTGCCCGCTTTACGTGGAATGCCTGGTTGCGGATCTTTCTGGCTTTCTTTTCATAGCTCATCCGGTCCGTACGCACGTTCTTCCCGACCGTAACCATGACCTTCCCGCCTTCTCTGGATTTGAGCACACCGGCTTTTATCAGGAACCGGTTGTAAGACTGCAGGCTTTCGTTCCATTTGGCGGCATCCGCCAGATTGAATTCCCCCAATCCGCCGCGTTTTATGATATCCGCTACCGCACGCAGTTCTTCTTCGCTTAAATCTTTTTTAAGCATCTTCATCGTCCGTTCCGCCAGTGCTCCGGAACAGACAACCCCTGCCGCTGTAGCGGAAGTAATTGCTGTACGGTTACGCATGGTACGGACGCCTTTTGTATGCATATCATCCGGGTCATCTGCAGCAGAAAGAAAGGTCTGCATCAGTGCTTTTTTAAATGCGTCATGCCCTCCCCGGTCGGATACCGGAGCCATCCGGTTTGCCTCAATGGAAACTTTTCCATTCCGCTGCATGGCAAGCTGCATCCGGTCCTCAAACGAAAGCTTTTTGCCATCCTTAAGGGATGAAGATGCAGGCCCGAATAACGCTGCACCTTCACGGCTGATAGCAGGGTATTTGGAAAACCGGGCTGTCTTATCCGGTGCCAGGGCCAGACGTTTTCCTCTCGCTGCATGCAGGTTTCTTCCAGCAAATGCGTCTTGTGCCCGCTCTGTGCCCGTGCTTCCTGCCAATATGGCTTGTGCCTGCACCCTGGGTTCACGGGAAACGCTCCATTTCCTTTTGGTATCCCTGTCATAAAGCGCCGGTCCGGCTGGGGCCTGCGTTCCAGAACTCATATCCGTCCCTGTCTTTTGTGATGGGAATCCCTGTTTCAATCCATCCGGCCCAGCAGATCCCGTTTTTATGCCTCCTAGCTTTAATGTATTAGAGGATGCAGCTCCAGGCAGTATGGATTTTTCCATTCCCTGTCCCTGGCCCAGCTGTTTCATCGCGCTTCCTGCCAGCCCTTCCTTCCCAGCGGCTCCATGCGTATCAGGATGCTGTACTGCCTGTTTTAACCCTTCCGCTTCTTTTGGGCTGCCATCTTCCTTTTTCGTTAGGGCAGTATTCTTCTGATTTAAGGCTGAAGGCCGGTTTATCTGGTTCCGGGTGTTGCTATCTGGGGGCTGGGAAACCTGGTCCCGGAGGCTTCCCCCTGGAACTGGAAAACGGCCTGATTGACTTTGAGTAAATCCATCCAAAGGCTGTTTATCCTGTCCCTGGAGGGGCTCTTTCAAGGATTGAGGGGTATGGCTTTGAACGGTGTCTTTTGTAAACAGTCCCTCCCTGTTTTGGGCGGCAATCCCCCCAGAGTGGGACGCCTGGCTTCTGGCAAAACCATCGGAAGGCCGTCCGGACTCTCCATCAGGCTCCAGTCTTTTGGCAGCCTCACCTTTCCCTTGCAGATCCCACTTCTGTTTTAAGACCCTTGCCTGTTCTGGCAGGATTTTTTCCTGTGCCAAGGCTGCGGAGGACGGCCTTCCTTCCTCTGCTTTCCGAAATACTTCTGATCCTGCCTGCAGGCTGGTTTCCCGTGGTACGGACCGCTCCTGCTGTCCAGCTGACGCATTTAAACCTCCAAACGGAATATTCTGCTTGCTGTCTGCCCTGTTTTCCTGTCTCTGAACAAAGCCCTGCTGCAAAATTGTGGGATGCGGATCGCTTTCTGCATAAAAGCTGCTTTGTCTGGAAGCTTCGGTTCTGCCTTGATATCCCTTTTGGAACTTAGGGGGATTCTGGGAATCTGTTTTGCTGGAGGGTCTATTTTCCTGAAATTCATGGGTCGATCCGCTGTGTGTATGCCCGACATCTTCTCTCCCTGATTTTTCGCCGCCTTTAAACGTCCCTTCCTTATTTTCCGGTAAAGAGGAAGGAGGTTTGTGAGCCTCTGTTTCTGGCATATGCAAAGCCTGAGGGACCGGGCGATCCCTAGAAATATCCTGAAGGTCCGCTCTTTCCAGCTCAGGCTGCGGAGTGGATGAGCGTCCATTGATCCCTTCTTTTCGCTCATCTCCCTGTAAAGGGACTTCCTGATGCAGACGTGTTTCTTCTGGCTGGGATAAAGCTTTTAAGTCCGCTCCGTTCCGGTGGTCCCCTCCCAGCAATGGACCCTGCCTTTTTATCGGTTCTTGAAAAGCTTCTTTATACCCGGTTTCCGGCACAGCCCCTTCCGGCCTGGCCAGAGATGTTTCGTGCTGGATCTGGGGATCTTTTCTATGTTCAACAGGCGCAGTGGCCTCCCCCGCTTTCCTATTCGTATAGGCACCGGTTTCCGGTACAGCTTGTGTATATGCAGCTTTATGAGATGGTTCCGTTTTCGTTCCAAAAATGAACCCCCTTTGTTCCGGATTCTCCGGCGTATGCTCGCCGGTATGAAAACCGTACGCCGGAGGTTCAGGACTGCTTTCTTTTGCATATCCGCTCTGTTTCTGAGATTTAGTTTTAAAGGATGCTGTATCCAGAGGGCTTCCTGTTTGTCTGCCCGGATCCTCTCCAGCTGTCGGAACCTGTGGAGCTGGCACAATTTCTTGCTCAAAATGACGGCTTATACCGGAAGGCTCAGTACTCTTCCCATCCATGCGATCAAGGAATGGCCTGTCTCCTGCCGGAGCATGCTGCACCGCCTCTGGGTGTTCTGCTGCATATGATGGAGTCCCTGATGGATGGGGACTTCCTTCTGGAGCATGTGGGATCATTCCAGAGTGTTCTGATATATGCGGCGGTGCTTCTGTGGAAAATTTGTTTTCTTCTGGAATGTATGAATTAATACCGGGATGTTCTGTTGTATGCGGTGCAGCTTCTGCTCGGAATGCCGCTTCCTTTGAAGCAGGCGAATCCGTGCCGGCCGTTCCAAATGCGGTTTCTGCCGTTTCAGGGGAATGTGCGCTTATGATATCTGCTGGAATATATGATGATGTTCCTGATGGGATTTTACTTTCATCTGGTACATACGGGTTAACACCTATGCTTTCAGCAGTAAATGGCATTTCATGCGTTCCCGGGGAAAGTAAACTTTCCTCTGGAACATACGAAGGTGTTCCCGGGGAAAATGTATTTTCCCCTGAAGCAGGCACGTCCGTATCCGTGTTTCCGAAAACAAATTCTGTTGCTTCCGGGGAAAGCAATCTTTCCTCTGGAGCATACGGAGATGTTCCCGGGGAAGGTAGGCCTTCCTCTGGAATATATGTATCCATATCCGTATTTCCGTCCGAATGATACGGATCCATACCGGAATTTCCGGCAGGATATGGTGAGTCTGCCTCCTGATGCTGGGCTGGTTCCTTTTGTGGCCCCGTACTTCTTTGCGTGCGTTTTCGATCTGTTTTCTTTTCTTGTGTCGCCTCTTCCTCAAAAAGAACACGTTCCGATCCATCCGTATCTTCTTCCTCTGGGAGTTCATCCTTGTCCGATTCTTCTTTATCTGGTTCTTCCTCTTCCTCCTCTGTACTATGTTCCAGGTATGGGTCATCCTCTTCCCATTCCTTTTCTGCATCCAGATTTACAGCATAAATCTGTTCCAGCTCTGTCAGCCGTTTATAGGCTTCCATATCCATGATATAGCAGCCGGTATAAGCTTCCAGATAGGAAGCGTTTGCATAAATATAATCAACGTCAAGCGTGTCCAGTAACTCCCTGAACTCGTCTTCACGCCCTTCTTTCAAAGAGACGATCACATGGTTATACGGATCCTCTTCAATCCGCATCTGCAGCTGCAAAAGGTCATTGGCTGTATTGTAATCCTTGATGTCCAGATGCATCTCTTTTTTGATTTTTAACCATCTTAAAAATTCGGATACGCTTTGAGCTACAAGCCGGAACATCGCCTGCTGAAGCTTTACTTCTTTTGCCATTCTGCCTCCTCCTTTCCTACCTGTTAATATGGCGAATTCCATGGGAGGTAAATTGGATCCATGGTGCGCAAACTTAAAAAAGCAGACTGTTACTACAGCCTGCTTTGCGAATCAATTGATTTCGTATTCAGTTAAATTACCTTTCAATCAAATCCCAGTCATCTTCTTCCATTTCCATACTTTCCAGAACAACTGCTTCCCCTTTCAGGAACGCCTCTCCATCCCGTCCAAACAGGATCATGTATTTACGCCCGGTGCAGCTATTGTAAAAGCACTGGTACATATCGAAGTTTCCGGCGCATCCCTGCTCCCCTAAAAGTTCCATATCGGGGATATGCCAGCAGATGGCAACTGCCAGGTTCTGCTCTTCCTGTGTTAAGGTTTCGTCCGGTTCTTTCTGGATGGACCATCCATCATTTTCCATCTTATTAACAATCATCCTTTTTCTCTCCTCTTTATTCAAATTCGTCCGTTAATGCTTCCACCGTCAGTTTGACGCCCAAACAGAATCCGTTTGTAAACGCCTGTTCGGTTTCATATGGGAAGGCCTCAAGATGCATATCCATCAGCTTGACAAATTCTTCTACAAGGGGTGGGGAAACCTCATCCAGCCTTTTCTTAAATTCCCCGTATGCTTTTAAATTCCTGCTTCTTAGGGCCTTGTATTCAGTATCCTGTATCTCTGTCCAGTCGGCCGGAGTGATTTCCCCGCGGTACAGCTTTCCTATCATGCCTGCCATACAGCCACCTTCCTTTCTTCTTTCAGATAGCTGCTGCCATTTTCTATCTGATATGCAGCACATTCCAGGATCTGTTCTGCAATATCCTTTGGGGCATCATCCACATAAATCCGCATCCCGTCCCAGGAACGCCTTTTGTCATTGGTTCCCCGGCAGACACACTTAATGCATTCTACGCCCCCGTTCAGGGAAGCGCGGATCTCATGCAGGTTTCCGTTGTAATCGTCTATGTAGATGTCGCCTTTCCGGATCCCTATTTCCTTTAGGACATCTGATTTTATCCCACCGAAAACGGAATATTTCCGCCGTTCCGGATATACGCAGGGAAGATGTATATCCAGCCACGCTTCCTTATCGGGGATGGAATAGGGAAACGGGAACACGGCAGACAGGGTATAGACTTCTGCTCCAGCCTTTGCTAACAGGCGTGCCGCCTGCACCATATTGGGGTGCGGAGTCCGTCTGCGGAAGTATCCGGGGGCCTGTACTTCTTCCAATGGCATGCCTGTTTCCCATACATTTAAGGTACCATCAATGTCGAAAATCACTTTCATTTGTTTCCTCCTCTCACTTTGAACTATCATTAAATTGATAGTAATAATATGGGGAAAAAGAATAAAGATAAAATACAATGATGGTTTATTACACACAAAAGGCTGTCGCTCCAGTAGATTCATCTACTTTTGCAACAGCCTCCCGTTTTTCAGTTTGTAGTGAGGTTATAATAGCCTCGCTTCTTTGAATAAGTTACTTTATTTAAGACAAAATCCTGGTGCTAGGCCACAGTAGGTGTCACTAGCGTTGTAGGCATCCAATTTACCTGACATGGATACACTGTTAATAACACTTGGACTAAATGCATATACTGAACGCAACCAGTAAATACTTGAGAAACCCAACTCAGTATATCCCTCATTTTTAGAATAATTAGATGTTGTGATATCGAGAATGGTCGTCCTAGCATATGGCTTTCCTTCATTTGGTCGAACACGGTCATTAGAATCACTATACGCTTCTCTTATAGACAACAACCAGAGTTTATCATAGGTTATTGTGTTATTGCTGGAAGAGTCATCATAAACAGTATCCGATTTTACTTCCTTTGGTACGATAGCGTTTCGTAATTCTATCGGGAAGCAGCTGATAAGTGCTGTTTTTTCATCCAATTTAGTTAATGTAAATACGATATCCTTGTTAGTAACATTCAGCATATTGTCTGTAACCGTTCCATTTAAGGTATTACGCACAGCTGAATCAGGCCAGCCTCCTTGATTGGTATTGTTATGATTCCATTTCCGATAATCAAGAATAGAGGAATTTAATATTCCTGCCCCATCACCAGTCATGTTAGGGAATGACGACGTTCTTAGTTTATCGTTGAGATATAGTGGTACACTCTTTGTACAGCTCTCTCCGCTTCCGCCGCCGTCAATACACTGCTCGTATACATATGGGTCTTTCTGTGACCAGGAAGCAATCGTGGACCAGTCATCATTATGGATACAGCGGTGCGGATTGCCGTTTGCTGTACTTCCTGTCGGCGTATGAGCTTTGAACGTATTCACATAGTTCTTTCCTGTTGCTGGTCCAAAAGTAAGTCCCGCTGTTCCTGTATTGCCGTTCTCATCCTTGTAGGTATCATGCTTGATGCCGTAAAGGGATACGGCGTATTTGACATTAGGTTTCGGGCCTGGGAGACAGAATCCCGGCGCCAAGCCGTCGTCGAAGCTCACGTGGCTGTTGTACCAGTCGCCGCTGCCGCCCACGCTACACGCATTGTTGGAGTAATAGCGACTCTCCGAACGAAGCCAACGATAAGTCGTAGAGCCTGATTCGTAATACCCTTTATTCATGACATAATTGCTTGTTGTGATACCAAGGGCAGTAATCCTCTCGTATGGGATACCCTCATTCGGTCGGATAACACTACTTGCATCAGAATCGCCATATACTTCTCTTCCAGAAAATAGCCACAGCTTATCGTAAGTCACCACATTATTACCAGAAACATCGTTATAAACTGTATCTGACTTCACAGCCTTGGATACAATTGCTTCCTTTAATGCTGCCGGGAATCCAGAGAATAAAGAATCTGCCTCCGTACAGAGCTTGTCTTCCGTTACCTGATACTCGTCACTTTCCGTATCTTCCCATGCAACTTCCGTTGTTTCCGGCTGCCGTCCGTTCAATGTGGAACGGATTCGGGATGCAGGCCAGCCGCCTTTATTGGTATACGAGCCGCCTTTGTATGCATTCCATCTCAGGTAATCCAAATTTATGGACTCATACAACATTCCTGCTCCATCACCGGACATATTTGAATACGATGTACCTTTAATCTTTTCACTCAAGACAATCGGTACACTCTTCGTACAGCTCTCTCCGCTTCCGCCACCATCAATACACTGCTCATATACATACGGGTCTTTCTGTGACCAGGAAATAATCGTAGGCCAATCGTCATTATGGATACAGCGGTGCGGATTGCCGTTTGTTGTGTTACCTGTCGGCGTATGGGCCTTAAAGGTATTTACATAGTTCTTTCCGGTTGCCGGTCCAAAGGTAAGTCCTGCGGTTCCAGTATTGCCGTTCTCATCCTTGTAGGTATCATGCATGATGCCATATACACTTACCGCGTATTTTACGTCAGGAGGCGGCAGGATCCATTTTGCATAAACGGTTATGTCGTTTTCACAGTTTTCAAGGACAAACTCGTTTCCGTCTGTGCAGGCAGCATCTGTGTACCATCCTGCAAATAATAAGGATACATGTTCCGGCTCCATTTCTGTGCCGTTTATTATTGTTATTCCTGTTTTTGTCTTTTGATAGGTCACCTCATTGGTTTGCATTGAGGGATCTCCGAAATACCCTCCATTTGCATCATATACTACCCGGAATGGCTCTTTTGGCGCATTCAGGCTTATCTGTACGCTGAAGGAATCCTTTACAGTGATCCTGTTTTTGGTATAGGATACCTCGATTGTGTACCCGGCTCCGTTGTCATTGTTTTCTCCCGTTACTTCTTCTGGATTTAAAACCAGGTCAGAGAACCGGATGACAGTATCGCCTTTTCCAGTTAATACGGCCGCCATATAATCTGCATCCGAAACTACGCTCCGGGTCGTTCCGTCATCAAAACTTACCGTGCTTCCAACCAGATCTCTGGCGGTAAACCGGTAGGTATCGCCATCCTCATTTGCGCCTTCGCTGTCCGGGGTAATAACAACCGGTCCGGAATATACAGCAGTGAGGCTGGTGGGCTTTACGCCTTTTGCGATCAGGTTCGTGATGCTGGACGTATGGGAAGCGTTCTCATACTGGTCGATGCGGTTTACAAACCGTACTGTTACCTCCTCTTGATCCTTTAGGGTTACTTCTTTTTGGGAGATTAAGGTGTCGCCATCTATGGATACCAGCTTATACCGGCTTGCGGAGATTTCCTCTACCGTATAGGTTCCTGCCGGCACAGTAAAGACTGCATAGCCGGATTTTAAATCCCCCAGGGAAATCGCCTTGTAAAAGGTATGCCCGTTCCCGCTTAAGTCGGTTCCGATCACACGGAATAAAAACTCGGCCTGTCCAAATGGCTTATACCAGTCGTTGATCTCTTTTTCTACCCGGATGGTTGCGGTTAAAACCGGGTCAAAGCATTCCAGCGTCTGCTCCGAAGTACAGTTATCCGAATTGATGGAGAAACGCACCTTGGATCTGGATACGCCGTATCCTAACGGTGCCTCCAGCTCTTCAAAATAGTAGGAGCCCCAGTCAAGCCCAGATACGCGGAGCATGCCGTCCTCTCCGGTTGTAAACACCATGTTGGTATCCTCTTCCGGATTTCCTGTGACGATATACTTTCCCATGTCATCTGTTGTGTGGAACCCGATCCGTGTGCCTGTGTTAGTGAACAGGCCAAATGTAGCCGCACCTGGCTGTTTTTCGGAGGAAGGAATGGAGTTGTCATGCTGATAGGTCATGACATTTCCGGTTTCCTCATCCTTTTTCACAAGGGTTACAGATCCTGTGATCCGGCCATTCTGCGCTTTTATGCGGACAGGGATTTCTACATTGTTCGCTGTCAGGGAGAATTTGAAGGGTTCAGGGTTTATTTCATATCCTTTTGGTGCTTCTGTTTCCTGGAAGTAATAATCGCCCCATTCAAGGTTTTCAGCATAAGGGGTCATGCCCTCCAGATCGGTTGCCATGTTTTCCTGTATCAGGATATCCTCTGCCCCGTTTTCCTTGTAAAGCGAGAACACAGCCCCCTGAAGCGGGATCCCGTCCTCTGAGGTTTTGTACAGCGCGGCAGATCCCTTTCTGCGCTCATTTGAGGTGGTAAGCTCAATGGTCTTTCCCACGGTAGATGCATCCAGGGTGAATTCCAGTTCCTTGGCGTTAAAGTCCTCCGGAAATTCGGCTTCTCCGTTATCGCTTTTGATCACGCCGTTGGCAGGATCCATAAGGTATCCTCTGGGAGGCTGTACCTCGGCAAAACGGTATGTTCCAAAGTTTAGATCCTGTACTGCAATCTCACCAGCTGCATTGGTTTTCTGTGCTTCCCTTTCCAGGATCCATTTCCATTTACGGTTTGTCCCGCTGCCTTCAAGGGTTTTGCGGTATAGTTCAAAATAAGCGTCTTTTAATTTCTCTCCTGTTTCTGCGTCCTTTTTTATGAGGATCGCAGAAGCTTTCTTTTCAGTATTGAACGCTTCCACATTTGTATGGATAGTAAGCGCTCCGTCTGCTCCTGTAACTGGAGAGTCATAGCGGGATATCATAAATTCAATCCGGCCTGTTGATAGATCATAGCCTTCCGGAGCCTGTATTTCCTTGAAATAGTAGCTGCCCCATGGAAGCCCGGTCACTGTCAGGGTACCGCTCTCATCCGTTGTAAATGTATCTATGGTTCCGTCTTCTGCATATCGGCCATCCGGGTCTGTCCGGACAATTTCGCCGCTTGAGGTATAAAGATGAAAGGATGCCCCTTTTAATGGGCCGTATTCCAGTTTGTGATCCTTATCATTTTTGGTAAGGGTAACACTTCCTGGGATCCGTTCATTGGGGATCTCCACCACGTTGTCTGCCTCGGATATGGTAAATTCATGAAGCCCTTCTGCGGGGACATATCCGGCAGGTGTTTCTACTTCTTCCCAGTAATAAGTCCCGCCAGTGACGTATTTAATAGAAAATTCTCCTGTTCCGTTGACTTTACAGTTTTCTGCAATCAGTTTTTTGTCACTGTCGTAGATATTAAAAGATGCTCCGGACAATGGTGCATTGGATACCGTACCGTCTTTTCCTGGAATGGTACGCCCGGCATCCGTCTTTTTTAAAGTCAGTTTTACCAGAGATTCCAGCAATGTGATGCGGGTATCTGAAGATGGGAGTGTGTGTTTTCCCTGATATTCTCCTAAAAGCCCGTCATAGGAATCATATTGGACATAATACTGGTTTACTGCCTGCTTTTTGCATGCGTTCCGGTCATTGGGCGCCTGCATCCTTACGCTGACATACGTATTGCCTTTCATGGCCATCCAGCCGTCCCTTAAGCTGCTGGTATCTAACTGCACGGCAATGGATCGTACATCAGAAAGAGGCCTTGTCCAGTCGGACGCTTTTACAAAGGAACTGTCGATGGCAAATTCCAGCTGTCCATTCTCTTTTTCCGTTCCGTTAAGTACGCGGTCGGAATAATATACCGTGGCCTTCATCCCCTGAGCCTGCGCTCGTGAAGTATCTACGGATACAAGGCTTCCCTGCCATTCAGAAGGGGTTTCTTTATAGGTCCCGTCTGCAGCAATCCGGGAACCCTGTTCCAGGTTGTCATAAAACCAGATATTTTTTGCATTCGCTGCTCCCAGTCCAAAAAACAGCCTGTACTCATACTCAGACATGGATTTCAATTCAGGGTCCGTTTCCGTATCATGTGACATACGTACCCAAGTGTTTTCGCCAAAGCCATTGGAATAATAGGACTGGACGAATTTATTTGCCAGCTCTCTCCATTCAGCAGCGCTGTCCTTTAAGCGGCTCGTGTAAGACTTATAAGCAGCTTTATCCGTGATATTTCCGTCACCATCCAGATCCATGGAATCCGTTACAAGGTTGGCAGCCCAGAACCGGGACAGGCCTTCGTCATGAGCCATTACATAAGTCCTTGTGGTATAGGAAGTTGCCTGGCTCATGCGGTAATCTGAAGGAGACAGGAAAACCTTATAACTTACCCGGATCGAAGTTGTTTTTTGGATTTCCAGTGGGGAATCGCTGTAATCAAAGTCAACAACCAGAAAGGTCTTATCTCCCACTTTTTTCGTACTGATAACGGATCGTTCCTTCAACTGCGCGGTACTGCCATCCTGGAATGTACCGGAACCGGAGATTTCCGGCGGGTATTCATCCAGATCCACGCTGCATCCGATGGGGATCTCACTATAAAGTGAAAAACGGGTTAAGGTTCCCGGATCATCCGCCGATATGGAACCGGATGCATATACTGTGGATGTAAAACCGGAACTGCTGCTTCCGGTAAGCGTGTCCATATTTGTATCTGCAGACAGGCGTGTCATCGGATCCCTGAGCCATACATGGGAATAATCCCTGTACACATATCCGCCAAATACCTGCTGGTCATGAGGCCTGAGGACATCTGCATATTCCTTTAAATAGTTTTCCGGGCCGACTGCGGCGCTGTTTTCCGTTTTGCCTGTATCAAACGCCATTAAATAGGAAAAGTTTGCAAGTTTTCCTTCCGGGTCGATTTCATTTCCCAGTCCTTCTTGTACAAATGCATCTTCACGCTTTTTGTCAAGATGCAGGGATACCCGTACCGTTGCCGTAAACCAATAATCCTTGTATGCATTCTTGACCCTCACATAACAGGCTTTGGCTTCTTCCGGAAGGTAAATGGTAGTTGTCCGTACCGTATTTCCGGAGCCTGCAAGTACGAAGCTGTTAAACGGGGCATCCGAAGATTTTGCATAATATACATCATAATCGTACCTTCTGGCATCCGCAGACACAGTCACGCTTTTCATGTCATAGTCGTTGTCTGTCAGCTTACGGATTTTCCCATTCACCTGGTAAATGGAAAGCCAGTCATCACCCTGGATCAGGTCGTAGGTTTTTGATGGATCTATTTGTTCCGGCGGGATGTATTTCAGGATTCCGGCAGAAGAAGACTGTCCGTTCCCGAAATTACGCATGGCCCTGCCTTCCAGTTTGAAGTCTACTTCCGTTCCGTCAAACAAGCTGTTTTTTAACAGGCGGCTTCCATAAGAATAAGGAGGCTTATGGTCATAGCGGGAGTATTCATAACGACTGTTCCATTTGTCCTGGGCATAAATATGTCCGGAATATGTAAAATCATAGGCTTCAATGGTAAATCTGGTTTCGCCGTCTACGGTCTCATTTTCTCCTGCTGTCCGTGTCCAGTCAGCTTCATCTTCATAGAGACGATCCAGATGTGTCCGGATAATGGCAGTTTTTCCGTTCAGTGTTCCTTTGCTGAATCCTAAGAAAAAATTATCCCATGCTACGGTATTTTTTCCGCACAGATCACCAAAACGTCCCTGCATGGAGTAAAACCCCCAAACTTCGCTTCCATCATGCCTTATGATTTTCTGCAGGGGGATCAGGGAACCGTTTTTTTCTGCTACAATACCTGCATAGCCTTCGTCAGCAAGACCATCTATTTCAACAGAAACGAAATAATCACTTTTATAAAGCCCCCTTGCAAGATAATCCGAAGTAATCCATGTTTCAAAGGGATACCAGACATAGTTTTGATCTTTTTCCTCAATCTCAGTTACATAATTCCGTACCGGCTCCTGGTAAAAATCAATCTGGTAGCGGTCTCTGGAAGACTGGAAGGAATAACGCAGGGGAGGCAGTGCTATTGTTCCGGCATTATCTCCATCCATGATGGAAAAACGAGGATTAGCTGCCATGGAGTACCCATTTTCCTGCTTTCTGGACTGGAAATCCCAAAGGAGTTCAAAACCGCCGCTGGTAGATTCCCCTTTTGCTACCGTAAATTTATTCCTGAAGGTATAAATATCATTCCGGCTGTCCCAGGTATAGGACCATTCGGAATCGGAGCTGTCTGCGGATATGCTGTCTGCCTTTACCATGCCGGCCCTGGTGCTTCCGCCGATTCCGGGAATTTCGAACTGGATGCTTCCCGGTGCATATTCCCTGGAAGCGTTCTCGATCCGGTATGTTGTTATGATCTTAGGCATCCGGTATTCATCCGAGGCTGTATTCCAGGTATAATCGTAGGAAAGTGTTCCCCACATGGCATTGATCTCCCAGCCATTAAAATGGGTGGTTCCTGCTTCCAGTTCTACTCCTGCTGTCTGGTCGGGCTCTTTGGGGGATACACCGTTTCCATTAAGATCTGATAGATTATCCTGTGGCTGCAAGTTCATTCCGGCATTTGTTCTTAACACCTGCTTGCCAAATACGGCTTCATCCTGCGATTTTAGTTCCAGGGGGTCTGTCCCGTAGCTCTCTGCTACCCCGTTGCTTTCATCATACAGGCCGCAGGGATCATACAGGTATGCGTATGCATTCAGATCGCCGGATAGATCCGGAGCTATCTGGGCAGATATCTGGAACGATAGGTTTCCATCCCAGAGATCCGAATACCGTATGTATACGGCTTGGGTCCCTTCCGGCAAAGTAAAGGAATCTTCTGGTGCGGCTGTGTTTCCTGCACAGGATTCAGATGTAACATATTCAGAATATGGAGCAAATGCGTCCATGGAGTAGAACACCTGGTAATCCCGTCCCTTTTCTTCTGCCGGAACCAGGACTTCGGTCAGGTTATATTGATCGTAGCCAAGAAACTCTGCTGCTTTATCCCCTTTGTCCAAGGTTATTGCATTCAAGCCGATTGATAATTCTGTTCCCTCTCCTGCTTCCAGCTTATAGAGGGCAGATGTGTCTGTTCCATCCGGTCCATATAGGGAAGCATCAATGGAAAAAACAGCCGTCCCATCCGGTCCTGCCTGTGCATCGGCTGTAATCGTCTGGGAAATACCGGCTGTTTTCTCTGGGGCCGCAGCCAGTGCGGTCATCTGCGCATTTCCTGCAAGCATGGAAATACTTAACAGCCATGCGGCGCCTCTTTGGAAGAGTGTTTTCTTTTGGTACATGGAGTCTCCTTTCCGGGCACATCCTGCCTGTGCAGGAATGCCCCTGTTTCCGGCAGAAAGAAGGTTCTCCCTGCCTTAAAACAGCCCACCCTGTAAGGCGGGCTGTAGCCGGCCAGGCCTTTTCCCATTAAATGCCAGCCTTTCCGGTTGGGATACCATACGCTCCGTTCATTCCCGCATCTACATCAGATACCCGATCTGACTGGTTCATGTAAACAGAATAAATGTTGCGCAGGAATGCCCCGTTGATCGAAGCGGTTTCGGTGATGTCTTCGTCGTTTTCGTCTAAAATGCCTTCTGCCTGGATAGCGTAAGCTGTCACCTTGATCTTCTGCGCAGGATCCACGATGACTATTCTCTGTGAATAATCCACTGGGAGCACTCCCTCAGTTACGTTCTGCAAGATAATGCGGTCAAACAGGTTTGTCGTACCGGCTGTTGCAGGGTTTACAGTATCGATGCCGTCCGCATGTTCCTCGGTACCGTCATTGTACGTATAATCCTCTACAGGATCCAGGACCTTGTCATAGCCAAATACATAGGAATTGAATTCCGTGCTGCCAGTGGTATCCTTTTCAATCAAGTACCAGCCGTTCAGTTTGTCATCCTGATCCAACGCCAGTGGATCCTCCCAAACCGGGGAATCTTCCGTTCCTGTGTTCGTCCGGATCTTAAAGATTTCCTGTACGCCGGATGCGCCTGCAGTTCCGTCATTATTGCGTACCGTAATATCCTTTTTGGGAACATTGACCCGCATAAACACAAATGCTTTGTTGTTTCCGGTATTGATAATGTGAGGATCCTTGGGAATTGCATGATTTGGAACCACGTTCTTTACTTCATCGGATTCATTCCCGGGCCATTTAGGTTCCACCAGGTCAATGATTACGTCACCTACAGTGATCTCATTGACAGCAGTTTCCGTGTCTGTCAGGTACGCATACATACCAGTTCCTCCGAGAAGCAGCGCTCCCGCACAGGCCATGATCCCAGCCGAACGGGCAAAATTCTTTCTCGTCATACTCTTATGACCTCCTTTAAATATTTTTGTACCAATAATATTATGGCGGATTGGCGGGCAAGCTGTTTTTACTGAACGACGAAAGGCCCGGGGCAATCCCCAGGCCTTCCTTCAAATCAGATTTTTCGTTTTACCAGTGTGCATAGACCACCAGTTCATGGCAGATGCCTTCATAAAGCGCAGGCAACATATAATCATCCGTATACCTGGTTCCTCCTGTAGGAGAACTCCACCATCCATTAAACGATGTGCCAACCGCATTTGCATTGGTTTTCCGAAGCTCTAATATAATATCGGAATCTGTAACACCTATGGTATCCCCTAACAATAATGACTGCTTGTATTCATATAGGGTAATTGGGGTACTAGGGTAAAATTGACGATTGTAGCCGTCTACAGTGTCTCCGGGCAGATAAGCATGCCCCGTTGAATCCCATGCATTCCAGCGGTAATATGCCCAGTACCCATTCCGTTCAGAACGGAACGTTACTACCCATGGATCTGCATACCGGAAGTTTTTCTGCATAATAGTATAGTTCTGGTTAACAAGGGTATTTAAGTCCATATCTATAGATGTGCCAGAATTACACCATCCAGTTGCTTTCTTCCCTTTATAATACAGGGCAGGTACGACATTTGACAAAGGTGTTCCTGCATCTACGGTTACCGTATAAATTCCGTTTGGTGCATACTGGTTTCTTGCCGGAATGGTGCAGCCCTGATCCGCATAAGCTTCACCGGTAATAATCATATTTACCGTGTATTGGATTTTTGTCCAGTGAGCAAACAATATTATAGAACCGGTTACGGTATAGGCTGAGTCGATTTTAGCCCCTCCTGCCTGCTGGTCGTACCAGCCTTCAAACGAATAACCATTTCTGGATGGTGTTGGAAGGGTTCCAAGCTGGCTTCCATGAGTATAGGTTTTAAGCCAGGCTGTTCCCGACTGATTTCCCCCTGCCCAGGAAGCAATCGTACCACCCTGCGGATCCAGTGTCACCGTATAGGAAATGATCGTCCAGTGTGCATAATAGGTGACATTCCCTGCCGGCATGGTTGTATCAGCTGTGATCTGTATGCCTCCATCCTTTTCCGTATACCAGCCGTTAAACGTATATCCTGCCCTTGCTGAAACAGGAAGCGTACCCAGGGCTTCTCCGAAGTTCTTTGTAATTACGGATGGAACCGGAATTTCTCCGCCATTTGCATTAAATGTTGCCTGATACGAACGGACGGTCCAGTGTGCATAATAAGTCACATCCCCCGCCGGCATAAGCGTATCTTCCGTTATCTGGATTCCTCCTTCGGCAGCTGTGTACCATCCATCAAAGGAATACCCGGTACGGGATGGAGCCTCCGGGAGTGTTCCAATCGGTTCTGCATAGGGTTTTGTGATAGGAGCCGGTGTTGGCGCTCCGCCGTTCGGGTCAAAGGATGCCGTATAGGACTGTTTTTCCCAGGCAGCCGTAACTGTGTGATCTGTTTCACGCTGTTCTTTCAGGAACATATTCAGATCGAATTCTGTTCCATCCGGATTTCTCCATCCTGTAAATCGGTACCCAGTCCGGGACGGTTCTTTGTAAACACCGCTTAACTGGATCTGTTGACTCGTCTCTGGATCCCATTTGTAAACGATGCTGTTTAATGATCCTGTATCAAACTGGCCGTTTCCTGCATCGTAAATCAGACTGAACGCTCTCAGTGGCGGAAGAAGCTTCACTCCAACCTGGAATGTATCGTACACCTCCACACCCTTCCATTTATAAGTTACCGTAATCGTCACCGCATCTGCATTCTGGCTTCCATCCAGGTATTCCGGATCGAACACCAGATCCTTAAAGGCAGGTACCAGGGTACTTCCATCATCAAACGTTACAATACTGTCCAGATCCCCTTCCTTAAAGTGGTACGTATATGCGGTTTCTGATCCGATCACATCCGGGCCTTTCCAGTCAACATCAAGAGATACCGGGAGTTTCATCCGGCTGATCCCATTTTCCACAAGGCTTTCATGGCTGTCTTTATCCCAGTTTGCGATTTCATTCGTGAATTTGATCGTTGCAGCGTCCTGTCCTTCCCGCAGGGTTGTTACACCTGTAAGTCCGTCTTTCACTGCGAAATTCTTTACTGCCTCTGCCTGTACAAGGCCAAACCGGGACGTGTTGAGTTCTTCTACCAGATAGGTTCCAGCATAGAGCCCGGTCAGGGTCACATGCCCTTCTTTGTTCCCTTTTAAATTTACAGACCGGATCCACGTCCTTCCTTTATCCTGCCCTTCCAGGCAGGTAACCCGGTATAAAAAGGCACCATCGCCGTATTCCTTATGTGTTTCGATCAGTTCCTTCTCGATCGTGATCTGGTTTAGTTTAGGTGGGTCGTAACAGTATACAAGCTGGACTGATTCGCAGGTGGATGCACCCACGGAAAATTCCACTTTTCCATCATAGAGCGCATAATTTTCAGGGGCTTTGGTCTCAAGGAAATAATAATTTCCCCATTCAAGACCTTCTATCCTTGCCCTGCCGTCCGCATTTGTGATGATGCCGCCCTGAAGCAGGGTTCCATCTGCTTTATAAAGGTTAAACACAGCACCCTGCAGGAAAAATCTGCGGTCTTCGTCCATCTTCACCAGTTCGACCGTTCCTTTTTTATGTTCATCAACTGCGTGGACTTCTTTTACTGCCTCCGCATCTGCCGCACCAATGGAAAATCCCACTTTTTCCCCGCTTAACAGGTGATGCTCAGGGGCTTTGGTCTCAAGGAAATAATAATTTCCCCATTCAAGACCAGTTACTTCCTCACTGAACCCGTTAACACCTGTGGTGATTCCTTCTTTTACAAGTGTTCCATCCTCCTTATACAGGCTGTATACAGCCCCTTGTAACGGGATACCTTCCGTATCTGTCTTATACAGCCTTGCGGATCCAGCTTTTCTGGTATTTTTAATCTCGATCGTAATAGACTGCATGGATGGGGTTACCGTAAATGGTTCCGTATAGTGATCCTCTTCTTCCGGAAGTACATATCCTGCCGGAGCGGATGTTTCAAGGAAGCGGTATGTACCAGATGCCAAATTTGCTGTAAATGTACCATCTTCCCCTGTCTCATAGGATGCACCATCTACTTTTTCCCAGAGGCCGTCCTTTAACTGATAGAGGTCAAAAGCTGCCCCGGCAAGCGGCCGTCCGTCTTCAGAGTCTTTTTTGACTACGGTTATACCCACTGCCTTTCCAGTATCGTACTCTACAAAATGCTGGGGTATTTCAACCTGAGAGTCTTTTTCGTGGGTATTCTCCTTTGTTACATCAAAATACGTCTTCTTTGTATTGAGTTCATACCCTTCCGGGGCATCCGTTTCTTCAAAGTAATACCGGCCCCAGTTGAGTCCTTCCAGGCGTATTTTTCCGTAATTGTCTCCGGCTTTGTCAGAACCGGTGTAAAGGATATGCTCCCCTTCCCCGTCCTCACAAACTCTATAAAGACCGTCCCCTATTTTCTCTGCTGCCACAGGAGTGCTGCTTCCGTCCTCATTGTTTAAGAAGAAGCTGTAGCCTGCGTCTGGGAGCGGTTCTCCGTCTTTATTGTCGATATCCTTTTTGGTCAGGATCACAATGCCTTTGATCCTGTCATTTTCCAACTGGATCTCTATGCCCTCATTTCCTGTGTCCGTAATGATAAATGGCTGCCGTCCGGAGGGTTTCTCATATCCATCTGGGGCAGAAACTTCCTCCCAATAATAGGTGCCCGGTGTCAGGGTGTTCCCCGGTAACTCCATGAAACCTTCTGTATCAGGAACTGCGTTTTGAAGCAGAAGGCTGCCATCCGGCCCGTAAATATGGAAGACGCCTTGTTTACCCAATGGCTCTTTTGTATATTTATCAACTTTACGAAGTTTCGGTTTTGGATAATTAAAGATTGTGATCTGGTTGCCAGCTCCATCCACCTGGATCGCGATCCGGTCAGGATTCCTTAAATATCCATCCGGCGCTTCCAGCTCTTCTACATAGTAAGTTCCCGCAAGAAGGCCGTCCAGATACATATCCCCATCTTTTCCAGCAGATAGATTGTCTAAAACCAGCCTGCCGGACACATCATAAATACGGAATGCTCCTCCGGAAAGAGACTCAGATGTCAGCCCGTCCTTCTTTATAAGGGTGGAACGCTTGGGGTTGGGAATTTCCGTAGTCCCTCCATCTTCTTCTATCACAAACGGATGGAGTCCGGGAATCGCTACATATCCTTCCGGAGCGGTCAGCTCTTTGTACCAATACGCCCCTGGCTCCAGTTCCGGAAGAAGGATGATGCCGTTTTCATCTGTCGTAACAGGGCCAAGTACCTTTTCTTTTCCTTCTGCATCTTTGTAAATTTCATAAGTACCGCCTGCAATAGCCGTATGGTCTTCTTTATATACTTTTTTAAGCCTTCCAGCTGGATGGTTAGCAACCTGGATTTCTGTCACTGTCCCTTCCGTTACTATAAATGCGTGAAGTCCCTTTTCCGGTCTGAAACCTTCTGGAGCTCTTTTTTCTTCCCAATAATAGGTTCCGGGATTTAAAGAAACTTCCAAGATTCCGTTCTGATCGGTACGGATTCCGGAATAAATCATTTTCTTAGAGCTGTCATATAAATTAAAAGATGCTCCAGGCAGAGACATTCCTGTCACTGCATCCGTTTTTACGATCTTCAGTGTCCCTAAAATACCATCAAGGGATACATACGTTCCGGATGAAGGGAGGGAATGCGTTTTATCAGAACCGCCGCCTGTATGGTATACAGCCAGGTACTGGTTTACCGCCTCTTTTCCCAGAAAGGTTTCATCCGATGGTGCCTCCATATTGATCAAGACGTAAACGGCATCCTTGCCAAGGAATACTCCATCTTTGAAGTTGTCTGTCCGCAGGGAAACTGCAACAGATGCTACGGTTTCTGGCTGTTTCCGGCTCCAAGCTGGATCTGCCAGGTCATAGGGGGCATCTGGATCAGATGAATACCATACTTCCGGAATGAACCCCATCTGGGAAGCCATGGATGTATCTACAGAAAGAAAGATCCCTTTCCATTCGGATGGAATTTCGCTGTATCCCCCGTTACCGTCTGCGATCCTGGCACCATTTTCCAGATGGTCATAGAGCACGGGATCCTTCGCCCCGCCTTCCCCTTGGGCAAATGCCAGACGGTACTGGTATGTTTCTTTCGGGCTGGCAGAGGCGGATTTTACAAATCCCCCTGACTGCAGGGTAGACACATGCTTTTCTACATACTGTCTCCATTCGTCTAAGCCATCCTGAATCATGCAGACATCGGCACCGTATCCCATTTGTTCTTCCGAATCCCCGTCGCCGTCCAGGTCATAATGGTCTGCCATGATGCTGCCGCCGGTGATCTTAAATGGTGTCTGGTCATCAACAAAAATATAAGTATAGGATGTGTACTGCCTTGCTCCTGCAGAAAGGTCGGTTCCGTTTTCGTATACAGGATAGGTAAAGCTGAATTCCTGAAGCTGGGCAAGATCCACAGGGGCATCCGTGTAGTCAAAATGGACTGCCAGATAGGTCCTTCCCCCTGCTGTCACCGTATCAACCGATGCATGTGCCTGGGAAGCTTTATCCGGGAACGTAACCTCACCAGCGGCCAGTCCTTTCGGTACCTCGGAATAAATGGAAAATTTTGTTACAGCGGTATCCGGCTCTTCTCCTTTTAAAAATCCCTTTGCCGTAATGTTTGACTGGTACTGGTCGATTTCTGTGGCTGTAAAAGTATCTATTTCTGATCTGGCATACAGCCGGATCTTCGGTTCTCTGAGCCATACATGAGAATAATCCCTTAAGAAGCATTCTCCATAAAGGGCTTTATCCCTTGCTGCCAGAGCGGTGCCGTAGATGCCTTCATAATTTGCTTCTGTTAAGGCGCAGTCATTCTTATAAAGCCCGTCACTGTCCTGATACATGGATCGGAACAGGTTGAAATTAATGATGCGCTGTTCCGGATCCACTCGTTTTTCTTCTGGTTTTGCCTTCTCTTTCTGCCAATCCAGATGGATTTTTGCAGTAACGGCAGCCTGCTGCTCAACATTGTATGTGTTTACTACATTTTTATAAAGGACAAATATTGCTTTGGTCCCTGCCGGCAGCATGACATTTTTCCAAGGCTCCGTGCCAGAGTCTGCCAGGATGTACTCCTCAAACGGGGTATCCTGGGAGGATGTGGCATATACTTCCCAGTTATCATGGGATACGGTTACGGAAGTAAGGTCATACTCGTCATCTTCCAGGTTCCTTACGCTGCCGTCATTCAGCACAGCAGCCATTTTATCGTCACCAAGGAATGCGTACCAGGTTTTTCCAAATGAAAGCTTGGAATGCTGGCTTGTATTTCCTGTACCCTGAGGATAACGACTGCCAAATGTTACATTCCCTTTGGGGGCCGGCATGCGCAGCCTGGATAAGATGGATGGCCGGTAAGGTGCAGCTGCGTCTTTCCCGGCGAGCTGGATGGATGCGGATCCGTGGAGGAGGAACGTAAGCTCTTCCCCATTGTAAACGCCGTATGCCGGCAGGCGGGATGCATGCAATACCGGAGCGTCTCCTCCCTCCTGCTCATATCCTCCAGCCGTGTCTTTTGCTGTGCTGTAGATATAGCCGTCCCAGGAAAAATTATAGTCATGCAGTGTGACAGACACCTGATCTTCTATGATCTCATTTTCCCCAGCCTGTGTAACCCATGAACCCTCTTCCTTATAAAGCCGTTCCAGTCTGGAGGATAAAACGGCCTCTTTCCCTGTCAGGGCTGTTTTCAGGATCCCAATGGTTATGGTCTGTGTCTGGGTCTCCCCTGAGTTACCAATGATGTCGTCCACCCCTTCTAATACACATTCATACTGGGTTGGTGAAATCCGCACTGTTGGAATTGGATTATTATCCACGTACAGCTGCACAGCACCCTCTGGCACGGCCTGTGGCAGTGTTACTGTAAACCGATTTTTCCACTGCCTTAGGCCCCTGGAATACAGATCCTTGTCATATCGCAGGGTTACGGATCCCCATTTGTAATCCTGGGGGTTCGGCATGGCCGGAACCAGTGATTCCGAGGAATCATATTCCAGGTCAATACGGTACGCATCCCGCTTGGAAGTAAACCGGTAATTTAAAAGTGCAAGATCCATGGAACCTGCATCTTTTACCGTAAATTTAGGGGTGATGGATGTGCTGTAACCATGGGTGGATTCCCTAGCCCGGATGTCCCAGGACAGTTCAAACCCTCCGCTGGTGGACTCCCCTTCCTTTACCGTGAACTTATTGCAGAATGTATAAGTATCGGTAAGTGAATCGTAAGTCTGATCCCATTCGGAAACGCCGCTTCCGGCTGTAGTCTTTGCCGGGAACACTTTATCGCGTCCGGATTTTCCGATACCTGGGATCGTGAATGAAAGCTCCCCTGCTTCATACGTCCTTGGCGCATTTTCCATCCGGTACTGCACCATGATGGACGGGGTCCGCAGCTCATCTTCAACTGCATCCCAGACATAGTCGGTTCCGCCGCCTTTCCAGAAAACGCTGACGGACCATCCGTTTAGATCCTCCGGATTGGCTTCCTGGACGGCTGCGGGCAATTCCTGCCGGACTGCCGCTTTGCAGGACGCGGTTATGGTCTCATTGCCTTGCAGGAAAATCTGGTCCGGGTCTCTTAAGTACGGAGCAGCTATAATTTCCTTGCCTGCAAGGCCAAAAAAGGAAAGTTCCGCAGAAAAGGAAAGGGTTCCGCTCCCAATTCCTTCATATTCCACATACGCATCCGTTGTCCCCTTTGGGAGTGTAAAGGACTGGTCTGTTTCAGTGCTCCCAAAAAAGGCACTCTCTGTTGCAAATGCCTGTCCTTTTTTGGAAAAATAAATCCGGTATCCTCTTGGGGCCTGCTCCTGCGGGATGCGGATCTGCGTTACTTCATACGTCTCCGGACTTAACGGATGATTGCTTCCGTCCGCTTCTAACACGGAAACAGAGCCAAGTCCAAGAGATACGAGTTCTGTTTTAATCCCATAATTTTCCCTTGTTTCCTCTGGGATATCCGTCCCATCCAGTTCTGCCCGGACGTTTAAAGATATCGTTCCGTTTGGAGCCGTAACTGTCCCTGAGGAAAATTCTGCTTCCAGGCGGACCGGAACCGTTTCCTCTGCGAAAGATGTCACGGGGACACTTTCTGCTGCCATTAAAATAGACAGTATCATGGATACGGCCCGTTTGAACATTTTGTTCGCCATATTGTTTTGTCTCCTTTCTTTCTCTATTTGCCCCTGGGGGCAGAAGGGAAATCATACGTTCCCTCTTCCCCTAATATGGCGGATTCAGGCCATTTAAAAATATTCTGTGACGCATATGCCTGGAGAAGATGTATGCTGTTCCAATCCAGTACGCACCTTTACGGTTCTTTTCTGATGAGCGTATTATTTTTCCCTCTTCCCAATATATTCCTGTGGAGAATGGTCTGCATTCATGACATCCTCCATAATCATGAAATATTTATCTGTACCAAGACTGTCATCCCAGGTTACATCAATATAACGCCAAGAACCATCCTCTGCCCGTACCCGATTCCATGCGTGAAGCACGCCGCCGGCCTGCCCTGCAATGTATTCGCACTCTTCTCCGGACGCGTCCATCAGGTTATGGAAAGCAATTGCATAGCCGTTACATACTGCAGATCCGCCGATCAGGCAGTCATATGCATCCATATGGGTAAGGCTGTTATCATACTCACAGGCATTGATCAGGTAATCATGAAAGAACCGTGCCTTCTCCTCTACGCTCTTACCTTCCTGGGATACAGCCAGTTCCCTTACCTTTGCCATGTATGCCTGCTCTCTTTTATGGATCTGCCGGTCTTCGACGAATTTTATATGTACACGGTTTCCCTGTGAACCATCCCCTGCTTCGTAGCTTAACTGATCGACCACATCGCCATGCAGGTAATTTACCTGCATTTCCCGGATCCACTGCCTGCTTTCCCACTGGGTAACCGGATAGGTCTGCTGCGTGTAAAACTGCCTCTGCCCAGAAACGAATGCTCCTTCATAAATTTCTTCCATCATTTGCGTTTTGGTTCCGGCGGCATATGCCTCTTGAGGAACTGCGGCTGCCATTCCAATCACTGCCATTACAAGTGCCATCCATTTCATTTTTCTCATATCTTTTATCTGCGTACCGGGGCTTTGTACGCATTCCTCCTTTTCCCTGTCCTGGTATTTCGGCTGCCTGCCGTTATCCCCTTCTGACTGGGTAGTGTATGACTGTTTGGAAAAGGTTTAAAAAAAATGAAATTTTTTATTATTTGCTGGAATAACAGCTTTTCATGAAAAGCAAAATTGGTTAAGTATTAAATTTTCGAAAAAAAAGCAGCCAATTTCGTAATTGAAATTAACTGCCTTTTTTCGAAAAAAGATATATTATATGCAGATTATTCAGAAAAAATAAAATGTATTTATTTTTTCTCTTTATCCTCTTTTATTAAATAGCCAATGACCAATCCTAAGGCGATACCTAATGCCAACTGGTCCAATATGATGCCCAATATGATCCCGAGCAACACACCTGTCCATACATATTTGCCTGTATCCTTGTTTTTCCTCTTACTCCCCATTCTCACACTTTCTCCAATTAAAGTTTCTGTAAGTTCGCATATGCTTCCTTCAAAATTTTGTAAAACATCAACTCCTTCTTTTCCGGCGGCAAACCTGGTTCGTCTATATATATCAAACAAGCATCTGGGATCGTGTCCATGAAATATTCATGGAATGATGGATTTTCATAGGTATCCGCATACTTGGTATAAAATGATTCTGCCTGTTCATAATATTCTTCCTTTGTGATTTTGCCATCCAGATAATCCCTGATTTGATTTAACAGAGTCTCTTTGAAATGGATAGAATTTACTTTCACTTAAAATCTCCTTCGCTCACCACTATACTTTTAAACTGAAATGTGTGTTCCTGTCTAAATAAGGAATACAGGAGGCAGTTTCCTGCCTCCCATACCGCCCTCCTGTCTGATAGGCGGTCAGTTTTCATACGTAGCAAAGTTAATGTACACGAAATCTGGGATCAGTTCCCCATGATCCGGATAGGAATACTCTACCACATGGTTTTTACCATTTTCCTCAATATAAATGGTTCTTGTAAGGCTTGACTCATCGAAATATTTTTCATACTCATCCTTCCAGAGCAGAGGCCCGATCGCATCCCCAGGGGTATGTCCGCTGAGTTCCCCGTCCATTGCCTGGAACCCTTCTCCCGAACACATTGCAGGCTCCAGCATAACGCCTGTCACATAACAGTCATCCATATGCGCAGTTCCTTCTGGAAGTGACGAGTAGGGATTGGTTACAAGGATCTCTAGCTTTCCGCCCTCAACCGGAGTTGTGTAGATATTATAACGCCCTTCATCCACGTATTCCATTCCTTCATTCAGTTCGAGTCCCATCGCCTTAAACTCCTTCACGGGCATGGGGAGCCTTAAGTTTTTCCCATTGATCGTAAAGTGTTTAATCGGCATATCCTCTCCTATGGATATGGAAGGAAGTGCGGAAGCTGTCTCCGGAACGCTGCTTTCCTCAGAGGGAGGTATGGTCTCTGCTGCTTCTGAGGTTTCCTCTCCTTCTGCTGTTCCCTGGTTTTCCAGTGCCTCTTTTGAGACATGGACATTTCTTCCTTCCACTCCCCATCCTGCTGTTCCAAGATCCAGCATTCCCGGAATGGAATAGGTAGCAGCCCACATGCCGGCTTCCCCGTTATACTTAAATGTTTCTCCGTCATGTTCTGCAGAGTCGTAATATTCCAGCCGGACGGTCACTGCCCCGTTTTCGGTCGTCCATTTATAACCTGCACCTTCCTGCCTGTCCCCAAGCAGGGCAACTGCGTCTTCTTCCTGGATATCTCCTCCTACTCCAATTCCAAGGCGGAACCCTTCAATCTGTGCCGGATTGTCAAGCATCTGTCGCTCATCCAGTTTCCGTTTGAAACCACAGACAACCATTTCATCCTCATTATTGGTCTCATTTAAGTTTGCAAGGTACAACCTGATCTCACGGCCTTCCAGGGTCACTTTTTTGGTGTTATACCCTGCTACGGAAGTTACCTCCGTTTTAAAATGGACATCACCAAAATCAAATCCTGCGTTCTTCATTTCCTCTACCGTACAGGGGATGGTCACAGACTTGTCCCCGATGGTTACTGTATGGAGTGCATCACTGTTGACCAGATACCCGTTCCGGATCACTTCCCCTGTAAACGGCTCGTAGGATCCGAAATCAAAGGTTTGTACAGTCTCTTTTTGTGTCACCTTCGGAACCACGGCTGCTGCGGTCCCTGCTGCTGCAGTACCGGAAGCACCGGAGGCTGCACCAGCTGCTCCTGCCGCAGCTGTCTCTGTAGCTCCTGAAGCTGCAGCTGCTGATACACCAGCGGTTTCGGCTGCCTTTGCAGTTCCGGCAGTACCGGTATTTTTAAGCAGCTCGCCTAATGCAGGGATCGCAAATGAAGCTGTGGCTGCGTATACATCCGTCTTGAATGCAGATGCAATAAGAACGGTAAGCGGGATAAGGGTAAGGTCGATGCCGTATTTCCGGAATTCAGCCTTTTTGGATTCCATTTTAAGGCGCCCTATCCTCAGCCTTGACTTTACCGTGTTTTCAGATACGCCCAGCATCTGGGCTGCATCCTTTATCTTGATTTCCTGTCCGTAAACCATCCATAGAACCGTCTGCTGGTCTTCCGGTATGGTGCGGATAATATCATTTACCGCTTCCCTTACAGCCATCCGGTCAATCTGGGTTTCTGGGCGGTATTGAAGATCTTCGTCCTCAAGCTCCAGCCCTTCGTCCTCGTCATCTGGTATGGGGACTGCAAACTGTTCCCTTACCTTTTTGTTATGCCGGATTGCCGTATAAGCGGCAATTTGGTTAATCCATGCCTGCACTTTGTCATCATCCCGCAGCTGGCTGATCCCGCGGAATACTTCCAGGTAGGTTTTTTGAAGGATATCCTCATATTCTTCCTTATTCCCACAGTATTTCCGTATGACGGTTAACGCAATCCGGTTCGTGGCATCATACAGATCTCTATATGCTTCGTCTGTATTTATTCCATTTTTTAAATCTGTTACTGCTTTTTGTAAATCAATTTCCCTAATCATAATTTCCCCCATTTTCTTTAGTGTACGCCTGTATCTTTATTACTGTCAACCATTTTTGCCCGGATATTATCGAAAATCCGATCCCAGTCAACCATCTGGCGGTATGCCCATGTAATCTCTTCCGGGCATGGGTTCCGTTCATACGGGTCAAAGTATTCTTCATACCAGAGTTTCATTGATTTCACCTCCTTCTATTCTGGTAGTGTATAAAAATGGGGGAAAGGTTCAAAATTGGTGAAGAATTTTTATTTTTTATTAATATGTTTAGGACATCAGAACGGGAATCCTAGTCCATTCAATGAGCGAGTAGATCACAGAGACTTATTCCACATAGAAAAGCGGCCCATATTGAGCCGCTTTTTGTAAAGTGTCTGGTTTGTATTATGCGTTTGGAATGAAGGTTCCATCGCTGTCCCATGTACCCGGGCGTTTTGTAAATTCCGGATGGACAGGGCAGCTATCAAACATTGCTTTAAAATTTGATACGTTTGCAATATTCCAGTCATTGATGGCTGATGCGTTTTGAAGGTTGAGGCAACTCAAAAACATATAACTCATATTTGTGACATTACCGGTCTGCCAATCTGCTAATCCATCAAGAGTAATCAGGCGCTTACAAAGACGAAACATATAACTCATGTTTGTGACATTACCGGTCTGCCAGCTGGATAAAGCGTTGATATCAGTTAAAGCACCACAGCCACCGAACATATGGGACATGTTTGTGACATTACCGGTCTGCCAGTTGGATAAAGCGTTGATATCAGTTAAAGCGTCACAACTATCAAACATATAGGACATGTCCGTAACATTACCGGTCTGCCATCCAGATAAAGCGTTGATATCAGTCAAGCCATTGCAATAACTGAACATATCGCGCATGTTTGTTACATTACCGGTCTGCCATCCAGATAAAGCACTGATATCAGTTAAAGCGCCACAGGTATAGAACATATAGGACATGTTTGTGACATTACCGGTCTGCCATCCAGATAAAGCGTTGATATCAGTTAAAGCGCCACAGCCATGGAACATATAGGACATGTTTGTGACATTACCGGTCTGCCATCCAGATAAAGCGTTAATGTTTATCAAAGAACTGCAACCATTGAACATATTGCCCGAATCTTTATTTAGATAAATTTTTTTTGCATCGGTTACAATGTAAATTGTTTCAGCATCCTCATCAAAGTACGCTCTAGCTTCTTTCAAGCTGTCCACAGTAGAAATAATCCGAGTCTTCATACCTTCCGGGACGTGATTTGTTTCTTGAATACTCTTAATCTTATCCAATGTTCCAGCAAGTGATTCCATCGCGTTTTTAAATCTTGTACCCGTTACCAACGTTGTCGAGCTTTCCTGCCACTTTGCATAAACAGTAATATCACCTTTACACGATTCAAGATCAAATTCGCTTCCGTCCGTGCAGGCTGCATTTGTATACCAGCCTTTAAATTCCATCTCTACATGGCTTGGATCTGTCGGTGTCCCGATCACCGGAGACAGACTGCCGTTTATTCTCTCGTACGTTACTTCATTGAGTGTGGTGGAACTATCCCCGAAATATCCGCCGTTTGCATCATAAAGGATCGTAAATCCAGTCTTTTTCCAGGCGGCATATAAGGTGACCGTACCTGGATCGGAAATCAGGTTCTGTACCGTCTGTCCGTCGGAAAATTTCACAGGGCCGCCCGGCGACTCAGACCAACCAATAAACTCATGAGCCTTCCTTGTAAATGTATTCCGGATAAGTTCTGTCGGTTCCTGGTCATAGGTAAGCTCCATAGGGATCATTGATCCGGTTCCTCCGTTTGCATCAAAACGGATGGTGTAGCGGTTGGCTTCCCATCTTGGAAGGAACTTGATGCCATTCTGACGGATCTCATCCGTTACCTTTAATGGGAATACGGCAGTTATCTCCGCCCCGGACCCATCTGTGTAATACCATTCCTTAAATGTGTATCCTTCTTTTCTGGGTCTTGACGGTTCCGGTATGTATTCCATAAATTCGAACCGGTCATCGTTCGGTGTATAGTCATGCATGGATGAATGGTCCGGATCGTTCTGATTAAAATAGATATCCCAGATTTCGGTCAATTCCTCTTCATTGAGTCCTCTCCCTTCATCCAGTGCATCCGTAATATCATGATCCACGTTGTCCAGGATATCTTCCGCCTGAATGGCATAAGCATCCAAAACGATGGGATATTCCGTATCAGGATTTAACTGGCTCTTTTCGGAATATCCCTCAAGAACCTTCTTAAACTTCACTGCATCAAACAGCGGGCCGGTGGACTCATCGGGACGGATGGGAAGGCTGTATCCGAACACATACTCTGTGAATTCCTCATCCGTGCGCCCGACAACCTCCCTGCCCCAGAGCTCTGTCCAGGCACCTTCTGCCGCAGGGTCTTTATACGTCCCCGTGGTGTTAAATCCAGGAACCATCTCTCCATTCCCGTTCAGATAACGGAAGTAAAAAAGCTCTGATAGTCCTTCCTTATCTCCCATCGACCCATCTTCATTCAGGATGGTGATCACCTTGTTTGGCACGGATACTCTTAAAAACACCAGTGCATTGTTTTCACCGTCATTTATGATCCTTGGATCCTTAGAGACGGTCTGTCCTGCCACGAGCGCTGTTTTTCCGGGCCAATTCGGTTCTTCCAGATGGATAGTTACCTCTCCTGCCGTTATTATATTGGCGGTCGATTCCCGGTCAGTTACATAAGCATAGATTCCTGTCATTCCAAACAGGACTGCGGCGCCAATAAAAAGCCAAAGCAGGGCCGCCCATACCCATATCTTTCGTTTCTCTGACATGTTGTCTGCTCCTTTCCTATTCTTTCCTTAATATGGCGGATTCCTTTCCTGGCCGAATGATGCGGAATCATGTTTCAGCCATTATGGCACGAATCCGCCATATTAAAAGAAGGGACAGGAAACTGTCCTGAGAAAGGAGAAAAAAATGAAAGGAACAAGGATTATAAAGCGGCGCGGCTTGACAATAACGGCCCTGGCAGCCCTGTTTGGCATATCCGGGGCAGTGTATGTTTCGGGCATCAGGGCCTACCTGGCAGACCGGGAATCGTCGTACAACATCATCACCGCCGGGGACGTGAAAATCGACCTTATCGAGCCGGGCTGGCCGGGAAACTCTTCCCCTGATGTAAAAAACCTGGCTCCCATGCAGAAAATCCCCAAGGACCCTTCAGTCGTAAATACCGGCACCAATGATGCCATCGTGTTTGTCCGTCTGGAAGTCCCGTCCCGTCCGGCTACCCCGGTTGATAAAAATGGGGATCGGGTTTCGGTTTCTTCGAATGTTGAGGTATTCAGCCTGTATGACACAGTGCCTGGGCCGGATCGTCTGCTTTCTGAACAGGAGGTAGGGTCGGATGAAACCCCATATTCCAGGGATGGGTGGATCCTTTTAAATAAGACGGATCCGGGTACAGGCCTGCAAGAATATCTGTATGCCTATGATACGGTCCTGGTACCGGAAACAGCTGATGGGCAGCCGGAAGGGTCACGGACTTCTACTTTATTTGACCTTGTACAATTTAACAGCGTGGTAGAAGGCGATATTTCAGGAGATGACAGACTTGACATTAAGCTTACCGCCTATGCCATTCAGGCAGACAGTATCCTGGATAACAATGACCAGGATCTGACCGAACATTTGACGCCGGAACATCTCATGGAAATTTATAACGTCTGGATGAACCAGAATCCGGAGGGTGAAATCCCACAGGCTCAAGGGAACAACTCTTATGGGATCCCCCAATAACAGCAGAAAGGAATCATATTTATGAATTTGAACACGAAAGATTACAGGATCCGGACCATTTTCCAGGAACGGGACAGCCGGAAACTGCCCGGCTTCTGGCCGGTTGGGCTGGATATCGGCTATTCTGCCGTCAAGGTATTTTCAGGAAATGCCGTGGTATGCTTCCCAAGCTATGCCGCGATTTCCCAGGGAGAGGCACTTGCACTGCCCACAGGAAATGGGGCCGGACAATCCATCCTATACCGCGGCGAGGACGGTGTGGTCTGGGAAGCAGGAGCTGCCGCCCAGGACAGAATCTCCGTTTCAGACACTTCTGCCGGTTCCCTATCCATTTACGGCCGGAGCCGGTACTACTCCCCTATGTTCTTGGTACTGGCCCGCATCGGGATTGCTGCAGGCATCCGGAAAAATGCCTTCGGAGACCCGGGAACAAAAAAGCTTAAGATCCAAACTGGGCTGCCGCCAAAATATATTGTTACAGACCGGGAGGATCTGGTAAGCGTCCTCTGCGGGGAGCACCGGTTTGAGGTGAAGTTTGGAAACGGCTCCTGGGAGAAATTTTTCTTTTCCCTGGATGAAGAAGACATTTCCGTGATTGACCAGCCTCAGGGAACCCTGTTTTCCATCGCCGCCGACCCATCCTTAAAGCTCATGCCGGGTGCGGCCCAGCTTTTCTCATCCCGGCTTCTTGTGATTGACCCGGGATTCGGGACCATGGATATGTTCCCCATGATCAAGCGGACGGTCAGCCGGGACCAGTGCCAGACCTTCCCGGAGCTGGGAATGAAGCAGGTGTTAAAGGACACGGCTGATGAGATCTTAAAGCGCTGCCGTTTTGAGATCCCGGTTCCTGCCATGCAGCGTTTCCTGGATACAGGAAAAGTCCTGGTTAAAAACGGAAGGACCTATTCCCAGATGGAGTTTGCTGATATTCTGGAAAAGCATTCCAAAGACATCTGTAATAAAGCTGTAGAGAAAATCATGGAAATCTACAATCCGCCCGTAGAGTTCGACTATCTGGTGCTGACCGCCGGAACAGGGGAAGCATGGAAAGAATACTTCTTTAACCATCCCTGCTTTAAGGACAGCGGCACCGTGCAGGTGTTACCGGGGAACTACGGAGATCCTACCCTTCCATGGCTCTTTTCTAACGCCCGGGGATATTTTGTCTACGCCTTAAGCCGGGCGGCCGCAGGATGATGAGGGTAAAGCTCCGGATGGGAAAGGCACATGACACAGATCTATTGTGGCTGTATCACTCAGCCGGGGCAAAAGAATTTTCCCGTATTGCAAGGAACGTGCTCCATTGTTATACAGAGGGCATTGCGTTTAACAGTTCTGGGATTGGCCCTTTTTTTACAGAAAAAGAGGAGCTTCCCCCTGTTACCTGCAATCTGACCTTAGATAACCGTTACTCAAAAGAAATTGAACTGCTTGAACGGGTTGTACCGGGCAAGCGGGGCGCGTTCATAAAAACGCTTTTGCGGATGTATCTGGCTTTTATTCTGTTGGGCAGTTATTTTCAGCAGGATGAACCTTCCTACTCGGTTTCTTCTGCCAAGGTTCCTGTTTATGCGCCTGTACAGGCTCCAGTAACAACACGGCCTAAAACGGCTCCATCCATAAAGAAAAAAGAAGCCTCCAACCCTCCTTCGGTTGCACGTAAGGAAGAAACCCGTACAAAGAAAGAAACGCCTCTACAGGAATCGGAGGCTGTGAATATCCCGGCTCCTGTTTTGGGACCAGCCACTTCCTCCCAGGATGAAGACGGCCTTTCCAGCCTTTCTGCCCTCTTTGGGGGATTTTCCGTGTCTTAAGTGTTCCGGAGACAGTAGACCCGGATTTTTCCTCCATATTAAGGCCAGGAAAACACACAAGGAGGACTTTAAAGTGAATAATCTGGAAAACAAGTACAACCTTCATCTGGCAGAAAAAGTAGAGGAAATCCGCAGGCTCTGCAGCCTGTACAAGATCCCCTGTTTCATGGCATTTGCGGTCAAGCAGGGAAAAGACGGGGAATTTAAAACGAAAAGTGTCTGCATGCTGCCTGAATTATTTGGAATTGAAACGAAAGACACCAGGTTTAGCGATTTTGTCAATATCCAGAATGGATTCACGGCCGTACCAAAGCCGGAAAGCCAGGAGCAGGCGCTTTTAAGCGAAGAAATGCAGCTTCCGGAAATGGACTTTCCAGAATGGGAAAAATAGAATAATCTAAAAGAAAAAAGCTCTGACTTCCTGGTTCAGATTTTACCAGATGCCAGAGCTTTTTGATTCTGTTTTTATGGATTGCACTTTTTACAGGAATCATACCCTTTGGCAACAACCTCATCCCTGCTTCCGGTAAATTCCCCCTTATTGGATTCCTTCATCTGCTTCACGGAAGAACAGCCGGGTTTATGGAATTTCTTTGTACTGGTGTTTAAAATATAGGTTGTTCCTTTTGGCGCCTCTTCCTGTACAGCTGCTTCTGAGGACGGAATGGCTTCTGCCTGCGTCTGTGTAGCTGCGGTACCCTGATCCCCTTCTGCAGCTGCACTGTCTCCGGTAGCGTAGTCGATGGAAATACCCGGCTGCACATTGTAGGCGTATACACAGAAAAGGATTCCCTCACCATTATCTTCTACGGATTTTCCCTCCATCAGCACGCCGGAGGCAACCAGGTTTTCTCCCTCAAACACAGGGGTTACGCGGTACATCACATGGTTCCTGGTTTCCTTGACGTAGTCAGCCACCATGTTTTCAAATGGAAGCATCCCTTCTATATTTAAGTACCTGGTTCCGGTGATGAGGTTTTCCTCGTTAGCATTCTCAGCTGTCAGCTGGTATCCGATCAGGTGGCAGCGGTTATACAGGTATTTACCATCCACGTTGTCATACTTGACCGTGTGCCAGCCAGTCGGTTTCACCTGCCCGATGGAGCCACGGTCTTCTGTCGGCATCAGATCCTGTCCCACGCTTGCATATGCCACGCCGCACCGTCCCAGGCTGTCAAGGGCACTGTAGGTTTCAAAAGATGTTGTCGTCAGCTCTTCGTCCGCAAAGAACGGGATATTATCATTGACTGGCACATAAGCCTGTCCGGAATAAGCTGGAACAGAAGAAAGATCAAACTGTGTTGCCGCCGGCGCCGTAACCACGTTGCTTTCATAGGTTTCTTTGGACGCCTCCAGACTTTCCGCTTCCGTCTCTACAGTCTCCGCTTCCGTCGAAGTATCCTCTGTCTGCACCTGTGTGCTTTCGACCGCCGTTGTTTTTGCTGTCTCTGTGTTTCCGCAGGCGGAAACCGCTACAGACGCTGCCATGATCACACCTGCCAGCCAAAGTTTCAATTTTCTCATCGTATATATCGCTCCCTTGTTATTTTTTCATGGGAAGAACCGGAAAATTCTTCCGTTTCCTCCAGTTTCCAGCTGCTCAAATCCACTTCGAACCAAAAATCCGCTGGATAGGCCCGATTCCATTTATACAGGATGATTCCCTCAATCCGGTTCAGGTACAGTAGCAGATCCTGATCTTCCACAAAACAGAAATCCCCGTTTCCGGCCTGTTCCAGAAAATCCTCGCAGACCTTCAGTCTGGAAGGTTCCGCATCTGCAAACTGCTTTGCGCTGTAGGCATTCATCCATAATCTGGAGGTACCTATCTGGGACAGGATATGCTTCCGGAGTACCCTGTCCTGGCTCTGGCGCCGGTGATTAAACATCATCCCGTTGTTATCATCCACGCATACAATCGCAACCATATTATTTCAGCTCCAATCCGTCCCGGAAGGCTCTTCCTACCCGTTCCCCAAGAACCCTGTACTCGTTGTGTACCGGGTCAAAGGTGATGGGCTGCAGTCTGTCGGGATCAATCTTTCCGTCCTTATCCAGGACACTCTCATCCGCACTGACGTTGACGATTTCCCCTATCAGACGGCAGGTTTCCGGGTCATAGCTGACCAGTCTGCATTCCAGCGCCATGCGGAGTTCCTTGATGATCGGAGCATCCACGAATTCCGATTTCTCTGCATGAAAGCCTGCTCTTTCAAACTTGTCTGGTACATTGTTTCCGGACACGATGCCTACATAGTCGCATTCTTTCACATAGGAAGACTCGGCCATACTGACTGTGAATGCCTTTCTGGCCAGAATATTTTTTGTGGTCTTATGTTCCGCACTCACACAGATGGAAATCTGCATGTCATCGCTGATGCCGCCCCAGGCCGCATTCATCACATCCGGGGTTCCATCCTCCCCGTAGGTTGCGATCATCAGCACTGGCTGCGGGTAAGTCCATGGTTTTGCTCCAAAATTCTTTCTCATTGTATTTGTTTCCTCCGTTTTACAGTTTTATATGTTATCCTAATCTTTCCTGTGTCTTGTCCCTAGCTTCACTAATGGAATCACTGGTCAACAACAGATCCAGCATGGCCCATACCCTACCGTTCCGGTAAATATTGCCGGTTTTTACGGTCTTTCCCGGTACGATTGCCGGTCCAAGCCTATAAATGTAACAGTCTCCATCCCATGTCTCGTCCGGCATTTCCGGAATCTCATCGTGCATGTTCCTGGATACCGTATATCCTTCGATATGATGGATGGACTGTAACTTTCCGTAATACCGGAAGGCAATGTAGTTCGGCGGTTCCTTTGGCCAGCCTTTCACTCCTATAGGACAGAAATACTTTCCATGTCTTTGTACAATATCGATCCAGCTGATGGGGCAGCCTTCCGGATTCTGGGTTCCCAGTGCCACCACATAGACCATATTGCTGTCCAGTTTCTGCATTGTCATAATCCCCTTTAAATATGTAGTAAATTCCGTAAGCAGATGTTTCTGCTCGTGGTTGGAAGCCGTCTTCGACTGTTCGGCAAGCTCGTACACCCTGCTCCACGGAAGGTGTTTCACCGGAATTCCGTTTACGCTTTGAAACGGCAGGTACAGGCCAGCATAAGTTTCCGTGCATTCCGACAGTGTTACGATTACCTTGTTTGCTGCACCACTGGCTGCAAAGTCTTTCCTAATGGAATATTTGGTCAGCTGTTCCGCCCCCGGAAGCACCCATCCTCTCTTTGCCTCGAAAATCACATGGAATGTTTGGTAATCCGTTACCTCAATGTCCGTGATCCCAGTGTCTGCCGTATACTGCTGATTCAGAATTACGGTTTCTTCCGGATATGCTACAACCGGAACCACAGCAGCAACAACCGCCTTTAGAAATTCCGGACATTTTGCAAGCGCCCAGGACATACTGTGCGTAATATCGTTCTCTTTGTCTCCCAGGAGTTCAAAAATACTCCTAACCTCTTTGTTATATGAAATCAGTCTTGGCATAATGTTTCCTGCCTTTCCGAATTGTCAAAATCCGTCATGGTATCCGCTCCTTCAAAGCATTCTCATAATACCCAAGCGTCTCCCTGTCAAAGCACACCATCCGCACCTCCATATCCGAATGGGTATCCAAGAACGCCAGGATTGTCCTTACGGCAATCTTTGATGCTTTTTCCAAAGGGAATCGGTAAATACCTGTACTGATGGACGGAAATGTCACGCTCCGGCATCCGTTTTCCGCCGCAAGCCGCAGGCAGTTTTCGTAACAGCTCTGTAACAGCTGTTCCTCGCCCATGATGCCGCCTCTCCAGATCGGCCCAGGTGTGTGGATCACATATTTCGCCGGAAGGCGGTATCCCTTGGTTATCTTTGCCTGCCCTGTTTCGCAGCCGTGAAGCATCCGGCACTTTGCAAGAAGCTCCGGCCCTGCGGCCCGGTGGATGGCGCCGTCCACGCCGCCCCCGCCCAGAAGGCTTGTGTTCGCGGCGTTCACGATGGCGTCCACCTGCTCTTTTGTAATATCTCCTAAAATTGCTTTGAACATACGTTCTCCTTCTTTTGATAATCTATGTCGGGTTTAATCGTCACTTGGCAAATGCCAGCCATGCTCGCCATGAGCGGGATAAACATATTCAGTGCTCGTCTTCCGTTTGCTCCGGATCGCCTCATCAATCCGCATCATCCATGTCCAGCACAGCTCCCTGTAATCCATGTCATTTTCTGGGTTTAAGTATTCCTGATGGATAACGTTTCGGGCCTTTTGAAGCTCTTCCAAGCTGGAATTGCGGAGCCACCTGTCACTGCCAAGGCTGCCTTTTTTAATTAGTTCCTGAAGGGACTCCCACATCTCCGTAATTGCTTCCCTATTCTTTAGCCCCAAAACGGTCATGGTTAAAGCCACGGCTCCCATGCCAGCAAGGGCCAGCTGCTTTTGGTGCTCCTTAATCCACGCAAGGTATCCTTGCTTTTCTACCTGGACATCTTCTTCCTGCCGCTTTGCTTCCCCGCTCATTGTTTTGCCTCCCGTTTAATTTTCTCCTCTGCTGCCATAACAACCGCATAGAACTCACCTAAATCAGCCAGCATCCCATTCTGCTCCATCCCGGTATTAAACTGCCTGACAAACCGGCGGCATTTCAGCCTGGCAAACCAGCCGCCAGTGCAGTAGGCTACGCCCCTTACATTATGGGCATGGAGCCAGCGGACCAGCTTTTGTACTGGGATACGGTCATTGTTTTCCAAAAATATCTTCAAATGCTCCGGTACCGCCGGAATGTCATACAAAAGGCCTAATGACCAATCCTTTTGGGGATGATTAAACATCATATACATATTGCCTCCTCCATTTCTGCCAGTATACCACAGTTTAACAGGAAAGAACATCTCTATCTGAAACCTGCCTCCGTATTCCCTGTTTTCTTAGAATCCGCACCATGTAAAAGGTCCTCTTTGGTTCCTTATGCCGAATTTATCCTTTATCCGTTCCTTCATATTATAAGTGTCAATTTTAATGTCGTTTTCAAAAAATTACAAGGAGGACAATTATATGATCATTAACAGAGGGTACGAAGCCATCCAGGAGATCGGAACAAAGAAGGTAGGACTTGAAGGACTGATCAAAACAGCGGATGAAATGGAGACAAAATGGAAAGACGATTTTGTTTCCGGATACCAGGCATTTCCACTGATGCTTACCAAGGATGGAGATATCCAGTATCTGCGAAACGGCTCTGAAACTGTAAAAGCCGATTTGACGGAAAACGCGTTTTCTCAGATATGCCAGCGAGCAGGTGTCCCATCTGTCTATATACGCAAATGCCTAGACAACGGACGTGGCGAACTGGCAGCAGAAAACTTTTCAAGCTGGGCACAGACCGCAACCAAGGATCCTGTTTCCATCCGGGTACGGACATATGATGGTGTTGTCCATGCAGTCCTTACACCTCAGTACAATCCATTTGACCATCCTGAGATCTTGTATGGGATCCAGAAAGCGGTCGGACATGATGGGCGCTATGAAGCGAATGAAGCATTCCTGTCCCCTGACCGGATGCATATCCGCTTCGTGGATTTTAATAATCCGCTGAAGATCAACAATGACAAGCTGTATTCCGGGTTCACCGTATCATCCAGCAATATCGGAGACGGAGCCTTTTCCATCAAATATTTCCTGTACCGGTTTGCCTGCCGCAACGGCATGGTACGGATCCAGCACGGAGGAGTCCTGTTCCGTCAGACCCACCTGAAGGAGTTCTTACAGGACGGGGAAACATTGTTCCGAGATGCCATTGACCAGATGCATGTCTTAGACCGGATCAGTGAACAGCAGATCAATGTCGCTATGGGTAAAAAGCTTTCCATTCAGGAACTTGGATTCTATTTGGATAAGGCGCAGAAAGAGCTGGGCCTTGGCAAGAAGGGGCGCCAGGAAGCTGAAGCCATGATCGGAAGCGTCTATGACCAGACCTTATGGGGACTTGCAAACACGATCACTGAACGGGCCAAAAGTTACACGCTGGATACCCGTCTTAATATGGAGCAGTGGGCAGGCAATCTGCTTTCTGCCGCATAAGGAGGGATTATGATCTATACCAGTTATTTTGCAAGAATCAGGAAGCTGCCAGATAATTTTATTCCGGTAGCCATCTGTGGAAAATACCCAGAAGGATATCATGGGAATATGTATAAGAAACTTGCTCCAAAATACGGATTTTTCCAGAAATGGAAGGAAACCCATGACAATGACTATTACATCCATTGTTTTAATGAACAGGTACTTTCCATCCTTCATGTAGGAACTGTAATTCAGGAGCTAAGCAGCTTTTTACCGGTATATTCGGAACGGATCTGGAAAGATCCCAATATCCATCTGGTGTTGACTTGCTACGAAAAGCCAGAGGATTTCTGCCACCGGCATTTAGTGGCAAACTGTCTGTCACAAAATGGGTATCCCTGTATTGAGCTTTCAGATAATTTATATAAGGAAGTAACCCAATGCAAAGGAAAGTCTGTTTATGATAATAGGTTAATATTGTGAAAGGATCAGGTTGAGGTCAACTACCCATCCGCTAAAGCGAATGGGCTTGTAAAAGCCCAGGGACTTTACA
>ERZ838827.248-NODE-248-length-76247-cov-28.040464_pt1 | contig 76247 bp, 66 predicted proteins | sample MGYA00519881_ERZ838827 | MGnify/ENA primary metagenome ERZ838827 (study PRJEB31850, sample SAMEA3708842) | human gut metagenome | biome: human gut; feature: human-associated habitat; material: faeces | place: China | collected 2014 ...
GATAGGGGTCTCCAAAACCTTTGGTGGGAGTTCGATTCTCTCATCCCCTGCTCTTTAAAAACACCTGTTTAGGTGTTTTTTTATTTATAGTAATTTAAATTAAATTTTTATAAAGGAGAATTATATGAAAAAAACAAATAACAGCGTGCTTTCGCAATACCGGGGGGCGTTAATGGGAATATCCATCATATTGATTATAGTTTTTCATTTTACGGATGACTGTCATTATTATTCCTATCATTTTAGTGGCTGGATTTCCTTCTTTTGGAGATATATTTCATCATCAAGTGTGGATGCTTTTTTATTCTTTTCTGGTCTGGGATTATATTATTCCATGAAAAAAAGATCAGATGTTAGAAGCTTTTACATAAGAAGATTAAAAAGAATTCTGATTCCTTATTGCATCGTAGCCGTACCCTCTTATATTTTACTGGATGTCTGTGTAGATAAAACAGGATGGGGAGAAGCCATAAAAGACTTCACATTTATCACATTTTTTAGTGATGGAGACAGGCTTTACTGGTATATTGGCCTGATGCTGTTATGCTATCTGATTTATCCGTATGTCTTTCAGATTGTGGATAGCGCACGGGACGCAATAGATGGAGAGATCCGTCTGCTTTCTATTGTAAGTGCTATTACAGTATTAGCACTTGTAATTGCATTATATGAGAAAGATATGTTTGGAAATGTGAATATTGCTTTGCTTCGTCTGCCTGTTTTTATAGCGGGCTGTTTTTATGGTAGATCCAGTTATGAAAAAAGAGAAAGTTATTGGAAATGGTTGATTCTTTTTGCGTTATCCGGCTATTTGCTCACCATGCTTCCAAGTGGATCTCCTATTTTTGCAAGGTATGTGACTGGAATTTTTAATATCTCATGTTGTGCGGGAATTGCCTGGATCTTTTCCCAGTTATCTATGCGTCCGGTTATAAGAATACTGGAATGGTTTGGTGCTCATTCGCTGGAATTGTATCTGGTACATGTTACCATACGAAAATTTATGAAGGGAGCAGCATTTTATACATGCCGTCTGCGTTACGAACTGGTGCTGGTATGCAGTTCCATTGTGATTGCATGGATACTTCAGATCCTTGTCCGGTATATAACAGATCATTTGCTTAAGGAAAAGAGGTAAGACCTATGACCCTACAGCAGTTACATCAGGTAATTACGATTGCAGAAAGCCGCTCCATGAACGAAGCATCCCGAAAACTGTTTGTCTCACAGCCCAATCTGTCTGCGGTTGTGCGCGAACTGGAAGAAGAAGCAGGAATCACCATTTTTATCCGGTCAAACCGCGGAATCGTGCTTACACCGGAGGGAGAGGAATTTATCGGATATGCCAAGCAGGTCGTGGAGCAGTATCATTTGCTGGAATCCCGTTATATTTCGTCTGAATCCAAAAAGAAATTTTCTGTGTCGATGCAGCATTATACCTTTGCGGTCAAGGCATTTGTGGAAGTGGTCAAGGCGGTGGGAATGGAAGAATATGAATTTGCCGTGCATGAGACACAGACGAATCAGGTAATCGAAAATGTGCGCAACATGAAAAGTGAGCTGGGGATTCTCTTCCTGAGCAAATTTAATGAAGCAGTACTCCAGAAACTTTTCAGGGAAAATGATGTAATTTTTGAAGAACTGTTTACCTGTGACACCTATGTATATCTGTGGAAAGGACATCCGCTGGCACAAAGGGATGTAATTTCCATGAAAGAACTGCAGGAATATCCATGTCTTGTGTTCGAACAGGGGAAAAATAATTCCTTTTATTTTGCCGAAGAGATGAAAAGTACCTATGAATATAAGAAGATGATCCATGCGGATGACCGGGCGACCATGCTGAATCTGATGGTTGGTCTGAATGGTTATACACTCTGTTCCGGGATTATCTGTGAAGAATTAAACGGAAATGATTATGCGGCAGTGCCGCTGGCAGAGAGCGAAAAGATGCGGATCGGTTATATCCGGCACAAGGGGATAAAGGTCAGTCCGATCGGAGAATTATATGTGGATATTCTGAAAAAAAGTGGGAAACCACTTTGATAAAAATAGTTTTCATCAAAAAATGCTTGTTTTGGTCATTGGAAAGGCAATTTTTTGGAGAAATTGCATAAGATAGCAGGTATAAATATAAATACACGAAAAAAAACGTTAAGAATCTGATGGAAACGGTTGCGCGATTACCGTCATTATGCAGGAAAAACCGGAGAAATGCGAAGTTTGCACAACTTTGACAGATGAGAAAAAAAGTGGCATAATCTTTTCTAAACTTGGGGATGATAATAAAAGTATGTTGTTTAAAGGTAGAAAGAGGTGTTGGATTATGTATGAAACTGTTAAAGTAATTCGGTTATCAGATATGGATGAAGTTAAGGATTTTGTACGTGCAGCGGGTGGTTGTGATTTTGATATTGATGTAAAATGTGATAGAACATTCATTGATGCAAAGTCATTGCTTGGTATGATTGGACTTGGTGTAAAAAAGAATCTTCAGGTTTGCTACGGTGGAAAGAATGAAAATTTCGAAAACGTAGTTGCTAAATTTGCAGTGGCATAATACAATTATTATATCGTGACTATGGAACTTTAAGTCCCGCTCCGTATTCCGGAGCGGGGCTTTTTATTGTAAAATAATGGAACAAATAAAAACCCGCTTCATACAACAGGAAAATACCCGCGGGAGAAAGGAGGTGTACATGCAGGAATTACATATCTCTGTGAGAAATCTGGTAGAGTTTATTTTCCGGGCAGGAGATATCGATAATCGTGCCGGAAAGCTGGCGAGTGCAGAGGCCATGATGGAAGGCAGCCGTATCCACCGGAAAATTCAAAAAAGCATGGACACCTCCTACCAGGCGGAAGTACCGCTGAAAATTGAATGGAAAGCCAACGATTACGTACTGGTCGTGGAAGGACGTGCAGACGGAATCGTCTATGGAAAATTTCAGCCGGATCTGCCGGCTGCGACGGAGTCTGTGCTGCAACCGGAGATGGAGTTTGCGGCGGAAATCCCTCCGGAAGAAGAAATCAGCTTCATCGATGAGATCAAGGGTGTATATAGAAACGTTGCGGCAATGGAACAGCCGGTCTACGTGCATAAAGCCCAGGCAATGTGCTATGCGTATATCTATGCGAAACAGAACCGTCTGGAGCGGATCGGCGTGCAGATGACCTACTGCAATCTGGATACGGAAGAAATTCGGTATTTCCGGGAAATTTTCGATTATGAGACACTGACCGTGTGGTTTGGCCATCTGATCGAAGATTATCGGAAATGGGCGGACTGGCAGATTGCATGGAAAAAACAGCGGCAGGAGAGCATTCATGGACTGGAGTTTCCATTTCCCTACCGGCAGGGACAAAAGAAGCTGGTTGCCGATGTTTACCGCACCATTCTGCGGGGGAAGAACCTGTTTATCGAGGCACCGACCGGAGTGGGCAAAACAATTTCCACAATCTTTCCGGCGGTAAAAGCAGTGGGAGAAGGGCTGGCAGACCGGATCTTTTATCTCACGGCAAAGACCATCACAGCAACTGTGGCAAAAGAAACGTTCACACTGCTGGAAGAACAGGGATACCGTGCCAAAGTCATCCAGATCACAGCAAAAGAAAAACTCTGTCTGTGTGAGGAGATGGACTGTAACCCGGTAAACTGTCCATATGCAAAGGGACATTTTGACCGGGTGAACGATGCGGTGTTTGATCTCTTGCAGAAATCCAACCTGTTTACCAGAGAGGAAGTTTTAGCGCAGGCGAAAGAATATCAGGTGTGCCCGTTTGAGCTGAGTCTGGATGTGGCAACCTGGGCGGACAATATTGTCTGTGATTACAATTACGTATTTGATCCGAATGTATATCTGAAACGCTTTTTTCAGGAGGGGATAAAGGGAGACTATCTGTTCCTGGTGGATGAGGCACATAACCTCGTGGATCGCAGCAGGGAGATGTACAGTGCCGATCTGTACAAAGAAGACGTGCTTGCAGTGAAGCGGATCATGAAAGCGCACAGCCGTACGATCTGCCGTATCCTGGACAAATGCAACAAAGCCATGCTGGAAATGAAACGTGAGTGTGAGCACTACCAGATTCTGGACAGTGTGGGAACGTTGACCTTCCACCTTATGCGGCTGGCCTCCCAGATGGATGAATTTTTGGAAAAACCGCGGGAATTTCCGGAGAAGAAAACGGTGCTGGATTTTTACTTTGCACTGCGCAATTTCCTGAATATCTATGATCTGGTGGATGACCATTACGTGATCTACAGCCAGATGACGGAGGAAGGCCAGTTCCGGATCCGGCTCTTTTGCGTAGATCCGTCGGTCAATCTGCAGAAATGCATCGATAAAAGCAATTCCACGATCTTTTTCTCCGCAACGCTCCTGCCGATCGGATACTACAAGCGGCTACTTTCCACGGACGAGGATAACTATGCCATTTATGCGCAGAGTACGTTTGCCCAGACACAGAGACTTCTCGCATTTGGCCGGGATGTGAGCACAAAATATACGCGGAGGAACAGAAAAGAATACGAAAAAATCGCGGACTATATCGGTGCAGTCACAGAAGCACAGCAGGGAAATTACATGGTGTTTTTCCCGTCTTACCGGCTGATGCAGGATGTATATGAGGTCTTTGCCGGGAAGGCGGCCGATTCGTGCGAGATTCTGATGCAGCATAGTAATATGAAAGAACACGAAAGAGAAGCGTTTTTGGAAGAATTTGAAAAAGAGCGCCAGGGGACACTCGTTGCGTTCTGTGTGATGGGTGGAATTTTCGGGGAAGGCATTGATCTGAAAAACGACCGGCTGATCGGTGCCATCATCGTGGGAACCGGACTTCCGCAGGTCAGCGATGAACGTGAAATTTTAAAGAATTATTATGATGAGCGGGGATTGTCCGGATTTGACTATGCGTTCCGCTATCCGGGAATGAACAAAGTCCTACAGGCAGCAGGGCGCGTGATCAGGACCAGCGAGGACCGCGGCGTGATCCTTCTGCTGGATGAACGTTTCCTGCAGCGCGAATACGGAGCGCTTTTTCCGAGAGAATGGGAAAAGAGAAGCGTCTGTGGTCTGCCGCAGCTGCGGGAAGAAGTGAGCCGGTTCTGGTCAGACGTCCGGGAGGAGCTTTAAAAACTCTTCGGTGGAGGCAGAAACCGGAAGGGTAGGGTTTAACGAAGCCACCAGCTGCCGCTGCGGGATCGTTTCCTGCGTGCGGACGAGAAAGAGATCCTCCGGCTTGTGTTTCAGACAAAAATCCGGGATAAAAGCAATTCCAAGACCGATGCGGGCCATGTCAATGAGCAGATCGTTGCTGCTGAGCTCTACCTGAGGCAGCAGTTCCAGCTGATGCTGCAGGAAAATGTGGTGCAGAAACTCACTCGTTGTGCTCTTGCGGTCTAACATCATGAGCGGATAGGTGCCAAGCTCCGAGAAAGGAACGATGCGGTCCGCCAGATCAAAATATGCCGGATTGGCGACGAACACATCCGAGAAAGAGCCAACCGTTTTCTGAATATAGGAAGGATTCAGATGCGGGTTTGGAAAATTTGTGATAATCAGATCTACCCGGCGCTGCTCTAACAGGTCTACACAGCCCATCGAGCTGGCATTGGTGATTTTAATCGGAACATCCGGGAATTTCCGATGGAATTTCTGCAGATACGGCAGAAGAAAATAGCGGCAGATCGTGTCGCTGGCACCGATATGCAGCTGTCCTAAACCAAGAGAGCCGGATTCTAAAAGCTGGCTTTCGCCGCGTGAGATCAGATTCATGGCAGGTTCCACATGTTTCAGAAGCAGAGCACCGGCAGGAGTCAGCTGCACTTTTTTTGTGCTGCGGATAAAAAGCGGCTGTCCCAGCTTGCGCTCTAATGTTTTGATAGACTGGCTGACCGCTGACTGGGAGATAAAAAGCTTCTTACTTGCATCCGAAAATGAGAGAGAGCTTGCAACATAATAGAAAACCTTGTATAATTCATAATTGATATCCATCGATCATATCCTCAGTAGTATAGTATAGTATAGTATAGGATATATTATATACCTTTCACAAAGGAGAGAAAAGGAGATTATCATGAAAAAGGGAATTTTGAAAACCTTATGCGGATTGATGGCGGCACTCATGCTGCTTGTGTTCGCAGGAACACCCGTTACAACTCAGGCAGCAAAACTGCCATATTACATTAAAATCAATCGTCAGCAGAACTGTGTGACCGTATATGCACTTGATTCCAAAGGCAAATATACCAAACCGGTCAAAGCATTTGCCTGCTCGGTCGGTGTCAACAATGCCACCCCGACAGGAACATTTTCGATTCCGGCAAAATACCGCTGGCATACACTTATGGGCGGTGTGTACGGACAGTATTGCAGCCGTATTCACGGTGGTGTGCTGTTCCACTCTGTTTTTTACAGTTCACAGGACCCGAGCAAGCTGGCATACAATTCTTATAACCGTCTGGGACAGACGGCATCCCACGGATGTGTCCGTCTGAATGTGGAAGATGCCAAGTGGATCTATGACAACTGCCCGGTAGGAACCAAAGTAACCATCTATGACAGCAAAGATCCGGGACCGCTGGGCAAACCTACCCCGATCCGTATTGATGTAAACAGTCCGTACCGCGGATGGGATCCGACCGATCCGGATCCGAGAAATCCATGGCTGAAACTCCGTCCGACGATTAAGGGAATCGCGAATAAAACCATCGAGAGAACCAATCGTAAAGTAGACCTCAAAAAGGGAGTGAAAGCTTCTGATTACAGAGGAAAGACCCTTAAATTTACCGTTTCCGGAAAAGTCAATGCGGCAAAGACCGGAAAATATAAGATTACATACACCGCAAAAGATGCCAAAGGAAGCAAGACCAAAAAGAGCATCATAATTACCGTAAAAGATACGAAAGCACCATCCATCAGCCTGAAGCGAAAGACACTGACCTACAATAAAGCCGTTTCCAAAGAAAAACTGGTTTCTGCAATTAAGGCAGATGTAGTGGCAAAAGATCTGGGCAAAAAACTTGCGTCAAAATATGTTTTCGTGGATGCCAGAGAAGCACATAAGGCAGTTACCGCTATGGAAAGAGGAACCTATGGAACTTATAGCGTGACCGTATATGCCAAAGATACGGCAGGAAATAAATCCAGAAAGCTGAAAGTAAAGATTAATTTTGTAAATCCAAACCCGGGTACCGATCAGCCGGATCAGCCGGAACCGGACACTCCGGGCGTTGTAACGGACAGTGCAATTACCGTACAGTAATTTCATAAGAACAGGTAATAGATATCGTAAGCGATATTAATTTTACTTAATTGTCAACCCATGATACAATAACATAAAGATCAATAGAATGCCCCCAAATGCAGGGGGCATTCCGTTTCGCAAAAGAAGGAGGTAAATCCAATGGGCAATGTACGTCGTGTGTACGTAGAAAAGAAACCGGATTTTGCCGTAAAGGCAAAAGAATTAAAACATGAGGTAAAGCATTATCTCGGAATCGCTGCAGATCAGGTGCGTGTTCTGATCCGTTATGATGTGGAAAATGTATCGGATGCCACTTACCAGAAGGCATTGCAGACGGTATTTTCCGAGCCGCCAGTGGATGATATTTATGAGGAGAACTTTGACGCAGAAGGCGGAAACGTATTTTCCGTAGAATTCCTGCCGGGACAGTTCGACCAGAGAGCGGATTCCGCAGAGCAGTGCGTGAAGCTTTTAAATGAGGATGAGGAGCCGATCATCCGCAGCGCGACGACCTATGTGATCAAGGGTGACATCACAGAGGATGAGTTAGAGGCGATCAAAAAGTATTGTATCAATCCGGTAGATTCCCGTGAGACCGGTATGGACAAGCCGGATACCCTCGTACAGAATTTCGATGAGCCGGCAGACGTGGCAGTTTTCGACGGATTTATCGACATGGCAGAAGCACAGCTGAAGGAACTGTACAGCTCTTTAAATCTTGCCATGACCTTTAAGGATTTCTTACATATCCAGAATTACTTCAAAAATACCGAGAAGCGGAATCCGTCCGTGACAGAGATCCGCGTGCTTGATACTTACTGGAGTGACCATTGCCGTCATACCACCTTCTCGACAGAACTTAAAAATGTGAAGTTTGATGAAGGATTTTACCAGGCACCAATCAAAAAGACTTACGAAGAATATCTGGATACCCACAAGAAACTGTATGCGGGACGCGATGACAAGTTTGTCTGCCTGATGGATCTGGCACTGCTTGCCATGAAACGACTGAAAAAAGAAGGAAAACTTGCAGATCAGGAAGAATCTGACGAGATCAATGCATGTTCCATCGTGGTACCGGTGGAAGTAGATGGAAAGACAGAGGAGTGGCTTGTAAACTTTAAGAACGAGACACACAATCATCCGACCGAGATTGAGCCGTTCGGTGGTGCTGCTACCTGTTTAGGCGGAGCCATCCGTGATCCGCTTTCCGGAAGAACTTATGTGTATCAGGCAATGCGTGTGACCGGAGCCGCAGATCCGACCGTATCCGTAAAAGATACGATTGAGGGCAAGCTGCCACAGAAGAAGATCGTGCGCGAGGCAGCCAGAGGTTACAGTTCTTATGGAAACCAGATCGGACTGGCAACCGGATATGTCAAAGAAGTTTACCATCCGGATTATGTGGCAAAACGTATGGAGATCGGTGCTGTCATGGGTGCCGCACCGAGACGTGCCGTACAGAGACTGACCTCTGATCCGGGAGATAAGATTATCCTTCTGGGCGGACGTACCGGACGTGACGGTATCGGTGGAGCAACCGGATCTTCCAAGGCACATAACACACAGTCTACGTCTGTATGTGGTGCCGAGGTACAGAAAGGTAATGCACCGACTGAGCGTAAACTGCAGCGCCTGTTCCGCAGAGAAGAAGTCAGCCATATTATCAAAAAATGTAACGATTTCGGTGCCGGCGGTGTATCGGTAGCCATCGGTGAGCTTGCAGACGGACTGCGCGTGAATCTGGATAAAGTACCGAAGAAATATGCCGGTCTGGATGGAACGGAGATTGCAATCTCCGAGTCTCAGGAGCGTATGGCAGTGGTTGTCGCTCCGCAGGATGTCGAGCAGTTCCTTGCTTATGCAAAAGAAGAAAACCTTGAAGCAACCGAGGTGGCAGTTGTTACCGAGGAGCCGAGACTGATCTTAGAGTGGAGAGGAAAAGACATTGTCAATATTTCCCGTGCATTCCTCGATACCAACGGTGCGCATCAGGAAGCAGATGTCGAAGTCGAGATGCCAAAAGAGGAAGACAACTTCTTTAAAAAGATCGAACTTCCGAAAGTTGCAGATGCATTACAGAAAAACGACAACAAATCAGCATGGCTTGCCATGCTTGCGGATCTTAATGTATGTTCCCAGAAGGGACTTGTCGAGATGTTTGACGGTTCCATCGGTGCGGGAAGTGTCTACATGCCATACGGCGGCCGCTATCAGCTGACCGAGACACAGAGCATGGTTGCCAAACTTCCGGTTCTGAAAGGAAAATGCGATACCGTAACCATGATGTCCTACGGATTTGATCCGTACTTATCCTCCTGGAGTCCATACCACGGATCGGTATATGCCGTACTGGAATCCCTTTCCCGTATCGTGACCGCCGGTGGTGACTACAGGAAAGTACGCTTCACCTTCCAGGAGTATTTCCGCAGAATGAGTGAAGATCCAAAGAGATGGAGTCAGCCGTTTGCAGCACTGCTCGGTGCATTTGATGCACAGATCGGTTTTGGTCTGCCGTCCATCGGTGGAAAAGATTCCATGTCCGGAACCTTTAACGATATTGACGTGCCTCCGACACTGGTTTCTTTCGCAGTCGATGTGGCAAGAGAAAAAGACGTGATCACACCGGAACTGAAAGAAGCAGGAGATAAGCTGGTACTCTTTACGATCGAAAAGAACGCGTATGATCTGCCGGTATATGAGCAGGTGATGAAACTGTATGACAAGATTCATGAGCTGATCGGCAAGGGAGCAATCCGCAGTGCCTATGCACTGGACGGAAAAGGTCTGGCAGCAGCAGTCAGCAAGATGGCATTTGGTAACAAATTAGGTGTCACCATTGCAGAGGATGTCACAGCAGAAACATTATTTGCACCGGGATTTGGTAATATCGTTGCAGAAGTAAAAGAGGAGTTTCTTCCTATTATAAAAGAAGCATCCGGAGTTGTTGTCGGTGAAGTGAACGATGCACAGAAATTTGTATACAAAGAAATGTCACTTTCCATGGAGGAAGCAATTGCAGCCTGGACCGGAACACTCGAAAGAGTCTTCCCAACCCGCGCAACCGAGGGCAAGGAAAAAGTGCAGAGTGATGTATATGATACCAAGAATATCTATGTATGCAAGAACAAAGTCGCAAAGCCGACCGTATTCATTCCGGTATTCCCTGGAACAAACTGTGAGTACGACAGTGCGAAAGCGTTTGAGCGTGCAGGTGCCAATACAATTGTAAAAGTATTCAAGAATCTGAGTGCAGCAGACATTCGTGATTCTGTCGATGAATTTGTCAAGGCAATCAACCAGTCACAGATCATCATGTTCCCGGGTGGATTCTCCGCAGGAGATGAACCGGAAGGATCTGCAAAGTTCTTTGCAACGGCATTCCGGAATGCAAAGATGACCGAGGCAGTAAGCAGACTGCTGTCAGAACGTGACGGACTGGCACTGGGTATCTGCAACGGATTCCAGGCACTGATCAAACTGGGACTTGTTCCTTACGGACAGATTCAGGCGCAGAGTGCGGATTCCCCGACACTGACCTACAACACCATCAACCGCCACATCAGCAAGATGGTATATACCAAGGTCGTGACAAACAAATCCCCATGGCTGCAGCAGGCAAAGCTTGGTGCAACATACTGCAACCCGGCATCCCATGGAGAGGGACGTTTCGTAGCTCCGAAGGAATGGCTGGACAAGCTTTTTGCAAACGGACAGGTTGCCACCCAGTATGTCAATGAAGCCGGCGAGCCAACCATGGATGAAGAGTGGAATGTCAATGGTTCGTACATGGCGATCGAGGGTATCACCAGTCCGGATGGACGTGTACTCGGAAAGATGGCACACAGCGAGCGCCGCGGTGAGGCCGTTGCCATGAACATCTACGGAGAGCAGGATATGAAGATCTTCGAATCCGGAGTTGCTTACTTTAAATAGAATTGTTTATCTTCACGCGTAGTTTCACTCGAACTACGCGTGAAATAGTTTTAATAATAGAAAAAAGTGAAAAAACTCTTAAATGCTTAAGAAAATATTAAAGAATTTTTTCAATAAAATGTAATTTTGGTGTTGCAAAGATACAATACTTGGTGTATGATTGTCACGTAGAGTAGTTAAAAGAGTACTATAAATAGTACGACAAGTGATGAACTACTATCGAGGCTATGGAAACTGGAACTTGTTCCAGACAGACCTTACAATTACAGATACATATTAGAAATATAAGTCATCGGAACCTCAGCTTGCTGATCTTGATGCTGGACAATCAACGTTGATATCACACTCTACGCCGACGTCTGATGTACGAAAGTTTCTAGTCATTTATGATTTGTGTGTCTGTAGATGAAACTGACGATGGACTTAACAGTAAGACCGAGGAGGTCAGTGGAGGCAATTAGCGAGAACATTGGATTGGAAAAATCGTCCGCAGCGGTTTGAAAGAGAAGATGAAGGAACTTAAACGTGCAGGGTTAAACGAGTAGAAGAGATGGAAGTTAGTCAAAAAGAAAGAGAGGAAAAAACATGAAATCAAGCAAAAAAGTGTTAGCTTTTGCTCTCGCTGCAGCTATGGTTGTAACAGCAGTTCCTGCTACAAACGCACAGGCAGCTTCTACAGCAAAGCTTAGCGCAAAAAAAGCCACAGTTTATTCTGAGGGCTACAAGACAGTTACAGTTAAAACTCCAAAGTCTTGGAAGTCTGTTAAAGTAACTGCAACAAGCAACAAGAAGTCTGTTGCAAAAGTTAAGAAGACAGCAGCAAAGAAGATCAAGGTTACAGGTGTTAAGCCAGGTACCGCTAAAGTTACGGTTAAGGTAACTTACAAGACTTCTACAAAGAAGAATGCTAAGACTCAGACAAAGAAGCTTACTTACACAATGAAAGTTGCTAAGGCAAGCGTTGCTTTATCTGGAGAGTCAGCAGTAGCAGTTGGAAGCACAACTAAGTTAACAACAACTAAGAAGGCTTCTTCAAGAGCTAAGATCACTTACACATCCAGTGATGAGACAATCGCAACAGTTTCTGAAGACGGAACTGTAAAGGGTGTTAAGGCTGGTAAGGCTACAATCAAAGCTACACTTAAGATTGGTAAAGATACAGCTACCGCTACTCAGGAAGTAGAAGTAAAGAACTATGTTCTTTCTACCGTAGCACAGAACAAGTTAACAGAGCTTAAAGCTACTGTTACTGGCGATACAAAGAACCTGAAACCAACTGACTTCACAGTAAAGAATGAGACAACAAACGTTGTTTATCCTGTATCTAAGGTGGCAGTTGATTCTAAGGATGCTTCTCAGGTTACATTAACTCTGTTCAGCGAAGCAAAAGATGCAGCTACTTATGATGTGACTCTTGATGGAATTACAAAGACATTCGTAGCTTCTGATGGAAAGGTAGCTTCTGTTGCACTTAACACTCTGACAGTTCCTTATGCAACTGAGACAGAAATCGGTTTAGTTTCTAAGGATGCCAATGGTGTTATTATTAATGAGTCTGCTTATGGAAAGCAGGATGCTTCCAAGTATGATTTCACTCTTACAACAAATAATGGATATGTAAACGGAACTAAATTATATCTGAATAAGATTGGTGATACAGCTACAGCTGAGATTACATACAAGTCTGGTAAGTATGATCAGAATGGTAAGGCAGAAGGAAATGTTACTTCTGGTAAGCTTACAATTACTGCTGTAGATCAGTCTGCTATCAATAACTTTGATGTAAGAATTGATGATAGTAACAAGTCTTATGACAAGGCTAAGGATGAGAAGAAGATTGCTGCTAAAGATACAAAGGTAGCTTACTTCATGATTAAGAATGCTGATGGAAAAGAAATTTCTGATTACAGTAAGTATTCTGTAGTATCTTCTGATCCTACAACATTAATGGTAGGTACTAACAGCAATATCAATGCAAAATCTGTTACTGTTACTGGTGTAAAAGAAGGTACCGCATATCTTCTTATCAAGAAAGATGACAAAGTAGTCGGATCTGTTGCTATTACAGTTGTTGCAGAGAAGGCTGTTGCTACATTGGAATTAGACAAATATAGTGTTACTATTTCTAAAGTACTTGGTAGATCTGCAGATGTTAACGTTACATTAAAAGATCAGTATGGTAATGATGTGACAGATAAAGAAAAAGCAGGAATCAATGTAGAGTGTTTAACAAAACCTGATAAAGCAGTTGGATCAGGCTTCGTTAAGAATGGTAAGAAAATTACTTTTAACACTAATGATGTAGCTGGTGATTACACATTTAAAATTTCTTATAAGAAAGATGGAAAAGAAGTTGTTGCTAGAACAATTTCTGTATCTGTTAAGAATACTACAACTGCAAATGCTAATTCTTGGAAGTTAAATATCACAAATGATAATGTTGATATCAAGGCTGATAAGGATAACAAGGATGATAAAGTTGTAACTGCTGAAATTATTGGATCTGCAGATTATACTGATCTTTATAGCCTTACAAATGTAAACTATGTTGTAAAGAAAGCAGACGGAACTGTTCTTTTCAGCACTGTTGCTGGAACAACTCCTGCAAAAGCTCCAAAGGCTGGAGTATTCACTGTTTCAAACGGTGCATTGAGCATTAAAGTTTCAGAACAGTCTGATACTTGGACAGATAATGGAAAAACCAATTATGAAGTTACTAAAAATCTTGAGGCAGGTACTTACACTGTATATGCTGAAGGTGTAGATAACAATAATCCTAAATTTACACCAAAGATTACAACAACGTTTACTGTAAAGGATTCACAGGCTAAGGCTACAGCAGAAGTTAAAACTAATAGTGTTGATGCAAGAGCAACTACTGGTTCTGCAGTAGAAGCTGTTTTAGCCGATTCTGTAGTTGCAAAATATGGTGATTACACCTATACTAACTTTAAAGATTATACAGATGCACATGATACATTTGAAGCTTGCACTGTTGAAGGAAAAAAGAATGATGGTACTGACATTTCATGGGATACAGTAATTGGTAAGGGTGAAGGATTCACCGTTAAAAAGGTTACTGTTTGGGTAAATGTTGGTACAGATGATGTACCAGTATGGCTCGCAGTAGAAGATTCTGACATTACCGGATACTTCTCAGTAAAATAATCCGTATTGATTATTTGAAAAGTTTATTTTAAAAAGGGGCTGTCGCACTAACCTAGTTAGTGCGATGCCCTTTTCTTTTGAAAAAATTTATAATCCAATTATAATTTTACTCGTTCACCAGAAATCTCAATATTCGTATTTCTTAAATCCGCCTTTCCACCAGAAATAGAATTTTTCTTAATGGTAATTGAATATTCTTTTACAGAGTGTTTTGGAACATTTACTTTAAAAGAATTATTGGAATAAGAAGCTATTCCTTTATTTTTTTGATTGATTACAGAAACATGAAATTTCGGAATAGCGGTGATTTTTTTATTCGTACCGTTGGCAATTCTAAATTTTATAACCATATTTCCATTTGCTTGATAAGCTGCATGATATGCACGAATTGTATATTCATTGATTCCGGAATTCTCTATGGTAATTTTCTTACCTGAATACTCATTTGCTTTGATTGTGACTTTACATTTTAAGGATTTTCCGTCACTTAAGTGTGCAGTAACCGTTGTTGTTCCAATTTTTTTACCAGTAATTTTTCCTTTCCTATTTACAGAAGCAACTGAAGAATTGCTTGAAGTCCAGGAGGTAGCAACTCCATTGTTTACTTTAAGTGTTTTAACAAATCCTTTAGTGATGGATAATTTATTGCTGCTTAAACTGACATTATTCGAGAGTTGTACAATTTTGGCATCAAATTTAGTTTCCTGATCAAATACATACTCAACAGAGTAACTTCCTTTTTTTAATTGATTAACGACGTACTTGTATGTATACCATCCACGTCCATCTAATATCCATGAGTCATCATAATTTGTTAATACCATAGGGTTTCCAACTACTTTTCCGGAGCTGTTTTTTACAGTGTAGGTAACCCCAACCGGTGATGGAACATAAAGATTAATTTCAAGATCGGAAGTTGTATTAATTTTAAATTTATATTTATATGCATCAAAAGCGTTTGCCGTGATGGATTGTTCATGAACCAGTGTTTTTGCAGACACATTAATTGGAAATATTATTGTAAAAATTAATATAACTCCAAGGACAAAAGCAAGGGCTATGCCTGCAGATTTTTCATAGTTTTTTTTACTCATAGTATTCTACTCCCTAAAAAACAAGACCGGAACATAAGTCCCGGTCCTGTGTGAAATTTACTTGTTAAGGACAAATAAATTATTTTGTAAATGCTGTGTTAATATCACAATCAACAGTAAGTAATGTGCCAACATTATTAATCTTTACATTAACTTTTGCAGACTTGATATAAATAACATTACCATTTTCCTTGGAATCAACACTTACAATATCAAGATTCTGCTTAACACCCTCATAGCTGTATTCTAATACAGATGTAAGAATATCTTTAGCGGTGCTGCCAGACTGATTCTTCTTATCAATCTTGGCAATAGCTTTACTCTGAGTATTCTCAACAACAAATGTAGTACTGAAAGTTACATCCTTGCCGTTATTGTTGATGATAGTAGCCTCAACTTTATAAGTTCCTGTCTTGATATTATCTGCAAGTGTGATTGCACTGCCACTTGTTGCTGTATAGAAGTTAATCGCACCATTAGTACTTACGGTTGTACCGTCTGGATTCTTAATTGTAATCTCATCCTGAATATCAGCCTCAACCTTAGCACCCTTAATATACTTATCAACAGTAGCAGTTACCTGCTTACCAAGAATATCAGATTCAGATGTTCCGTATGCAACAGCAAGATCTGTCTTAGCAGTTGAAACATTAAGCTTGTATGAAGCAGCATCTTTAGTTGTGTCTACAGATACAACTTTGATATTTACGATACGTGAAACCTTGACATTCTTATCGCAGTTAGAATCAACTGTAGAAGCTTCGATCTTAACAGAGTATGTTCCCTCTTTTAAATTAGAAGCATCTACTTGGTATTTATCATGTCCAACAAGAGTTACGAAAGCATTTGCTGACTTACCCTTAGTATTTGTTGTATCCTTGCTTGGAGCACTTACGATTGTTGTATCAATAGAAGAAATATCGGTTTTCTTTCCATACTGATCATATGCTTCAAACTTTGCAGAATCTACATTATTAACGCCTCTTGTATTTGTTACAGTGATGTCATCACACTTAACAGTTGTAAGTTTTCTGATATCCTGAACAACAACTGGTAAAGATTTAATAACTTTTCCATCTGCATTTAATACATTGATGTAAGCGCTTCCTGCCTTCACGCCAGTAACTTCTACACCAGTAGATCCCTTGAAATCGCCAGATGACTGAAGATCCTGTTTTGCAAGAAGTAATACACTGTTATCGCTTGATTCAACCTTATACTGAGAAGTTACATCATCTCCATTAGAATTCTTGATGTAAATGAACGCGTATGCAGTATCACCATATGCAAGTTTATTGTTTGTCTTAACTTCATTGTTCCAGTTAACAAGTGTAGCTTTGTCGTTAATGGTATAATTGAAGTCAGATAATGTTGCATCGTCTTCAACTGCTGTAACTGTAATTTTCTTTGTGATCTTACCAGTTTCAGCACCTGTTGTCTGATCATACTTCAATGTGTGATATGTTACTTCCGCAGTAGCAGTATCGCCAGTATTTAATAACACAAGCTTATCACCGTCTGTATAACCTTTGTTTTCAGTAAAGCTGTAATCAACGCTTCCCTCACTCTTAGCATCTGAAAGAGTAAATTCTTTAACAACAATATTGTTTTTGTCTAAGAACTGAGCCTTAACAACAGAACCAGCAGATCCCTTAACAATTGTTATTTTATCAAGGGCTACATCAGTAACAACGCCATCTGTAGCAGTAAATTTAACTTCTGTTCCGTCATACTTTACAGAATATTCCTTGGCATCATTCATTTCAGAGAAAGTGTCAATAGTTACAGTCTTCTTGTCAGCAGCAACGCTGATTGCCTTTACAGGATATACAACATTGTTAGCTGTATTTGTAATAGTGATATCCTTCTTATCAAGTTTAGAAGTATCACCAGCGAATGTTGCTACAATCTGTGAAGCCTTCTTCTGAGCAGCGGACTTTAAAATAACATTCTTTACTTCTACATCCTTAGTAGTTTCAGCTGAATCCTTACCAACGGTAATCTTAGCTGTGATTGTTGCCTTACCAGCCTTAACACCAGTTACTGTACCGTCAGCTGCTACTGTTGCAATAGAATCATCGCTTGATGTGTAAGTAATCTTAGCTCTTGAAGAATTTTTCTTAGTATTTGTTAACTTAGTTGTGCTTCCAATAGCTACTACTGAATCTCCAGATAAAGCAACGCCTACCTTAGCAACTTTCAGTGTGTAAGTAAGTTTCTTTGTCTTTGCCTTAGCACTCTTCTTTGTAGAAGTCTTGTAAGTTACCTTAACCGGAAATATGGATGGTATTTTGCGTGGAAGTGTTGGAAATACTGGATTTGTGAAAAAGGTTTAATGCAATATTAGCACTACAAGTAACACACAATTAACACATAAGAGACAGATAAGTGACAAATTGTTTCAGTTGTAATCCTTGTGCCATATGCTATAATATAGGTAGATAAACAAAGGATTTTAACGAAAGGAATCCCGACAGTCAATGACAAAAACAAATGATGACATTCATGTAAATAAAAAATATAAGGACACCGTATTCCGGAAACTGTTTGGCGAAAACAAAGAAAATGCCCTGAGTCTTTATAATGCGGTAAACCATACCTCATATACCAATCCGGATGATCTGGAATACACAACTCTGGAAGATGTCATTTACATGAAATACAAAAATGATGTTTCATTTCTTGTTGACAAAACATTGAGCCTTTATGAACATCAGAGTTCTTATAACCCGAATATGCCGCTCCGGGGATTTTTGTATTATGCGGATCTGTACCGGAAACTGATTCACCGATCCGAGCGGCTGTACAGCAAGCATCTGTTGAAAATTCCGCGTCCCCATTACATTGTATTTTACAATGGAAGCGAAAAAGATATGGAAGAAGAAAGAAGGACTCTGCGGTTGTCGGATGCCTTTGAAACAGATACCGGAGCTGGTGAATATGAATGGACAGCCACAATGATTAACATAAACAGCGGGAAAAATCAGTCCATCATGGACAGCTGCCACGTACTGTATGAATACGCGGTCTTTGTTGCAAAGATCAAAAGATACCGGGAGTCCATGGAATTAAAAGAAGCCATTGATCTTGCCGTCAGGGAATGCATAGAGGAAAATATTCTCAGAGATTTTTTGGAACAGCATCGCAGGGAGGTGTGTGATATGTGTCTTACGGAATTTGATGAAAAGAAATATGAAGATGTTCTCCGCGAGGAAGGCCGGGAGGAAGGACTTGCAGAAGGTCGTAAAAAAGAAGTATTTATGTCCGTACAGGAAGGTGATTATGGAATTGTGCGTGGAGCCCAGAAACTGAATCTTTCTGTAGAAGAATTTGAAAAAGAAATGTCTGCGGCCGGATATCAAATCCCGATAGAGGTGTAAAATTGAATGTATAAGGTAAATTTTTGTCCAACGGCACATTGTGGTAGGTACTAACCGCATTTTATTTTTGATGTATCTGCCTACCCGATTGTGCCGAATCGGAATTAACTGCAGATTCTCAGCAGCGCGACCGCACGAAGTTGTAGTCTTATTTCAGGAGGGATATCACCTAATTTTAAAATAAGACCATGTAAGTTTAGAATTTATGGGGCTGACCCCATAAACCCGGAAACTCTAATTCTCGGGCAATTACATTAAAATAATTACATTTTATAAAAAGAGGCTGTCGAAGCAACCTCTTTTTTTTATGAGGTGGACACAACATGAGATTTAGTACTTTTATGCTTAGCTACAAAAAGAAACATAAACAGTTAAAATCAACCATTACTTTTCGAAAGTTAGCGTTTTATCAAAAAATAATTGTAATAATAGGTTTTTTGATGATTATAATAGGTTGTTGTTTTAAAATAGCAAAATGTGAGTTGGCATTTGGAATTACATTACTTATTGGTAGCATATTCATAATAATTTTTCTGCACAAAAGTTTGTCAGATACCAGAGACCTGTCTGTATTAATACAAAACAGTAAAGAATATTCGACAGACAGAATGAATATTTTACTTGATTTATTTAAAGAAAATAATTTGCCAATCACCACTCAAAAAATTGACTTATTGATTGATGAAGCTAAGCAAGCCAAACAGGATGCTAATCTGTTTTTGCCAATCAAAAAACCTGTTAAAGCTCTCAGTGTATTAATTGTACCAATCACAATATACATTATTCAACAACAATTTACTTCATCTAATGTAGGAGCTAGTAATGTTATATTATTATTGGTGTATTGTATATTAATATTTGTTGCAGTTTATACCTTGATTTCATTCATTGAAGGGATAATGTACGGAATATATGATGATTTAATTTATGATTTGCGACAACTAAAAATATTTTATGTAAAAGAGAAATAGTGCAAACTAAAATTTAGTATCAGCAGAATATCAAATCCCAGTAGAGATATAACGGAAAATTTTGAAACAGTTAGTTGCATATGAAATGAAGAGAGAATCTGTAGATGAGCATCGTTTAAACAGCGGATAGTCCATTTTATTCATCTCCCAAAATATCCAGCAGATATTTTGCATTATTTACCAAGTGATTTTTTAAGGTTGATGTTATGACGAAGATAAAGAGACAGAAAATATTAAAAAGCCAAAATATACTTAAGAGTTGACGTATAATCAGAAAATTTAATTCCATTTCTATCAACCCACAAACTATAAATAGAAAGCAAGAGTGGAAACCCCATTAAGCCTATGGTAATTGTTTCTTTTATATCGGAAAGAGTGTTATAATAGTCACAGTCTCTATGGAGTTCTTTTATTAAAAGGTTTTGCTCGGTTGATGACAGGGATTGATTCAGTTGTTTGATTTGGGTATATTTTGTTTCTATAGTCTGAGATAAATCAAATTTATCTATTGTACAAGTTCTTTCGGTCGTGCCTTGCACGGCCAAAATTTTATAGATCGATACCATTTTGTATCGTGCTGAAATATGATCTTCAAATTATTTTTCATTTACATTTTTGAACTTTACTGCAAGATTTAAACTTCCATCTAAAAGTCCCTGTATCAGATCCTCTTTTTGATTTTGTAATATTCCTTCTTTTTTCCCTCTATAAACAGTTGACTTTGACACACCAAGATCATGAGCAATTTTTGAGATCTCTTCTCCACGAGGATTTTTTCTTCCTAATTCTCGTTTTTGAGCATTATTTAATTTTTCTTTAGGCATATTACCTCCTAAAATAATATTATATTAAAATGAAAAGAGCTGTGTACCGCTGAATTAGATCAGCAAGTACAGCAGCTCTTTTCAAATTGTTTTAAGTAATAATCAAAATACTATATTACTCGATTGTAATTGCTCCTGGTACAGAAAGTTCTGTAACTACGAAAACATCAGGGTCAACTTCAATCTTTACTGTTGCTTTTGTTTCCGTGAAATATTCACCCTTACTAAGGCTAGCTGGCTTTTTCTTATCTTTTCCAGTTGTATCAAATGCCCCCTGAACATTGCTGGTACCAGTTACCTTTGTAATGATAATGTCATCATTCTTAGCGTTTCCAACCTTTCCATATGTCTTATCGCCATATGTTACAGTAATAGCTTTCTGTAATGCTTCTTCAACTGTTGAAGCAGAAACACTGTTCTTTTCTACGGATACACGTGTTTCAGCCTGTTTATCTTCTACAGTGAAAGAAGTTGTAAGAATAACATCTTTTCCATCAGTACCAGTTACAGTTGCTTTTACAGAGTACGTTCCAACAGGAAGAACCTTTGTTGCTACAATAGCAGAACCACTATTTACAGTTGTTACTGCTTTGACTACAATAGCAGAACCACTAGGTGTAGTTGTTACTGTCTTACCATCTTTGTCTTTTACTTCGCAAGAATTAATTGTTGCTTCTTTAGCATCAACACCATCGTTTGTTCCGATAACCTTGATTACAACATTCTTAGCATCCTTATTGTCTTTGTCAACTTTAAGATCTACGTTGTTGACATCAATTCTCCAACCATTTACCTTAGATGGATCTACAGTCTTTACTGCAACAGAAACAGTCTTTGCAACTACTTCTTTGCCATCTTTCTTATAAGAAATCTTATAAACATAGTTACCAGCATCGGCTGTGTAATTAAATGTTACAGTTTTCTTTCCATCATAAGTATAATAAATACCACTAGTTACATTTGCAGCCTTTAAATTCTTTACGTCTGTAGATAAGCACTCTACTGTAAGAGTTGCATCAATGTCATCACCATACTGATCCTTAACAGTTGCCTTAACAGGAATTGCATTCTTTAACAATGGGGACTGAGAAACTGTTACACTATACTTGTCAAGTTCAAGTGTTGCAACAGTTCTCTCTGCTACAACATCAATAGCTACAGATCCAACAACCTTATTGTCTTTCTTAATCAGAAGGTATGCAGCACCATTTTTTACAGCTGTAATTGTAACATAATGAGGATCAGAAGCAAGAGAGCCAGAAACCATTAATGTTGTTTTATCAGAAGTCTCTACTGAATATTTATAATAATCAGAAACTTCTTTTCCATTTGCATCGGTAATTTTGATATAAGCAGCTTTTGTTTCACCCTTTGCAATCTTATTGGTATCTTTTGCTTTATCAAATTTTTTACCAGTAGCATCAATTCTTACAGCAAAACCATTTACAGCAGCCTGATCAACAGCAGTAATTGTAACTTTGTTTGGTCCAATATTTCCTTCGGCTTTACCGTTTTGATCATACTTTCCAGTCTTATACTCAATTGTTGCCTCAGCGGTGTCACCAACCTTATTTAAGTATAATTTGGAACCGTTTGTATATCCATTTCCCTTAGGATCAATTGTGAAACTGTAGTTAGCATCAGCATCAGTTGTCTTCATTTCTTTTAATACAACACCATTAGCATCTTTAGATACTAACTTAACTTCTGTTTCAGTAGCATATGGAACAGTAGCTGTATCAAGACCGATAGAAGCAACCTTTCCGTCAGAAGCTACGAATGTTTTTGTGATTCCATCAAGAGTCACATCATATGTAGCTGCATCCTTTAACTCACTGAACAGAGTTAATGTAACCTTAGAAGCGTCCTTAGAATCAACTGTTACCTTAGATACTGGGTAAACAACGTTTGTTGCTTCACTCTTGATTGCGAAATCAGTTGCCTTAAGGTTCTTTGTATCGCCAGTAACAGTAGCTGTAAGCTCTGTTAACTTGTTCTGTGCTACTGTAGAAAGAACATAGTTCTTTACTTCTACTTCCTGAGTAGCTGTAGCTGTATCTTTACCAATTGTAAGCTTAGCTGTGATAGTAGCCTTACCAGCCTTAACACCCTTTACAGTTCCGTCTTCAGAAACTGTTGCGATTGTCTCATCACTGGATGTGTAAGTGATCTTAGCTCTTGAAGAAGCCTTCTTAGTTGTTGTTAACTTAGTTGTGCTTCCAACTGCTACTGCTGACTCTCCAGATAAAGCAACGCTTGCCTTAGCAACTTTCATTGTGTAAGTAAGTTTCTTTGTCTTTGCCTTAGCATTCTTCTTTGTAGAAGTCTTGTAAGTTACCTTAACCGGAAATATGCATGGTATTTTCCGCGGAAGTATTGGAAATACAGGATTTATAAACAGAGTTTGGGGCAAAATCACTTCTACAAGTAACACGCAAGCAACATACAAGAAGCGATTAAATTTGATTAATGGCTTCGACCAGCGCAGGCACATCCAGATGTGTGTAAATCCGTTCTGTCAGGGACATAGCGCCGGAATGACCGACAATTTTTTTGATGGTAGTCTGATCGACATGTGCTTCGGCGAGCAGGGAAATCGTGGTGTGCCGGCAGCAGTGAGGTGTATGATCGATGTGCAGACGAAACATCAGAGGCTGGAAAACATTGTGGTAATACATATAATAGGTAAAATGCTGGCTGTCCAGAGTATGGATGAGATATTCACAATCAGAACAGTCATGAAGCCAGCGCTGGTAAAAGGGGAGTACTTTGTCAGCAATCGGAACTTTTCGAATGCCGTTTTCGGTTTTGCTGTCAATGACATCAAAATATTGTTCGGACAGATGAACGTTTTCTTTTTTCAGATCCAAAAGCTCTGAGACACGGACCCCATTGTATATCAGCATGAGGACTGTCTGGCAATAGGGATCGTTTTTGTGTTTCCACAGGAGAGAAATCTCAGAGGTGGAAAAACAGCTTCGTATGTTTTTATTTGGATTCCGGTCTTTGTATTTCGAGATATTTACATAGGCAGAATAATCTTTTGAGACAATTTCGTGTTTCATGGCATAAGAATAGAGCTGGTTAAAGAGAACACGGATTTTTTTCAGGGTAGGATAGTTCTTGCCGCTGTGATCAATCACCTGCTGTAAATCATTGAGTCTCAAATTGTGAAATGGCATATCAGCAATGTTTTCACAAGTGGCAAATGCCGCCCGATAGCCTTTGATGTTGGAGTGGGAGATGGTAGGAAACTTTTCTTCGGACCATCGGAGATAAATTTCCCGGAAGGTTAATTTCAGCGTTTCCCCATCGATGGGATAATTATTGTAACGTGCCAGAATCTGCAGAGCTTCTGACCGGGTAGGAGCGTAGCCCAGAATCTGATAGTGCTGGATGCGCTTTCCAGTGATGTCATTGATGTGCCAGCCCGTAGTGATGCGTGCTGCGTAGGGTCTTCTTCTGTTGCCGGAGAGTTTTACGACTCCACCGTATCCGTTTGGTAATCTCATTTTTCTTCCTTTCGTGTGTAAAAATTTATATTATCGTGTCAATCATACACATTTATTTGTAAAATTTTTAAGTATCACACAAGTAACAAAAAAGAGTTTTTACCTATTATATATATTTTACGTGTTGAAAAAACGAAGGTTTAGGGGTATTATATTCTAGAAAAATTGTTTACTAAGGAGAGAAAACTTTGAGTGAGAATGGATATCGAAATTTAAAAAAGACGAATAAGCTGATGATTCCCGTCATTTTGATGATGGGGTTTGTGCCATTGCTTGTACATATGTATTCCTATAATTCAAATCTGTCGCAGTTTGAATGGTTTCCGGCCAATTCAGATACACAGACAGATTTCTTTTTTGCATGGAAGATGATTGCGATCGTAATCATTGGAGTGGTGATGGCTGCAATTCTGTTGTATCGGCATTATGTGAAGAAAGAGACCCTGCAGTTTGAAAATTCTTTTTATTTTCTGATGGTATACGGACTTTTTGTTCTGATGTCAGCACTTTTTTCAAAGCATAAGCATTGGGTATCCGGCGGAACTTATGAACTTTTTGAGTCTGTGTGGGTAGTTTTTGCGTATATGCTGCTGTGTTATTATGTGTATAATTTTGTGAATGAAGAAAAACATGTGGAATTCATTTTGAAAATTTCGGGCATTGGCATGGCTATTGTTACAGTGATCGGCGTATTTCAGTATTTTGGACTGGACTTCTTTCAGTCAAATTTTGGAAAACATTTGATCACAAATCCTGGATGGTGGAAGAATTTAAAAGAGCTGACATTTAATTTTGCACCGAAAACTTCTTATACGACATTATACAATCCGAACTTTTTATCGTTTTATTTTGGTATGCTCATTGTGCTGGCGGTATGCCTGTTTATTGCGTCAAAAAAGATATGGCATCGGATAGTGCTGGCAGTAGCGGTAGTATGCTGTGCCATCTGCTTGAAAGGAAGCGGCAGTGCGAGTGGATGGATGGCTCTTGCATTGGCAGCAGTGGTACTTATACTTGTGCTTTTGAGCCGGAAGAAAAAACTGTTTGTTGTGGGTGCTGTTGTAGTGGTAATTGGGATTATAGCAGCAATCGTACTTGGAAATACCACCTCAGCAGGTGAAAATATAAAAAATACAATTGTTGGTACATACCGGATGAGTGACAGATGGGCTCTGAATGGAGTAGAAACCAATACGGATGATGTTGTGCTTGACATTCACGGGAATAAACTGAGTGTTTCTTATACCGTGGGAGAGGATGGAACAACACAGATCAGTTGCAAAGATACGGATGGAAATGAGTTAAGTCAGACGATAGTGGATGCAGATAACCAGGTGACAACGATGGATGACAGCCGTTTTTCTGGGGTACAGCTGCAACCGGTATCTTTTGGAGATAGCTTGCCCGGAATTTGTGCAACGATTGATGGTGTGCAGTGGAACTTCATAAATACCGATGAGAATGGATATGAGTATCTGAATCCAGCAGGAAAATTAGTGAAGTTTGAGAATCCGAAGGTTTCAAACGTATTTTTGGATGATGCAATGAGCAATCGAGGACATATCTGGAATAAAACAATTCCGCTTCTTGGAAAGCATGCTTTTATGGGGAGTGGGGCAAATACTTATATGTTTGAAGTGCCACAGGAAGATTATATCAGTCAGAACTATGTCTACGGTGCAAACAGCTATGACGTAAAAGCCCATAGCTGGTATCTGCAGCAGTGGGTGGAAACCGGATTACTCGGTACTCTGGCACTTCTGGTATTTCTGTTCTGGTATCTGGTACAGTCAGTACGAATTTACCGCAGAGTGGATCTGCACGAGAGTATCAGCTGGGTTGGATTTGGATTATTTGCGGCAGTGCTGGTGTATATGATTGCAGGTATCGCAAATGATTCCAATGTATGTACCGCTCCGGTATTCTGGGGTATGCTTGGTCTGGGGCTTGCAGTGAACCGGATGCTGGTTAAGAAAGAAAATCTTTTCGCAAAGGAACCGGTTTCTGAGAAAAATGATGTTGTCGTGGAACAGAACGACCTTAAAACGGAAAAAGCAGTGACAACAGAAACTTCTGCAAAGAAGCAGTCCGGAAAGAAACAGTCAAGAAAACAGAGAAAATCAAACAAGTCATGAAAATGAGCACATTATAGGGAGTAATTTTGGCATGCAACAAATGAAAAACCGGTTTCGGGGAGAAACGGCAAAATATATACGAATCGTATTGTTGGTAATTTACGATATATTGGCAATCTTTCTGGCAGAAATTCTTTCTATCTGGACACGTTTTGATTTCAGTTTAAAGAGTGAGCAGGGAATTCCTTTTTTAGAGACAGCACTGCAATATTTCTGGGTAAATATGATTGTAACCATCGTGATATTTTTTATTATGCATCTGTACAATAGTCTGTGGGAATATGCGAGTGTACAGGAACTGTTAAATGTAGTGATTGCGTGTCTGCTCAGTGCTGCAATACAGAGTCTGGGGATGCATATGTTCCAATGGAACATGCCGCGTTCTTATTATATTTTGTATTTTTTCTTTTTGCTGGCGCTGGTGTCCGGAAGCCGTTTTGTATACCGGGGACTGCGTATCATACGACACAGTTATCTGGGAGACGCATCCAGACATGCCATTGCTACCATGGTGATTGGAGCAGGAGACAGTGCTAATTTCCTGATAAAAAATATGGAGAACAGTCCGCTGATCCGCAATCGTGTGGTATGCGTGATTGATGCAGATAAGAATAAGATTGGAAGCACCATTCTGGGAGCTCCGATTGTGGGAAATGACAGCAAGATCCCCTGGGCAGCAGAAAAATACGAAGTGCAGGAAATCTTTATTGCCATCCCGAATCTGCCGGGAGATCGAAAGAAAAAGATCCTGGAATTGTGTAAAAACACGGGATGTAAAATTAAAATTTTGCCTAGTATGGCGCAGATTGTGAATGACGAGGTAAGTGTATCGAATTTCCGTGAGGTGGAAATCGAAGATTTACTGGGACGGGAGCCGGTGAAGACAAATCTGGATGAGGTCATGGGATACATTGCGGGAAAGGTTGTACTTGTAACCGGTGGCGGTGGTTCCATCGGAAGTGAACTCTGCCGCCAGATCGCGGCGCATCATCCTTCGCAGCTGGTGATATTTGATATTTATGAAAATACCACGTATGACCTTCAGCAGGAACTGAAAAAGAAATTCCCGAATCTGAATCTGGTTGTGCTGATTGGATCTGTGAGAAATACACATCGTGTGGATACTGTATTTTCGGATTATAAACCGGCAATTGTTTTTCATGCAGCCGCACATAAGCATGTGCCACTTATGGAGGACAGTCCGAATGAGGCAATCAAAAACAATGTATTCGGTACTTATAATGTAGCTATGGCAGCAGGAAGAAACGGAACGGAGCGCATGGTATTGATTTCTACGGATAAAGCCGTAAATCCGACCAATATCATGGGAGCGTCCAAACGTATCTGTGAGATGATTATTCAGGGAATGCAGCATCGTTTTCCGAAAACCAATTATGTAGCGGTTCGCTTCGGAAATGTATTGGGAAGTAACGGAAGTGTGATTCCTCTTTTCAAAAAGCAGATCGCAGAGGGCGGACCGGTTACCGTTACCGATAAAAATATTATTCGTTATTTTATGACGATTCCGGAAGCAGTATCGCTTGTCTTACAGGCAGGTGCTTACGCAAAGGGCGGAGAAATCTTTGTGCTGGATATGGGAGAGCCGGTAAAGATCGATGATATGGCAAGAAATCTGATCAAGTTATCCGGATTTGAACCGGATGTGGATATCCCGATTGTGTACACAGGGCTTCGACCGGGGGAAAAGATGTTTGAAGAGTGTCTGAAAGAAGAGGAAGGACTTCAGAAAACAGAGAATGATCTGATTTTTATCGGAAAACCGATTGAATTTGACAGGGAAGAGTTTTTTGAACATTTGAAAGATCTGAAGAAGACGGCATATGAAGATGATCCACAGATGAAGCTGGTGGTGAAACGGTTAGTGCCTTCGTATCAGGTGGAAAAAAGCAAATAATTAGAAGTAGAATGGGGAGCAGTCGGAGCGGCTGCTCTCTTTAATTTTACTGCATGCTCTATTCGTAAATGGTATAATAAAGTGTATCGTTTTAAAAGAAGTACAGGGAGGAGAAGGTAAATGATTGATTTATTGCTTGCATTGGTGGATCAGACTTTTGGTGGAACAAATTTGTATATTCCGACAATTTTAATGATGTTAGCAATTGGAATTATCTGCTTCACAAACAAGAAGTGGTTACAGATGCCAAGATATATGCTTGGAACAGTTATAAGTGAGATAGCAGGAGTATATTTTTTTTCTGTGCTTGGATTTGGAATGCAGGTATTATGTAGAGAAACGAAGCCGGAAGCTAAAGAATTTTTGAAGAGTCTGTATGGAATCTGGTGTCTGATTCTTGGAATTATGATTATACTGGCGTATCGCTGCATACATATCTATTGGATCATGCGCAGGGAATTGAAAGTAAGCTGCTTGTATGCGCAACCGGAGAATTATGACTATAACTTAATAGAGGCATGGAAGCGTCTGGAAAAATTGCTGCCATCAAAGATGACGAAAAAACAAAAGGAAACTTATGAGCGGTATAAAATGTTTTTGCGGACGCAGATGGGAAGTTTTCATGCAAATGAACTGGAAATGAGAAGACGGGCAGAAGCAGGGGAAAAAGATACAGCGTTCAACCACCTGCTTTACTTTATCCAATATCAGAGAACCGGACATATAGAACAGGCAAATGAACAAATACGGAAGGCAGAGGCATTATGCAATGAAGAAACGGATATCACGATACGAAGCCAGATTCTGATTAACCGTGGATTGTCCTATGTACTGACCAAAGCCTATAAGGATGCAGAGGATGCTTTTGAGAAAGCGATACTCTTTTGCGAGGAGAACGATTTACAAAAGTCAGAATTGTGGACGATTTTGTACTATAATTATGTATTTAATAAGACGCGATTGCATCAGCATATATCATATGAAGAATGGAAACCAGAACTGGAAATATTAAAAGAACATCTTGACATGAAAAATCCACAGGATTATATTGCTTATCGCTATGTAGAGCTGGAAATGTTACGCCAGACAGGTGCGGAACGTTCCAGACTGGAGAAAAATGTGCAGGATATGCTGACGTGTATTGGACAAAGAAAAATGCCGGACAGGAATCGTTGTATGTTTGAAGCTTCAGTGGCACATGTCGTATGGTCTTCAAGACTGGATCCTGTTCATGTTTTGCAGGCACTGAATAAAGACAAAGAACTCATAAGGCAGTTGCCTATGCCAGCAAGATACCATTGCTATAAGAACATTCAGTCATTTTTCGAAGATCTGCACGGAGGTATCGTTAAAAAATATGCAGATTTGCGGGAAGATGCAGCGGAATATATGAAGCATCAGTCATTGGATGATTTGGAAAAATTTCGTAAGTTGCTTCCATCTGAGGCTGTATATGAGCGGTGTTTCTGTTTCGAAGAAGAAGCCAGATTGCAGAAAAACCACCCGCAGACCTACCGGTGGGAGAATGTGTTAGAAGAGCTTGAGAACGCAAGTAATCTGTATAAAGAAAATGGATTGGAACTTGAAGAACTCATGTGTAATCTTAACTTGATAGATGAGGCGTGCATTGCCCTTAATGTGGATGCATACGGAAGACCCATATACAAAGACAGGATGAAACATCTCATGGAAGAGGCAGAACAAATCCTGCCAATTCTTCAGGAACATCCAGTTATCAATGAGATTGCCTTACGCATGAGTTACTATGCGTATCGTATGGATGATTATGAAAAATGCAAAAAGTATTATGAAGAATATCGCCGGACAAAGCATCTGGTGTCGATTGAGCAATATGCTCCAGGACTCCATACATATTATATGGTTGTTAGTTTCGCGGTACGTGTGTTGTATGTCATTGATGCAATCAAGGCAATTCCGTCAATAAGTGAGTTCCAGAGAAAAAATGCATCCATCCGAAAGAGCATCCAGAATTTTATGTCCGGACCAGCAGAAAAAGAATATGTTATTTTAGGCATGCTCCTTGGTTTTAATGATATCGTTCTGTTAAAGCGGTTAATGTGGAAAAATGCACGGGATGGAAGCACGGAAGCGCATGTCTGGTTTGTGTTTTCAGACATTGGCTTGGAAATAGATATTGCATATAATAATATTGCAGAAGATGCTGAAACAGATAGAACTTTCTTCATAAACAATCAACATCCGTTGGAAAATGGTCTCTCCAGATTTGCCAGTAAGAAAAGTGAACAAGGAAGATTAAACAATCCTCCGGTGCAGACAGGTATCTTCAGACTTGGAAGATTTGCGGAAAGTGAGCAGGCAGAGATGTTGGAAATACGGGATATGATTGAAAAATATTTGCCAGAGGCTTGTCCAACGATTGAGGAACTGAGATGGAGCTATAGGGATGTTATGGTTCCAGTTTCTGTGGATGCTAGTAATCAATAATAAGAATGTACGGTCAGTTAAGTATCTACCAGACAAAAACACTTTCTTATCTGAAGCAACTCTTGAAAATTCCATACGTTTTTTGGGTCTTAAAATATTTTAAGATTGCAAAATGATGAAATATATTACTTGCAATATAGAACTAAAAAATATATAATTAATTATATGAATATAAAATTTGAATATGAAGATAAAGTAGGTGAAGGAAAACGGAAAAGAGGCAACAGAATATGGAACTTGTCTGGTTGAAATATAAAATGATGGGCTGTTTGCATGAAAGAGAATATACTAAATTTCCGCAAGTATCCAATCACGAAATCTGTCATGAAATGTTTGGAAATGCATTTAGAGGATGTGTTATAATATAGATGAGTGAATAAGTAAGTAATAATTTAGTTTAAAGGAGGTTATGTGATGGGAAAATTATTTACAGTAGGGCATTCACAACATACTCCAGAATATTTTATTAACTTATTAAAAAGGCATAATATTAATTGTGTTTTAGATGTTCGAAGTACTCCGTATTCAAAGTATGCAGAACAATTTAACAGAGAAAATGTACATGCTTTTTTACAAAATAGCAGTATAAGATATTCTTATATGGGAAAATATTTTGGTGCACGCCCAACGGAATTGAAATTGTATAATAATAAAGGATATTTGGATTTTGAAAAAGTTGCACAATCAGAACGATTTAATATTGGGGTGAAAAATGTTATTTTGGGATTAGAACAAAATAACAACATTGCTTTAATGTGTACAGAAAAGGATCCAATTGATTGTCATCGAGCTATTCTGGTGGCCAGAGCATTTGAATTGAGAGGGATAGAAGTTAACCATATTCTTTCAGATGGAACATTGCAGAATCAGAGAAAATTGGATGAGCGTTTATTGGATATGTATTTTCCAGAAAGAGAACAATTATCCATATTTAATTACAATGACATACCTGATGATGACGAATATATAACACGGGCATACAGAAAAAGAAATGAGGAAATTGGTTATCACATTGATTTGAAACAATTTGCAGCGGTTTAAGGAGTATTTATGTATATATATACAATGGGATTTACACAAAAGAGTGCTGAGACATTTTTTGAAAAAATAATAGACAATAAAATTGAATTGTTGTTGGATATTAGACTAAATAACCAATCACAATTAGCTGGATTTACGAAAGGTAAGGATTTAAAATATTTTTTGAGGGTTATATGTGGGTGTGATTATCAGCATGATATAATTTATGCTCCGACAAAAGACATTTTGCAAGCTTATAAGAAAAAAGAAATATCATGGGAAGAGTATGAAACAAGATTTAATAAACTAATTACCAAAAGAAAATTGGCAGATGATTTTAAAAAGAATTATCAGAAATATGAAAAAGTATTATTATTGTGCTCAGAACCAACACCGGAATGTTGTCATAGACGTTTACTGGCGGAATATTTAAGCAGAGAATTGGGAGACAATATAATTCATATTTAGTGGGAGGATGTTATGGAGAAAAGAATTATTATTATGACGGAATCTTCAAAGTTTTCGGGAAAATGTGTTGCAGGTATCGATGTTGATAGTGGTGAGTGGGTTAGATTAGTTAGTGATGATCCGGAAACACATGGAGCAATAGCTAATGAGGATTTATTCTATGAAAATGGCAGAAGATGTGAACTTTTGGATGTTGTAGATGTACTGATTGTCGGAGAATGTAATGATGACATTCAACCGGAGAATGTAATGATTGATACATCACAAAATATAGAGTATGTAGGAAAGGCTTCGATAGATGATGTTTTGGAAATACACCCAGCGGAAAATCTAGATGAGATACTGGGAAATAAATATTCATATATATTGGAACAAAAGGTAAATACTGTTGGATATTCACTAGCGTTAGTAGAGGTTACAGATTTGGAAATCATGCAGGTGGAAAATCCGCATGGTCAACCTAAAACAAAAGCAAATTTTACATACAACAGGGATCGATATACACAAATGTCAGTGACAGATCCGCGATTCTATTCTGTAAAGAATGAAACAAGATATAATAATGCGATTCTAGTAATTAGCATTGGAACACCTTATAATGGAAAGTACTATAAGTTCATATCTGGGATTTATGTTTTCGAATAAGCCTATGAGCAGATTAGATAGTGATCCTGATTATTTGTTGACGCAGTATATCAGTGATTTCGCAAAGTATTTGGGGGATGATGGAGTTAAATATTTTAGCACATTTGATAAAATTTCCTATAATGTTGCATTATTTGATTTATCAGCCTGTAATTGCATATACTATAGAAATTTTTTGATTGGAGATTTGGATTATAAAATGTCAACGGTATAGGCATTTTTTAAAATTACAATTAGATATATTTGAAAGATACAAGGCAATGTCAATTAGCAGCCTATGTGCTGTGTATGGAAATCCGCTATAGAATGGACAACATTTTGTGGCGGATTTCGTTGTCTTCTGCAAAATTAGACAAACGCGGCTGAAAGCAGTTAAAAAACAGAAATATGTGTTATATTGTGATATCGCTGACTTGAAAAAGTAAATTCCAGTGCAAGAGTGGTTGAGGGGAGAATTCCACTGTATAAATGGATGGTAGAATTAAACTTTGCAATTTTCAGAAATGGTTATTTGTTAGATAATTAATGAATTTCGATTCATTATATGATATAATGGACACTAGATAATAAGAAATTATCCTCGGAGGTGAATTATATGATAATACAAATCAATAATATACATAGCACAAATTCATTATCAATTATCAAATTATTGAGTTGTGTCAAAAAATACAAAATTACAGTTATTGGTTCTGATACATATAAAATGGGAGAATGTGCTGGAAGTCTTCTTGTTGACAAATATTATCAGGCCCCATCTATATCTCAAGAGACAGAATACATCAATTTCTTAAACAGTGTAAATGAAAAAGAAAACATTGATCTGCTAATACCAGCTTCCGATGCAGAAGCTGTATTACTTTCTAAATTCAGAAGTCAAATAAAAACAAAATTTTTTTCAGCTGATTACAAAACAGTAGCTCTGTTTAAGGACAAACTTAAAGCAACACAGGACTTAATGAAAAATAACATACTAGTTCCTCGTATTTGTGATAATTTGTTTAATGAAAAAAAAGTGATTTTTCGCAAAAGAAATTCTGTAAATAGTCTCGGAATATATATCGTAGACTTGCAAAAAGCTGAATATATAGAAAATCATTTTAATCCTGATTATTTTGCACAGCCTTACATAGAAGGGGACACTATAATTGTTGATGTTTTTTCTGATAAAAATGGTATTCCAAAATTAATAATCCCACGAAAAACTATTGAAATCAGAGATGGAACAGCCTTTAGAAGTCAAATTATTTATGATGAGACCGTTATTGCAATTACAAAGAAAATCTGCGATTTATATAAACTCCCCGGATTTTGTAATTTAGACTTTAAAGTTAATAATGGTAAATACTATTTTATCGAATTAAATGTACGCTTTGCCGGATCAGGAATATTCTCAATAATAGCTTCTTTCAATTATATGGAAACCTATTTAGAGCATTTTGTGCTAAATAAACCATTACGCGATATGGATTATTATATGAATTATGTCTGTTGGAATTCTATTGTAACACGTTATCTTGAAGAACTTATATATCCATACATTAGTGAATAAGCAATTTTTGCTTATTCACTAATGTTTTCAATATCGTGGTTCCAGAATGATAAGTAGATTATATACCATGGGTGTTTTATACGATTTTTTTCTTCTTTTGTTTTAGGTCCGTCTATACGTGCCCTTATATAGCGACTATGTTCTTTTAATGCATATGCTTTATTATAATAAATTTGGCTTTTTTCTATTTCACCAGATTTATTTAACACAGCATATGCATTGTAATAAAACAAAGCATGTATATGATGATCTGGCTCTAATGGAATTATATCAAGCCCCCTTTCTATTAACAGGTTAGCTTTTGTGAATTTGTCATTTTCATAACACCATGCAAGTTTAACTATAATTATTGCTAATTTGTCATATGGTATTACAGCCGTAAATTCTGATTTTTGCAATAAATCCCAAACATGATTATCATGAATTCCCTGATCCATTAATATATCCGCTTCATCAACCCATAAAACATTTCCACGTATTGAATAGTTTTTTAGTGATTTCTCAGCTTCTCTCAACATACTTAAAGCTCTACCATTTCTTCCTAATCCAGCCAATAGTTTTGCATAAGTTATTTGTGATTTTCCTCTTTGATATACATTATTATATTTATCAAACATTTTTACACTTTGCTTTGCATACTTTAAAGCTTTTTTGTTAGGCAAATAAATATTTGTCAACCTAAGAAAAACCGCATATTCATAATATGTTCTATATATAGGGGTGGTTAAAATTTTTTTGTGTATTTTTATACATTCAGAAGTTTGCCCAGTATATCTATAACTACTTAGGCAGGCTAGCATCATGTTTAATCCTATGCGTGATTCAAGAGATATTTTAGGTTTTATATTTTCAAATAATTCTACAACATTTTCATGTTGATCTAATGCGGATAGATACAATAGTTTATGTAGCAAAAGTAATTTACTTTCAAGAAATTGACCAGAATTTTCTAAAAAACATAATATCTCATAGCCATTAACATATAACTCCAATTTATAACATATTTCGAGTAATCTAAAAAGTATAGACTTATTTTTGGATATATCCTCCCTGACAATTTCATATAACTGTTTAATATAATCCCATGCATCTTCTGGAGAAATTGATATTATAATTTTACTTTCTAACTGCGGAAGTAATTTTTTTATTTCAAATGGTTCAACTTTAGAGTATAAATATAATAATCGTCTCCAGGCTTCATTACTTTCACTAATATTAGAACTTTCCAAATATCCTAAGTAAAAATTTTTTGTTCTTCCATAAACAACAGTATTAATTCGTTCGAATTCATCAATATGCTTTTCCCATTGATCAATAATGCTTGCATGTTTTAATTCATAAAAAGAATTATTTTCATCAATTAAGTTTAAGTCCAATAACTCATGTACTGCATTTGAAATATTCAATTCAGGAAAGAATATCATTTCAGCGTTTTTTCTTTTTATCTTTCCTTTATGAAAAATTATAAGACTTAACAGGGCAAGAGTTTCTTGATTGCTTATATTGTGTATAATCTGGTAAGTCCCATTCTCATTATCGCTACTTTCACATCCACAGGTATCATCAATATGCTCATATGTTACAGAATAATCTATTAATTCCCTTAAGTTTCCCAAAGAAACCTCCTCATAATGATTTATAACATTTATATTAAATGCTATATCATTAGATAAGTTTTTTACATTTCTATGAACAATATCTATAATATATGTTTTGTCAATTGGCTCTAATTCGGTTTTGATGACGTTTACGCCTAATCCGGAAAAATATTCTTTCTGTTTATTAAATGTGTCCGAGTCAGGAATATGTGTAAATTCTAATATACAATAAATACTTGAATCATTATTATCTATCCAATCCTTAAAGCAATCTAATGACTGACTATCTATATTTTGAAAGTTATCTACTATTAATAAAACTTTTCTATTTCTAAAAATATAATTTATGTAATTTATCTTTATAAGAACAGAATCAACAGAAATATCATGCTTAAATTTGTCTGTCGAATACTCATTTAATCTCAAAATTTTCTTTAAAATTAGATAACATATGTTTTTTAGCAGTCCGTTCTTTGAATCCGAATCAAACAATGTTTCCAAACCAATTTCTAATCGAGTACGATTTACAGTTTTATCATTATACTCATTCAAAAAATTATCAAATGTTAGCGCATATCCATTTTCTTCTTCCAATTTTTCAAAATATTTTGTAACACCATCAAATATTTCTTGTAAATAATACCATGCAGTATCTCCACTATCATCATTACAAGGCTTTGTTTTTATTCTAATAATATCTAAATCATTTTTATCAATTTTATTATATTTTTCAATTACTTTAGTAATTAGTGAAGTTTTTCCTATAGCAGTTTCAGACCAAATATAATGAATGGTTTTTTTGCCAAAATTTTGACTTATAATTTTAACAATCTCATCAGATTCGACTTCTCTATCTACAATCACATCACTTTGCTGCCAAATGATTGTTTTCATCGTTGAATATTCCTTTCCTGTGTTGTATAGTAAACATAGGATAATTTCTTATTATCTTCGGAGGTGAATTATATGATAATACAAAATATTACAGATATGATAGGCAATACGCCATTACTGAAAATAAATGATAAAATAAATTATTACGCAAAAATAGAAGGAAGTAATTTGTTTGGAAGTGTTAAAGACAGGGCTGCAAAATATCTGATGGAAAATGCATATAGTGATGGAGTTATAAAAAAGGATACAATTATTATTGAATCATCATCTGGAAACTTTGGGATTGCTTTAGCTGGCATGTGTAAAATAAAAGGTAATTCCTTTATATGTGTAGTTGATCCAAATGTAACTGCGTCAAATAAAAAAATTATTGAACTATTGGGAGCAGAAGTTATTGTTGCCAGTAAAGTTGACAAAAATGGAAATTATATTCAGGATAGAATAAATATTGTAAAAGAATATGTTTCTGATCACAAGAATGCGTACTGGACAAACCAATATGGAAATGAATATGTTTGGAAGGCATATTTTTCTTTAGGAGAGGAATTATGTAATGAAATGGAAAAGATAGATTATTTATTTGTTGCAGTTAGTACTTGCGGAACTTTGGCAGGTACATCTAAAAAAATAAAAGAGAAATTTCCTGACTGTAAAATTATTGCAGTTGATATTGTGGGATCGCAAATTTTTGAAAAAAGCAACCAAAAGAAGCATATTTCGGGTATCGGAACTAGTTTGACTCCACAAAATTTAATACATGCTAAGTTTGATGACTATATGATTGTTGAGGAAATAGAAGCAATATCGGAGTGCAATAAATTGTTAAAAAAAGGAATTATTGTGGGTGCGTCAAGTGGGGCGGTAGCCTATGCTATTCAAAAATATACAGGATATTCGAATTGTCTAGAATCTACAAAAATAGTTGGTATTTTTCCAGATAGAGGGGAAAGATATTTAGATACAATATATAACAATGAATGGTGTGATAAGATAAGTACTAGATCCTTTTAGTATAGTCAAGTAGTTGCATCACCCATAAAAAGATCTTATAAAACTTGACATATGTCTTTTTCAAGAATGAAATTATCGGATGTATTTGTTTTGCACTTTAACACCTTTCTTCCGATAATATTTTAACAATGCTGTGTAGGAGGAAAGGTGTTTTTGCGTAATTTTTATCTACACACGTAGCAAGCGATTTCCTGTTTTACGTGCGTTCGCATTTCACTGCCTATAAAACTGATAAAACAGTTTTAAAATAGGTCATCTTTGGGAATGTTGCGATTGCTATAATTGATTTGATATGTTCATGTCTTTACGTGGATGTTTTGATTTAAGGATGTCTTTTTGTTTCGACATGGTAACGTGTGTATATATTTCTGTTACGTTTATTGAACTATGCCCAAGCATCGATTGAATATAACGAATGTCGACATTTTCTTCTAAAAGTAATGTGGCAAAAGAGTGTCGGAACATATGGGGGGTAATGTGTTGCCGGATATCTGCTATTTGACAATATTTGTTAATCATTTCCCTAACAGATTGTTCAGACAGGCGTTTTCCAATATTGTTTACGAAAAAGTATTCACATGATAGAATTTCTGAATTATATATCGAATAGTATTCTGCAAGCACGGAAATGACATGCTTATCACATATGTGAATTAAGCGTTCTTTGGCTCCTTTTCCGTTGATTATAATAATATTGTTTTGTAGGTCTATATTCCTGTATGGTATTGTACATAGTTCAGAGATTCTGATTCCTGTTGAAAAGAGCAGTTCAATAACAGCTATATCTCGGAGTGAATTCTTTTTTATGTAATAGTTAGAGGCTGCGTGGTATTGATCATATATTGTATTTAGTAATATTTCAATGGTGTGTAAAGGAATTGTTTTGGGTAGTATGAGTGGTTCACGAAATTTTAACTGTAATTTATTGAAAGGGTTCTGGTTAATTATTTCCTTATATTCGAGATAGTGAAAGAATGCTTTCAAAGAAGCAATTTTTCTTTTTACGGTTTTGGGAGCATATTGTTGGTGAAGTTTTGCAATATATGTTTCTAATATAGTAATAGTAATTTCTGCACATTTGGTTATGAGAATTTGTCCAGAAAATTGATGCAGGTCAATACGGTATGCTTTTAGAGTTTTTTTATCTAAACGCTTTTGGGTTCTGCAATATTCTAAATAGTTTTCAATATCAATTTTTAAATAGTTCATGTTTTTAATCTCCTTTTATTTTATTCAAAGAATATATTGTACAATGCTTTTGATATATTTGCTACAGTGATTGATACAATTTTGCAAATTGAAAAGTGATAAAAGCCGGAGAGATCTTTACGGCGAGGATTTATACTATCGTAAAGGAATCACTCCTTATTAATGGTTTTGGGACAGTTTTGCAATAAAATCCGCCACAAAACAGAAAGAAAGTAGATATATATGAAAAAGTGTGATATAATACTTTAGTTTAGAAGTAGAGTTTAAATGATAATTTTCAGAAGAGAAAAGAGGAAAACAAATGTTTGACTTCACAAAAGAAAGAGAAGCATTTGAAAATAAAGTATGGCTCAGTTCCCCCACCATGCATGGACCGGAACTGGAATACATAAAAGAAGCCTATGAAACCAACTGGATGTCAACGGTTGGTGCAAATATCAATGAAGTGGAGCGATTAGCCAGTGAAAAGGTAGGATGTAAATATGCAGTCGCCCTGTCAGCAGGAACCGCAGCACTTCATATGGCAGTGAAACTGGCAGGGGTAAAACCGGGAGATAAAGTATTCTGTTCCGATATGACGTTTGATGCAACAGTGAATCCGGTTGTCTATGAAGGTGGAGTTCCGGTATTTATCGATACAGAATACGATACCTGGAATATGGATCCGGTGGCACTGGAAAAAGCATTTGTACTTTATCCGGAAGTGAAAGTGGTTGTTACAGCACATCTATACGGTACACCGGGAAAAGTGGATGAAATCCGAAATGTATGTGAAAAACACAATGCGATTTTGATCGAGGATGCAGCAGAATCACTTGGTGCGACTTATAAAGGAAAGCAGACGGGACAATTTGGTGATTTTAATGCAATCTCATTTAATGGAAACAAGATCATAACCGGATCAGCCGGCGGAATGCTTCTTACCGATGATGAAGAAGCGGCAAAGAAAGTACGGAAATGGTCGACGCAGTCCAGAGAAAATGCTCCGTGGTATCAACATGAGGAACTGGGATACAATTACCGCATGAGCAATGTGATCGCAGGCGTAGTGAGAGGACAGTTCCCTTATCTGGAAGAGCATATTGCACAGAAGAAAGCAATTTATGAACGATATAAAGACGGTCTGAAGGAACTTCCGGTACATATGAATCCATATGATGGAACAAATAGTGAACCGAATTTCTGGCTCAGTTGTATGATCATTGAGCCGGATGCCATGTGCAAGCAGGTACGTGGCGAACAGGAAGCTCTCTATATCGGCGAACAGGGGAAAAGCTGTCCGACAGAAATCTTGGATGCAATTGCGAGTATCAATGCGGAAGGACGGCCGATATGGAAACCGATGCATATGCAGCCAATTTATCGTATGAATGGTTTTGTGACACGGGAAGGAAACGGAAGAGCGAAAACCAATGCTTATATCAGCGGTGGGACTCTTGGAAAAGACGGAAAGCCACTTGATGTGGGAATGGATATTTTTCATCGAGGGTTATGTCTGCCAAGCGATAATAAAATGACAGTGGAGCAGCAGAATCGAATTATTGAAGTGATCAGAGAATGCTTTGCATAGGCAGGAGATAGTAATGCAGCATAAACAGAGATTTTATGAAAAATATGTAAAACGACTGATAGACATTGTGTGTTCATTGGTTGTTCTGGTATTATTCTGGTGGTTGTATATAATCCTGGCAATATTGGTTCGTGTAAAACTGGGATCTCCGGTACTGTTTAAACAACAACGACCGGGAAAAAATGAAAGAATTTTCAATATGTATAAGTTTCGCACAATGACGGATGCACAGGATGAAAATGGGAACTTGTTACCAGATGAGATTCGACTGACAAAGTTTGGAAAAGCTCTTCGGGCAACCTCTTTGGATGAATTGCCGGAGATTTTTAATATTCTGAAAGGTGATATGAGCCTTATTGGACCGAGACCATTGTTGGTAAAGTATTTACCTAGATATAATGAAGAGCAACATCACAGGCATGATGTCAGACCTGGACTTACAGGGTATGCGCAGGCACATGGAAGAAACGCAGTGTCATGGGAAGAAAAGTTCGCAATGGATGTATGGTATGTGAATCATGTTTCGATGAAAACGGATATTAAGGTTATTTTGGATACAGTAAAAACTGTAGTGAAAAAAGAAGGAATTTCATCGGACACATCTGTAACGATGGAAGAATTTATGGGAAGCAAGTAAATGAAAAAATTGGCTATTATAGGTGCCAGCGGGCATGGAAAAGTGATCGCGGACATTGCTGTCAAAAATGGATATAAAGAAATTGTATTTTTGGATGATAATCCGAATGTACAAGAATGTGCAGGCTTCCGGGTTGTTGGAACATTAGAAGATATAGATAAATATTCGGACTACGATGTTATTGTTGCGATAGGAAATGCTTGTATTCGTAAGAAAATACAGAAACAAGTAGGAGAAGATCGACTTACAACATTGATCCATCCTCAATCTGTAATCAGCAGAAGGGTTACGATTGGACAAGGCACTGTGATTATGGCGGGGGCAATCATTAACTCTGATACAAAAATCGGTGAGGGATGCATTATAAATACCGGTGCATCGGTTGACCATGATTGTAGTATTGGAGATTTTGTGCATGTGTCGGTCGGGGCGCATATTGCAGGTTCTGTAACCATCGGAAATGGAACCTGGATAGGTGCAGGAGCTACAGTGAGCAATAACATTGAAATCTGTAGTGAGTGTCTGATCGGAGCTGGTGCTGTGGTAGTAAGTAATATAAAGGAGAAAGGAACTTATATAGGGGTTCCAGTGAAGAAAATGAAAAATGAACATGTTTTTGGGATGGGGGGCTAACCCTTAGCTTATATAATGCAGTAATCCCTAGTGCGAAAATTGCATGAGGGAGGAAAGCTATGAAAGATTTATACATTATTGGCTTGGGCGGTTTTGGCCGAGAGGTTGCATGGTGCGTTGAGAGAATTAATGATGTGACACCGACATGGAACCTTAAAGGTTTTATTGATGATAATGAAACAAAGTGGGAAACAAAAGAGGATGGGTATATTGTACTTGGTGATTGTGAGTATCTGAAACAGCAGGAAAATGCTTATGCAGTTTGCGCGGTTGGAAATGCTAAAGTACGCAAGCAAATAATTGAAAAATTATCAAATAGTGGCGTGCAATTTGCAACAATTGTAGATCCATCTGTCATTTTATCAAAGAGAGTTTCAATTGGCGAGGGAACTATTATATGTGCAGGTACAATTGCTACAGTAGATATCAGTATTGGGAAGCATGTGATTATTAACTTAGATTGTACGTTGGGACATGATGATGTGATTGGAAATTATGTGACCATTTATCCAAGTGTGAATGTTTCGGGAAATGTGATAGTTGGGGAGTGCTGTGAACTTGGTACCGGGATGCAGATTATTCAAGGGAAAACAATAGTTCCAAATACAATTATAGGCGCAGGTGCTATTGTGACTAAAGAGTGTATAGAGTGTGGAACTTACGTGGGTAGTCCTGCAAAGAAGATTAAGTAGTATAGATGATGTTTTAAGTGAGTAAGCTTTGAAATTAGATTAAATAAAGTTTGAAATCGGGAGTTTGAATTTTGACAGAAAGTAAAAAATATAAGATAGGTTATACCACAGGCGTGTATGATATGTTTCACATTGGACATTTGAATATTATAAAACGCGCCAAAGAACAATGCGAATTTTTGATTGTTGGAGTAACAACAGACGAACTTTGCTTTAGTAGAAAAAAAAGATATCCTATTATACCTGAAAATGAAAGAATGGAAATTGTCGCTGAACTTCGTTGTGTTGATAAAGTAGTGCCTCAGAAAAATATGAATAAACTTGAGACTGTTAAGAAGTATGGTGTGCAGGCTGTTTTTGTGGGGTCTGATTGGAAAGGAACTAATGAATGGAACAAATATGAAAAAGAGTTTGCAGAAGTAGGGTGCAAAGTTGTTTATTTAGATCATACCGATGGGATTAGTTCGACAATACTTAGAGATAGATTAAATAGTGGTGAACAAGCACTGCAAGTAGATGGAGAGTAAGTTCTATGAAACGAGTGTTATTTATTGCAACTGTTTTTCGGTTTTTGAACTTTGAAAAAAGCGATATGAACATATTGCAATCAATGGGATATGAAATTCATACTGCAACAAATATGTACGGTGAAGAGTGGCTACAGGATGATGGTTCTTTTGAAGAGTTAAATCTTATTAAGCATCAAGTTGATTTTGATCGTACACCTTTCTCAAAACATAGTATTAAGGCTTATAAGCAATTAAAAGAAATAATGAATTCAATGCATTTTGATATTATTCATTGTCACACTCCAGTTGCGGCAGCAATTGCTCGTTTAGCTGCCGTGAATTCGCGGCGGCATGGCAGTTATGTAATATACACATGTCATGGATTTCATTTTAATAAGAAATCTTCAAAAGTTAGTTGGATGTTATATTATCCCATTGAGAGAGTTATGGCAAATGTAACTGATATGATAATTACCATTAATAATGAAGATTATAATGTTATTCAAAAATTTAATGTACTAAATAAAAAGTATATTCCAGGAGTTGGAGTAGATGTTTTAAGTATATCTGAACTGTATGTAGATAGAAAAGAAGTAAGGAGAAGATTAAATGTGCCAGAGGATGCCTTTGTTATATTAACAATAGGGGAACTGTCTAATAGAAAAAATCAGATGGTAATTCTAAGAGCTTTGAATAGATTGCAAAATAAATCTATATTTTATATTATGTGTGGAACTGGAACTAAATATGATGAGTATAGACAATTTGTGTTAGAGCATAAATTAGAAAAACAAGTATATTTTACAGGTCAGTTAAAGCATGAACAAGTAATGGAAATATCCAAATGTGTTGATATTGGGGCTATTCCGTCTAAAATTGAGGGATTAGGATTGGCTGGAATAGAGATTTTAGCTGCAGGAAAACCATTGATTGGTTCAAATGTGCAGGGAATAAAAGACTATTTGATAGATGACGTTACAGGAATTTCATTTCATCCTGATGATGTTGAAGCAGCAGGGGATGCAATTATAAAATTATGGAAAGACAGTACTTTTTATGAAGTATGTGCAAATAATGCGTTAAAAGTTGCAAAAAAATTTGATATTAGTGTTGCAAAAAAGGAGATGCAAAATATCTATCGAGAAGTTGATAAAAAAATAAGAGGATAACAAATATGAAAATTTTATACTATATTTATGGATTGAATATTGGGGGGGCTGAAAGCTTTATATATAATGTTGTCGATGCTATTAACACAGAGTTGTATCACATAGATTTTGTTTTACAAATTGAGAATAATCAGAATAAGAGACTTATAGAATTACTGAGAAAAAAAGGATGTAAAATATATATAATTTCCTCTTTTTTTAAGAAACCTGTAAAAAGCAGTATAGAGCTACGAAAACTTGCGATAAATTATGATGCTATTCATGTGCATATTAATGCGTTGATTAATATTTCGCCCATTTTGATTGGAAGACTGATAGGTATACCTGTTATTATTCACTCACATAATACTAGTAGTAATAAGGGATTCACAGGCAATTTACTTCATAAAATTAATAGATTAATTTGGAATAAAAAAATATATAGGGTAGCGTGTGGTGTAGAAGCAGGACGATGGATGTTCGGTAAAAAAAAATTTGATGTAATTGATAATGGCATAAATTTACAGAAATATTGTTATTCTTATAAATATAGAAAAGAAATAAGATCAAGGTATGGTATTGGAATAGATGATATTGTAATTGGAAATGTTGGAAGATTAGTAAAAGCCAAGAATCATGCATTTATGCTAGATTGTTTTCAAAAATTTCAGGAAAGATATAATAATGCTTGGTTAATATTAGTTGGCGATGGCGAGTTGAAAAAAGAGTTATTAGCAAAAGTACAACAACTAGGAATTAAAAATGTTATCTTTGCAGGTAACGTATCGGATACTAATAAGTATTATTCAGCATTTGATTGTATGCTATTCCCTTCTGTGTTTGAGGGGATGCCATTTACGTTAATAGAAGCACAAGCTTCAGGTGTGCCAATTGTTGCTTCAGATATTATTACTAGAGACGTTAATATTACAAAAAATATTGAATATGTTAGTTTGAATGAGGATATTGCTGTATGGTGTGAAATTATAAGTAATACAATGGTTTTAGGAAATATGCGAGAAAAGAATCTCAATATTATGGAAGGATCTATATATGATATAGCTACATCTGTAAAAAAGTTGGAAGAGATATATAAAAGCTTGATAGGACGAAGGGAGTAAAAATGAGACACATAATTATTCAAGTAGAGTCTATTATGAAGTATCCACCTACCCTTTCACTTATGAAAATTTTATCAGAATTAGGTGAAGAAGTCTATCTTTTCACTTCTGTTATAAATAAAGATGTTACAAAAAAGTGTAAAATTGATGGAATCAAATTAGTTGATTTAAGGCATGAGTACTCATCAAAAAACTCTGCTATTAAAAAGCTGATCCAAATACCTTTTGTTAATTGGAATATAAAACAAAATATTAATAAACTTTATAATAGTGAAACGCTGATATGGGTAATGACAAGTATTACATTAAAGTATATAGGAAATGCTTTGAATCAAAAAAGATACATAATGTATATGTATGAACTTTCACAACAAATATTTTTTTATCCACGTATTCCTTTACTGAGGGTGAATATAAAAAAATTATTTCAGAATGCAAGTTCTGTTATTGAGTGCGAATATAATCGTGCTCATATTGCAAAAGCATGGTTTGAATTGGATAAAACGCCATATGTTGTTCCTAATAAACCTTATTTAAAACCTATAAGTAGAAAATCTTCCGTAAATGATGAGTATTGCTCGAGGATAATCGAAAAAATAGAAGATAAAAAAATTGTTCTTTATCAAGGAATAATTGATCCAGAACGCCCATTGTTACCATTTATAGAAGCAGTTGATGAATTGGGAGAAGATTACGTAATGGTTGTAATGAGTAGTGATATTGATAAATTGAAAAATATTAAAAGTAGTAATTTATATTGCTTACCATTTGTGAATCCACCCGATCATCTTGAAATCACTAGTTGGGCACATATTGGCATATTAACATATGTGCCGGTTACAGGTGAGACCACGTCGCCTTTAAATGCCATTTATTGTGCACCAAATAAGATCTATGAATATGCTATGTTTGGAATACCAATGATAGGAAATGACATTCCAGGATTAAAAACAGAATTTGATAAATCAGGGATTGGTCAAGTGTTTGATTCATTTACTAAAAAGGATATTTTAGATGCAATTAAAAGGATTGAAGTGGATTATAATAGAATGAGCGATAATACATATGCGTTTTTTGATAGTTTTGATAATAAGGCTGCATTTCAGAAAATATTAAACGAATTGAAATAGATGAGGATTATTTATGTATGTTAATAAAAAAAATCTGACTTTGGGGGTAATAGCAATATTTATTTTGGCTACCCCTATACTAAAGTATTATAATTTTCCAGGAACTACAGTTTCTATGGAATCATTGATGTTATTAGTGAGTGTAACATTGATGTTTTGGGTCAATAATAAATATTCAAGGTTACTAAGCATAAGAGATATTTATGATTTAAACCCATATTTTATTGTTCTCGTATGTATTTTGATATCCACATTTGTTTTTGATTTTATTATTAACAATGATAGTAGTCGGTTTTATGTTGTAATTTTCTTAGCAATCTCTACTCTGGAATTATACAATATGCAAAGATTAACTATAAATAATTGGGAGTTTTTTGATATATTTAAGAACTTATATATAAAAATATGTATTATTTTTTCTATAATTACCATACTGGAAGAAATCTTCTATATTACTAGTGGGCTTTTGGTTCCAATTAAATTGTCCTGTTTTCCATTAACTGACGAAATGGCACCATTGGAATATCGCTTTGGATATAATGGACGTGGTGGTTATGTAGGTTTTTCACCTTTTTTCAGTGAACCAGCTCATATGGCACAATATATGATTCCGGCTCTTGTATTGCTACTGTCTAGTGAAAATGAAAAACACGATGAAAAAAACGTGCTGAAAATGATTTTGATTGAAGCAGCCATAGTTTTGTCCACAAGTACATTTGGAATATTAGCATCAGGTATAATGGTTGTGTTTTATCTTATGTTAGGTAAATCTATTGCAGCTAGAAGAATTAGAAAAATATTTCTGTTGTGTCTACCTGTGATAATGGTAGTTTATTTTTATTTTATTAGAGGAAGATTGTTTTACGATTCAGCAGGTGCTTCGTCTTTGATTTCAGCTGATAAGGCGGGATATAGAATATTTAGAGGAATTGCGTATTACGTACAGTTCCCTTTTATTAATCAATTATTTGGGATTGGATTTAATAATTTTGCTTCTTTTATAAATAATCACAGTTTGCATTATGTAAATGATGTTATCGCGGATAATGTTGTTGTAGAGTATTTGAATGGTTTTTCACAGGCAATAATTTATGGAGGAATTGTAAGTTTTCTTCTTTTTTGTGATTTTGTGGTGCGTCTTTATAGAAAGGGATCTAGTGAATCTAAAACATTAGTTATAGGTTTTGTTTTGCTTATGCTTAATGCTGCTACTTTTTTGCGCGGTACTTCTGTTTTCTATATTTTAGTCATACTTATGCTAAAAGCTCAATACTTAAAGAAGAGTAATGAAGAACACATACTTAATTTATAATATAGTGTAACTAAAATGGAGAATGATTAACCGTTAAGGCTATAAGGATTGGAGAAATGAATATTGGATAAAATTAAAAGAACAATAAATAGACTATTTTATGATGGATTCTTTCATATAGTAGGTGCTGGAACTATAAATAAAATCATTTCAATGTGTAGCGGGATTATTATTGTGAGAGTAATGTCTCAGAACGATTATGGAACTTATAGTTACATTATAAATACAGTGAATATGTTGTTGATTGCTAATGGATTGGGTACTTTAACAGGAGTTTTACAGTATGGATGTGAATATAGATTAGATTCAGAAACACAAAAAAGTATTATAAAATATGGTGTACGGCTTGGCTTTTTATTTAATTGTATCTGTGGATTTATGGTGATTTGTTATGGTTTGTTTTTTGAACAATCAATTGCCAATACTACACATCTTTTTGTTATTGCAGCATTTATTCCTGCCATGACGTATTTGTCTGATTCATGTGCAGATATTTTAAGAGTGGGAGAATGCAATAAAGAATATGGTAATTACTCAGTATTGAACAGTTGTCTTGTTTTTGCTTTCATATTGCTTGGAGCAATTTCTTGTTCTGTTGAAGGAGCCTTAGCATTTCGATATATAGCACTTGTTATTTTATTATTAATAGCAGTGAAATTTCCGTATGTTAGAAAAGTTGTAAAAGGTAAAAGTAAAAAATTATCTACAAAAATTAAAAAAAGATTTTTGAAATTTTCCTTAATTTCATGTGCTAATAATTCTATTGCTAGATTATTTTACAATGTAGATTTGTATTTAATAGGTATATTAATTGCTGATGTAAATACAATTGCTACATATAAAGTAGCGATGACGATTCCCTTTGCGTTGACTTTTGTTACAGCATCTATAGTTACATATATATACCCCAAATTTGTTGCTCACAAAGAAGATAGAGGCTGGTTAAGAGTAAACTATATTAAGCTGATAAAAATCCTAACATTGGTAAATGGTGCTATTACATTTGTATTTGTTTTTTTTGCGAGATACGTAATTGAATTTGTTTTTGGGGAGAAATATGTAACAAGTGCATTACCAAGCTTTATTATACTTATGATTGGATTTTTTATTTCATCTACTTTTCGTATTCCAGCAGGAAATATATTAGATATGCTTCATTTAGTAACGTCTAATTTCGTAATATCTATAATTTCTGGTGTGGCAAATATAATTGTTGATTTTATTCTTATAAAGAACATGGGAGAAATAGGGGCGGCCATTGCGACTTCTACAATATACTTATTATATGGTGTATTAAGTAATTGGGTTATTATTCTTTATATAAGAGATAGTAGATTTTTAAGATTAAATAATAAAAAAGGAAGATAAAATGTCAGCTAAATGGATTTTACATATTTGTGGAAAACTTTCTGTAGGTGGAGTACAAGCTGTAATTATGAATTTTTATAGAAATATAGATAGAAATAAGATACAGTTTGCGTTTGCAGTGCAGAGAGATTATTCGTATTCATATGATGAAATTATAAGACAATTGGGGGGGAGAATTCATTTTTTGCCTGATATGGTGAAGAATCCTATTGCGTATAATAAAGCTCTATATTTACTATTAAGAGAGCATCCAGAATATAAAATTGTTGAATGTCATTTTAATTTTAGAAATTGGAAAATGCTTAAAATTGCAAAAAAAGCAGGTGTTCCAATAAGAATATCTCATGCGCATGCAGCTAATAAAAAGGAACGGATTACGACTAAGGTGCATTTGGGATTACTAGCAAAATTGATCAGATTATATGCTACGGATTTAGTGTCTTGTTCAAGGATATCAGGAGAATACTTATATGAAACATCGAATTTTGTATTGATACATAATGCATTAAATCTTGAGGCTTTTAGTTTTTTAGAAGAGGTAAGATGTGCTAAAAGAAAAGAATTGGGAATAGAAAATAAAATTGTATTATGTGAGATTGGGCATCTAAATGATTGTAAAAATCAATTATTTTCCTTGGAAGTACTGAGCAAATTAGATGAAAAGTATTGTCTTGTGCTTGTTGGCGTAGGTGACGAATATAAAAAGCTTTTATTAAAGAGAATAGATGAATTGAAATTGGAGGGAAGAGTAATTTTCCTTGGAGAGAGAAATGATGTTCCTGAATTAATGCAGGCTTTTGATATAATGGTATTTCCATCAAAACATGAAGGGTTGAGTGTAGTGTGTATAGAAGCTCAAGCGTCTGGAATTCCAGTGATTACATCGGATCAAGTGCCAGAAGAAGTTGGAGTGTCAGATTTAGTTACTTTTTTACCTATTAATAATGCCGATATATGGGCATATAGAGTGTTAAATATAGACATTGGTGTTAGAAAAAATGTGAAAAAGCAATTGATTGAAAATGGATATGATATTTCATTAGAAGCAAAAAAATTAGAGTCTTTTTATTTGAAATTGTACGGAGAATGTAAATGTTAAAAGTTTTAAGAAAAAGAATACAAAGGTTGTTGAATGGGTCGTATCCGTTATCGTTTATTGTGTATAAATGCTTTTTGCATGGGAATATTGTGAGTAATAGATTTCCTATTGGCATTTATAATTTGTTATCTAATGAAAAGGGTGTCTTAGGAGATGCAGAAGAAATTCATATTGATACATATGATGGATTGGGTCAGGCTACACACCCGAGCATTGTACGTTTTAAAAATTTGTACTATCTAGCTTGTACGCCGTTTCCATATGGAAATGATTACTATGAAAACCCATGCATTTATAAAGGGATAAATGGGGTGCAGTTTAAGCAAATGCCGGAATTATGTCCTATTGTATTACCACGATCACATGATAGATTAGTTTATCTTTCTGATCCTTTTCTATATGTTGATAAAGAAAAATTACACTTGCTTTATAGAGAATGCCGCTACATTGATAAGAACAAATATAAAGCTATCATATATGAAATGACTTCTAGAGATGGAACTACATGGAGCAAACCGGTTAAAGTTTTTACGAGTGCTCAAGGGGCGATGTGCCCATGCGTAATATATCAAGAGGAAAATTTATTTTTGTATTGTGTGGTGTTTGAAAATGAAGAAACTTCATTGGTTAGAGCAAAAATGGAAAAACGTATGGAATTTAATAGGGTATTGGTTAGGAATAATCCAGATAATATGATGTTATGGCATTTTGACTTTTTTACTGGCAATGAAGGTAAAAGATTTGGGTTATTTACATATTCAACAGATCATTATGGATCGGATTCTAGATTGTATTTAGCTTCCCAAGAGGATGATATGAGTTGGCTGGTTCATAATGAAATAGTGATTGATAGTAATGCCGTAACAAAGATGTATAAATCATGTGTCCTAGAACTAGAAAACGGAACAAGAAATCTTTATGTTTCTTTGAAAAGAAAAGATAGAAAATGGAAAATATATGTTGTAAAAGATTTTAATTACACATATTATTTGTGAAAAGTTGGAGGTCATTGCGATGAATTCAAAGGTAGGAACAAGAGATATTCAGTTAAAGGCTTTGGAAATTTTGAAAGAATTTCAAAAAATATGTAAAAAACACGATTTATTATATTATGCAATAGGAGGAACATGTATTGGTGCAATAAGACATGGAGGATTTATTCCATGGGATGATGATATTGATGTAGCAATGCCATATGATGACTATTGTAGGTTTATGGAAGTGTGTAAAAGTGAACTAAAAAAGCCATATTCTATAATTGGACCACATAATTGTGTGCATTATACGATGATATATAGTAAATTACAGGATGAAAGTACATGTTTTGTTGAACAAACTGTTAAAAAATATAAAGATAGATATTGTGGTGTATATATTGATATTTTCCCTATTTTTGGTTTGCCAAAGTCTGATAACAAGAGAAAACAGCTGGTTAATAAAAATGAAAGAATTAAGCGTCTTAATATACGTAGAAGGTTTCCAATTAGTGACGAAACTAATATTAAGGGAAGATTATATTGGTTATTAAACTGTCCCCAAAAATTGTTTTTAAAATTTGATTATTATACCAAAGAGCAAGAAAATTTGTTTGCAGTATATAAATTTAATTATTCTGAAAAAGTAATTTTCCCATGGAGAATGAAACCTGGAAAAGATAAAAGAGGCTGCTATAAAGACATTTTTTATTATGAAGATTTCAAGTCCGCACTTCAGGTGAAATTTGAAGATGGATTGATTAACGTTCCTATTGGATATAAGAGATACTTAACAATGGATTTTGGGGACTATATGAAGTTACCTCCAAAAGAAAAACAGGTGGTTATGCATCCAAGTGCAATTATAGATTTGAATAAATCATTTAAGGAGTATTTGAAGTAAACTATGAATCCATTAAAAAAATATCTTCGAAGACTCGTGCTGGGCTATAGAGCAGATCAAGAAGTTTATGTCAGTTATTTAAAAAAAATAGGTGTAAAAATAGGCGAAAATATTGAAATCTTTACACCTGCCAGTACATTCATTGATAATACTAATCCTCATCTTCTTACCATAGGATCAAACGTGTCAATAACTGGACCAAGTTCAATTTTGACGCATGATTATAGTGTTTGTGTAACTAAAAAAAAGACTGCAGGAGAAATATTGGGCTGTCAAAAAAAAACAGTGATTGGAAATAACGTATTTATTGGTTGGGGAGCGTGCGTTCTTCCAGGAGCAATAATCGGAGATAATACAATTATAGGAGCATATAGTGTTGTTACGGGAATCCTTGAACCAAATTCAGTATATGCTGGTAATCCAGCTAAACGAGTGTGCTCTTTAGATGATTATTATAATAAAAGAAAGAGTAAACAAGTACATGAAGCAGTAAATATTTATTTGGAATACAAAAAAAGATTTAATACAGAACCGAAAATGGAAGTATTTCATGAATATTTTTATTTGTTTATGGGAAAGAATGATGTAATGAACCATTCTGTACCGGAGCTGTTTGAAAAAAAATTTTATGATCACGGAAACTATGATGAGACAAAACTCTATTTCAGCAAACATCTCCCAGTATTTGAATCTTTTGATGCATTTATTAATTATGCTAAAAAATGTCAGAGTAACTAGTATAACGGTTAGAAAACTAAAAGATGAAAAAGTAATGTTGGCCTTTGGAATGAAAATGGAGTAGTTAAAATGTGTCCATGGTCAATGGGGTGAAACTTGTAAAATTTAGTTAAATAATAAGGTGATTTATTATCGGTGCAACAAATGTAATAAAATTAAAGGACTTTGTTATGCTTGCACCAAAAGAAGAGAGAGTATTTCGAATGATAAGAAAAGTTATGTCGGTTTTTGGCACACGACCAGAAGCAATAAAGATGTGTCCACTTATAAATGAGTTAAAAAAAAGAAAAAATTTGCAAACAGTTGTATGTGTGACTGGACAGCACAGACAGATGTTGGATCAGGTACTTGAAACCTTTAAGGTCGTTCCGGATTATGACCTTTCTATTATGAAAGATAAGCAAACTTTATTTGATATTACTGCGAATATTTTGTTGAAAATTCGAGAAGTATTGGGAAAAGAGAGCCCGGATGTTGTTTTGGTTCATGGAGATACTTCAACGACGTTTGTTACAGCCTTAGCATGCTTTTATCTTCAGATACCAGTAGGACATGTTGAGGCAGGTCTTCGTACATATAATATTTATTCGCCATATCCAGAAGAGTTTAATCGACAGGCGGTATCGATTATAAGTAAATATAATTTTGCACCAACACAGCTAGCTGCGCAGAATCTGATCAAAGAGGGAAAAGATCCGGAGAGTATTTATATAACAGGAAATACAGTAATTGATGCAATGAAACATACTGTAACCGAAAACTATTCGCACCCTGAACTTGATTGGGTTGGATCAGATAAACTTATCTTTATTACTGCTCATCGGAGAGAAAATCTTGGTCAGCCGATGCATAATATGTTTAGGGCGATTCGAAGAGTTCTGGATGAGCATCCTGATTGTAAGGCTGTGTATCCGATTCATATGAATCCGGTCGTGCGCAAAGCTGCTGAGGAAGAATTGGGAGGATGTGATCGAATTCATATTATTGAACCAATTGAAGTTTTTGATTGCCATAATTTTGAAGCGAGATGTTTTTTATGCCTGACAGATTCGGGTGGAATTCAGGAGGAAGTTCCATCATATGGTAAGCCGGTTCTTGTTATGAGAGATACAACGGAAAGACCTGAAGGGGTGGAGGCTGGCACTCTTAAATTAGTTGGTACTGATGAAGAGGTAATATATCAGAATTTTAAATTACTCCTCGAAAATGAAGAAGAATACAATAAGATGGCAAAGGCCTGTAATCCATACGGAGATGGACATGCTTGTGAGCGGATTGCTGATATCTTGGAGAAGGGGGAGTATGAGGCTTGGAAAACTAAAGCTGCTTATAAGTAAGAATAGAGTTATGTATAACTGGTAAGAAAGAATAAAAATATAGCGGTAGTTGTTAAAGTGTAGTAATACATAGGTTTATTTTGGGTACTTTTTAGCGTTTGTATAGTGTTTAATTGAAGAGATACATACTAGGGAGGTTATAAGTAGATGCATAAAGCAGTAGATAAATTGAGCGATAAAGCAATAAGTGTAGCAACTGAGTATATACATAAGTCAGCAGAGGATCTAAAATTAAAAACTTTATGGAAAAAAGCTGTAGAGAAAACATGTATTGCAACGGAAGGCGTTAAGGAGTCTTTTACAGATATCATTGTGAATTCAATTGCCATACAAAGGTATTTTGCATGGCTTACAAGTGATAAATCGTTGAACGGGATATATCGTAGTTTTGTTATATCAATCGCTGTTGAATTATGCCCATATGATGCTGAAAACAAATTGGCAATATCTTTTGGAACGGCAATTTTAGATAATTGGTTCGAATTAAATGGAATAGAGTATTCTGATTTGAAAAAGCAATTAGATATGAGTGAGGTCGCGAAAATTATATGCGATAGAGAAAATTTGTATAGAGAATATTTTATGCTATATGATGATCCAATGGCATGTGATATAGTAAGGGTTTACTATCCAAAGAATGGAGAGGAGTGGATTAGTTGGGAAAAAGAGTATAGTATTGATATAAAACTAAATTTGTCGAGGGGGGCAGCCTATGGATTTTGTAAGACGGGATTTGCTTATAGTCGAGTTAGAAAAGGCGAAGATGAAAAATTTTTAGCTATGGCTTATATTGATGAGGATAGAGAATTGTTAAGATTTGATGGATATGATATTGAAAATACAGATAAAAAAACGATTCTTTGGATAAAGTAACCGGGATGGAATGTTTGATAAAGACAAAGGATGCACAGAATATGGATGAAAGTTTGTTGACAGAAGAATATTTATCAAAATTTCCTACAATATTATGTGAAGCATTAAAAAGTAGTGATAAATACCGAAATAGATTTTTGAAAAGAGTTAAAAAGGAATATTCACCCATAAAAGTTTATAGAGGTATTCATAAGGATAATATTCTAGAAGATGATGATTTTATATGTAATATTGAAGAAATGGAAAAATATGGAGGTGGATGTTATAGAAAAGTGAACGTGGAGCATTATGCTATATCAGTAAATGAAGATCCAAAGGCTATTATAAAGGCGTTATCAATACCAAATGTTAGGCATCCTTGGCTTGGGATTGCCGAAGGTATTATGGAACAAGAATATGGTCCGGCCGATTTTATGAACGATGCAACGCACCATAATTGGTATTTATATAAAGACGCTATTCCATTAATGAAGGTAAAGTTTAAGATTACAGATGAGTGTAGGAGAATGATTAGCGAATCAATGCCATAAAAGTAAGGGATAATATAATTATAAAAGGAAGATGAAAAATGGGTGAGGAATATTATTGGGATGAAATACAAGGAATTGGCAAATTGTATGTAGATATTGAGTTGGTTGTTGGTTTTGAGCCAGTTCTTTTTGTGTGTACTGTAGAAGGAGATATTAACAAGAAATATCTTGTTATGACATATGATTCTTGTAATGGAATATATATTTTAAGAAAAATCGATAACGAAGAATTATTAGATATGTTGGAAAATAGAGTGACGATGGAAAGAACCTTCCGGAATAGTACCCATATCTTGAAGACATATATTGATAAGTCTGATAATTTACAATTTGAAACATTTGAAGGACTTACATTTGATGAAAAGTTTTTGCCAAGAAAAAATGAATTTTTTGAGTTGAAATCAAGACATATTTTAAAGTATATTGAAAAAATAAAGAGAGAACAAAAAAATATGCAATATAAGCCATGTAAACTTGGCTCAATGTCTGTTTTGTGTACACCTCAAAAAATATGTAATATGGATTATGATTACCCGAAAACTATAATTATGCCGGATAATTGTGAAAATAATATAAAATGGGGATTCGTAAATCTTGGATATTCAATAAATTCGTATCCATTAGAAATTGATAATTATGAAGAATTTAGTTTATCCAAAATAAATCTTGATGTATATAAGGTTAATAATTTGGTTTTAGGAAAGGAGATTTGTTGCAATGTGTAAGATAAAAGAAATTACAGTTCCAAAGTTTTGCTTAAGTGTAGAGTCTTTACCATCAGGCAAAAAAAAATTTTCACTTGATATTAATGCGAATATTATGATTCCTAGAGATAAAAACAGTGATAAGTGTATTGCCGAAATAAGTGTAAAGTATGAAACGGAGGAGGGGGATAATATTTTAGATGTAATTATTAGAGGAAGTGTAACAGATGTAGATTGTAACTTGGGAGAAGAAGAAAAATGTAATCTAATTAAAGAACAAATTTTACCTACCTTGTATTTGAAATTACGAGTATTTATTGAATTAATGTTAAAAACTGCAAATATTGATTTGCCAAATATTCCACCAGTAGAGAAAGTGAATTTGTAATTTTGGAGAGTGGTTTCCTGTACCATCAATTTTGGCTCAAAAATTGATAAATATGAAAGCACAACTCAGTCCGGAAATAAAATGTGTGATTGAAAATGGTTGTGCAAAACGGAAAGCGTTTGAGGGATAGGAGAGAATTCAGTACATCCGATGGAGGTGTTTATTAATGAAATTTATGAGTGAGAACAAGGAAGGTTGTTGCATATTACGAGGCAGTAAAAGCTTGTATTTGAAATAAAAAAGAAGTACACTCAATTAAGTACACAAAAATAAGAATTGGAGAAATTACAAATGGAAAATCAGGTAAGGGAGATTTCACTTCGCCAGTTATTCTGGAAAGTGATGATGGGATGGAAGTTATGGATTTTATGTGCGGTGTTGTTTGCAATTTTACTTCCGGGAGTGAAGTATGCAAAGGACGTGCGGGCATATCATGCGGCACAGCAGCCAAAGGATGAGAAGCAGGAGCCGACAGTTGTTCTTACGGATGACGAGCAACAGCAGATCGATGATGTAAAGAGTTTAAATCTTTTAATTGAAAAAAACAGCAATTATATGCAGAATTCGATTCTGATGAATATTGATCCCTATCAGGAGCACAGAATGGAATTACAGTATTACATAGATTCTGATTTCGTGATGAATTATACGAAGGACAGCAAGAAAGATTATACATCCGCGATTGCGAATGCCTATGTGGATTATGCCAATAACGGTGTGGATCAGAAAACGATATGGAAAGATGTCTCTACTAAGGCAGAGGATAAGTATCTGGCAGAACTTGTGTCTGCATATAGTAATTCGGATAATACCTTTTCTGTGATTATTAAGTATACGGATAAAAAGGGGCTGGAAAGTGCGGCAAAGCAGATACAGAATGAACTGGAAAAGAAGCAGCCGGAATTCAGTAAGCGTATAGGTGGACATAAGCTGGTATTGGTATCTGAAAATTATCAGGTATGTACCGATTCGGATCTTGCAACTTCTCAGGGTAATGTTTCGAATCTGATCAAATCCTACAGGGATCAGATCACTGCTCTTAAGTCTGCTATGTCAGAGGATCAGTTGAGTGAACTGGAGAGAGAGGAAAACCTGGAGTCGGATGACAAGGAAGAGTCTGCAGCGGTACAGGTTGCTGCTCCGGCTTTGAGTAAGAAATATGTGGTACTTGGTTTTGTGATGGGAGTATTTCTTGCCGCATTGTATTTGGTTTGTATTGCTGTATTATCAAACAAGCTGCAGGCGGCAGAGGAATTGGTGCGATACTATAAGATGCGTCAGTTTGGTATTATCACCAGGGAGCAGCGCACAAAGGGAATTACTGGATTTTTACTGCGCATCAGGTATCGGAATCAGAAGATGCTTTCTCCGGAGGCATCCCTGCAGATGGCTTCTTCAAATATTGAACTGTATTGTAAGAATGAAGGAATTACAAAGCTTTTCCTGACAGGTTCAGAGATTGAGCGAATGAAGAAAGAATGGATCACAAAGCTGACCGAACATCTGAAAGCAAGTGGTATTCAGGTGGTATATGGGGAGAATATCTGTTATGATTCTGCAGCGATGCGTGAAGCTTCGGAAGCTGGCCATGTCGTGTTAGTGGAGATTACGGATACATCGATCTATCAGGAGATTGAAAAGGAACTTCGCATGTTAAAAGACTGGAATGTTGATGTCATTGGATGTGTAGGAGTGGAATAAAGAACAATGGGAAAATATTTCGGAACAGACGGCTTTCGCGGTGAAGCCAACAAAGTATTAACCGCGGATCATGCATATAAAATTGGACGTTATCTGGGCTGGTATTACAACCAGAATCACAGCGGACGGATCATTATCGGAAAGGACACGCGCCGCAGCAGCTATATGTTTGAGTATGCGCTGGTTGCCGGTATTACGGCATCCGGAGCAGATGCGTTTTTGCTGCATGTTACCACTACGCCAAGTGTGGCATATGTAGTTCGTACGGAAAATTTCGATTGTGGCATTATGGTTTCTGCCAGTCACAATCCATATTATGACAATGGAATCAAGGTCATGGATGGAAACGGACACAAGATTTCGGCAGAGGTGGAAGCTGCACTGGAGAAATACATAGATGGTGAGATGGGAGAACTGCCTTTTGCATTGCGTGACAAGGTTGGTGTGGCGCGGGATTATGCGATCGGACGGAACCGTTACATCGGCTATCTGATTTCTCTGGCTACCAGATCTTACGATGGCATGCGCGTGGGGCTGGATTGTTCCAACGGAAGTACGTTTAATATTGCAAAGAGTGTGTTTGATGCGCTTGGCGCCAAAACATATGTGGTTGGCAATGAGCCGGACGGTACCAACATTAATATGGGATGTGGATCGACACATATCGAAAATCTGCAGAGACTTGTCCGGGAGAAGAATCTGGATTGCGGATTTGCGTTTGACGGAGATGCGGATCGGTGTATTGCCGTGGATGAGAACGGTATGGAAGTGCACGGGGATTATATCCTGTATGTCTGTGGGAAGTATCTGAAGGAATGTGGCCGCCTGCAGAATAATACGGTGGTTGCCACGATCATGTCCAACATGGGATTGTTCAAAGCAATGAAGCGGGAGGGCATCGAGGTATGTGTGACCACGGTTGGCGATAAGTATGTCAATGAGGCGATGGTTGCCAACGGATATGTGCTCGGCGGAGAGCAGTCCGGACATATCATTTTCAGTAAGCATGCGACGACTGGAGATGGAATACTTACGGCATTGATGCTGATGGAGGTGATCCTGGAGAAGAAGCAGAGCCTCGGCATGTTGTGTAAGGGAATGCAGATGTACCCACAGCTTTTGAAGAATGTGAAGGTTGAGGACAAGGCTGCGGTTACCGGCAATATGCATGTGCAGGCGGAGAAGGATCGGATCAGCGTTGCTTTGGGCGAGGATGGAAGAATCCTTCTGCGTGAGAGCGGTACGGAGCCGGTGATTCGTGTGATGGTTGAGGCACAGAGTGATGAGCTTTGTGCGAAGTATGTGGATAAAATGGTGCGGGTGATCCGGGAGGAAGGGCTTGCAGTGGAGTAGAATGAATAGAATAGTGAGATGGTAAGGGGAGCCGGCGCTGGTGCGCCGGCTTGTTTGTTATATGTTTTTCTTGTTATGTTATGCTTTTGCGGAATTGAAACGCGAATTGTCATTTATATAAAAAACACTTGATAAACGATGAAAAAGAGACCAGCTATGAAAAGTCAACCATAAATTAGCAAAAAATTTCTTTTTCATATCGGTGGTAAAAAGGGTAACTTTAATAGAGCTCCCTTAGGGTGCTTTTTCAAAATCTATCGATATTGGTATACAGACCTCTTATTCGAGGTTGAATTCTACTTCGTCAGTAAGCATCTTCCAGATGACTCTGACAAGCTTGCCGGCACAGTGCCCAAGTGCATTGTAGTGAGACCGGCCTTCAGCCCTCTTGGCATCATAATAAGCCTTGAAGGTTGCGTTGTTTCTGACAACGTTCCAAGCTGCATTTACAAGGGCATATCGTAAAACACGAGAGCCACGTTTGGACATCCTTGTTGTCTTAGCCTGAAAGTTACCAGACTGATAAACAGAAGGATCCAAACCGGCAAAAGCAAGCAGCTTGTTAGGATTGGAGAAACGGTGAATATCACCTATTTCACCAAGAATCATTCCACCATTGATATATCCGATACCAGGAATGGTCATGATGACAGAATCGTTGAATTTCATGATATCCGTCATCTCAGCTTCAATCTTTTCTAATTGGCTATCCAGTAACTCGATTTGTTGAATTGTCTGAGTTATCTGAATAGATATAGCGCTGTCGTTTGCACCGACAGACTTCTGTGCGAGAACTCTTAATTCTTTGGCCAGCTCTTTGGTAAAGTGTCCGTGCGAGTTCACTTTGAGCAGATTTGCCAGATGAGTCATATGCATAGAAGCAACCTCTTTTGGAGAAGGTGCTTCTTTTAACAAAGCATAGACAGCGTGCTGGTGCAGACCGGATTTGAAAAAGTATTGAATCTCCGGGAATACCTGATCAACATAGGTTGTCAGTTGGATTTTCAATCGGGTGCGTTGCTTAATGGTTTTCTGCCGAAAGCGCCCCAAGGCCTTAAGATCCATCATATCGAGATCAAAGAAGGTAATAAATCTTAGGTCATCCTGCATCATAAGAGTTTTAGCAATCACAAATGTGTCGACCTTATCTGTCTTCGTTTTACGAACATTGTTCTTACGCATCTGACAGGTTTTGATGGGGTTTAACACACACACTTGGTAGAACTCAGCAACAAGGTATCGAACAAGGTTGTCACCGTAGTGTGCCGTCGATTCAAGACCGATGATGATGCTGTTCTTATCGAATGATTCGAGCTTAGAGACCAGCAGTTGGAAGCCATCAGCGTCGTTTGTGAATTTGAACGGCTCAATGAGTATTTCACCGTCCGAAGAAATCGCAGCGGCGAAATGGTTGAGTTTGGCAATATCAATGCCTACAAAAATTTTCATGAGGTTGTACCTCACTTTCATAAAGTCTGATACCATGATGTCCACCATCGATTATCATCGTAGACTTGATAGAAATAAGTACTCTGAGTGAAAAACACTCCGGCAACATCCAGCTGATAAACAATTCAGATAAAGGTAGCGGCAATACACTCCAGTTGAGTAGTCAAGCTACAGAATAAACATCAAAAGTCCATAGTATCTGAATTGTATTGAACCACGATATTAAAAGAAAGGAAACGTGTGATAATTAACTTCCTAATTATCATACAAGAATAACATGGGATATAGCAATTTAACAAGATACGAACTCTATAAGAACGCATATAGGACAATCAACGAAGTGGACAATTTATTTATTAAAACTGAAGAAATAAAACAACTTTTTTATAATTCGGCAGTTATAATTGAGGGCTTTGAACCAAGAATCCTTGAAGACCGTGAGGTGACACTGTCTGATTTTGAAAATTTATTATTAAGAAATATGGAAAGGATAGATAATGAGCAGGTGTTTGCAAATGCGATTACCGAGAGCTTGCGAAAACTTCGAGAGGAGAAGAAGAAAGAACTTACATATAAAGATTATTTTAGATTTTTGTTAAAATCAGTAGCAGAATATCAAAATAAGATAATAAACAAGGCTTATCATGCAACTGTGGGATATGAAACATTAAAGAAAAACAGAAAGCAGACGTTTCTATCATATGCGTATTATGATAAAGGTTTATCATTGGCATTGTTTTATTATTTTTGGAATAAATTAGGTTTTCTATATATAGATTGGATGTGGAAGGGACCAAATAAAAATGGAAGAGTAACGAAAATTTCTTTGGAAAAGGCGTTGGAAGAAAGTGAGCAACTGTTATTTTTGAGGACTACGAACAGTGAAATGCATGTTCAGGGAAATAATAATAGTATTCGGCAATGGTGTTCTTGGGAAATTGGTAATTTTTATACCAAAAAGCAATCTGAAAAATACTATACAAGCTTTTACGATACAACACCGCCACGAAATGATTTGTTAGATACATTTCGTCCTTTGGAAAACGTAGAAAACGGATACATAAGACCTTATGCAGGTATTTAGGATTAAATACATATAATAGAAATTATTGGTAGGGCTGAATATAATTTTATATGTTCCCTTGGGTGAATCTATGGTAAGATATAGAAAATAATAGTTGCAAGGGAGTAAAAATATAGGATGCTTTTTATCGCAATATGTGATGATGAGAAATACTTCTGTTCAAGAGAAAGAGAAGTGATTACGGAGTATTTGTCACAGAGAGGTCATAAGGTACAATTTGATCAATATGTATCAGGTGAAGAGTTACTGAGTCAGGGAAGGAAAGTGGCCCAATATGATATTATTTTTTTAGATGTCAATATGGACAAGTTAAATGGAATTGAGACTGCGAGGCAGATAAGAAAATATTCGAATCGTAATTTTATAGTATTTGTTACGGCGTTTGTGCAATATGCGGTTAGCGGGTATGAGGTTGATGCCGTTCGGTTTATTCTAAAAGATGATCAATATGAGCTGCGATTACAGGAATGCCTGGATGCAATTCTCCAAAAGATGGAGGGGAAGAAAGGCGCATTTACATTTTCTTTTCAAGAGGGACAAGTGGATTTGCCATTTGAACATTTACGATATGTAGAGAGTCGGTTACACAAGCTGCTTTTTTACGTAAGCGATGAAAAGAAAGATGTCTATACGATGTATGAAAAGTTAGATCGAATTGATGATATACTGCAGGATGCAGGATTTTGCCGGATACATCAAAGTTATCTTGTAAATTTACAATACATTCAGGATATGAAGAGGTATAATGCTGTGTTGACCGATGGAGGCTGCCTTGCTGTTTCGAAGGCCAGATATAATGAATCAATGGAGAAATGGATTTGTTATAAAGGTGAAATATGATGGGTGCATACGTATATGGTTTGATTTATACAATACTATTTGTTCTTCTTGGAAAATTATTTATAGAAGCATTGGGATGTACTTATCGATCTGAAAATAGAGAAATCAGAATCCTACTATTGATCGGCATGACTATTGGAATGTACGCTATATCTATACTATTGAACGGAAATTGGATTGTGAAGGAGATTCTTGTATGGTTGGTTTGTGCATTTATTATGTGGGGATATTTTAAACAGAGATTTTGGCGGATCGGGGCGTTCGTTTTATTATATCAGGGACTTGGTTTCTTACTTGATTATGTGACAATTATTATGATTGCCAGATGTTGCACGACGATTACGGAAGAACGAGTATCAGATCCGTTGATTACTGCATTGATGGGAATATTAAGTCAGGCATTATTGTTGGTTATTATTTTATTTATACACCGTTATATGTTGAAGAAGTCCATGGATGTGTTGACGGCAGTTGAATGGGCGCGGTTTTCGATATTTCCAATATTTACGGTGATTACATTAATTGCATTGCTTGCCAGCTTTGGAATTCCGCTTACCGATGTGCAGAAAAATATACTTTTGATCATCTCGTTTGGATTGATAGTAATGAACATATTGGTTTATTATCTGATTAATTCAATTTTGGAAAGGGAGATGCGGTTACGAGAAGATCAGGTATTTATGGAACGTGTCAAAAGTGAGACAGAGCGATATCGGGAACAGTCGAGGAATTATGAACGGCAAAGAAAAAGAGAGCATGAGTTCAAAAATCAACTGTTGGTTATTGGAGAACTTGCAAAACATAAACAAACAGACCAACTGATACAGTATTTGAAAGAGTGTCACGTTGAGATACAGGAAAATACAGATGTTATTGACACAAATAATGTAATTGTGAACTCGATTTTAAATGCCAAGTATCATGAGGCCAGACAAAAGAAGATTATTTTTGAAATGAAAATTAATGATCTGTCAGGTCTTTGCATAGAAGACGAGGATATTGTATTAATTTTAGTTAATCTTCTGAACAATGCGATTGAAGCTTGTGAACAGTGTGAGCGAAGAATTATTCGCTTGAAGTTCGTCAGAGAAGAGCATCAAATCATTATTTCTGTAGTCAATACTTTGCAGGTGCAACCTATTGTGATGATGGGACGGTACATAACGAGCAAGACCGATGATGTACAGATGCACGGAATTGGCATTGAAAATATTAGGGAAACAGTGGAAAAATACGATGGTTCATGCGTGATAAAGCATGATGAAACAAGCTTTCGCTTTGCAATCGTTATACCGAATAAATAGAAGGCAGGTGCTATAGGGCACCTGTTTTTTGACCAATTCTGACATAAAAATTCCATTTCTGCCATAAATATTTCTAATTAGCTTTTTCTAAATTAAAATGAGACCTAGATTAAGAAAAAGGAACGAGATAGAAAATATGGCTGAACAATTGGCTCATTTATGGGTAAATACATTATATATCAATGGACGAATTGAGGAGAAAGACAAGGCAATCTATTTTTATTCCATCCAGGTATTTATTGAAAAATTGATGGGAATGTCAATTCTCTTTTTATTGGCTATATGGTTTGGAACGATTGGAGAAACAATTCTTTTTCTTTTGTTTTTTTCTGCAATTAGAAAACATGCAGGAGGTTTCCACGCAGAAACATTCCGGGCATGCCTGTTTGGCACCGTTGGCATTTATATTTTATATGCCAAGGTGATTTCCCCTTTTTTAGCAAGACACATGGATATAAATATAGCGCTTACATTTGTTGCATTGATTGTTATTTTGGTGATTGGTGCAGTAAATCATCCGAATATGGGATGGAGTAAGAAGGAGCATGATAACAGCAAATATATTACAAGGGTAACTGCTTTCATTGAATTTGTCAGTATCGTGTTTTTTTCTTACTTAAAATTTGAGGATAGCTATATATTGTACATGAGTTTTGGACTAATATTGAGTGCCTTATTAATGGGAATAGGGAAAGCACTTGGACAGGAGGTGAAGGAATCATGAAAAAAGAACTGGAGAGAGGAATGCTGAATATTTTGGACAAGACTGCTAAGGTTGAAGTTCAGAAAAGCACTAATGAAAAATGGCCGATTTGTCCGTTAATTTTACATCAGCCGAAGAGACCGAAGAAAGCATAGGATAAGATGCTAAAAGGAAAGAGACTCCAACATGTGATATAGTGTTGGAGTCTTTGGAAAATTATCGAAATGATAGTAAATTTTATAATATGAAGGAGAACTGAAAGCGGGATACATGAAATGGATGATTATTTATAGAACTGTATGAGAAGGAAAATGATGAGTTATGGAAGATTATATTTTGAAATTTTATGAAAAAGCAAAAAAAGAATGCGCTGAAGTTGAGCAAGGTTTTGAACGGTTTGATCCGAAAACGAGAAAAAAAGTTATAAGATGCTTCATTATAATGTTCGCATCTTGTGTAGAGATGTTTTTAACTTTGATAATTTGGCCAAAACAATTCTGGTATCTTTTGGGAGCGGTGATTTGTGTTATTGTATCTTTTATGCTTTTTAAAATTGATACGAAAGATGAAAAAATACATTTGGATCAATATGCCGATTCATATAAGAAAAAACTTGAAATTTTGGAACATGTATTAATCAAAGATTTTGACATTAATACTAGAGAAAAAATGGAAGAATTAATAAATTTATATCAGAAATATGTGGATAAAAAGAATAACGATGAAAAAAAACGTACTCGAATTATTTGGGTGATATTATCTGCATTTGCAGGCGTATTAACGATTTCGTTTGAGAATATGGGAATAATAGGTGTTGATTTCCAAGGTTGGATATACTTGGCTTCTGTTTTGTTGATTTTAGTGGCCGCAACAAGTATTTGGATATATTCCTATAGTCTTTTTGGTTCATTAAAAGGAAAATATGAAATGATGATAAAAGATATAAGAGAGCTATTATTGATAAAATATTGATGACAATATAAGAATTCGCTACGTTTTGAAATGCATCAAACTATATGTTGCATTTAGTGCCTCATTTTAAAAACATGTTTCTACTGACAATGTGGAATTGTAAAAATCAAAATGCAAGAACTGTCGTACACAATTTCATGCTTAAATTTATAAGCCGATATACAGAAAAAAGTTTTGTATAAGTTTTAAGGCAAAAGCAAATGGCTCTTGAAAGAGTCTTGATGGAATTGCCTAGAAAATTTGTCCTTATCTAAGACGATCAAGAATTAGAAAGAGACTTTTGAGTGATATCGAATGTTCATGAGGGTAGAGAAATCTACATGCATCTTTTGTCTTGGGAAAAAATATTTTTTATAATACTACAAATCTGAATTATCCTATGCAATGATTAGATGATATTTCAGATGGATGGCGGAAGACTCGTTACTTATAATCGAAGCATTGATTTGATGGCCTGCGTATGATTTGAAATTTATAATTCGATAGATTACATCCGTGATTTAGGGAGTTGTTACAATGATAAATACGATAAAAAAATTTTATTACATATTTGCTATTTCATTTGTATATTTCTTTTTAGAAATCACTTTGTTTCGAATTGTTAAGCTTATAGGGTTACAACAATATTGGGTAATTATTCCGTTATTTATTTATATTGTTTCAAAATTGTGCAAAAAATTTGAAGAAAAAGTGGTTATTTATGATCTGCCAATTGAAATATTTAATATGTTGGCACTTCTGATGTTGTATATCTCTATTAGTGTTAAAAATATATGTGAACTGATTTGGAACAAGTATAGTTTTTTATCTTTTCTCGCATGTATACTCCTTTTATGTGCTTTGATAATAAAGCAAAATATTCTAGAAAAGACAAATGAGGAGGAAAAGCGGGAAAATAATTATTTATTCAATTTGTTTTATCTAAATACATCCAAAACACATGAGATAGCAATGTTGATTGACAATAAGATTATGAAGACGATAGAAAAGGAGCAAACTTCAGAAGAATTGTTGAAACGTAGTATTTCAGGATCTTATGGTAAAAAAGATGTTTTTGCAAATGAAATAGGATATTCCAATGAAGAAAGTTTTAAAAAGAGAGTATATGAGAATTTTGATGTCAAAACAACAAAATCTATTATGCTACGGAAAATATATGAAACTGCTTTGGAAAATTCAAATAAGAAACTTCAAGAAGGGGATTTGGTACTTTTTGAAAATATAGAATTACAACAACGAAATATTGATGATACGATAATGATTTTGAATGTTTTGCAAGATAGTAAATTTAAAAATCAAGGTAATGAAGATTTGGAAATTAACTTAAATAAGATGATGGAAAAGATGCTAGATGATTTTACTATAGACTATACATTTAAGTATAAATGGAAAAATGAAAGTGAGGAACAATACATTATTCAATTGCCGTATAAATCATCAGACAATTTCGAAAATGGATATCAACATAACGATTTGCAATTGGGAAGATTGAGCCTTATTGGCATATATCGCGGCAAAGTGAATTTCTCAGAAAGGGATAGCATATCATCAAAATTTTTGGACCTGATGCAAGACTCTTTTGTTGATGATAATTCTACGGACAGTAAAAATGAAATAATGAAGCTAAGTCATAATGAAAAAGATGCTAATACTTTTCCATTTGAATTTAAACATAATAAATTGAGAAATACAATTTCGTTGATTGATGTTATAGCAATTATTCAAGAGATTAATATTGGCAGTAAAACGGAGAATAAGTAATTATGTTATTTGTTTATGAAGATGCAGAAAAGAGAAGACAGTTTAAGAATAAATATTGTGATTATAAATTTGTAGGTCCCTCTTTTTTTATTCGTGATAGCGACAATGTGGATGATATTTTGAATTTAGTAGAAGTTGAACGCTTTGATCATCTTATAGTAGACATATCAAATTGGATAACAGATGGAAATTTTTATAAGGTATATTTAGAAAGAATTTTTTGGACATTGTTGAATTATGTGGATTATATACATTTTTGTATAAAAGAAAGCTACTTGGATGAATTTATGCAATGGTTCCCAGATCTTTTTGAAGAAATAGATATTGATAGATCCTATGGTAAAAATGAAGATGTTCAAGTAAATGCAAATAAAGAAGAAATAGATATTTGGGATTATATAATTCCAGACAAAGTATATGTATATGATAGAATTCAATCACTAGAAAATTTTGATGAAAAAAAGATAATGTCAATTAGTCAGCTGATTGATAAATATGAAGGAATATTTCTTCGGTATGATATAAGGAAAATAGGTGAAAAACTTACAGAAGAAGACATTGAATTTATTGACATATCATCCCTTGTGCAAATTATTCAATTGCGAAGTGATATACTGTTACAGGCGGAGCTTCTTTTTTTGCAGATTTCTTCTGTATATTGCAATAAATTTTGTATAAAAAGAGACTATATTAGTACTTTGGAAGAAAAATTTCCATACATGTTTACGGAACTTGTACCATTAAAAGAAGAGTTAGAGAAAGAGGTAATGGAAGTAAATGATTGTGAAAATGATTTGGATGCAGAAATAATATGTAGAATAGCTGATGAAATAAATGATACCTTGAAAGGGCACGATGCTTTTAAAACAGATTTTAAAAGAAATTTATTAAAATATTCATTTTTAAATAAGATGGGGGACCGAAAAATTTTTTCGATAATCATTTGTGGGGAGTCAGGAATTGGAAAAACCGAGTTTGCAAAAATTGTTTCTGAAAAAATGTTTCCTGAAGAAGATCTGATAAAGATTAATTTTGGAAACTATTCAACGGAGGGAGTACTTAATAGTCTTATCGGTTCTCCGTTGGGATATGTTGGTAGTGAAGAAGGAGGAGAACTAATTAAGAAAATAAGAAGATCTAAATCAAAAGTTATTTTAATTGATGAGTTTGAGAAAGCAACACCTAGTGTATATAATTTTTTTTATGAATTATTGGAGGATGGAATATTTACGGATCGTCATGGTGAAAAGCATGATTTGAATGGGTATATAATTGTTTTCACATCTAATATGTCTCAGGAAATGTATCAAAGCCATATACCGGATTCTTTAAAGTCTAGATTTGATATGGTGTATTATTTTGTTGATGTCCCTAAAAAGGAAAAGCAAGCATTTATATATGATAGTGCTATGAAATTGATTGAAAAATTGGAACTTTATTTTGGGAAAAAGATAAATTATGATTGTATAAAAGATGAGTTAGATAAGTTTGTAGCTTATAATAATTTACGAGATATAAAGAGGAAAGTAGAGGACATTGTGTTTATAGAGTTTTTTCGAGAAGATAGTTGATCAGATTAGGTGAATTTATAGATACATAGAAGCCATTCATCCAGAATCAGGACAACCGGATTGGCATACTTAGCCATGACTTTTTTGTAGCTGCCATCTGTCCGTGCCATCTCTAAATCAATAAGCAGATCAGGAAGGCGGACATACCTGGTATTGAAATACTGCTTACATGCCTCCATGCCAAAGGCACAGGACATTTAAGTTTTACCACAGCCTGTAGCACCGGTGATAAAGAGATTCCGGTGTTCAGATAGATATTCGCAAGTTGCAAGTCGGTTAATAAGGTTCTTGTTAAGCTTGCGCCCGGAAGTGTAATTGATATCCATGATATTTGCTTCCGGCTGGTCGAATCCAGCGTTACGAATCAGTCGTTTCTGACGATTATTTTTACGATTACGGTATTCGATGTCCACCAGCATACCGAAACGATCCTCGAATGGTACTTCTTTAAATTTAGGATCATCCATTTGGTTACGAAATGCATCTGCCATAGTGGTAAGGCGCATTTCAATTAATTTATCTATTGTACTCTGATTTGTCATATGTGTTTACCTCCGATAGTAATCGGCACCTCTTGTGATGCCGTGTGCTTTATGTGCGGTCTTGGATTCAGTAGTTTCTGATTCTGTTTTTACCGAACCTGTTATAAGTATGTTTTTGATACTCTTATAACTGGGTGAGGATGTATAGGATAAAGCCTTTTTACAGGCTGCTTCAAGCAAATGTATCTGAGTATTTTTCGGCAAGCTTCAGAAGTCCCATACAACTTCGGTAGGTTTGTTGTTCCACACGTTTGGAGGCCAACATTGCATTGACCACAGTGTACGTATTTATACCAATCCGCTCAGTCCATTGGCGGAACCTGTTGCCATTCCATTCCAGATATTTCTGGTGGTTTTCCGGCATATGTTCTGTGACCGTGCTGTACTGTCCAAGACGTCCTTTCAGACGATGGTGGGAAGCAATGCAGTTATGGTTATAGAAAATTTCAATGGTGGTACCTGTTACCTTTATATCAACTTTCTTTTTGATGTATTCATAAGGAAACTGATAAACAGTATACAACATGTTTTTCTCAAGTCTCTCCATTGGCTTCCCAGCATTTCGAGTATTGAATTGGACATAAAGTTCCTTTAAATCACGAAGAGAAAACGGGACGATATCAGGGAGTACCTGACTTGCGAGTTCTTCTTTGAGCAAATGTTTCCAATAGTTATAAGTATGGATGGACAGGTTATTTTGATCACACCATTGCTTAACGGTTAAGCCGCTGGCTTTTGGGGCAGAAAACTGGGAACTCCATTCATTTAGACGAAGTTGGTGTAGTTTTTGCTTTGTGTTCATGATAAATACCTTCAGTTTTTGCACGAATCGCGCGATTCGAGTTTAAGGATACAAGAGATATTTTTCGCAAAGAAGTGTTACAATGATAAGGTACTTGTGGTTGAGAATTTACAAATAGATTGTTGTTATAAGAGGAATAGGTGTAGTGAATATGGGAGAAATAGAATTTATTGAGGAAATCGAAGATTCGTTGAAGAAAGGAACATATGAAGATTTATTATGTGGGTCAGAATTAAAATTGAAAAATTTGTTTGAAAGATATATTCCAGAAGATGTATTGACCTTAATAAATGCAACAATTATATTTCATAATTATAATATGATTTGCAAGGAAATAGATTATTCTGAATATCAAGAAAATAAACATATGTCTCTGAGACTGATAATGTCATTACCGCAATTTTATTATGAGAACATTTCGTCTTATAAAAGCAATCGTATAGAAAATTATGATGTTGTTATGGATGAACTCATACAGATTGTAATTGAACTTCAAAGTATATATTACTACTATCCGTGTAGGAATCAAAGAGAATTTGTGCTTGATAATGAAAATCAATTTTATATGAATTATTTTAAATCATATTACCTTGATTATCCGTATATGGATATGGAAAATTTTTTACAATTTTTTAAAACGAATAGCAAATTATGCGAAGAAGTTTTAGGAGATGATACGTTTAATGATTCACTGAAATTAATGTTATATCTACAGAATTTAGAAGAAAATGTGAAAAAAGACAAATTTTCACCTAATTTATTCCTTAGTAAAGATGCAAGAAAAATAATCAACGCCCAAAGCCTAATTTTACTTTATCCGATAAATGTGGTAAAGAAGATTTGTTATAATAGTAAAATAAATTTTGCAGATTTTATGAAAAATTATGCATATGATTTGGAAGATAGAAATGAAAATGACGTAAAGTTAATAGATATATTGATTAAGTCAAAAGATAAACGTTTTTTGTTTAAAACTCCTAAATTTGTTTTTTTCCCTAGAAATGTTTTCTGGATGCATAAATTATATGATTTAGTTTGGAAAAGCAAGAATTTAAAGAAAAATTTGCCAAATGGAAAAACAATTAAAAGTGCAATGCAAGAGAGAGCGCTTTTTGAAATTTTAAAGAAATATTTTGGAGAAAATAATGTTTATGCAAATGTTTTCTTAAAGCGAACAGGACGGGATTCTGCGGAAAAAGATTTTGTAGTATTGTATCAAAATAAAGTAGTGTCATTTGAGGCAAAATCAGATTTGCTGCCAGTACCAGAACCAGAGAAATTTGATAGTGTTGATTCAATAAAAAGTCAGTGTGAAGAATGTATCAATACGGCATATGGTCAGAGTTTAGAGGTGAAAAATAAAGTACTTGGAGGAACTGCTGTTTTTTATGACAATTCAAGTAAGAAGCGTAAAGTTGTACTTGATTTGAGAAATGTACATATTGAGGAATGCATGCAAATAGTTGTAATGTATGAAGAGTATCTAGGTATTGAAACAAACATTGAACATATTTGTCCACAATTTGATGCATGGATAATTGATGTAAGAACTTTAGAATATATATTAGCCGACACAGTTGGAAAAGGAAGATTTGATTATTTTGTCGATTATGTGCAAAAGAGAAAAAATGGTTATGGATTAGTGGAGGTTCAATCGGGTGAAGAAATACTCGTGTACAATCTTTATAAGCAATTTCCGGTTTTATTTGAGAAAAATTATGGTGATATAGGAATCAGTGTGCATATTTAAAGTGTATGATATAAAGTTTGGAGAAACATTTCGAATAGACATTCTTTAAGTGTGGTGCGTTGCTTTGATGAGGTTGTCAGAAACTTTTCTTGAAATATCAGAATCAAATATGATGCAGCGGTTATAATGAGTTTGACTTTATAGAGATGTGAAGGAATAACTATTTTGCTATATACATATATTGATATTTTACATAGAAAATGTTATTTTATTTGTAGACGTAAAAAAATTACGGATAAAGTAGACGAGGAATTCAGTATGCTCAGAAAATTTAAGGTTAGAAATTATAAAAATTTTAAAGAAACATTAGAATTTGATTTTACTAAGGTCAGTGGTTATGCATTTAATCGAGAGTGTGTGAATAGTGGAATAATATCAAAGTGTATTATTTATGGGAGGAACGCGACCGGAAAGACTAATTTAGGAAAAGCGTTTAGTGATCTCACAGAAATTGTTGAGGGTCGTATACATCTCGGACGGAATGAGAGAATTTTGAACGCTGATTCTGATGAGGATAAGGCGGTATTTTCCTATGAGTTTCAATTTGGAGCAGATTACCTTTCGTACGAATATAAAAAAAATGAGAGAAATGAATTGTGCGAAGAAAAATTAGAAGTAAATAATATATGTGTATTCAGTGTGGATTTTGAGACTGGTACTATCAATGATCTGAATTTGTCTATCATTAATGCGGAAACAATTCAAATAGAGAAATATATTGAAATAATGAGGAGCAATTTAAATAATATTGAGGATGAGGATAATGGCAGAATTCCTTTTATTCGGTATATATTAAGTAATGCATTATTACCAATAGGTTCGGCTTTGTTACAGTTTGACGAGTATGTGAGAAGAATGCGATTTTTTAGTGGCGCACAGCAGTATGCCATGAATGCACATTCGAGAATATTAGAAGCTTTTTCCGATTATCTTGGGGAAGAGGCACATCTAAGAGATTTTGAACAGTTTCTTAATGCGATGGGGATTGCGTGCAAATTAAAGACTGTTCAAACGATTGACGGACATTATGAATTATACTTCGATTACCAGAAACTGGTTCCATTTTATGATAATACATCGAGTGGAACGAAATCTTTGATGACGTTTTATAGACGATATATTATGCCAATGAAAAATCCGTCATTTATCTTCATGGATGAATTTGATGCTTTTTATCATTATGAGATGGCGGATAAATTAGTTCAATATTTGAAAACAAGATATACAGATTGTCAGGTTGTATTAACAACACATAATACAAATCTGATGACAAATCATTTGATGAGACCGGATTGCTTGTTTATTTTATCTCGTGATGGCAGGTTGACTGCATTATGTGATGCGACAGAGAGAGAACTTCGCGAGGGACATAATTTGGAAAAATTATATATTGGAGGAGAATTTGAAAGATACGAATGATTACGGAAGCTTTGCTGATATCCCGCGAAACCAGACGCTAGTAGTTGTTGAAGGAGATTTTGAAAAGAAAACGGTATTAAACTTATTATGTAATTGTTTTCCAAAATTAAATATTCAAAAAGAGAATATTCATGTGTACGGTGCAAAAATATATGATCTATATCATTTGATAGAAGTCGAGTATGGGGGGGATTGGTTTGAACAGGATGTGGATATAGATATTCCGCTGCTGATTAGTAGAAGAGAGGGAATTTCACCAGTTTTAGATCAGCGTAAATTTACAAATATATATTTGATCTTTGATTATGAGCATCATGATATTCTATATTCGGATGAAAAGATAGAACGAATGCAAAGACATTTTGGCAGCGCAAGTGATGATGGAATGCTTTATATAAACTATCCGATGATAGAATCATTTATTGATGTGAAATCCTTTGCAGAAGAGGAATATTTTCAAAAACACATATCGGTTTGTTGTCAACCTGGACGATGCTATAAACAATTAGCTCAAAATGACTCTATTATATATGAGTATATCAATGTGTATAAGAAAATAATTGAGGAATTGAAGCGACAGGTCTGTGATATTTCGATAGAAGATTTAACAAGAGAAGTGTGTACACTTCCCAATGCTGATCAACGAAGAGAACAAATATATAATCGCTTAATTGAGGCAGATTTTAACGAGAAAAGCGCGATGGAATTGAGTTATTCGCTTGATGCAAAACTGGGGAAGGTACTTTACACGGAACAGACATCATATTGGGATAAATTGATGGAGATGATGATGTGGGTGGCAAGACAAAATATTGCTAAGGCATGGATGATTCAGACGGGATATAAGTCGATTTCAAATCTGAAAGAGTGTTATGAAAAAATAAATTGGAGCCAGATTTTAGAAAAACAAAATACAGTTAGTAGAGATCCGAATGACGGGATTATATGGGTACTTTGTACGTGTATAACTTTTTTGGGAGAGTACAAGTTTTTTTGGAATATTGACTAAATTTGTTGGAGGATGTTGGATAAAGTGCAAAAGAATAGAGTATTAGTCACAGGAGCAGCAGGATTTATTGGTGCGAATCTGTGTTTAAAATTATTTGAAAAATATGAAAATGTACATATCATTGGTATTGATCATATGAATGCCTAAGGGAATGGATATTACTTTCCTTAAAAATAGAGTTAAGCAGAAAAGAATGGAAGCTTTGTTTTAGGCGAAACAGATAAAGAAACATGGGTTTATGAATTGGCAAGTGGAAAGGAAAGATGGTTCGCTGAACATTTTGTTTCGAGTCCATGCAAAAATGCGCGGCTGGCTTGCTTTATGTCGGATGGATCAATTGCTGCTGTTGGTAATAATGCCAGAAAAGTGGAATTTAAGAATATCCATATAGGAGAGTATTCTGAGGTAAATAGTCGGAAACTATATGATGGTTGTAAGTCCGGAAGATACTGTAGTTTCCTGCTCTAATGGACAGAAAACACTTCAGACTTTAAATTTTTATGAAAAAACTGTCCATGGTAAGAAAATGGGCTGGTGGTATCCGAATCCGTATTCATCACAGGATCCTGATATTATGGGAGATGTTTTGGATATGGCTTTCAATACAGAAAATAAGGAATTGGTGGTAATTCTCTCCAATGGACAGATTATGTTTTGCCATGAGAAATACTGCCGCTTTCACAGTGCGGTGGATATGATTACCAATTTTAATGTGGATGCATATGATTTTCGGGGCTGTATCTGTAGTGAATCGATAACGAATCAGATATGACAAAATGATGGATTGATTGACAAGGTTTTTCATTGAGAGGATTACTTTTTACCAATAAATGCAGTACACTTAGTTACGTCTATTAAATTACAAATTGGAGAACATACAAATGGAAAATCAAGTTAGGGAAATTTCTCTTCGTCACTTATTCTGGAAGGTGATGTTGGGATGGAAATTGTGGATCGTGTGTGCTGTGCTTTTTGCAATCTTACTTCCGGGAGTGAAGTATGTTAAGGATGCGCGGGCGTATAAGGCGGCGCAGCAGCCACAAGATAATCAAGAAGTAATCTTTACCAAGGAAGAGCAACAGCAGATTGATGATGTGAAAAGTCTGCATGTGCTTATGGACAAGAATAGCACATATATGTAGGAGTCGCTTCTGATGAACATTGATCCGTATCAGGAGCATGTATTGGAACTCAAGTACTATATTGATTCGGATTATACGTAAGCGCCTAGTTTCAGGGTGGATTTAAAATCATCACAAAATTTGCCATAATTA